>MKWU01002059.1_pt1 | contig 31833 bp, 29 predicted proteins | sample 809101 | NCBI WGS metagenome assembly MKWU01 (sample SAMN05860141, study PRJNA318959) | sponge metagenome | host: Aplysina aerophoba | place: Slovenia: Piran, Adriatic Sea, Gulf of Piran | collected 2013-05-07
CAGGAGGGACTGTATGATCGATTAGGAGCTCCAGGATTCCTGCCCACGCTGGCAACGGAGCCCCCGACCCCAGTAGAAGTGGAGGAGGTGGAGGAGGTAGTGCTGGTTCCGGTGCGGCTGCCGGCCGCGGACGCCGATCCACCGCGGCGTGCCGAGGACGTGCCCGCGGCGCGCAGCACATCGCCGGCAGCGACCGCGGACCCGCACAACCGCCGCGCCGGCAGCGTGACCTCCACCGCCACCCAATCGTCGCCGTCCGCCCGGTCCAGCGGAGGTCTGGCCCGGCAGGGCGGCGGCGCTGCGCCGCAACCGGCGGACCGCGGTGCGGCACGCGTTGAAACCCGGACGGCAAGCCCCCAAACCACCCGCTCGCAGCCGGCCGCCGACCAGCCGCCGCCGACCGAAGCCGCTAGCGGTGCGAAGATTCGCGTGGTGGCGCTACCCGGCCGTACCGCCGCCGCCCCGGCCCGTGCACCGGCCGCGGACTCAGGCACGGTGATTCGGGTCACCGCGCAGCCGGCTACGCGGGCGCAGTTGTCGACCGACCGGGTGTTCGTGCCGGCCGAAACGCGCGCCGAAACCGTCCGGCGGTCGCAGCCGGCCCGGACAACGGCGGTCGCCGCCGCCCGCGCGTCCACCTCCGCGGCGCCGGCGCAGTCGTCGCGCACGTCGGCGGTGCGCGTTGCCTCGTTGCCGGATCCGGCGGCGTTCGTGGTCCAGGTCGGCGCCTACCTTGATCCGGACAACGCGCTGGACATGGAGATGAAGCTGCGCCGTGCGGGATTTGCGGCGGTGGCGCGCTCCTACCGGACCGGCGATGGCTCCATCGTGCATCGCATTGGCGTGGGCGGCAACGTGACCCGCGGCAAGGGTGAACAAATGCTCACTCGGCTCGAGAACGCGGGATTCGCCGCCTACATCAGCCGGCGCGATGTCGTCTCCTATCTGCCCCCGGAGCCGCGGCAGCGGTAGCAGGCCGCGTCAGCCGCGGCCGGTCGGCGCGGGGCCACGCTCGGAGCCCTCGCTGCCGGCGTCCGCGGCATCTATCAGTTCCACCTGTTCGAAATGCAGGGCGGCAGAGCCGACGGCGGTGAGCCCGGTGATCTCGATCGTGGCCGGATGCAGGACGAGTGAGCGCCGCACGCGTTCGGCGCCGCGATACTCGCGGAATTCCAGCGCGTAGGTACGAACGTCGCTGGTGGTGCCGGCCATCGATACGACCTTGAACACGATCACCGGGTGCCCTGCCGAGTAGACCGCAAACCCGCCGGTCAGCCGCCGCTCCTGCTGCTGCCAGGTGAATCTCGGTGCATCGAACAGGATCGTCTGCCCGTCGCTGCCATGATACAGCCCGATCAGCTGCAGTTGCGCCAGACCCGGCTGCGGTGCGCCGGCATCGACCAGCTCCCCGCGAGCGGCCTCGTCGAGCCGCCGGTACGTGCCGTTCTGATCGCTCTCGTCATCGGAGTCACTGCTCCATACCTGGAGGTTCAGTTCGTCGTCCGCGGTCACGTCGGCGATGATCGTCTTCTCGACCGAGGTGACCAGCGTGTTGTGGGTCTGGAGGGCGATCCGTGACGCGGTGCGCAGGTCGGACCCGGTCCAGGAGTATATCTCCTGCACTTCGCCATCGAAGAACGTGATGCTCCGCTGCTCCGGCTCGAAATGAATGATTTCGACCGGCGGCGCCTCCGGCCCGTCGTCATCGTGCGCCGTGTGGCGGTACCACGGTCCGGCCAGGAATTGTTCGAAGGACTCGGCGCCGTTGCCTTCGACCAGTTGTTGCAGCGTGCGCGGCGCCGGCTGCGCCGCCGGCTGCGGGCCGGTGGTGCCCGGCGCCTGCGCGCGCCGCTCGCCGCCGTCAGGCGCCGCCGGCGGCGGCGCCTTGGCCAGACCGTCCGCCACGGGCGCGGCGGATTCCGGGCCGGTTTGCGTACCGGGCCCGCACCCAGCCGCCAGCACCAGGAATGCCGGCAGCAGCAGGAGTGCCGGCAGCGCGCCGGCCGCCGCCGAACAGAGGCGCCGGCGGCGCCGCATTGCGCGGGCGTTCAGCGTGGTAATCGGGACTACCACGGTGCGGCGCCGACGTGGCAGGTGGCGAGACGTGAGCGAACCAGTTCCGCCGCCCGGCGCGCCGCGATCGAGGGTACCAGGCATTCGTCGCGGAGCGTCTGCCACAGGAATGCGTGAATGGTGTCGAGTGCCTCCCGGCGTGGCAGGAACAGGAACGAGAAGTCGGTGCCGCCCGGCGGCGCGATGGTGAATACCGCCGCGGCGAGCACCGGTGCGCTGCTTACCATGATGCGCGAGTGGTTGCGCGCGCTTACCGTGGACAATTCGTCAAAGGTGTGCGGAACCCGGTGCCGGGCGTCGCGGCGCCACGGTTCGGTGGCGCTGTCGGGGTAGCCGACCGGTTCAACCAGGACGTATAACTTGCCGGCGTCGGCGGCGATCGACAGTCCGTCGCCGGACAACCGCACCGTGCGCGCTTCGCGATAGGCGACGATCTCGAAGCGCACGTAAGCGCTGCCGTCCACCATGAACGACGACACGACATAGCCGCCGCGCGGCGGGATTCGGCCGGTCCGATACGCGCTGAGCAGGTCGAAAGCCTTGCTGGACACGGGCTGAGGGTACGCATGCGCCAGCGTCACCGCAACCGCACAGCTTTACAAACGCGAGGCCGGGACGCCATATTGCGGCATGGAGAAGCCTGACAGGTTCCGCTCCATTTCGCCCCTCGACCACCGTTACTGGCTGGCCAATCGCGACCTGTTCGAAGCGCTCGCCGATCATCTCGACGAACAGGCAAGTGTGCGCTACGCGGTCCGCGTCGAGCTTGCCCTGCTCATCGAACTGTTGCACCGGCTGCCGGGATGTTCCTGCGACGAACAGCTTGAGCGGGACATCCGTGCGGCCGCCGCGCGGGTGACCGCCGACGCGGTAGCCGCCGAGGAGCGGGTCACCGAACACAACGTGCGCGCCCTGGTCAACGTGCTGCAGCGCGAACTGCCGGCCTCCGTGCGGCATCTGGTGCACGTCGGCGCCACCTCCTTCGACATCACCGACACCGCAACCGCCCTGCGCTACCGCGACGCGTTGCGTAACGTGATCGTACCGCTCCTGATCCGGCTCGAACGAGCGCTCATCGACCTGGCCGAGCGGGAGGCGGATACCGCCCAGGTGGGCCGTACCCACGGGCAGCATGCTTCCCCGGTGACGTTCGGCCTTGCCATGGCGGAATATGTCGCCCGGCTGGGCAAGGCTATCGTGCGCATCTCGGGGCGTGCCGGAGACTTGCGCGGCAAGCTTTCCGGCGCCGTCGGCGCCTACAACGCCACCAGCCTGCTGGTGGACGATGCGCTGGAACTGGAGCGGGCGGTGCTGCGCCGGCTGGACCTGAAGCCGTCGGAGAGCTCGACTCAGATCGTGGAACCGGAGTACCTGCTCGCGGCGCTCCTCGAGGTGGGCACCGCATTTGGCATCATGGCCAATCTGGCAGACGACCTGCGCCAGCTGCAGCGGTCCGAGATCGACGAAGTGCGGGAGCCGTTCGGCAGCCGCCAGGTCGGATCCTCCACCATGCCGCAGAAGCGCAACCCCTGGAATTGCGAGCACGTCAAGAGCCTGTGGAAGACGTTCGCGCCGCGCGTCCTGACCTTCTACCTGGATCAGGTGTCCGAACATCAGCGCGACCTGACCAATTCGGCGTCGGCGCGGTTCGTGCCGGAGTTCGTGGCCGGGTTCGCCGCCGCCGCCAACCGGCTGCTGCGTGTCGTCGAGGGTTTGCAGGTGAACCGCGACCGGATGAGCGAGCGGCTGCGCGACGGCACCTCCGACCTGGTGATGGCGGAGGCGGCGTACGTGTTGCTGGCCGCCTCCGGGAGTGCCGATGCCCACGAGCAGATGCGCCGCCTGACGCTGGAGTGCGAGAAGCGCGGCGTGCGGCTGCTGGATGCCGCGCGCGCCGATCAGGCCACCTGGGAATGCCTCGAACGGGCCGTGCAGGCGCGCTTCGCCACTACCGCGCTCGATTTCTTCTCGCATCCGGAACGCTACGTCGGGCAGGCGGCGGCCAAGACGCGGGCGCTTGCGGCACGCTACCGCGGCCTGATGGACGGATTGGAGAGGGCGCCCGGGAGGGGCGATGCCTGAACCGGCGATCGATACCATCCTGGTGCTCGACTTCGGCGGCCAGACGTGCCAGCTCATTGCCCGCCGCATTCGCGAGTGCGGCGTCTACAGCCGGGTGCTGCCGGGCGACATCCCGTTGGCGGAGGTCGATGCGTTCGACCAGGTGCGCGGTATCGTACTCTCGGGTTCGCCTGCGTCGGTGCATGACGCCGGCGCTCCCGCTCCCGACCCCGACCTGCTGTGCCGCGGGCTTCCGGTGTTGGGCATCTGCTACGGCATGCAGCACATGATGCACCGGGGCGGCGGCGTGGTGTCGGCAACGCACGTCAGCGAATATGGCCGGGCGCGCGTCGAGCGGGTGGGGGAGTCGCCGCTGTTCGCCGGCATCCCGGCAACATTTCGCTCCTGGATGAGCCACGGCGATGCGGTCGAACGGGTCGCGGACGGGTATCGCCGGGTGGCCGGCTCCGAATACGGCGCCGTGGCCGCGGTCGAGTCGGTCGATGCAGCGGCGCCACCGGTGTACGGCATCCAGTTCCATCCCGAGGTATCGCACACCGAATACGGAAGCCGCATTCTCGGCAACTTCGCCACCGCGATCTGCGGCGCCCGCCGGCAGTGGGACCTGACCTCGTTCGAGCAACGCGCGGTGGCAAAGGTGCGCGCCGCCGTGGGCGCCGAGCCGGTCGTGCTGATGATTTCCGGCGGCGTCGACTCCACCGTGGTGGCGGCGTTGCTGCTCAAGGCGCTGCCCGCCGACCAGGTGCACCTGCTGTATGTCGACACCGGGCTGATGCGGCTGCAGGAGACGGAGGAGGTGCACGCCACCTTGCACGGCCTCGGCGCCAGCCACGTGCAGGTGGTCGACGCGGCCGACCGGTTCTACGCCGCGCTCGCCGGCGCAACCGAACCGGAGACCAAGCGGCGCATCATCGGCGACCTGTTCATCGAGGTGCAGCGCGACGCCGTAAGGCAGGAGTGCAGCGATGGATTCCTGGCTCAGGGCACGCTGTACACCGACCTGATCGAGTCGGGCAGGGGTGTGGGCGCCAAGGCGCACGTCATCAAGTCGCACCACAATGTGGCGGCGCCGCTGATCGCGGAGCGGCGCGACGCCGGCCTGCTGCTGGAGCCGCTGGCATCGCTCTACAAGGACGAGGTGCGGCGCTTGGGTGAGGCGCTTGGGGTGCCCGCGAAGGTGATCGCGCGCCACCCGTTTCCCGGCCCCGGCCTGGCCGTGCGCATACTGGGCGAGGTGACCCGCGAGCGGTGCGACCTGCTGCGTGCGGTGGATGCGATCTACCTGCAGGAGCTGCGCAGCCGCGGCCTGTACGACCAAATTACGCAGGCGTTCGCGGTGCTGCTGCCGGTGCGCTCGGTCGGGGTGACCGGGGACAGCCGCCGCTACGGCGAGGTGGTCGCGCTGCGGGCGGTGGTGAGCGACGATTTCATGACCGCGGAAGTGTTCCCGTTCGAGACGGCGGCGTTGCTCGAAATCTCGGCCCGGATCACCAACGAGGTTCCGGCCGTGGGCCGCGTGGTGTATGACGTGTCGAGCAAACCACCCGCCACGGTAGAGTGGGAGTAGCCGTCGCGCGCTCCGATGACGCTGTTCGCTTACCTTGCCACGCCGTTGTTCGTGCTCGCCATTGCCGGCCACGCGCACGCCCGCGGGCGTGGCGGCGGCTGGGATTTGCTGCATACCTACACGGCCGCCGCGTTGCTTGCCATGCCGTGCTACCCGCTGTTCGAGTTTCTGGCAGCCACCTTTCCACCTCGCGTGGAGCCGCGGCTGCAGTTTGCCCGTCTGCTTGCCGTCGACCATGGCGTGCCGCTGATCGCGGCTTCCGCGGCGAGCCTCGCCGTTCACTGGTTCCGCGGCCGAGGAGGTAAGCGGGCCCCGCTGCACGCGGTGAAGCTGGTCGCAGCGCTCGGGGGCTTCTTCAGCGTGTACGCCATTCTCGACCAGTTCGCTCATCACGCCGACCCAAGCCTGTACCGGCTGGTGCTGCTGCCGATGCTGCGGCTGACGGCGGTATCGGGTACCGCCTACCTGCTGGCGCGCGCGGCACGCGGCACGCGGTGGTGGGTAGTTGCCGTGCCGGCCATACCGTGTGCGACCGCGGCCGTTGCCTACGCGGGCACGCTGCAGCAACCCGAACTCGCGGCGGTGGGCGGCGCGGCGCTGTTGGCCATGACCCTGCCGCTGGTATTCGCACACTCGGCGGCGGAGGCCCCCGACGAAACCGCCGCGTAGCCGCCGACCGGCACGGCGCGTGGTGCTGGCGGTTGCCGGCGTCATGCCGATCCTGATCCTGGCGGGCGGTTGCGCCCGCCAGGACACCGAGGACACCTACCTGGTGGCGCTGGAGGCGCCATTCTGGCGCGCGGTCACCGAGGCCTATCCGGAACTGGAAGCCGAACTCCGCGCGTCGGTGCTTGCTGACGGGCGTGCGCTCAGCATTGCGCACCTGGATGCCGAGGAGCCGCTGGATGCGCTGCACGCGCGGCTTGCCCGCAGCCGCCATGCCGGCGTGGTTCTGACTCCGCTGCTGTCCCTGCAGGCCGAGGAGGTGGCCGCCGCGCACCCCGACCTGCGCGTCGTGGTGCTGACCTGGACCGGTGAGGCCGCCGCGGAGGCCGCGACGCCGGCGGGCGGGCCGAACGTCACCTCGGTGTCGTTCCTGCGCAACGACGCGCTGGAGCGCGCCGGACGCCTCCTGGCTGTTTACTTGGCCGACCAGCAGGAGGGCAGAATCGGCATCCTTGCCACCGGTGGATCCGTGGAGCGTGCCCACGTCGCCGCCTTCCGGCGTGGCGTGACGAACGCCGGTGGTGCCGCCCGCGTGACCGAGCGGCGCATCGACCGGTCGGCCGACAGCGCGGCACTGAAACGATCCCTCGCTGCCCTGCAGCGCTCGGAGGTGCAGGTGGTGTACCTGGAAGTGGGATCGTTGACCGGCGCGGCGCTCGAGACGCTGGCGCGCGACGGAACGTTCGCGATGGTCAGAAACTGGGGCTATCGTTCCGGCTTCGAAGAGACCGTGCTGCTGTCGGTGAACGATCCCCCCCTGGAGGCCCTGCGCGCCGGGGTCGACGCGGACCCGGGCAGCAGTGTTGAAGTGGCGTCGGAGGTTGTGTGGGGTACCGGCGCCCCCCCGCCGGACGGCGCGGAAGACCTTTACGACGCCGTTCGCACCATTCCTTGACACGTTGTCGCCAATGAGGCGCCTTTCGTATTAGCCTGCTGGTCGATGCGGGTCAACTTCACGGCCAACACCACGATCGGCGAAGGCTCCCGATTCGAGGGCCATTGCGCGGTACACGGGAATCTGCGCATCGACGGCCGCTTCGTGGGACCGGCGCTGCAGGTCGAGCAGCTTTACGTTGGTTCGAGCGGTCGCGTGAAGACCGACATCGTTGCCAACGTCGTGGTTGTGGAGGGGGTCGTTGTGGGCAACATCAGCGCCGCGAACCGGGTGTTGCTGCTGGCGTCGGCACGCGTTCTGGGCGACCTGCTGGCGCCCGAACTGATCATTCAGGACGGCGCGATCCTGGACGGACACTGCTCGATCGGACAAGCGCACGGCGACGATGCGCGGCGCCTGATTGAAGACCTCTACGAGCGGCGAGCAATGTCGGAGACCGGCGCCCGAGGCTGATTCCGGGCCGCCTCCGGGGTTGACTAATCGCGGCGCCGGACCATACGTTACCAGTGTTCTTGGCTATGGCCCCTTCGTCTATCGGCTAGGACATGAGACTCTCATTCTCAAAAGAGGGGTTCGATTCCCCTAGGGGCTAATTCCCAACATCTGGTCGACCCTGCCAATCTGATCCAAAATTCACCAAATTCGAGGAGCCGCACAATGGATCTCGCACGAGTGTTCGCTCCCGAGGTGATCCTCGTACCGTTGCGGGCTCATCGCGACGATGACGCGTTGCGCCAGCTGGTCGAAACCCTGGTAGCCTCCGCCGGTCTCAGCGACCCGGACCGTATCATGCACCATCTCACCGAAGAGGCGTCGCTGCGGGCCACCCTGGTTGGCCATGGGGCCGGCATCGTGCACACCCGGCTGGACGAGCTCGCCGCGCCGGTTGCGGCGCTCGGTATACTCGCTCCCGGAAAGTCGCTGCATCTCGGCGCCGGCCTGCAGTTCATCGTCGACGTGATATTCCTCGTGCTGTCGCCGGTGTCGCCTCCGGAGCCGCACCTGGAACTGGTGGCGTCGATTGCCGCCCTGGTGCGCGACCCGGTGCAACTGAACCGGTTGCGAGCCGCCGCCGATGCACGCGACGCCCTGGCGGTGCTGGCCGCCTTCCAAAAGTAACCGGGTCGCGTACATGCGCGTCAGGACAGGAACACGTCGATGAAACGTCCGGTGTCGAAGTGCTCCTCGAACAGCCGCTCGATCTCGGCGATCTTGCCGGTGTCGAACACCTGCAGCTTGGTGTTCTGGTAGAGCCGGAACAGGCGCTCCTCGGTCGATGCCGAGTCCTCGCTGACAAACAGCGCGGGCAGGTTGGCGCGAATCAGTTCCTTGCGCACCGCCGGCTCGAGCTGCTCGGTCTCGCCACAGGTCAGGATCAGGCCGCCGACGCCGCCGCGGTGCAGGACATCCTCGTGGTACTCGATAATCTGCCTGATGCGCGGCGTGGAACTGGCGCCGAGGATCAGCACGTCGCCCGGCCCCACGTAATGGCGAAGCTGCGACTGCAGGTGCTGCGCCGGCAGTGATACCAGCTTGATTGCCGCGCACGGACGCCGCCAGACGATCGTCTCCGGATCTCCGAGCGGCTCCACGTGCGGGAGTGCGCCGAGAATTACCCGCATCGACGGGTGCGGCAGGTCCGGGATCGTCGGCATGTAGCCGAAAATGTGCAGCGGTGCACCGTTGGCGGCGGCGTAGCGCTGGTTGATCAGGTCCTCGGTGATGTAACGCTTCACCTGTGCGGCCTTGTCCGGAATCACCTTGTTCACGATCAGACCGCTAACCCGGCACCCATGGTACAGGAAGTAGGTCAGATCGACGTCGATGGTGTCGAGCGCGCGCCCGATGCCGGCCCCCGAGACGAATATGGTCTGTGCGTCGAGCAGTTTGCCGACCGCGGCGTTGGACAGTCCGACCACGCTGCCGACGCCCGGGTGGCCGGAGCCTTCGGCGATGATGATGCGCCGGTCGGCGAGTTGATCTACCGAGCGCATGATCTCCAGCGACAGTGCGCGCGTCAGCCGCGTGCGGTACTTCGAATCGAGGTAGGAGCGGGTGAAGTTGGTGGAAAACCGTACCGGCGACAGCTTTTCGAGCGGCAGGTCGGGCAGGCCGGCAAACTCGCCGATCAACTCCACGTCCTTGTCGACCGTAATCCCGCCGGCGGCACGCACGAGTTGCTGCCCGACCGGCTTGAGGTAGCCGATCTCGCGCGCGTCGAAGTGCTTTCTGAGCTGGGAAATGATGCCGAGGCTGGTAACCGTCTTGCCGGCGTGCTGGCGGAAGCCCGCGAGGTACACCACCACCGGCCGGCGCCCGCGGTGATTGCCTGCGCCGGTCACTCGAACAGGCGGGCGATCTGGGCGGCGTACCGTTCGGCAATCACGTGGCGGCGCATCTTCTGGGTGTGCGTGAGTTCGTCGCCGATCTCGAACGGGCTGTCGATCAGCGCGATGCGGGCGATCCGTTCGAAACTCTTGAAGCCGTTCTTGGCATTCACCCGGCTCTGCACCTCTCCCTGGATCAGGGTCTTGATCTCCGCGGCGGCCGCCAGCGTGGCCAGGTCGTCGCCTTCGATCCCGTTGGCGGCGGCGTATGTCTTTACCGCTTCCAACGCCGGAACGATCAGCGCGCCGAGCAGGCGTTGATCCTGGCCCACCACCATGATGTGTTCGACGTACTCGGACTGGCGAACAAGATCCTCGATCGGCTCCGGCTCGATATTCTCGCCGCCGAGCAGCACGATGGTATCCTTGGCGCGGCCGGTGATGCTGATCTCCCCGTTTACGGTCTGGGTGCCGAGGTCGCCGGTGTTCAGCCAGCCGTCGCCGGACAGCACCGCGGCGGTATCGCCGACGCGCTTGTAGTAGCCGTTCATGACCTGCGGACCGCGCACGTGGATCACACCCTGCTCGCCCGGCAGCGCAGAACTGCCATCCTCCTTGACGATTCTCACCTCGGTGCCGGAGATCGGTGGACCGACGGTTCCGCTTACCGGGTGGTGGAAGGGGCGCACCGACACCAGCGGCGCCGCCTCGGTGAGACCGTAGCCCTCCAGCACCACGATGCCGGCGGCGGAGAAGAAGTCGTCAACGTAACCGGGAAGCGCTCCGGCGCCGGAGATGCCGGCCTTGAAGCGGGTGCCGAGGCGCGCGGTTATCTTCTTGAATACCAGCACCTTGCCGAGCAGGGCCAGCGGCGTCAGCAAGGCCAGCGGAACCACCGCGGCCAGGATATCCAGGGCGCGAGGCTTGACCTGGTAGCGCGCCACCCGGCCACGCAGCAGGCGCGACATGGCGCTGTGCGCGGCACCCACGGCGACAAAGAACTTGAACAGCGCCGCCTTGACGCCGCCCTCCGCCTCCACGGTGCGGTAGACGCCGGCGCGAACGCCCTCCCAGACCCGCGGCACGCTCGGGAAGTAGGTCGGGTTGGCGTCGATCAGGTCGGCCAGCATCACCTCGCGTATCGGCTTCGAGAAGGCGATCCCGGCACCCGAGAACAGCGCCGCGTATTCGCACACGCGTTCGTAGGAGTGCCACACCGGCAGCACTGACAGCAGCAGGTCGCCGGGCCCGAGCGGCACCGCCTCCGGGATCATGTCGATCTGGTACACGAAGTTGGCGTGCGTAAGCATGACGCCCTTCGGTTCGCCGGTGGTGCCGGAGGTGTAGATGATGGTGGCGAGGTCTTCCGGTTTGCCCTTGGCCAGCTCCGCCTTCAGCAGTGCCTCCGCCCGGCCGCCCTCGTTGCCGGCGCGCACCACGCTGTCCAGGGTGGTTACTTCGAGGCCGCGGCGCGCGGCCTGGTCCCGCGCGGCGTTGTCGAGGCCGGTGCTGTCGAGCACGATGGCGCGCTCCAGTTTCGGCAGCCGGTCCTTGATGCCGCCCACCTTGGCAAGTTGCGCGGCGTTCTCGACCGCGGCCACCGCGCAGTCGGCATGCTCCAGGATGTAGGCGATCTCGTCCGCCGTCGAGTCGCTGCCGCGCGGCACGTCAACCGCGCCCAGTCCCAGTACCGCGAGGTCGAACAACAGCCATTCCTTGCGGGTATCGCAGATCAGCCCCACGTGGTCGCCGCGCGCCACGCCGTGGGCTGCCAGGCCGGCGGCCACGGCGGCAACCTCGGACCACAGTTGACTGAACGTGGTGGGTTGGAACTCGCCGCCGCCGCTCCTGCTCAGCAGTGCGGTGCCGTTGGCGTGCTGTTCGCAAACGCTTTGCAAACGCTGTGAAAGGGTACCTGACATGGTTACGCTCCTCGTAGACACAGCCACTCTGCTTCGGCTGCCAGTTCCTCTCCGACGTACACCTTGCCGCTCTGCCGTATGGCGACGGCGGTGCGGCGCTTGGTGACGACCACGATGCGAACCTCTTCGCCCGGGCGCACCGGGCGGCGGAACTTCGCCTTCTCGACGCTGGCCAGGAATGCGCGCTCCGGTTCCTCACCGTTGCCCGGCACCGGCTCGCGCGCGGCCGCCACGCCGGCGCCGCCGCACTGCGCCATGCATTCGACCAGCAGCACGCCCGGCACCACCGGGAAACCGGGGAAGTGGCCGGCGAAGAACGGGTCGTCCGGGTCGAAGCGCTTGTAGCCGACGATTTCGTCGTCGCCGGCGTGGGACAGCCGGTCAACGAGCAGGAACGGCGAACGATGGGGTATGAGGTCGGTAATCGGCCGCATGGCGGGTTATATGATGCCCAGGGCGCGGCCCTGCGCTGCGCACACTTCCAGGGCCTGATCCAGTTCGTCGTCGCTGTGGATCGCCATGAAAGAAGTACGAATGAGCGCTCGCCCGGGCGGGACCGCGGGAGCCACGACCGGGTTGGCATACACGCCATGCTCCATCAGCGCCCGGTAGAACCGGAACATCAGCAGGTCGTCGCCGATGATGAGCGGCACGATCGGCGTTTGCGCCTCGCCGACGTTGAATCCGAGCCGCTTGAACTCGCCGATCATGCGCTGGCCGATTGCCTGCAGACGCTGCACGTGATGCGGCTCCTCCTTCATGATGCGCAGTGCGGCGGAAACCGCGGCGATGGTTCCCGGCGGCATGCTGGCGCTGAAGATGAAGGAGCGGGCATGGTGCTTGATGTGGTCCACCACGTCCGCCTCCGCGGCGATGAAGCCGCCCACGGCGCCGAATGACTTGGAGAACGTGCACATCAGCACGTCGGCGGTGTCGTAGCAGTCGAAGTGTTCCTGAGTCCCGCGGCCGGTGGCGCCGATGACGCCGAGCGAGTGCGCTTCGTCAAGGTAGACGCGGGCGCCGTAACGGCGCGCCAAGGCGCCGATTTCCGGCAGTGGGGCGATGTCGCCCTCCATCGAGAACACGCCGTCGGTGACGATCAGCTTGCCGCCGTCGTTGTCCGCGGATTTCAGCAGCCGTTCCAGCTCGGCAAGGTCGTTGTGGTGGTAACGATGAATGCGGGTGCCGCCGGTGGTGCCGGCGGCCAGCAGCATGCCATCCACCAAAGAGCCATGGTTGAGGCGGTCGGAGAATACGTGGTCATGGCGTCCCGAAAGCGCCTGAATCGCACCGAGGTTGGTCTGATAGCCGGTGGTGAAGGAGAGCGCCGCCGGCTTGCCCACAAAATCGGCCAGCGCCGTTTCCAGCTCCTCGTGAAGACGCAGGGTGCCGTTCAGGAAGCGCGATCCGGAACAGCTCGTACCGTAGCGCCGCGTGGCTTCGATCGCCGCCTCGATGACGCGCTCATCCCACGACAGGCCGAGGTAGTTGTTGGAACCGATCATGATCAACTCGCGCCCATCGATCATGACGCGCGAACCGTGGTTTTCCTGAATGGCGGTGTAGTAGGGGTAGAATCCGATCGCCTTGATCTTGGCTGCCCGCTGCGCGGCCATGCTGTGCACCTTCTGAAACAGGTCGACCGAATTGCTACTCGTGGTTGGTTGCTCCATACAAACGTGTCACCGTGTCGTAATCACGGAGATGCTCGCCTCAATTGGTACACGCAATGCCGGACCGTGTAAAGATGACCAGCCAACACTCAGCCACACTCGTGCGGTTCACGGCGATTCCGGTGCACTCTTGGCCAGGGCGCGAAACAGGTCGGCGAACTCCGGGGCCGACCACTCGCGGACGCCGATGATGCGGGCCAGAATCGAACCATCCTGGCCGATGATGTAGCTCATCGGCAGGGTGCGCGCACCGTACGCCGCCGATATCTCGCCGCTGCTGTCGAGCAGGATCTGGAATGACAGCTCCAGTTCGCCGGCGAAGCTGCGCACCTGTGCGGCATCCTCCTGAAGGTTGATCGCCAGCATGGCGAAGTTGGCCTGGTCGCCGAGTTCGTCGTGCAGTTCCTGCAGGTCGGGCATTTCGGTGCGGCACGGCCCGCACCACGTGGCCCAGAAGTTCAGGAACACCACCGAGCCGCGGTAGTTCTGCAAGGAATGGATCTCACCGGCAAGGTCGGCCAGGTCGAAGTCCACCGCCTGCACCGCCCGGCTCGGCAGTTGGAAGCCGAGATCCTGCATCGTGTCGGTCAGTCCGCGTTCGGCCGTGGCATCGCCGCCGGAGGGGGAGAGGTCGGCCGCCGGCGCCGGCTGCGCATGCGATGCCGGATCCGGAGCCGGTTGTTGCCGTTCGCGGCGCCCGAACGCGTGTCCGGGGCTGGCCGCGAGTCCGGCGGCGAGCGCCAGCAGGACCAGCCGCGCCGGCCACGACGATCCCGGCCGACGCAACCGGGCGAAGGCGCCGTCACTTCCCATCGTGCGGATGGTAACCGGACGGCTACGCCTGCAACAAGGTTCCGGGCGGGAGCAGGGTGGCCGCCAGCACCAGGCCGTTGAACAAGGCGTGCGCCAGCACCACGCGATGCAAGGAGGGGCGCTGTCGAAATAACCGAACCAGAACGACACCCATCAGCACGGCGAACGCGGCGGCGCCCCAGCCCTGGTAGAGATGGCCGGCGCCGAACAGCAGCGCGGAGCCGAGCGTCGCCAGCCATGCCGGCGCTCCCGCCCCCTGCAGGGTGGTTACGAAGTAGGCCCGGAAGTACGACTCTTCGCGGTATGCTCCGGCCACCACGAAGGCGGCCGCGAGCGGAACCTCGCCGGCATGCTCCAGCCGCCAGCGGTGGCCGCTGCGCAGCACGCCCCCGAGCGATTCCGGCAGGAGGTTCAGCAGCGCACTCACGGCCGCCAGGGCGGCAACCATCGCGGTCGCGATCAGCAACGCCTCGCCGGCGTCCCGGCCCCGCAGCCGCCAGTCGACCGCCTCGCGGCCAGCGTCGCAGCGAACGATCAGCAGCATCGCAGCGGCCTGCAGCGCTGCCAGCAGGGTGCCCGCGGCCAACGAGCGTGGCAGCGGTGCCAGAAACGCCGGCAGCGAAAGCAACAGGTAGACCGCGCCCAGGCGCGCGAGGGCGCCGACCGCACTGCGTTGCGCCGCTCCCGGCGCGCGTAATCCACCCGCTCCGCGTCGTCCGGCGGCGTGCCGGCTGTCGGTCCCGGTTCCGGGCAAGGCGGCCATGGGCGCCATCATAGCGGACAGATCCGACCGGCGCCCGGTTGAAGCGCCAGCGTTCCGGCGGCGTTGGTTGTAGCGTGGCTGATGAAGCACGGGCTCGTCCCATCCGGCTCACCCCCGCGATCGCCGCGGCGGGCGCCAGCGTACCGTACCTGTTGGCGGCCGACCGTCTCCTGCCTGCCGCCCTGAACCCCGGTCAGGCGCTGCTCCTTGGCGTCCCGGCGTTCTGCTTCGCCGCGGCCGCGCTGGCGCTGGCCGGCGGCGGCGTGATCCGGCGGCTGGTGCTGGCTGCCGCGGCCGGGTGCGTGCTGGCCGGCGGCGCCGAGCTCGGCGAGCGCCTGGCCGGCGCCGGTGCCGGTGCCGGCCTGCCGATGGACCAGATTGACGAATTGCATGGCGTGCTGCTCGAGGATGCATCGCTGCGCAACGCCGGCGTGTCCTATCGCATTGCCGTCCGGCAGGTCGGTTCGGAGCGTCTCGACGCGCGCGCGTCCGCTCGTTTCGTGGCGCGGATTACGCTCCCGGCCGAGGCCGCCGAACGCGCCTATCGCGGCCGGAAGGTTGCCGTGCGCGCGGTCGTACTGTTCGGAGGGGACCCGGTGCGCGGGCGGGCGGGGGAGGTGCGTCTCGGCGCATACGCATCGTACTGGGCGGCGGGCCGCGCCGTGGTGCGCTACCGCCTGGAGCGGCTCATACTCAATCTGGGACGGCCGTCGGCAGCCCTCCTTGCCGCCGTGCTGCTCGGCGACCGGCACCACCTCACGGCGGAACAGGTCGCCGGCTTCCGGCGCGCCGGCGCGCTCCACCTGCTGGCTCTGTCGGGGCTTCACGTCGGACTGGTATACCTGCTTGCCGTGTCCGCCGGGCGCGGCCTGGCGCTGGCCGGGATGGCGGTTGCGCCGCGCTGGCAGCGGGGCTGGGCGGCGGCTGCCGTGCTGCTCGGGGTAGGCGCGGTGTTCCTGTACGTGGAACTGGCCGGCGCGCGCCCGTCGCTGGCGCGTGCCACCACCATGCTTGCGCTGGCGCGGCTGGCCGCCGCCGCCGGCCGCCACCCCGGCTCCGTGAACGTGCTCGCCCTGTCCGCCCTGGTAATTGTCGCCACCGACCCGCGCTCGGTGCATGAACTCTCCTTTCAGCTTTCCTATGCCGCGCTGCTCGGAATCCTGCTGATCGGACCGCCGCTGGCCCGCCGCCTGCCCGCGCTCCTGCCGCCGGGGGCGCGCGGGGTGTGCGGCATGGCGGTCGGGGCGCAGTTGGCGACCCTGCCTCTGGTGCTCGCGACGTTCGGGCGGGCGCATCCGGTGGGCGTGGTGTCGGGACTGGTGCTGGTGCCGTGCACGGCGCTGTTCCTGTGGGCCGGCATCGGCGCCGTGGCGCTGTCGGCGCTCACCGGCGGCGCACTCGACCCGGTTACCCGCGTCCCGCTGAACCTGTTGTATATTGCACTTACCATGCTCAATAGTCTGTTCGGGTACGCACCGGGAGTGCGCTGGTGAACCACAACTCACCGGCCGAGGTTCGTGCCGAGTTGGACCGGCTCACCGTGGAACCCAAGAAGCGGTGGGGACAGAATTTCATGGTCAACCCGCGCACCCGGCGGAAGCTGATCGAGACCCTGGAGATCGGGGATGGCGAGACGGTGTGGGAAATCGGCCCCGGCCTCGGCGCCCTCACCACCGAACTGGTGCCGCGCTGCGCCCGGTTGATCCTGTTCGAAATCGATTACGGCCTGATCCGCCACCTGGGCGGCGAGTTCGGCGATCACGCTCACGTAGATATCGTGGCGGGAGACTTTCTGCGCACCTGGCAGCAGGCGAAAGACGACCACGGAGCCCCGCACCGGATCGTCGGCAACCTGCCGTACCGCAGTGCGTCAGCCATCATCGCCGCGCTCGTGGAGCATGGCGCGCTGCCCGCGCATGCCGTGTTCACGGTGCAGAAGGAGTTGGCCGACCGCATCGTGGCGCCGGCGGGTTCGCGCAACTATTCGTCGTTCTCCGTGCTCTGCCAGTGCCTGAGCGAGGTGCGTTCGCACGGTGAACTGGCGCCAGGCACGTTCTACCCGGCCCCGGAGGTCACGTCCACCGTGATTGGGCTGCGCCCCGGCGGCGCCGCGCGCCGCGTGCGCAATCGGGACGTGCTGTTCGCTTTGATTCGGGCCTCGTTCCAGGCGCGCCGCAAGACGCTGCGCAACAACCTGCTCGCCCAGGGCGGCTTCGGTCTCAGCAAGGCGGACCTCCTGGACGCGGTCGAAGCCGCCGGCGTGGATGCCGGGAGCCGCGCCGAGGAACTGTCGCCGGCCACCGTCGTGCGGCTCGCCAACGCGCTGGTCGGATCGGGGGCCGCGGTGCCGCCGCAAGCGCCGCTCGGCGCACCCGAAGAGGAGGAAGGGGAGCCGGAGTCTAAATGACGCCGTGTTCCTTCAGCACGCGCCGCAACTCCTGCTTGGCGGCGTCGGTCAGCGGCGTCATCGGCAGGCGGTAGGTTTCCTCCAGCAGCCCGGCCGCGTGCATCGCTCCCTTCACCGGGATCGGGTTGGTGTCCAGGCCCATCAGGGCGTTGATTACCGGCAGAATCTCGTAGTGCACGGCGCGCGCTGCGGCGGTGTCGCCGTTCAGCATGTGCTGCACCAGCTCCACCATCTTGCCCGGCAGCAGGTTGCTGGTCACCGAGATGATCCCGTTGCCGCCGAGCGCCATCAGCGGCAGCGTGATCGCGTCGTCGCCGCTCAGCACGGTAAAGCCGGGCGGGCGGCGCAGAATCAGGTCCATCATCTGGTCGATGTCGCCGCTCGCCTCCTTGACGCCGACGATGTTGGGGTGCTCGGCGAGCGTGAGCATGGTCTCGTTGTCGATGTTCTTGCCGACGCGTCCGGGGATGTTGTAGACGATCAGCGGCAGGTCCACCGAGTCGGCGAGCAACTGGAAGTGGCGCAGGAAGCCGGTCGCCGACGGCTTGTTGTAGTAGCCGGCCACGTGCAGGCTGGCCTCGGCGCCAACCTCCTTGGCGAACCTGGTGTGCTCGAGCGCTTCGACGGTGTTGTTCGATCCGCAGCCGGCGATCACGGGGACGCGGCCGGCACACTGGTCCACCACCACGCGGATCACTTCGTGGTGTTCCTCGTCGGTCAGGGTCGGACTCTCACCGGTGGTGCCGACCGGCACCAGGCCGGTGATGCCGGCGTCGATCTGGCGGTCGACCAGCTTCCTGAGGGTGTCGCGGTCCAGCTCGCCGGTAGCGGTAAACGGCGTCACCAGGGCGGTAAAGGTTCCTTCAAACATCGGTCAGGCCAACATATCATCGATCAGGTCGTCGATTCCATACATGCCGCGCCGCCCGCCGCCCGCGGAAAGCCACTCGGCTGCGCGCAACGCACCGGCGGCCAAGTTGGCGCGCCCGCGCGCCCGGTGGGTCAGTTCGATGGTGTCGTCGGCCGAGTCCCACAACAGCGTGTGGGTGCCCGGCTCCTCGCCGCCGCGCACCGACGCCACGTGTAGTTCGTCGGCGTCGATCGGGCGGTCGAGCCGCTCGGTTGCCACCCGCCGCTTGCGCGAACTTGCCCCGAGCACCGCGTTCGCGATGGTCAGGGCGGTTCCCGACGGGGAGTCCGCCTTGCGGCGGTGGTGGCGTTCGAAGATGGCGATGTCATAGTCGTCGAACGGGTCCAGCAGTGCCGTTGCACGTGCCGCCAAGCGCAGGAACAACTGTACACCGAGCGAGAAGTTGCTCGCGTGCAGGTAGCCGCTGCCGCCGCCGGCCACGATGGTGCTCACCTCGTCCAGGCGGTCGCCCCAGCCGGTGGTGCCGACCGCGGCGGCCAAGCCGTATTGCGCGTAGCGGCGCGCGTTGTCCACCACCGCCTCGGCGGCGCCGAACTCGATCGCCACGTCGGCCGCGGCGGCAATATCGGCGCTTAGCGCACCGGCGTCGGCCTCCGCCACGTGCGGGTCGATGCGGGCGACGATGTCATGGCCGGCGGCGCCGGCGAGCCGTTCGGTTTCACGGCCCATGCGTCCGTAACCGACAATCGCGATCCTCATGGCGCGGCCATCATAGCGCGGCGCGCCGGATGTTGCGACCGGCGCAGGTCTTTTCGTATGATCCGCCACGTGCAATTAGGCATCTACGGCCTGGGGCGCTTCGGGGTGTTCTGGGCCGCCCAGTTGGCGCGCCACTTCCCGGTGTGCGCATACTCGCGCCGCCTCCACCGCCCGCCCGCCGGCGTGCGCATGGTTTCCGAGCGGCAGGTACTGCAGTGTCCGGTGGTGATCCTGTGCGTCGCCATCTCCGCCTTCGAGGAGGTGGTCGACCGTATCGCGCCGCGGCTGCAACCGCGTACGCTGGTGATGGACACCTGTTCGATCAAGGGCGTGGCGGCCCGCGTCATGGAGCAGCGCCTGCCGCCCACGATGCAGATTCTCGCCACCCATCCGATGTTCGGTCCGGACTCGGCGCGCGGCGGTATCAAAGGCCTGCCGATGATCCTGTGTCCGGTGCGCATCTCCGCCGCCGCCCTGCAGGAGTGGCGCCACCGATTCTCGGCGATGGGGCTGCGCGTCATGACCATGACCGCCGACGAGCACGATCACGAGGCGGCATTCACCCAGGGCGTGGCCCACTACCTCGGGCGGGTGCTGGCAGAAATGGGGCTGCAGCGATCCGAGATCGCCACCGTCGGCTACCAGAAGCTGCGCGAAATCGTGGAGCAGACCTGCAACGATTCGATGCAGCTGTTCGTCGACCTGCAGCGCTACAATCCCTACACCGCCGAGATGCGGGCGCGGCTGGAGGACGCCTTGAGCAGCGTGCGCAGCCAGCTCGATGCGCGCTGCACTCCCCCCGCGGACTGACCCCCGCGGGGCAGCCGAGGTTTACTTCGGGGCCGCCGCTGCCTACACTTTCGTTCCACCGGGGCCGCTAGCTCAGTCGGTAGAGCAACAGCCTTTTAAGCTGTGGGTCGACGGTTCGAATCCGTCGCGGCTCAATCCCCTGTCCACGAATTCCCTGTCACGGAGCGACCATGCTGCCTCTGTCGAAATACACCGTGCTCGATCTCACCATCGCCCGCGCCGGGCCCACGGCCGTGCGCCTGCTCGCGGACTGGGGCGCGAACGTCATCAAGATCGAGCCGCCGCCGGGACAGGGCCGCACGCCTGCCAAGGTCACCGGTGCGCGCCACGAACCCGACGAGCAGAACATGCACCGCAACAAGCGCGGCTTGACGATCGACCTGAAGAATCCGGACGGCAACAAGCTGTTCATGCACCTGGTGAAGAAGGCGGACGTGGTCGCCGAGAATTTTCGTGCCGATGTCAAGCATCGCCTCGGTGTCGATTACGAATCCGTGCGCAAGGCGAACCCGAAGATCATCTACGCGAGCATCTCGGGATTCGGGCAGTCGGGCCCGTACCGCGACCGGCCCGGCGTCGATCAGATCGTGCAGGGCACCTGCGGCCTCATGTCAGTGACCGGGCATCAGGGACAGGGGCCGGTGCGCGCGGGCATCGCGATCAGCGACACCTCGGCGGGCATGTTTCTCGGCCAGGGCATTCTGCTTGCATTGCTGCACCGGGAGCGCACCGGCGAGGGGCAGTGGGTGCACACGTCACTGCTGGAGTCGATGCTGTGCAAGATCGACTTTCAGGGCGCCCGCTACACGATGAACCGCGACGTGGCGAAGCAACAGGGCAACGATCACCCCGTGTACGTGCCAATGGGCACATTCGAGTCGAAGGACGGATTGGTCAACGTCGCGGCGAACTCCGCGAAGATGTTCCGGAACCTGTGCAAGGCGACCGGCGCGGAACACATTCTCGGCAATCCCGCGTTTGCCGACGATGGAGGGCGCCGCAAGCACCGGGCGGAGCTCAACGAGAAAGTGAACGAGGTGACGCGCACGTTCACGACGGCCGAGCTGGTGGAGAAGTTGAACGCGGTGGGCGTACCCTGCGGGCCGATCTATGACATCGGCGAGGCGTTCGAGGATCCGCAGGCCAGGCACCTGCGCATGACCAAGGTGGCGCACCACAGGGAATTGGGCGACGTGGAGCTGATCCGCTCGCCGATCAACCTGTCGCTGTTCCCGCACGGCGGCGAGTTCCACCACGCGGCGCCCGATCCGGGCCAGAACCGGAGAGAGGTGCTGCGCGATTTCGGCTACGACGCCCGGGAAATCGACAGACTGATCGCGGCGGGAGCCGTTTGAAATGGGGAGGCGCCAGATGGAACTGAAGACCGACAAGATGCTCGCGGAGGTGGACGGCGGCATCGGCTGGGTAACCTATAACAATCCCGCGCGGCGCAACGCCGTCTCGCTGGAGATGTGGGAAGCGCAGGGCACGATTCTGGAAAGTTTCCAGAACGACGACGCCGTGCGTGTCGTGGTTCTGCGCGGGGCGGGCGGCAAGGCGTTCGTATCGGGCGCCGACATCTCCGAGTTCGAATCGAAACGCGCCACCGCCGAGCAGCGCGAGCACTACGAGAACGTCTCCGCCGCGGCCAATCGCTGGCTCGGCAGGCTCGACAAGCCGTTGATCGCCATGATCCAGGGCTACTGCATCGGCGGCGGTCTGGCCACCGCGCTCGCGGCCGATGTGCGCTTCGCGACGCCCGGATCGCAGTTCGGCATCCCGGCCGCCAAGCTCGGACTCGGCTACGGATACGGCGGTATCGCGGCCCTGGCCCGCCTGGTCGGACCGAGCGTTGCGCGCGACATCCTGTTCAGCGCGCGATTCCTGGACGCGGAAGAAGCGCTCCGCGTGGGCCTGATCAATTTTGTGGTCGACGACGACGCGCTCGAGGCACGCGTGCGCGAGTACGCCGGCCTGGTCTCGGCCAACGCGCCGTTGACCGTGCGCCTGTGCAAGGCCGCCGTGGGCGAGTTCGAACGCGATCCCGGCGAGCGCGACCTCGCCAAACTCCGCGAGCTGGTCAACGCCTGCTTCGACAGCGAAGATTACAAGGAAGGCCGCCGCGCCTTCATGGAGAAACGCCGCCCCAACTTCCGCGGCGCATGATACTCGCGTTGGCTCGACCGGCATGGTCGAACGATCGGGGCCTTGGGTGCCGGCACGTCGCGCGCTTGCTGGCGGGTCGCCCCAGCCTCAACGTCGTGGTACTATCATGCACATGATCGCGACGCGGACCGAGGCCGCTTCGGTTACCGGGAGGGCGCGGAGGCTGTTTACCCGCGAGGACTACCACGCCATGGGCAGGATGGGTGTGTTGCGCCCCGACGAGCGTGTCGAGCTGATTGAAGGAGAGATCATCGTCATTTCGCCCGCGGGCATTCGCCACAGTTCCTGCGTGCTGCGGTTGAACGAAGCGTTCAACACCGAGCGTTTGGCCGGACGCGCCCTCGTACACGTGCAGAATTCCATGGCCGCCTCCAACCTCTCCGAGCCGGAACCCGACGTGATGCTGCTGGCCTACCGGGAGGACCGCTACGCCTCGCGCCGCCCCCAGCCGGACGACATTCTCCTGCTCATCGAAGTCTCCGATTCCTCGCTGAGGTACGATCACGAAACCAAGTTGCCGCTGTACGCCGAGTCCGGAATCCGAGAGGTGTGGATCGTCGATCTGCAGCACGACGAAATCGAGTCCCACAGTGAGCCCGGCCCCAACGGCTACCGCATCATGCACCGCTTTCTGCCGGGCGACTCCCTGGCTCCCACCGCACTGCCCGACCTTCAGTTGCAGGCGAACCGAATCGTCCCGCCACGTAACTCAACCAACCGGTAGCGCCCCGTTCCGCTCAGATCAACCTGAGATCCGAGTCGGACCGTGCACACGAAGGCGGGGATTCCTATGGATGGCGCTGAGCATGACGGTACCTGTGATGAGCACTGCAACGGAGAGCTAATGCGGTGCACCGCATTAGCTCTGTAATGCGGAGTCCGGGGTAATGCGGAGCGACATGACTGAAATCCTTGCGGGAAGGGCTGTTGAGGCGTGGATCGCTGCGCATTATCCCGGGGCCAGAAGCGAGGAGATCAGTTCGTCGGGAGCCTTGAATCGCCCGCGGCGGAGTTGCGGCGGGAGCACGGCTTCGACGGCCTCCAGCTTGTCAGTGGGATCGACGCGCAGGTAGACCTCGGTGGTGCGCACGTCGGCGTGCCCCAGCCACAGCGCCACCTTGCGGATGTCTCCGGTAGCCTGCAGCATGGTGAGGGCGCAGCTGTGGCGGAGTTGGTGAGGTGAGATCGAACGTCCCGCCAGCGAAGGACAGGCGGTCGCGGCGGTCCGCACATGCTTGTCCAGGATGTACTCGAATCCGGCGCGGCTCATCGGCCTGTCGGTGGCGTTCAGGAACACCTCCCGCGCCGGGTTCTCGCCGCGGACAGCGAGCCAAGCCCGGAGGTCAGCGACGGTTTGTTTCCACAGCGGGAGACAGCGTTCACGGCGGCCCTTGCCATGGACGCGGAGACTCGCGGTTCCGCGCAGCGACAGATCTGGCAGCTGCGCCGTCACCAGTTCGGACACGCGCAGAGCAGCAGCGAAGCAGAGATGGAGCATGGCGCGGTCGCGGACGCCGAACCGAGTGGTGATATCCGGAGCGTCCAGAATCGCGTTGACCTCGTCCATAGTCAGGTGGCGGACGAGCGGATGATCATGGCGCTTGGAGGGGATGGCGCGGATCTGTCTGGCTTGTTCCAACGCAGCCGGATGACGGAATTCGACGTAGCGCATGAAGGCTTTCACGGCCGCCAGTCGGACGTTGCGGCTGGCCGGGCTGCCGCCACGATCGACCTCGAAGTGGGTAAGGAACGCGACGATGAGCGGGGCATCGAGATGTTCAAGATGAAGCGCCGACGGTGTGATGCCGAGGCGTCCGGCGGCGAAAGTGAACAACAAACGGAAGGCATAGGCGTAGCTCTCGCAGGTATGCGGGCTGAAGCCGCGCTCCACGGGAAGGTAGTCACGCAGGAAGTGGGTAATCAGTGGTGCGATGGGAGTCATGCCAACCTCCCGGAAACGAAGTTCTCGCCGGTCGTGGCGATGTCGGCCATCAATTCGGGAGTCGCCTCCAGATACCAGTAGGTGTGGACGACGTTGGTGTGCCCGAGATAGGTGGAGAGCGCGACCAGGTGACGCGCCACTGATTCGCGCCGCACCGCACAGCGTTGCAGGGATCTAGTGGCAAAAGTGTGGCGCAGATCCACCATCCGCGGACGGCGCTGGCGGCCAACAGCGATGCCGGCAAGCCTGACCACCCGCTGGAAGGTGCCACTGGCCGTAGGTGTCGGGATGCGCCGGTGGTGAGCCGACACGAACAGGTGGTCGTCGGCGATGGCGACGCTCTGCCGCTCGTGCAGGTACTCAGTCAACGCTTCGACCGTCGTCGGATGCAACGGCACCAGGCGGCTCTTGGCGAACTTGGTTCGGCGGATGCACAGGACAGAGTTGGGAAGCAGGTCGTCGAAACGCAGGTCGAGCGCCTCCGAGACGCGCAGGCCGGTGGCGGCGATGAGTCCGATCAGGGTCGCATAGACGGACCGACGCAGCGCGTAGGAGCACGGCAGACGGCGCGCCGCCGCCAGTAGTTGCCCGATCTCGGTCGGCGTATAGATGTAGGGCGGCTGGCGGACCACGCGGACATGGAAGTGGCGAGCTGGGGGGATCTCGTGGGTGGCGTCCTCGGCGAACAGGAAGCGGGCCAGCACGACGACATCGTGAAGTCGAACCGCGCGCGCGTGCGGTGTAGACGCCTGCGCCGCCCACTGCACGGCGGTGGCGGCGCGGATGTGGGTGTCGCCCTTGTCGCCGGCGAAGGCTGCGAATGCTTGCAGATTGCGGCCGGTGTCGTGGAGCTTGTAGCCGAGGGTTCGCCGCAGTGCGAGATAGCGGTCTACGTGGTCACTCAGCATGTCGTCGTCTGGGGCCACGGCTGGACGATCTCGCCCAGCAGGTCGAAATCTATCTTGGCGTAGTGCGCGGTGGCTCGCGGATCGCGGTGTCTCAGAACACTGGCGATGCCGGCCAGGGACACCCCGTTGCGCAACATGGCGGTCGCCGCCGAGTGGCGCAGGAGGTGTGCACCGTGCTGAGGCGCCTTGACCCCTGCTCGACGAAGCGTCCTGTCCACGACACCGGATACGGCGAGCCGAGTCATCGGGCGCCGCGGCGCCAGCGCAGAGATGAACACCTGTGGCACCGGCAACGGCGGTCTTCCACGGCGCAGATAGGTGACGATGGCGTCGCCAACCTGCTGCGGAAGCGGCAGCCAGTGTTGGTACCCACCATTGCCGCACACAGCGATGCGCCCGTTCTGCCAGTCGATGGCATCGAAACTCAGTTCGGCGACCTCGCTGGCGCGCAGGCCCAACCGAGCGAGCAGGAGGACTACCGCCCGATCCCTGGCTCCCACGGCATCCTGATCGCTGACGGCGTCGATTACCTTCTCCAGATCGTCAGGCTCGAGGAACCGAGGCGTGGAGGCGAGTTGGTAGGACGCGATCCGCGGCACCGCATGGATCAGCCCCTCCGAGCATTGCCCGGTGGCGGCGAGGAACCGCAGGAAGGCGCGCATCGCCGTTGCGATCCCTTGCGCCGTGGCTACCTTGTGGCCAGCACACCGTCGTAGCATGAAGTCTCGCACCGACGTGGCGCTATAGCTCGACGGATCAACTCCACAACTAACGATGAAATCGACCACGTAGCGCTGGAGCCTTCCATCGTGACAGCCGCCACGCCCTGTCGTTCAATCATCCAATCCCGAAATCGCTTCAACAGTGGCCAGCGCTCGTGCGGCGCCATCGGTTGCTCAGCAGCCGCCAGTACGCCCCGCTCCCGCAGGAACCGGATCAGCGCCTGAGCGGCCGCCATCGAGTTTACGTTGGGACCCCGCTGATAGCGAACTCGACCGTGCTCGGACAGCTCCGTACGGCACGCCTCGTATCCCGCCACCAAGTCGACGGCAGTGAACGACTTCTCGGTGAGCCAGTCCGTCCATGCCGCCATACTGCGCAGCGTGAGACTGCGCGAGTTCGGCGGAGAGCCGCGGTCCTGCAGCCAATCTGCAAAGTCGTCGATGTGGCCGCCCGCGGGTCCAGAACGGAGTCGGCGACAAGTGGTCGCCGATTTCAGATGGTCTTCAAGCATGGATGCCTCCTTGCTTGAAGGAGCGCGATAATGCGAAGTATCGGCTACTCCAACTACCCCCTACACCTGCTTGAATCCCTCTTTATCATCCACGCCGCGCCATCTACTCCGCATTATCCCGGACTCCGCATTAAAGTCTCAAGTTCCCGGGCTCCGCCCCGCCGCCGAGTGCGAACGGAACGATGTGGTCGATCTCCAGCCGAAAGCGGGAGCCGCAGCGCCGGCCGCTGTGCCGGTCGACATAGCTGCAACAGCCCTGGTCGCGCCGCCACACCTCCCGCTTCACGGCTACCGGGATGTACCGGGACCGGGACTCCGGCAACGCGCCAAAGCAACTCAACGCGGTGAGGTGCCGCTCCAGAGCCGGCGAGCGCTCCGCCGGCCCCGCCGCACCATACCCGGCGCGGTGCCCAAGCCGGTTTGCCGCCGAACCTGCGACCCGATGGCGGTCCCCCATCGGTGGCCGCGCCGCGCTGGTTGCACGGCCCGGAACACCGCACTTTCCCTCGTCGCGGCCATCGCCGGCGGCGCGCCCTTGCCGCTTCGGCGGCGAAGCAGCCCGACCGCCGCTGCCGCGCCTCCCCGTCGTTGCCGCACACGCGTGCTGCGTCTCGCGACGGCGTCCCGCCGCCCAAGTGGCGGTTCCACCAGCGTGCTTCGCGTCCTCGACATGCGCGTCCGCATCCGGGCCAGCCCGCTTCGGCGCCGAATCGGAGTGGCGGACAATCCCCCGCGCTGGCGCTGACTCCGCGTTGCCGCGCCCGGCCACCGAGGCCCGCTTCGGCGCCGAAGCGGAGCGGCGGACAATCCCCCGAGCTGCCGCTGACTCCGCGTTGCCGCGTTCAACCTCCGAGTTGCGCTGCGCCGTCGAATTGGTGCGGCGGACGATCTCCCGCACTGGTGCTGACTCCGCGTTGCCGCGCCCGGCCTCCGAGGCCCGCTTCGGCGCCGAAGCGGAGCGGCGGACGATCTCCCGAGCTGGCGCTGACTCCGCGTTGCCGCGTTCAACCTCCGAGTTGCGCTGCGCCGCCGAATTGGTGCGCCGGACGATCTCCCGCACTGCCGCTGGATTCGCGCTGCCGCGCTCGGCCTCCGTATGCCGATTCGCCGCCGAATTGGTGCGGCGGACAGTTTCCCGTAGCGGCGCCGACTTCGCGCCGCCGTGCTCGGCTTCCGTATGCCGGTTCGCCGCCGAAGGAGGGGCAGCGCCATTCCGTACCGCCACCGACGATTCGTCTTCCCGCTCAACTTCACTCCGGCGTTCCACATTGCCCCCGAGCGCGCCGGCGGCGCTCCGCTGCGCCGCATCCGTATCGCGCCGCACCGGCTTGCGCGCGGCGTTCACCGAGCCGCGGCCGCCGGTGCGCCGCGTACGCCGTGGCCGCTCCGGGTCGTAGCGGTCCAGGCCGTCCCGCACCAGCCGCGCCACTAGCCCGCCCAGCGTCAGGTGCGGGTCGGCGTGCGACAGCAACATCTGCAGCTTCTCCAGCCCATGCCGGCACTCCGCGTCGATCGCCGCCTTCAACTCCCAGCGCCCAGTGCCGAGCGCGCGCATCCGGTCGTTCGGCTGGGCCAACTCAGGGTCCACCTCTGCCAGCATCTGCTGTACTTCGCGCGTGCTCTTGCCCGCCGCCTGCCGCACCAGCTTCTCCCGCGCCGCCGCATCCAACACCGGCCGCGCCGCCGTCCCTCGCTCGCCGGCACCCGCCGGCGCGGACGACGCCGATTTGCCTGACGGACGCGCGTCCCGAGCCGCCTCACCGGAGCCGTCCTTGTCCCCATCGCTGCCCGGCGGACCGGCCCGTTTGCGCTCGTTTCGGTCGCTGCGCTCAAACAGATTCTGCAGTTGCGCCGCGTTGCTCAAGTTCAGCGACCCGTCCCGCAGCAGATCGCCCGCCGCGCCGACATCAGTGCACAGCTGCATCGCCTTGATCCTCCGCCAGGCGGCGGCCGCGGTGTAGCCAAGTTCGCGCACCGCGTAGTCGAACAGGCTACGATATTAGTGTTTCGAATTGTACCGTGGTGTTCCGATAAGTCCATATATAAAGTGCACTTGAGGTGAACTGTCTGTGTCTTGACGTTTCGCCGATTTTTGCATAATTTCACCCAAATGGTGCTCTCGTTAGTGATAACCAATCACGGTCCTCACAGCTCGACGCTGCGTCCATGAGACACGCACGACCGAAGAGGCTCAGCGCATCCTTCGTCCGTACCGTCAACCGACCGGGGCGCTTCGGCGACGGCCACGGTGGGCACGGCTTGAGCCTTCTCGTGAAGCCACGCGCGCACGGCGGCTGGGCGAAGTCATGGAGTCAGAGGCTCCGCATCAACGGCAAGCCATGCAACATCGGGCTCGGCCCGTTCCCGGTCGTCACCCTGGCTGAAGCGCGGGATGCTGCGCTTGAGAACGCACGCGCCGTCTACCAGGGCCGTGACCCGCGGATGCGATCCACCATCCCGACCTTCGGCAAGGCGGCCGAGATCGTGATCGAGATGCGCGCCGCCACGTGGCGTAATCCGTTGACGGCCGATGTCTGGCGCTCATCGTTCCGGCGGTTGGTCTCGCCCGTGATCGGGGGCAAGCCGATCAGCGACGTTACCAGTGCCGACGTGCTGTCCGTACTCACGCCGATCTGGAATGATGGGAGGCAGGAGACGGCCCGGCGGCTGCGGCATCGGATCGGCGCGGTGATGCGGTGGTCGATCGGGGCTGGCCATCGGAGCGACAATCCGGCCGGGGAGGCGATATCGGAGGCGCTGCCGAAGAACGGCACCGCCGTGAGGCGACACCGGCGAGCGCTTCATCATCGGTATGTAGCTGGCGCGCTTGCCAAGATTCGGGCGTCCAACGCATGGCCAGCAACCAAGCTGCTGTTGGAATACACAATTTTGACGGCGACACGATCCGGAGAGGCCCGGCTGGCGACCTGGAGCGAGGTAGATCTCCAGGCCGGGGTCTGGACGGTACCGGCCGAGAGAATGAAGTCGGGGCGTGAGCATCGGGTACCGCTGTCGACGCGGGCGCTTGATCTGCTGACGGAAGCGCAGAGACTGTCGGATGGCTCGGGCCTGCTGTTTCCCTCGCCGACCGGAAAGGGACTAAGTAGCGTGACGACAAGATCGCTCTTGGATGGGTTGGGCATCGACGCCACGATGCACGGATTCCGTACGTCGTTCCGGTCCTGGTGCGCGGAGAACGACGAATCGAGAGAATTGGCCGAGGCTGCGCTCGCGCATGTTGTCGCGGGTGTCGAAGGCGCCTACATGCGCTCCGACCTGTTCGAGCGGCGGCGCAGATTGATGCAGGCGTGGGCGGACTACTTGGGATGTTCAGGGACGGTCTGACGTAGACGGAACTGGTGCCGCTAGGGACACAGCGGCGCAGCGACTGGCTTGTGACCGCGCCGGGCTGTTGTCCACCTCCATCCCCATTGGAACATAATTTACTACCAGATAAATAATAGATCGATTACTCCGCGAGCCCATCCTGAACGAGGACCCGGTACCGGTCCGCCTATTCTCTGATGGAGGATATTCGAGTACGGTCCCTCTTGCTCGGAACGGCATGGTACCGATGGGCGATACGCATTCGCAGAGTGCCCGCGAGCATCCGCCACCACCACGCCGGGAGTCAAAGTGGAGATATACATGACGAGGGTGAAGATCGCGATCATAGTTTCGCTTACGGCGATGGCCGTAGTTCTGGCCGGATGCGGTGGGATGGCCGAACGGCCGCCGTCCGACCTCACCGTGATGACGTACAACCTGTACATTGGGACCGAGCTGGCGGGACTGTTCGCCGTCACGGACCCGGCGCAGCTTCTCGCCGTAGTCGACGGGATGTACAATAGTGTGGTGGCGTCCAATGTCCCCGGCCGGCTCGCCGCGATAGCTAAGGCGGTCAAGGAAGAGCGTCCCCATTTCATCGGACTGCAGGAAGTATCCGTGATCCGCCACCAGGCGAACCCGGAGTTGAACTTCCGCGAGATCCTGATGAGCGCCCTGGAGGCGGAGGGCCTGAACTACAAGGTCGCCGCTGTGATCGAGAATGCATCGATCAATCTGTTTGGCTCAGGTGTGACGGACTACGATCTGATCCTGGCGCGTAGCGATGTCGAGATGGCGCGAACGGCGAGCGCAACCTACACGACGCTGCTTCCCCTGCAGCTTCCGATCCCAGGGGGGGACTTCAAGGTAAAGAGAGGGTATGCGGCGGTCGACGCGACGGTGGGTGGTGTGACGTACCGGGTGGTGAACACCCACCTGGAGACGACGCTGGAAGCGCTCCCGGAAGCACAGAAGCAGGCGATGCAAGCGATTCGAGGTGCCCAGGCACGGGAACTGGTGGACAGCCTGAGCGAAGAGGAGCTGCCGGTGATCCTGCTGGGAGACTTCAACACGCCGGCGCCGGACGGACCGGCGTATCAGCTTCTGCTGGCCGCGGGGTATATGGACGCTTGGCAGCAGGACGCAGCGGGAAGCGGCAACACGTGTTGTCAGGCAGCGGACCTGAGGAACGAGATGAGTGAGCTGTACATGCGAATCGACCAGATCTTCGTGAAGGGAGTGAAGCTGAGGGAGTCGGCATCGATCCGCACCGCGACCGTGGGGGACAAGCCGGAAGACCGCCTGGCTACAGGGCAGTGGCCCTCGGACCACGCGGGGGTGGTGGCGCATCTGCCGGTAGAGTAGCGCCGCGCGGGCGGGAAGACCGGACGCTGGACAGTGTGTGCGGGGTGGAAGTGCACCTGTCGAACGGAACGGAGCTTGGCCCGACGGAGCCGATATCGATTTGATGACGACATAACGGGCAGACGGTATTCTGGGGGAACGAGGCTGGTGACGCGATGTTCCGATTTGAGAGGCATCATGCTGATTGAGGCGCTGATCCCGGTGCGGGCGGCAGCGAATCTGATCTAGGCGCATCGCGTCCCAACGGCACACGGGAAGCCGCGTGTTTGAATTCGGAGTGGGTTGAGTGAGACGCCGCAAACTGCCGCGCCCCCGGTTGAGCTGCCCGGTATGCGGTAGTGCGCCGCGGCTGCCGAGCGATCTGCGTGAGGAGGTGCGCTGCGGTTGCGGTGCACGACTTCGCATGGCGTTGGTGCAGGCGCGTACGGCGTCACGTACGGCCTCCCGGGAGAGCAGTGCTGCCGCCCTGCTGGACGGAGTTGTCTGTGCGCGGCCCCGAGAGGTCTACCGTGAGGTTGGATCTGAGCGGCAACGGCAGTGGGGCGCGGCGACGGATACGAGGGTATCGCCGGGAGCCCGGCTGCTGGTGGTGACCGAGAACGGGAGCGTCTGGAACGGAACCGTGGCTGAGATCGTGGGCAGCGAGGGGAACGGCCATTTGGTCTCCCTGGTCGGCGGCAAGTGGGAGCCGGTTTCGGAAGATCGCCGGCGGTAACTGCCGTCACACACCTCCGCCCGTGACGCGCGCTGGCGACAGTCACGATGCTGGAAGCCACGATGCCGGAAGCGCCGCCGGCGCCCGCGGGCGGTCATCGGTAGCGCGCATGGACCGCGGCGTGCTCAGCCAGTGAAATACCGTCGGAGGCGAACAGCTCCAGTTGTACCGCGCTCACGGCAGGATCCCGCCTCCGCTGCCGCTCGCACAGTGGTGGCGGTCCGGCACCGGTTGATGGAGGCCGGACGACGGACCCTGGGGTACCACACAGTGGTCGCCCCGATGGGAAGTTGCCACAGGAAGCGGGGGGTACTACGCTCGGCGGGATATGGCACTGAGGTACATTTTCGCCACCGTCGTATATGCGGTGATCGACATAGGCTGGAACGTCACGCCGGTAGCGCGCGGGATGTATGAGCGGCTGCACGAAGCGAGCGGGAACGATTGGAGCTTCGGCAAGTCGCCTGACACGTGGGGCGGGGTGGAGG
>MKWU01002060.1_pt1 | contig 31823 bp, 31 predicted proteins | sample 809101 | NCBI WGS metagenome assembly MKWU01 (sample SAMN05860141, study PRJNA318959) | sponge metagenome | host: Aplysina aerophoba | place: Slovenia: Piran, Adriatic Sea, Gulf of Piran | collected 2013-05-07
GGCCGGCCGCCTCGGCTTCCTTGTCTTCTCCGAACACGGAACGGAACAGGTGATCGTGGGGCTTGGAAACCTCGCCGCCCATGGCTGGCGGCCACGGTAGGTGTCACGCGATTCGCTGTCAACGGCGTCGGGTGTCGTCAACGTGGGCTGTGGCTGGCGGGTTATTTCCTATGCGCCGCCAAGCGTTGCTTCCAGTATCCGGGGCGACGGTGGGCGTGAGCGACAGCCACGATTACCAGTCGAGTAGGCTCGACACGGTAGATGAGGCTGTAGGGATAGCGACGGAGCAGGAAGCGCCGGGTGCCATGATCGTAGGCGGGCCAAGTGTTCGCTGTCTCCGTGATCGCCTGTGCCGCTGCCTCAAGCTCGAATGCGAAGCCAGCCGCCGCAGTAGGACTGCGCTGCGCATACCAGCGGGCAGCTTCCTCTGCCTCGACCAGAGCGTCGTCGAGATACTCAAGTTCCCGCGTCACGATGAGCGGCGGCAACAATCCGGCGACGCGCCTCCGCCCAGGGGACGGTCTTGGCTGTCCCGTCATCTATCCGGTGCAGGCGCCGCTGAATCTCGACCGACCACGCCGCTTCGACGTCTTCGTCGATCGGTTGGTCGAGGCTCTCGATCAACTGCCCAGCGAGCGCGCCACGTTCCTCGGCGGAGAGCTGGAGTGCCTCGGCGAGCAACTGCCCAGGGTTCATGAGCAGAATAGTAGCATTCAACTCCGCATCCACCAACACCGAGATGCGTCGGGATCGACCATGTGCGCTCACTGCCGGACTATCTCGATGCCCAGGCGGCCGAGATGCTCGACAAACTCGCTCAGGGCAAGCCCGCTGATTTCGCGGCCTTGCCTAGCGACACGCTGCCGCCGTTGTAGAGACTTCTGAGGGACAAGAAACGGTTCCGAATGGCTCGAGCGGACTACGCCTTGGTGTGGCCAAATCCCGACACCGGCGAACAGGATAAGCACACGATTGATCTGTCCCCCGAGTGTGTTCGCTTCTTCTGTGAGCGATACGGTAAACTGCGGGCGCCCGCTGCGGCGGTGCGCAGCCTCCAGGGTGGCGGAGGAAAACCGGCAGGATTGTTATAGCGGGCCGCGAGCGTTCTTGGTCCTACTTCCGGGCGGCGCCGTAGCGGCCGAGGCGGCCGCGCAGGCGGGGGTCCAGCAGGTCGCGCACCGCGTCGCCGAACATGTTGAGGCTGTCGAAGGAACCAGGACCACCCTACCAGAGCGGGTTGCAACTGCAACTCGAAGAGATCTGGCATCCGGCGCAACTGCGCTGCTCCGTGCAGCCTGCGGACCGCGGTACGGGGACGTGACTGCTATGGTAGGGCATCCTGCACGCGGGCGAGCAGTTCGGCTTCCGTCTCGCACTCGATGATCCAATCCCCGACCTGAGCCAAGCGCTCCGGATCGGACAGGCGGTCCAGAAGGGCAGCCAGCCGCGGCGCGGTCTCGGTATCGAACTTCCTCGCCGCCTGGCGGCACAGCAACCGGCGTTCTTCGGAACGTCCCCGCTCGATACCCTGCTCGATGCCCTGCTCGATGCCTTCCTTGAGGCCCTGCTCGCGTCCTTCCGCGACCCACTCCGCAGTCCATTCGCGTACCTGTTCCGCCAACATCGTTCGCACTTCCTCCAATCTCGGCAACGGCTCCAACGCCGTGGCCCGCAACCGCCGCGGCACCAGCACCTGCTCCACCCATTCCTGGAACACGCGCGTCAACTCCACGTCCCCCAACTCCCGCAGCCGCCCGATCAACTCTGCCAACAGCACCGGCGTCTGCTCCCGCTTGCGGTTCGTCTCCAGCGCAACCAGCGCCGAGACCAGGTTCCGGCGGGGAAGATCGTCTTCCCCCGCGCGCCCTTCGTCAAGCAGATAGTACCGCAGCGACGGCTGATACGCCGCCAACGCCTCGCCGCCGCCCGCGATCATCGCCGCCACGTCTTCGGCCGCCGTCCAGCGCTTGCTCCCGTTGTAGATCACGATCGGCAGCACCGGCGGCAGCTTGCCGTGCTCGCGCAGCACGCCATCGTCGATGAGCTTCTCGTACAACAGGCCGGTGTAGGTCAGCACGCGCACCGCCATGGCGGGCTCGATGGTGGATTGGAACTCCAGCAGCAACAACAAGTACAACCAGTCATCGCGGAAGCGGACTTGCCAGACCAGGTCACCATGGCGCTGACGCAGTCGGTGGCTGACAAAGCTGGCAGGCACCGGCTTGAGGGTCGAGAAATCGAGGGCATCGCTCCAGTCGGGTGCAACGAACCCGCGCATGAGGTCCTGAACCATGCGCGGTTGCGAGAACAGCCGCTTGTAGGCGGGATCGTGCATGGCGAGATTCAGACCATACTACCGGCTCGTCGGTCACGGCAAGCACGTCAACTACCGGGGTGTTGATCCCGTTACTTCCGGTCGGCGCCGTAGCGGCCGAGGCGGCCGCGCAGGCGGGGGTCCAGGAGGTCGCGGACGGCGTCGCCGAACATGTTGAGGCTGTATACCACCACGGTCAGACACACGCCCGGCCACAGCGCCAGGTGCGGCGCGATCTCCATGTACTGTCGCCCCTCCCGGCTGAGCATGCCGCCCCAGCTCGGGATGTCCGGCGGCAGGCCGAAGCCGAGGAAGCTCAGCGCCGCCTCCGACATGATCACCCCGCCCACGTTGATGCTGAAGATGATGATGATCGGCGCCGCGATGTTGGGCAGCACGTGGCGCAGCAGCGAGCGCCGGCGCGAGCTGCCGATCGCCTGCGCGGCCTGGAAGTAGACGTTCTCCTTCACCCCCAGCACCGCGCCGCGCACCACCCGCGAGGCCGGGATGCCGCCCGACACCCCCAGCACGACGATGATCTGCAGCATGCCGCGGCCGGCAATCGACATGATGGTGAGCAGCAACAGCAGCCCCGGGAACGCCATCCAGGCGTCGACGAAGCGTTGCGTCACCAGGTCCAGCCGGCCGCCGATGAAGCCGCTGGTGCCGCCGATCAGCACTGCCACCACGACGGTGAGGACGGTGGCGGCCAGCCCCACCGTCAGCGACAGCCGCGCCCCGTGGATGAGGCGGCTCAGCAGGTCGCGCCCCACGTGGTCGGTGCCCAGCAGGTACGCGGCGGAGGGAGCCTGCAGGCGGTCGCGCAGGTGAATCTCCTCGTAGCGGTAGGGCGCCAGCGAATCGGCGAAGATGCTGACCAGCACCAGGAGCAGGATGACGATGCCGCCGGCGGTCCCCAGCGGCTGCTCGCGCACCAGCCGCGCGAAGAACTTCCTCAGCCCGGCCTGCCCAGCCGCAACCGCCCCGGCGCTCGGCTCCGCAGCGGTCGGGGTCAACTGCGATACGTCACCCATCGAGCCGACTCACCCGGAAATCGCCGCCGCCCGGCGAACCCGTGCATGGCGCGAAATTGCCGGCCAACCGCCGCCGCCCGGCCTGCCCAGCCGCAGCAGCGCCGCCAGCCGGCTCGGCACCGGCGGACGTCAGCCGTGATACGTCACCCATGGGCCTCCCTCATTGCCTGATTGCCTCATTCGTAGCGAATCCGCGGGTCCAGCGACGCGTACAGCAGGTCGGTCACCAGGTTGACCAATACCACCACCGTGGCGAAGAACAGGTTCACCGCCGACACCACCGGGTAGTCGCGGTCGTTGAGCGCGTCCAGCATCAGCCGCCCCAGCCCCGGCAGGTTGAAGATGTTCTCGATGATCACCGATCCGCCCACCAGGATCGGCAACTGCATGCCCACCAGCGTTACCACCGGGATGATCGCGTTCTTGACCGCGTGGCGCAGGATCACCGAGCGCTCCAGCAGTCCCTTGGCCCAGGCGGTCCTGATGTAGTCCTGGCGCAGCACCTCCAGCATCATGGTGCGCGTCATGCGCATGGTGCTGGCCGCCAGGTAGGTGCCCAGGATCAGGCTCGGGATCAGGAACATGCCGAGGTTGCCCAACGGGTCCTGGGCCAACGGAATCAGTTCCATCGGCGGCGACCACGCCCACCAGATGGCCGGGTAGATCATCACCATCGTTCCCAGCCAGAAGTTGGGCGTGGCCAGCCCCATGATGGCCACCGACCGTCCCACGTAGTCGGCGGCGGTGTACTGGCGCACTGCCGAGTAGATGCCCACCGGCAGCGCGATTACCAGTCCGATGAGGATGGCCAGCAGCCCGAGCTCGGCGGTAACCGGCAGTCGTCCCAGCATCCGCTCCTCGATCCGCCAACCTCCCAGCAGCGACTCGCCGAGGGTGCCGCGCAGGAGGATGCCACCGATCCAGCGCCCGTACTGCACGTGGATCGGCAGGTCCAGGCCCAGCCTGCGTTCTACCAGCTCCCGGTCGACGGAGGTGCCAAAGGCCCCCGAGCGACCGACCATGATATCGATGACGTCGCCCGGGATGAAGCGGACCGACAGGAATACCAGCACGCTCAGGATGAACAGGGTAGGGACGACCAGCAGCAGACGCCTGATGATGTACGCTCTCATTTCTTCGTGGCAATTGGACGCCGGGAAGCTCGGGCCTCCCGGCGTCCGCCTCTGCACGCCGAACCAGCGCGAAAACGCTCACGCACCATACCGTATCGGTGTGGTCCCGGCTCGTGGAGTCGTGCAGCGACTGCCGTTTCAGTCGCCCATGGACGATTGATTCAGAATCCCATTTCTTGCTTCAGATCCTGATCAATCCAGAGGCGGGCGAGGATAGTTTGATACTGCATATCTCCCAGTGAGAACTCGCCATTGAAGCCTTTGACCCACGCCTGGTTTACCTGAAACTGCGGAGCCAGAGGACCCCAGACCTGATTGTGCTGCTCCAACACGTTCAAGTTGTACACCTTGGCTGCCTCTATCTGCTCGGCCACGGTGGTGGCAGCGGCAAAAGCATCAGCGGCGGCGTCCAGGACGGATGTGTCGATGCCGCATGGCTCGCTGCAAGCCAAATATTCACGGACATGTAGGTTGTCGTGACGGTGAGCGGTTGTGGTAATGCTACCCGTCATCGCCATGTCGCCTGTGATCATCTCATACGTGTGATCTGCTCTGGCACCCACCCAAGTTCCCGTGTCGAGAATACGAGTCGTTACGTCAACGCCGATATCATCCCAGTAGCTGGAAGCTATTTCCGTATAGCCCAAATCAATGACGTCTCGGTGCGAATACTCGACCGCGAATCGGACGCCGTCCGCGCCACGCGGATACCCAGCTTCATCGAGAAGCTTCTCCGCACCTTCCGGGTCATAGGTGTAGTATTGCTTGAGCTCTGCGGGCCATTCATCGAACGGAGTATAGTATCCGAATTGGCCATTCCAACGAGCGTCTTTCCAGTCTGCAAAACCACCGTAGTAGGTATCGTTGATCGTCTCCAGGTCCAAAGCCATCTGCAGCGCGTGGCGCACCCTGACGTCGTCGAACGGGGCGTTTCGCATGTTCAGACCGAAGATCTGAAACGCCCGTGCGAAATAGGCGTGCAGCTCGACTTCGGGGTTGGTCTGCTGCAGGTTTCTCACCACGTCCATCGACCTTACCGGAGTGGTGTGTGTGAGCAGATCGATCTTCCCCGAGCGTAATGCCGCGAGACGGGTTGCCTCCTCTTCCATGAAGAGGGCCCTGAGCTGGTCGACGTAGGGAAGCCTGTTCTCCGGGTACTTCTCGTCCGAACCCCAGTAGTCAGGATTCCTGGTATAGGTCCTCGAAACGCCTTCGGCATAGTCGGTCAGCAGGAATGGCCCGGTACCCACCACGTTCCGCCAATCCGCATAGTCGCCGTAGTGCTCGACTACCTCCTGCGGCAGTATCCAGTGGTACGGTTCGTCGAGGATTGCGCCCAGTGCGCTGAGCGAAGGCTCCTTCAGCTTCATGACAACCGTATACTTGTCGGTGGCCTCGATCGTTTCCCATGGCAAGTTGATCAGCAGACGACTTTGCTCGGGGCGGTCGGTGAATTCGCCCAAGGCGAGGTTGCGCTGATAGGTAAAAACCACATCGTCTGCGGTTAGCTCCCGCCCACCTACCAGGCGGCTGGCCTCACTGTCCGGATCGAGAGCGAAGTGAACGCCCTGACGGATATGGAAGACGTACGTTAATGGATCGGGGGTGTCCCAGCTTTGGGCCAGTACCCCGGCGAAAAATGACGGCGGCACTTGAGGGCTCACGAAGTCAAATTCAGCCCTATCGGCTCCCCAGTCCCCCTGGGCGAGTCGTTCATTGACACCGACTATGAGGAAGCCCGCATAGTGGCCGGTAACGAAGGGGTCGGCAGTCTCGCCTATCAAGGTATAGGCAGTGGTTAGCGTCCCTCCGTACTCCGGCGCGGTCACCATCTTGCCGGTGGTGGGGTCGGTCACCATTTCCTGCTCCATCGCCGCGGCCGGCTCCTCTTCCCCGGCCGGGCTTGCCCAGAGGCCGGTGGCGGCGAGGGCGAGACCGAACAGTACCGCGAGGATCTTTCGAAAGACTGCGTGTTGCATCGTTTGGCTCCTGAAATTTGAGAGTGCTGGTTGCGCTGTGCATTCCTCGCCCACTCTCGAGATGCACCGCAATCGCAGGTGTCCGAAAGCGAGGCGACAGCCCGAGTGCTTGGTTACTTCTGCATCCAGCATCTCCGTGAGCGCGTGCGCGGGCTTGAGCCCGGAGCACCGCGTGGGGCGGTGGTCCGCGACCGTGTGGTCGGCGACGCAGCGAAGGTGAGTGGCCGGCAACGCCAGCGGTACGGTTTGCGGGCGGACGAGGTCGCTGCGGTGCTGGTGAAGTGGCGCGCGCCGCGCGCCACACCCTCAGACCGAACCCTTAGTGCTTGCTGTATAAGGAATTGCGTGGGGGGGGGCGGGGATTGAGCTTGGTCGGCGGCTGTGGAGCGCCAGTGGCGTCAAACGGTCGCAGGGCTGGATCGCGTAGTCATGCATCATCGGCATTCCGTCCAAGTCGCTAACATCGGTACCTTCGCACATGTGCGGCGAGGCTGTCAAACCCGCGGCTCTTGTTCAGCATTCTCGCCGTCTGGGCGAACGGTGGGCGGGACCGCGCTATTGGCGGCTGGGAGCGGTGCTTCGAGGACCGAACGTGCGCGGCGTGAACTCTTCCCGGTTGGTGATGCTGGCGCTGCTGCCGGTGGCGCGAATCACGAACAGGCCCAGCCGCTCGGCTCGCACGTCCGACTCCTGGTAAGCCTTCAGATACGCGACCGCCCCGTAGACCCGGCGCGAAGCGTATTCGGGCATCAGTTCCGGAAACTCGTTCAACCGCGAGATGAAACGATCGAGGTCGGGCACGCGGAGGGTGGTCTTGACTTCCACCACCACCACCTCTTCACCGTTGATCGCGACGATGTCGAACTCCCAGCGTCGCTCACCGTAGTTCTGCCGCGGGTTGGTCACGGTGTGCTGCACCGCGATGCCGCGCCGCTGCAGGAGCCCTATCAGGTCGCCCTCCACCAGGGACTCGATCAGCTTGCCCCACTGCCCGTTGAACAGCTCGTCCAGCTTGTCCATGCGCCGGTCGGCGGCCCGTGCCTGCCGCGTGAGCAATTGATCGGTCTCCTGCAGCCGCCGGTCGGTCTCCTGCATTTGGCGGTCGGTCTCCTGCAGCCGCCGATCGGTTTCCTGCATTTGGCGGTCGGTCTCCTGCTGCGCTGCGGAGATCTCGCGGAGAATCTCCCAGATCTCCTGCGGGGTCGCTGGATCGCGGTGTGGGTTGCCGTCGGTCATCGGTACGTTCGCTCGTCTCATAGTAACGCCGACCGTCCGTTCCGGTAAAGCCGTCGAGCAATCAATCGAGAGTCGACGCCGCTACTTCCGGCTCAGCGTGCCGCCCGCTTCGGGATGTCCACGTCGTCTACTATCACTACGCTCAACTCGTCGATTCCTCGAAACCCCGTGTCGGTAGTCACCAGATGATCGGCGCGTACACGCAGGGCCGTGGCGAGGATCACGGAGTCGATGGTGAGCAGACCGTACGCGGATTGTAATTCCACGGCGCGGGCATAGTCTGCGAGGCGATGTTCCTCGACGCGCATACCCATGTCGATGAGTGCGTCGACCTTGGCCTGAAATTCATGCAGTGATTTCACGACTTCCGGCTGCTCGGACAACTTGCGGGCCGGATTCGACCCCGAGATCTTGTTCCGGGCGCGCGCCTCGATCAGCATGAGCTTGTGACACACCTCGAGGAGCGCGGCAAACGGGATAACACCGCTGACTGCGCCCTCGGCACACCGCGCCAGCAGGGCGCTTGCCTGCTTCGAGTGTCCTTCTTCTGCGTAGATCAGAACGTTCGCGTCCAGCACGCACCGCGCGCCGTCGGCGATGTCCGTATCCTTCACCGCGCCAGCAGATCGTCGTGGACGATCGCGCGCAGATCGTCCATGCCCACGCCCGGTCCGCCTATCGGGTGGTTGCAAAAGCGGCGGTACGCGTGCAGCGCGCGGCGAGGCTCCGGAGCACGCTCCGCGAGGTATCCGGCAAGGGCCTCGGCGAACAGGTCGCACAGCCGTTTCCCGTCCTCCGCGGCGGCGCGCTTTACCTCCTTCAGCAGTTCGGCATCGATCAGGGTCCCGACCTTCGTCTTCATGACGATTTCAAGAATAAGATAGAATTCTTCTCATATCAAGATGGAATCGGAACCGCTGGCACCGGCGCCGGCATTGGGGTAGGGTGCGGCGCATGACGGAAACTTCCTTGCCGCTGCGTCCGCTGGGCAACACCGGGCTGAAGGTGTCGGCGGTTTCGCTCGGCGCGGCACCGTTCGGGCGGGTCGACGATGAGGTGGCGGCGCAAACCGTGCACCGCGCGCTCGAACTGGGCGTGAATCTGATTGATACCTCGCCGCTATACGGGGACGGCGAGAGCGAGCGGCGGCTCGGCTTGGCGCTGGCAGCGTGGTGGGCGCAGGGCGGCAAGCGCGCCGACCTCGTTCTGTGTACCAAGACCGGGACGCGGTCGCGGCCCTACGACTACTCGGCGGACGCCACCCGCTGGAGCATCGACGAGAGCCTGCGCATCCTGAAGACCGACTATCTGGACGTGGTGCACATCCACGACCCGGACCGGATTGAGCAGGCGCTCGGCCCCGGACGCGCGCTGGAGGCGCTGCAGGAACTGAAACGGCAGGGGGTGGTGCGCCACATCGGGCTCGGGGTGCGCGGCCTGGATCTGCATTGCGCGTTTCACGAGACCGGCTGTTGCGAGGCGTCGCTCACCTACCGCGACTACAGCCTGATCAGCCAGGCGGCGGCGGAGCGGCTGCTGCCGTCGGCGGAGCGCCATGGGGTGGGGCTGCTGAACGCCCAGATGGTGCGCCACGGCTTGCTCGGCGGCGAGGATCCGCGGACGGTGGAGCGCCGTTTCAGCGCCCGGCCCGGCTTCCAGCCGGGCGATATCAGCTACATCGAGCCGTGGGAGGTGGAGCGCGCCACCCGGCTCTGGCAATGGTGCCGCGACCGGGACATCGACCTGCTGGCGCTCAGCGTGCAGTTCGGACTGCGCGACCCACGCATCTCCTCCCAGATGATCGGCACCGGCTCGCCCGACCACCTGGAAGCAGGCGTGCGCGCCGCGCTCCACCCGATCGCCGACGAGGTGTGGCAGGAGCTGGCCGCCGACTTCACCATCCGCGGCGTGTAAGGGACCGTTACTCGCTGTTGGCGGCGATGGCGATCTTCAGCGCGTCGCGGCCGTCCAGCCGGTAGTTGGTGTCCAGGGCGTCGAAGCCGTCCGGGACCCGTTCCAGCGGGATGACGTGGCTCACGAACCCCTCGAACAGCGAGGCGTATTGCTCCAGCAGCGCCAGCGAGCGCACGAAGTGGGGGCCTTCGAAGCCCCAGGCGGCCTCCAGGCGCAGGTTCTTGCGCATCAGCATCTGGTTGGGGTTGCACTCGAAGGCGCCGGTGTCCACGAAGTGGCCGAACTCGACGTAGGTGCCGCTGCGCCGCAGGTATTCGAGCCCCTCGGGAATCGCGGCCAGGAAACCGGCGCACTCGCACACCACGTCGGCGCCGGCGCCGCGCGGCGTGTTGTCGCGCACCATCCGTATGCGCTCCTCGGCGTCCGGCACCTCCTCGATGTTGATTACCAGGTCGGCGCCGAGCCGCTCGGCGAACTCCAGGCGCCCGGCGGGGCCGCCCACCGCGATCAGCCGGCCGGCGCCGGCGCGCCCGGCCCAGGCAATCCCCCACCGGCCGGTCCGGCCCGGGCACTGGGTCCCCCACGCGGCGCCGGGCCCAGGCAATGGCCAGCAGCCCGATCGGGCCGGTGCCCTGGATCACCACCGTGTCGCCGAGCTGGATGCCGGCGCGCGACACGCAGTGGTAGGAGCAGGCGGACGGCTCGGTGAGCACCGCGATCTCGGGCGGCAGGTCGGTCTTCAGGAACACGTTGGTGGGATTCCACAGGTAGATGTACTGGCCGAAACCGCCGCGCAACCCGGGTGCGCGGTCGATCGGTTGGAAGCCGACGCCGAGATGCGGGGATACCACCACCCGGTCGCCAACCTGCACCGGGTTGCCGGCCGCATCTTCGCTGACCCCGTCGCCGAGCGCATCGAGCGTGCCCACGTTCTCGTGGCCGAGGATGACGTCGTAGCCGAGGCGCTGAAACTGCCAGTTGTGCAGGTCGGTGCCGCAGATGCCGCCCATCTCCTGCTTGACCAGTACTCTCCCCGGCTCCGGCTCCGGAACCGGATACTCGCGAATCTCGAACCCCTTGCCGGCCATCACGCTCGCGCGTGCCGTTCTACCCATCGTTGAACCTCCCTCAGACATCCTGTCGTTGGTGCTGCCGCCAGTAACGCAGCCGGCCGCCAATCCGTCAAGCGCCTCCACGGTCGCGCGCTGACAGCACGCCCGGAAGGGGCTACACTCCGGGCACCATGAGCGGCAAGGCACACGAGGTTCGCGCGGACTGGACCGGGCGATTTTACGAGGATCTCGCCGTGGGCGAGGTGTACCGCAGCCGCTGGGGGCACACCGTCACCGAGGCCGACAACGCGCTGTTCACCCAACTGACCCACAACACCAACCCGCTGCACTTCGACGCCCGTTACGCCGCCGATTCGCGCTGGGGCAGGATCCTGGTCAACAGCACCTTTACCCTGGCGCTCGTTACCGGCATGAGCGTGAACGACGTCACCGAGCACGCCATGGCCAACCTGGGCTGGGAGGAAATCAAGCTGCCCAACCCGGTGTTCCTGGGCGACACCCTGTATTGCGAGACCGAGATCCTGGCGCGGCGCGACTCCAAGTCCTACCCGGAGGCGGGCATCGTGCGGTTCCGCTCGCGCGGCATCAACCAGGACGGCGCCGTGGTGCTGGAGTACACCCGCAGCGCGATGATCTACCGCCGGGACGCGGCGCCGCGGGTGTCGTTTCCGGTAGCCAACGGGCGTTGACCGCGCCGCCGTGAAACCGCTGGCGGGGCTGCGGCTGATCGACCTGTCCACGGTCGTGGCCGGCCCCTACTCGGGCGCGCTGCTGGCCGACCTGGGCGCGGACGTGATCAAGGTGGAGCCACCGGCCGGCGACGCCGCCCGCGCCCTGGTCACCGAGGAGGGGCTGGCGCCCCACATTCACACCAACCAGCGCAACAAGCGCGGCATGGTGATCGACCTCAAGCATCCCGCCGGCAAGGCGGCGTTCGCAGACCTGGTGCGCTGGGCGGACGTGGTGCTGGAGAACTACCGCCCCGGCGTCACCGCGCGTCTGGGCATCGAGTACCCGGCGCTGGCTGCGCTCAACCCGCGCATCATCATGTGCTCAATCACCGGCTACGGGCTGACCGGTCCGGGCAGGGACCGCGCGGCGTTCGACGCCAACATCCAGGCTTACGCCGGCGTCATGGGCCTGACCGGCGAGCCGGACGGGAGGCCGGTGCGGGCGGCGCTGGCGTACGCCGATTTGTGCTCCGGCATGGCCGGCGCGCTGGGCATCCTGGCCGCGGTGGTGGCGCGCGAGCGTACCGGTCGCGGCCAGCACGTCGACCTGGCCATGTTCGACGTCCAGCTTTCGATGCAGAACTACTTCTGTACCATGCAGTTGGCATCGCCCAGGCCGCCCCGCCGCCTGGGCAACGAGCATGAATTGCACGTACCCTACAACGCGTACGCCACGGCCAGCGCTCCGCTGTTCGTGACGGTGGTGACCGAGGCGCAGTGGAGCGGCCTGCTGCGCGCGCTCGGGCGTTTGGACCATCCGCCGGGGGTGCGGACCCACCTGGAGATGCTGGCGGATGCCCGGCTACGCACGCGGGGCAACCGGATCGCGGCGCGGAGTGCGATCAACGCGGCGATGGAGGCGATCCTCGCGACGCGCCCGCGCGAGGAGTGGATGCAGGCGCTGGCCGCCGAGCGGCTGCCGTTCGCGCCCGTCAACACGCTCGCCGAGGCGCTCGCCGATCCGCAGGCGGCGGCACGCGGTATGGTGGCCCCCATACCGCTGCCGGGCGGCGGCTCGCGCCCGGCGTCCGGCAACCCGATCAAGCTGTCCGACGCCGGCCCCGACACCTTCACGCCGCCGCCGACGCTCGGCCAGCACACCCGGGAAGTGCTGGCCGACGTGCTGGGATACGACGAAGAGCAGGTCGTCCGCCTGCTGGCGTCGGGCGCGTTCACCGCGGCGTCCCCCGGCACGGGGGTCTGACCGATGGTGCTCCCGGCCCGGTCGCTGCTGTTCGTGCCCGCCAACCGGCCCGACCGCTATGCCAAGGCGGCGGCCGCCGGGGCGGACAAGGTGATCATCGACCTGGAGGACTCGGTGCCGGCCGGCCAACGCGCCGCGGCGCGGGGGATGATCGCCCCGGCCTTGCCGGAGGTGGCGCGCGAACGGCTGCTGGTGCGGGTCAACCCGATCGCCGACCCCGACCACGCCGCCGACCTCGCCGCGGTGCCGCTGGCGGCGGTGGGCGGGCTGATGGTGCCGAAGGTCGAGCACGCCGCGGAGCTGCGCGACCTGGCCAGCGGGCTGGAGCGCCGGGAAACGGCGGCCGGCCTGGCTGCCGGTTCGACGTTCCTGGTGGTGCTGATCGAAACCGCGCGCGGTGTGCGCGATGCGGACGTATTGATGGAGGCGGCCGCATCGCTCGGCCGCGACTGCGTGGCCGCGTTCGGGGCGTTGGACTACGGCGTGGAGGTGGGCACCGAGCCGGCATGGCCACTCCGCGACACGGAAGGCGACGTGAGTCGACGCACTGGGATCGTCGGCCGGCGCGGATTTTCGGATCAGGCGTCCGGCGTCGAACCGGAGCTGTTGTACCCGCGCGCGCGGTTGACGGTGGCTGCCGCCGCCGCCGGCCTGGAGCCGCCGCTCGATTCGCCGAGCACCCACCTGCGCGACCCCGACCGGGTGCGCGCGGAGGCGCTGGCGGCGCGCCGGCTCGGATTCCAGGGCAAGCTGTGCGTGCACCCACTCCAGGTAGCCGCCTGCAACGAAGTGTTCACCCCGCCGCCAGCGGCGGTAGCCGAAGCGCGCGCCGTGGTCGACGCCTACGATGCGGCGCAGGCTGCCGGGCGCGGCGCCGTGGCGCTGGACGGGCGCATGATCGACATGCCGGTGGTGCGGCGGGCCCAGCGCACGCTGACCCTGGCGCGCCGCCTTCAGCAGGAAGGCCGCTCCGCCGGTAACGCCTGACACGCCGCCCCGCGCGCGGCGGTTGACGGCGAGTGACTGCCTCGGTTGGCGGATCCGGTTACCGGATGCGGCGGCTACGGCGGCGTGCCGATTGTCCGGCCGGCGTCGCGGGCACGGTGCCCAGCCGGCCCTCAGTTCTGTGCCGCAAAGTAAAGGTCGAAGTGCCTGTCGAAGTGGATGATCGGCGCGGAGTGGAACTGTGCCACCGCGATGATCAGCAGGTCGGTAGGGGGGATCGTCAAGCCGCTTGTGCGGCACCTGGTGGCGAGCGCCCACGATGATCGCCAGACCGCCTCGTCGATGCTCAGGAACGCGAGTGAGTCGGCGAATCGGCGAAGCTGCGACCGCTCGTATGCTCCGCGCGCCCCGTTCCACAGCTCCAGCATGATCATGGAACAGGTCGCCGCCTCCCCGGTTCGGAGAACATGCGTCACCTTGCTTCGGGTCGCCGCGTCGCCATCCTTTCGCAGCGTTTCGATCCACGCTGAGGTGTCGATCAGAATGCTCAATCTGAACCTCTCGACCGCTCGAGCTCGTCCGCGGTCATGAACTGATCGAATGTTCCAACCACGTCCGCCAACGCCGCAATCTTCTTCTTGCGATTGTACTCTTCGATTGCCGTGAGAATCGCCTCCCGTTTCGTACGCGCTTCCGTATTCTCAATGAGATCGCCAAGCATATCGTCCGGAATATCAACAGTCGTTTTCATATTATCAATGTCGGCGATATGGAATATCGTGTCAACAGCAAGCGAGGCACGCCGCCAGCAACGGTTTACGGCGGGTCGATACCGGTGATGAAGGTCAGGACCTGGTCCATCCAGCCGTTGAGCGCGCGGTACTTGGCGGGTTCCGCGGCCAGGATGCGCTGTTCGGGCTGGACGTACATCGACGGCACCAGCTCGTCGCGGCAGTGCGCGACCAGGGCGCGGGCACTGTCCGGGGTGGTGTCGAGGTGAAACTGCATGCCGATTACCGAACGGCCGAGCTGGAACGCCTGGTTCAGTGCTCCGTTGCTGCGCGCCAGGCGGACCGCTCCCTCCGGCAGGTCGAACGTGTCGCCATGCCAGTGGAACACCTCCAGGAACGGTGGAAAGCGGAACGTGGCCGGATGCTCCGCGTTCGAACCGGGTTCGACGCCCTGGATCGGCAGCCAGCCGATCTCCTTGACCTTGTTGGGGTACACCGCCGCCCCGCTGGCGCTGGCAATGAGCTGCGCGCCCAGGCACACGCCGAGCACCGGGCGCCCCAGCTCGATGACGGCGCGGATGAATCGCTTTTCCGGCGCCAGCCAGGGATACTGCTGCTCGTGGTTGACGCTCATCGGGCCGCCCATCGCCACCACGAGGTCCACGTCGGCGGGCGGAGGCAACTCCTCGGAGTCGTAGAACCGCGTCGCGGTCACCTCATACCCGGCGCGGCGCAGCCACGGCTCGATGCAGCCGAGCCCTTCGAACGGAACGTGTTGCAGATAGTGCGCTCGCACGGGTCACCTCAGGTCATGGAATCTTGCGGCCGCCGTGGCCGCCGGGGCGGCCACGGCGTCATAGTAGCCCGGAATGTGGTATGGTGGCGCCGATGGCTGTGCAGGCGGACCCGGCAACTCGCGAGCGCCGTGCGCCGACGCCGGGCCACGGACAGGAACGTGCCGCGGGCAGGCCGCTGCCAATGCCGCTGGAGAACGGCGACCGGCTCTCGCGCGCCGAGTTCGAACGGCGCTATACCGCTCGGCCGGATCTCAAGAAGGCGGAACTGATCGAGGGGGTCGTCTACCTGCCGTCACCGGTACGCGCTATCAGTCACGCAGAGCCGCATGCAGCGATTCTTGGATGGCTGGTGACCTACTGCGCATCGACGCCCGGGGTACGGGCGGCCGACAACGCAACGGTGCGGCTTGACCTGGACAACGAACCGCAACCCGACGCGCTGCTTCGTATCGTCCCGGCGGCGGGGGGACGTACGATCATGACCGCCGACGACTATATCGACGGCGCGCCGGAACTGGTCGTGGAGATCGCTGCCAGCAGCGCGGCGATCGATCTGCACGACAAGCTGCGTGCCTATCGGCGCAACGGAGTGCAGGAGTACCTGGTGTGGCGGGTGTTGGAACGGCAGATCGACTGGTTCGTGCTTACCGACGGCGAGTACCGGCCGTTGGCCGCGACCGCGGGCGGCATGCTCGAGAGCCGCGTATTTCCCGGCCTGCGACTGGCGGTTGACGCGTTGCTGCACGGAGACATTGCCGGGGTGCTTGCCGAGTTGCGGAACGGTTTGAGCATCCCGGAGCACGCCGAGTTTGTCGAGCACCTGCGGGTAGTGGAGGCGGCCGCGAAGGAAGATTCCTGAGGGTGTAGCGACTCACTGTCACGGGATCAGCAGCACCTTGGCCGCCTGTTTGTCCAGAGCGAGGCGGAAGCCGTCCTCGGCGCGCGACAGCGGCAGGCGGTGGGTGATGACCGGCTCCACGTCCAGCCGTCCGGCGGCCAGCAGGCGCAGCGCCCGCTTCCAGGTGGCGGTACCGCCCGCTCCGTAGCCGTAGGCGCTGACGATGTTCTTGCGGGCGCGCACCATCGGGGTCGGATCGATGGCGGCCGGCGCGCCGTAGATGCCCATCAGCACCACCTGCCCGCCGCGCTTCACCAGGTCGATGCTCTGCTGGATCGCCGCCGGGTTGCCGGTGGCCTCGAACACCAGGTCGAAGCCGCCATCGTCCAGCGCCGCGGCGCGCGCGGCCAGGGCCGCCCCGTCGTCGGCGCCGTCGGCATCGCCCACCACCGTCACCTCGTCCGCTCCGAGGCGTTCGGCGAGGCGCAGGCGCATGCCGTCCGCGGCCGTGCCGGCCACCACCACCAATCCGGCGCCGCCGGCGCGCAACAGCGCCGTGGTCAGCAGCCCGATCGGCCCGGGGCCGAGCACCGCCGCCGTCTGCCCCACGCGCAGCCCGGACACGTCGACGGCGTTCAGGCATACGCCGAGCGGTTCCATCAAGGCGGCGGCGGCCAAGCTCACCTCCGGCGGCAGCTTGAACACCTGTGCCGCCGCCGTCAGCCGCCCGTACTCGGCAAAGAACCCGTCCGACCGGATTCCCGGCCCCAGCATGGCGCCGCAGCGGTCGCCGCGCCCGGTCCGGCACTCGGGACAGGCGCCGCACGCCATCCCGGGCGGCGCACAGATCCGGTCGCCGACCGCGACCCCGGTCACGCCGCTGCCCACCTCCACCACTTCCCCGGAGAACTCGTGGCCGAGGATCACCGGCACGCGCACGATCTCGGAGCCGCGCGTCCACTGGTAGTAGTGCACGTCGCTGCCGCAGATGCCGGCCGCGGCCACCTTCACCAGGATGTCGCTGTCGCCCACCGCCGGGACGTCCACCTCGCGCACCTCGATGCCCGGCGCCTGCCTCACTTTCATGACCGCCTTCATGACGTACGCTAGTATAGCAGCCACGCACTCGGCGTTGATGAGATGCACACTTGTGTCTACAATAGAGGCTATAATTGTGGCCTCGACCATGGGGAGGAAAGGGGATGAAGTTCGTTTCGGTCCGAGAGCTGCGTAACCGCACGGCGCAACTCTGGAAAGACCTTGAGCAGGAACGGGATCTGATCGTTACCAGCCACGGAAAGCCGGTGGCCATCCTGAGCGCCACCGACGAACGCTCACTTGAGCGGGCGCTTGGAGATATCCGGCGCAGCCGCGCCCGTGCCGCACTTGCCGAGATTCATCGGGACGCGGCGCGGCGGGGTCTTGACCGGCTGTCGATGGAACAGATTGACGTCGAGATCAAGGCAGTCCGCGCCAGCCGGCGTGCGCGGTGAGGATCGTGCTCGGCACCAACGTCCTGGTGTCCGGCTTCCTCTCGCCGCACGGCCCACCGGGCGCGATTCTGCGATCCGTTCTGGCCGGCAGCATCACGCTCTGCTTCGACGAGCGCATCCTCGCCGAGTACCGGGAGGTCCTGACGCGTGGGAGCCTGGCGTTGGACGGCGAGCGGGTGGACGCCGTGCTTGAGTTCATCGAGGCGAACGGAGAGTCCGTGTTGGCGGAGGCGCTCGGGGTGGCATTGCCCGACGCCGCGGACACCATGTTCGTCGAGGTGGCGAGCGCAGCCGGAGCCGACTGCGTGGTAACCGGCAACCGAAAGCATTTCCCGGCTGAGCAGGTAGGCGATGTGCGGGTGCTCGTCCCCAGGGAGTTCGTCGATGAGCATGGACGGAGCCGTAGCCGGCCGTCCTCCGACTGACGGCGTGGCTCGCCAACGGCACCACCGGCGAGCCGGGTCCGCGGTGCACGTCCCGGCGCCGTCTGCGCTGACTTGCGTACGGTGAAGATTTTCGAGTCCGGTGCTGTGCGGGACACGCCCCGGCGTCGAGGCCGGGGAAGCGACCGCGGTGGCGGCACTGGAGGGCAATCGGCGCATCGGCTGCGCACTCGCTTCGCTGCGAGACCTGGGAAGTCGTCGTGCCGAAGCTCCGGCTGTCGCGCTCGGCGGCCACGGGCTGCTAAGGTAAGGTGTGCGGGTAACAGGAATCGAGACGCGCCACTGTGATGCCGGTTGGCGCAACTACCATTTCGTGAAGCTCACCGCCGAGGACGGCACCGTGGGCTGGAGCGAGTATGACGAGCACCAGGGCGCCACCGGCGTGACCAGCGTGGTGGCACGGCTGGCCCCGGCCGTGGTGGGCGAGCGCGTGCAGGATACCGAGCGGGTGTTTGCCAGGCTGCACGCGCAGGCGCGGCAGTCGATGTCGGGCGTCATGGCGATGGGGATCGGGGCGATCGAGAACGCCTTGCTCGATGCCAAGGCCAAGCTGCTCGGGGTGCCGTGCTGCGAACTGCTCGGCGGGCGGGTGCGCGACCGTATCCGGGTGTACTGGTCGCACTGCGGCACCTGGCGCATTGCCCATCCCGGCATGCACGGCCCGGTGGTCTCCGGCCTGGACGGCATCCGGGCGCTGGGGGCAGAGGTGCGGGAGGCGGGCTTCACCGCGCTCAAGACCAACATCTTCGACTACAGCGGAGAGCGGGTAACCGGCTGGGCGCCCGGGTTCGGACGCCCGTTTCAGCCCGACCAGAACGTGGAGCGGCACATCATCGGCCAGCTGCGCGCCCACCTGGAGGCGTTCCGCGACGGCGCCGGCCCCGACGTGGACATCCTGGTCGACCTCAACTACAACGCCAGGCCGGAAGGCTACCTGCGCATCCTGCGGGCACTGGCCGACCTGGACATCTTCTGGTGGGAAATCGACTCGCCGCATCCGGAGGCGCTGGCCGACGTGCGGCGCGGCAGCTCTCATGCCATCGCGTCGTGCGAGTCGATCATCACGCCGGCCGCGTATCTGCCGTTCCTGCGGCTGCAGGCGATGGACGTGGCGATTATCGACGCGGTGTGGAACGGCGCCTGGCAGTCACTGAAGATCGCCGCGCTCGCCGACGCCCACCAGGTGAACGTGGCGCCGCACAACTATTACGGCCACCTGGCGACGATGATCAGCGCCCACCTGTGCGCGGCGGTCACCAACCTGCGCATCATGGAGACCGACGTCGACCGCGGACCGTGGGACGGCGAGCTGTTCACTCGGACGCCCGACATCCGCGACGGCCACCTGCACCTGTCCGACGCCCCCGGCTGGGGTACCGAGCCGGACGAGGCCGCGCTCGCCCGCCACCCGCCCAAGGAACACTGACCGCGCGATCTTCGCGATCTTGACAATGGCGGCGCTGGGATGCCTAGTGGACGGACGATGGCGAATGGTGACGAACGAGTACTGGTAGGCACGGTAGGCGAGGGGCTGTACATCAGCGACGACGGCGGGGCGACGTTCAAGCGCCCGGCGAACAACGGCCTGTACATAGAGGGCGAGGTGCGGTCGCTGGCCGCGCATCCCGACCGGCCGGACCGCATCTTCGCGGGCACCCACGCCGGCGTGTACCGCTCCGGCGACGGCGGCGGCAGCTGGCAGCGGCTCAGCAGCGCAATGGACGGCCTGCAGGTGTGGGCGCTGATGGTGCTGCCCGCGGATCCGGACACCGTGTTCGCGGGCACCCGGCCGGCGGGCGTGTACCGATCCACCGACGGCGGCGACACTTGGCAAGATGCGCAGCTTGGCGCGAGCACCGAGTGCCCGGTGATCGAGTTTACCCGCATCACTACCATCATCCCCGATCCGGTCGCCCCCCGTTCGGTGTGGGTGGGGGTGGAGATCGACGGCGCGTTTCGCAGCGACGACGCCGGCGACACCTGGAGCCGCCATGCCGACGGGCTCTCGTCGCTGGACGTGCACGGCATGGTGGTGGTGCCCGACAACGGTTCGCGCACCCTGGTGGCGGCGACCAACAACGGCGTCAACGTCAGCGGCGACGAGGGCGCGAGCTGGCAGCGCCAGGATCTGGGTGCGGTCGCGCCTTGGGGTTACTTCCGCGGCATCCGGCAGCAGGCGGGGGCGCCCGGTACCATCTTTCTCGGCCACGGCAACGGGCCGCCGGGATCGGAAGGCGCGGTGCTGCGCTCGCGGGACGGCGGCGCGAGCTGGCAGCGGATGGCGCTGCCGGTGGATCCCAACTCCACCATCTGGGACTACGCCACCCACGCCGCCGACCCCGACCTGGTATACGCCTACACCTGCTCCGGCGAGCTGTACCGCTCCGCCGACGGCGGCGACCGGTGGGACAAGCTGCGCCACGAGTTCGGCGAGATCCGCGCCCTGATGTGGACTCCGGCCGGCAGTTGACCGCGCGGCCCTGACACAGTAGCATAGATCCATCCTTTAACCCGGTCCGGTGAGGCCGGGAAGGACGGACATTTGAACGCTGAACTTGTAGGAACGGATAGCTGGCGAAGTCTCCGGCTCGCACGCGGCAGCAACGCACGCGCGCGAGTGCAAGGAGGCTATTTTTTTGTCCTTATGCCTTGCAGGACGGGGAGGGGGAACGGCAATGGCTGAGACGCAGACCAGGCACCGGGAACGGCGCATCCTGGACGCGGCGGACCTGGCGCGCTGCCTGACGCGGTTGGCGCACGAGGTGGTGGAGCGCAACCGCGATGTCGACCAGGTGGTGTTCGTCGGGATCCGCACCCGCGGCGTGCCGCTGGCGCGCCGCCTGCGGCAGGCAGTGCACGAGATTACCGGCACCGAGCCGCCGCTCGGCATCCTCGACATCAGCCTGTACCGCGACGACCTGAGCCACGTTGCCAGCGCACCGGTGGTGGGCAGGACCGAGATCGACTTCGCGCTCGAAGACCGCGTCGTGGTGCTGGTCGACGACGTGCTGTACACGGGGCGCACCACGCGCGCCGCGCTCGATGCGCTGATGGCGTTCGGGCGCCCGCGCCGCATCCAGCTCGCCGTGGTGATTGACCGCGGCCACCGCGAGTACCCGATCCGCGCCGACTACGTGGGCAAGAACGTGCCCACCAGCAGCGCGGAGATCGTGCACGTACGACTCAGCGACATCGACCCGGTCGAAGAGGTGGTGATCGCACACCGCGGCGAGCGCGATGAGTAGGGTGCGCCGCACCACCGCGACCGGCCCCGCGCCGGCGCTCGCGGCGACCGCCGATCCGTTTGCCGCGCCTGCCCGGGGCGGCGCCGGTCGGGCTTCCGGCTTGACCGCCCCGCATCCGGCGCCCTCCCCACCGGCGCCCGCTCCGGCGGCGCCCGCGAGCGACCAGGGTTCGGTGCCGCAGCCGACCGTGGCGTGGCGCCGCAAGGACCTGCTCTCCCTGGAGGAGCTCGACCGCGCGGAGATCGAGTTGCTGCTGGACACCGCGGAGTCGTTCAAGGAGGTATCGGCCCGCCAGGTGAAGAAGGTGCCGGCGCTGCGCGGCAAGACCATCGCCAACCTGTTCTTCGAGTCTTCCACGCGCACCCGCACCAGCTTCGAGCTGGCCGCCAAGCGCCTGTCCGCGGACACCATCAACTTCCAGGGTTCCTCCTCCAGCGTGCAGAAGGGCGAGAGCCTGATCGACACCGCCAAGAACATCGAGGCGATGCAGGTGGACACCGTGGTGGTGCGGCACGCCTCGTCGGGCGCCGCGGAGTTGCTCGCCAGGGAGCTGGACGCCAGCGTGGTCAACGCCGGCGACGGCATCCACGAGCATCCGACCCAGGGCCTGCTGGACATCTTTACCATCCGCGAGCACCTGCCGCTGGAAGGGCTGCACGTGTGCCTGGTGGGCGACATCCTGCACTCGCGCGTGGCGCGCTCCAACCTGTGGGGCCTGCGCAAGCTCGGCGCGGTGGTGACGGTGTGCGGTCCGCCGTCGCTGATTCCGCACGGCATCGAGCAGTTGGGTGCTACGGTTTCCTACGATCTGGACGAGGTGATCGAGGATGCCGACGTGCTCAACATCCTGCGCATCCAGTTCGAGCGCCAGCGCGGCGCCTACTTCCCGTCGGTGCGCGAGTACGCGGTCGAGTACGGACTGTCGCGGGAGCGCCTGCAGCGTGCCAAGCCGAGCCTGTTGGTGCTGCACCCGGGGCCGATGAACCGCGGTATCGAGGTGGCCGCCGAGGTAGCGGACGGCGCCCATTCGCTGATCCTGGACCAGGTGACCAACGGCGTGGCGATGCGCATGTCGGTGCTGTTCCACACCACCCTGACGCGCGAGCCGGACGCCGGCAGTGGCGCTGCCGCGGCTGGCGGGGAGTGACCATGGAGTCGATCCTGGTGCGGGGAGGCCGGCTGGTAGACCCGGCCAACGGCGTGAACGCCCTGCTCGACGTGCTGGTGGCCGGCGGCCGCGTGCGGCGGGTCGGCGCCGATCTTGCGGACGCCGCCGCCGAGGTCGGCGCCCAGGTCATCGATGCATACGGCAAGCTGGTGTTCCCGGGCCTGATCGACGTGCACGTGCACCTGCGCCAGCCCGGCTCCGAGTACAAGGAGACCATCGAGAGCGGCTTGCGCGCCGCGCTGGCGGCCGGGTTTACCGGCGTGTGTCCGATGCCGAACACCGATCCGGTGTCGGATACACGCGCCGACATGGAGTTCCTGCGCCGCGAGGCGCGCCGCCTGGAGCTGATCAATTTGTGGCCGGTGGGCGCCGTGACGGTGCGCCAGGAGGGCACGCAGCTTACCGAGTTCGGCGAACTGCGCAACGGCGGCGCGGTGGCGCTGTCCGACGACGGCAAGCCGGTGGTGTCGTCGGCGATCCTGCGCCGGGCGCTGGAGTACGCCCGCAAGTTCGACCTGCCGCTGCTGCTGCACGAGGAGGATCTGGAGCTGTCGCAGGGCGGGGCCATCAACGAAGGGGTGGTGGCCACCCGCCTGGGGCTGATCGGGAGTCCGTGCCAGGCGGAATCGGCGATGGTGGCGCGCGACCTGGAAATCGCCGCGCTGGCCGGCGGGCGCATCCACTTTCAGCACATTTCGTGCGCCCGGTCGGTGGAACTGATCCGCCAGGCGCGGGCCGCCGGCATCAAGGTGTCCGCGGAAACCTGCCCGCACTACCTGTTCCTGACCGAGGAGGCGGTGTTGCGCTACAACACGCACGCCAAGATGTACCCGCCCCTGCGCACCGCCGCCGACGTGGCCGCCGTGCGCGCCGGGGTGGCGGACGGCACCATCACCATCGTCGGCAGCGACCACGCGCCGCACGCCGACTACGAGAAGGACGTGGAGTTCGACCAGGCGCCCAACGGCATCACCGGGGTGGAGACGATGCTGCCGCTGATGCTCACCCTGGAGCGCGAGGGCGTGATCAGCCTGGAGCAGTTGGTACGCATGATGGCGATGCAGCCGGCGCGGCTGATCGGCGTGGAGCGCGGCAGCCTGGAGGCGGGGGCGGTGGCCGACGTGACGGTGGTCGATCCGGGCGAGACCTGGGTGTACGACGCCACCACCGCCCACTCCAAGTCGAGCAACTCGCCGTTCTGGGGCGAGACGCTGACCGGCCGCGCCAGCGACTGCCTGGTGGACGGGCAGGTGCGCCTGCGAGCAGGGCAGATCGTGATGCCGGTCCCGGAGCAGCGCGAGACCGCGGAGGCGGTGGTATGACCGAGCGGCGTGCACTGCTGGCGCTGGAGGACGGCGCCCTGTTCCCGGGCCGCGCGGTCGGCGCCGGCGGCGAGGTAACCGGCGAGGTGGTGTTCAACACCGCCATGACCGGCTACCAGGAGATCCTCACCGATCCCTCCTACTCGGGGCAACTGGTGTGCCTGACCTATCCGCTGATCGGCAACTACGGCGTCAACGAGGACGACCCCGAGTCGCGGCAGCCGTGGACGCGCGGCCTGATCGTGCGCGAACTGGCCGCCCGCCACTCCAACTGGCGCGCCACCGGCGACCTGGGCAGCTACCTGGTGAAACACGGCATCGTCGGCATCGACGAAGTGGACACGCGCGCGCTGACCCGCCACCTGCGCCTGCACGGCGCCAAGACGGGGGTGATTTCGACCACCGATCTGGACGCGGACTCGCTGGTCCGCAAGGCGCGCGCGGCCCCCCGGCTCGGCGAGCTGGACCTGGTGCGCGGCGTGACCACGGCAGGCATCGCGCCGCTACGCCTGCCGGCAGACTCGTACGATCCCCTGGCCGGGCGGCCAACCGGCCGCGCAGCGCACCACGTGGTGGCGATCGATGCCGGCGCCAAGCACAACATCATGCGCCACCTGGCGGCGCGCGGCTGCCGCGTCACCGTGGCGCCGGCCACCGCCTCCGCGGAGCAAATCTCGGCGCTGGCGCCGGACGGGCTGTTCCTGTCCAACGGACCCGGCGACCCGGAGCAGGCGCCCTACCTGGCAGCCACCGTGCGCGAGTTGCTCGACGCGCACCGCGACCTGCCGGTGTTCGGCATCTGCCTGGGCCTGCAGATCATGAGCCTGGCGCTGGACGCCACCATCTACAAGCTCAAGTTCGGCCACCACGGCGCCAACCACCCGGTGCGCGAAGAACGCACCGGGGTGATCTCGATCACCAGCCAGAACCACGGCTACGCGGTCGACGCGGACTCGCTGCCCGCGCACCTGCGCATCACCCACGTCAACCTCAACGACCGCACCATCGAAGGCCTGGAACACCGCTCGCGGCCGGTGTTCGCCATCCAGTACCACCCGGAAGCGGCGCCCGGACCGCACGACGCCCAATACCTGTTCGACCGCTTCGTCGACGCCATGGAGCACCATGCCTGACCATGCCTGAACGCACCGATATCGAGCGCATCCTGATGCTCGGCGCCGGACCGATCGTGATCGGCCAGGCGTGCGAGTTCGACTACTCCGGCACGCAGGCATGCAAGGCGCTGCGCGACGACGGCTACCAGGTGGTGCTGCTCAACTCCAACCCGGCCACCATCATGACCGACCCCGAGATTGCCGACCGCACCTACGTGGAGCCGATCACGCTGCCGGTACTGGAGCAGATCCTGGCGCGCGAGCGGCCCGACGCGGTACTGACCACGCTCGGCGGGCAGACCGCCCTCAACCTGGCGGTGAGCGCCGCCGAGGCAGGCCTGTTCGAACGCTACGGCGTGGAGATGCTCGGCGCCGACCTGGCCACCATTCAGCGCGCCGAGAACCGCGAGCAGTTCCGCGCCCTGATGCAGGAGATCGGCCTGGCGGTGCCGCCGGCGGCGATCGCGCACAGCCTGGAGGAGGTGGAGGCGCACGTGCGCGAGTTGGGCCTGCCGGTGGTGCTGCGCCCGAGCTACACGCTTGGCGGCGCCGGCGGCGGCATTGCGCACACGCCCAAGCAGTTGCGCGACATCGCCGCGCGCGGCCTGGAGCTGTCGCTGAACACCGAGGTGCTGGTGGAGAAATCGGTGTACGGCTGGAAGGAGTTCGAGCTGGAGCTGATGCGCGACCGGCGCGACAACGTGGTGGTGATCTGCTCCATCGAGAACGTCGACCCGATGGGCGTGCACACCGGCGACTCCATCACGGTGGCGCCGGCGCAGACGCTGACCGACCGCGAGTACCAGGACATGCGCGACGCCGCCATCAAGGTGATCCGGGCGGTCGGCGTGGAGACCGGCGGCTCCAACATCCAGTTCGCGGTCAACCCGGAGGACGGCACGCTGGTGGTGATCGAGATGAACCCGCGCCTGTCGCGGTCGTCGGCGCTGGCCTCCAAGGCGACCGGCTTCCCGATCGCCAAGTTCGCCGCCAAGCTGGCCGTGGGCTGGACGCTGGACGAGATTCCCAACGACATCACCCGGCAGACGCCCGCCTGCTTCGAGCCCACCATCGACTACTGCGTGGTCAAGCTGCCGCGCTTCGCGTTCGAGAAGTTCCCGGGCACCGACGCCACCCTGACCACGCAGATGCAGAGCGTGGGCGAGGTGCTGGCGCTCGGGCGCACCTTCAAGGAGGCGTTTCAGAAGGGCCTGCGCGGCCTGGAGACCGATGCCTGCGGGTTCTGGTGGCCGCGCGGGAACGGGGTGGCCCCGGAGGCGGTGGTAGCCGGCCTGCGCCGCCCCAACGCCGAGCGGCTGTTCTTTGTGCGCGAAGCGCTGCAGCGCGGCATGAGCGTCGACGAGGTGGCCGGGCACACCCGCATCGATCCCTGGTTCGTCGACAACATGGCGCAGATCCTCGACCTGGAGGGCGGGTTCCGCGAGTCGTTGGCGGCGTCCGGGCCGGAGCTGGACGAGCACGCGGTGCGGCGCGCCAAGCGGGCGGGCTTTTCGGACCGCCAGTTGGCGGCGCTGGCCGGCTCCGACGAAGCGACCATGCGGGCGCGGCGGCTGGCGCTGGGCGTACGGCCCGCCTACAAGCTGGTGGACACCTGCGCCGCCGAGTTCGAGGCATATACGCCCTACTTCTACTCCACCTACGAGATGGAGGATGAGGTGCCGGTGGAGCCGGTGGACAAGGTGATGATCATCGGCGGCGGCCCCAACCGCATCGGCCAGGGCATCGAGTTCGACTACTGTTGCTGCCAGGCGTCGTTCGCGCTGCGCGAGCGCGGCGTGCAGTCGATCATGGTCAACTGCAACCCGGAAACCGTGTCCACCGACTACGACACCTCCGACCGCCTCTACTTCGAGCCGCTCACCGTGGAAGACGTGGCCAACATCTACGACAAGGAGCGCCCCACCGGCGTCATTCTCCAGTTCGGCGGCCAGACCCCGCTCAACATGGCGCACGGCCTGGAGGCGCTCGGCGTGCAGGTGCTCGGCACCCCGATCGACGCCATCGACCGCGCCGAGGACCGCAGCCGGTTCCGCGACCTGCTGCAGGGGCTGGGGCTGCGGCAGCCGGACAGCGGCATCGCGCACACGGCGGACGAGGTGCTCGCCGAGGCGCGCCGCATCGGCTATCCGGTGCTGGTGCGCCCCTCCTACGTGCTCGGCGGACGGGCGATGGAGATCGTGTACGACGACGCCATGGTGCGCGCCTACCTGGCGCTGTACGCCGAGCAGATGGGCGGCCACGATGCGCAGCGACCGCGCCCGATCCTGGTCGACAAGTTCCTGGAGGAGGCGGTCGAGATCGACGTCGACCTGATTGGCGACGGCGAGCGGTTCGTGGTGGCCGGCGTGATGCAGCACATCGAGGAGGCCGGGGTGCACTCGGGCGACAGCGCCTGCTGCCTGCCGCCGCATTCGCTGGCGCGCGACGTGGTCGACGAGATCCGCCGGCAGAGCGTGGCGCTCGGGCGCGAACTGGGCATCCGCGGGCTGATGAACATCCAGTTCGCGGTGCGCGGCGGGAACATCTACGTGCTGGAGGTAAACCCGCGCGCTTCGCGCACGGCGCCGTTCGTGTCCAAGGCAATCGGGGTGCCGTTGGCGCGCCTGGCCACCCACATCATGTGCGGCGCGCGGCTGGACGAGCTTGGCCTGGTGGAAGATCCCGACCCGGCCAACTTCGCGGTCAAGGAAGTGGTGCTGCCGTTCGGCAAGTTCGCCGGCGCCGAGGTGGCGCTCGGGCCGGAGATGAAGTCCACCGGCGAGGTAATGGGCATCGACCACAGCTTCGGGCGCGCGTTCGCCAAGGCGCAGGCGGGCGCCGGCTCCTCCCTGCCGCAGGAGGGCACCGTGTTCATGAGCGTGCGCGACGCCGACAAGCCGGAACTGGTGGAGCTGGCACGCACCCTCGACGGGCTCGGGTTCAGTCTCGCCGCCACGCCCGGCACCGCCGACGTGCTCGCGCGCGCCGGGCTGCAGGCACGGCGCACGGTCAAGCTGGAAGACGAGGGCACCACGGCAATCGACCTGATGGAGGCGGGTCAGATCGCGCTGATCATCAACACCCCCGCCGGCAAGCGCCCGCGCGACCACGAGAACCGCATCCGCCGCTTCGCCCTGTCGCGCGCCGTGCCGTGCGTCACCACCATGGCCGGCGCCCACGCCTCCGTCGCCGGCATCGCCGCCGAGCGCGAAGGCGCACTGAAGATTTGGGCCCTCCAGGACCTGTAACCCGATCCGCTGCCGCACCGGTCCAGGAGCGCTGCCGGGTGCTGGCCAACCGCGTCGCGGCGCCGGAACACAACCTGCTGACCGTGGCCACCCGTACCATCGGGCGGCGCGCCCGGGCCGGCCAGTTCGCGCAGATCCGGGTGCCCGGCGGCGCCGTGTTCCTGCCGCGCCCGTTCAGCTTCCTGGCCGCCGGGGACGACCGCTGCACCTTCCTGTCGCGCGCCATCGGTCCCGGCACACGTGCTCTGGCGGGCCTGGCGGAGGGCACGGAGGTGGACCTGCTCGGCCCGCTCGGGCACGGTTTCGACCTGGCCGCTGCCAGCGGCGGCGAGGTGATCCTGGTGGGCGGCGGGGTAGGGGTGCCGCCCCTGGTGCACGCTGCCGCCGAACTGGCGCCGCTCACCGGCACCGCCCTGATCGGCGCCGCCCGCGCCGACTTCCTGCTCTGCGAACGCGAGTTCGCCGACCTCGGCTGGCACGTCCAGCCCGCCACCGACGACGGCTCCCGCGGCCACCAAGGCCTCGTAACCGACCTTCTGGAACAACTGTTGAAGCGGGCGCCGGGGCGGGGCGATGGGAGTGTGGCGGAAGCGCGTGCGCCCAGGCAAAGCGCGCCGCCCTTCACCGTTCTCGCATGCGGGCCGCACGCCATGCTGCGCCGTTGCGCCGAACTGGCGGCCGCGACCGGCGCCGCTTGCCAGGTCGCCCTGGAGGAGCCGATGGCCTGCGGCTTCGGCGTCTGCCTCGGCTGTGCCATCCGCGTACGCACCCCCAACCCCGACGACCCGGCCGGCCCCGCCTACGCCCTCGTCTGCCGCGACGGCCCCGTCTTCCCCGCCGAGCAGGTGCTTTGGTAGCGCCGAAGCTGGCGGTCGACCTTGGGCCGCTGCGGTTGGCAAATCCGGTGCTGGTGGCGTCGGGGACGTTTGGGTATGCGAGTGAGTTGGCGGAGCTGGTGGACCTGGCGCGGTTGGGGGGGATCGTTAGCAAGACGGTCACCGTGAAGCCGCGCCCGGGCAATCCGCCGCCGCGCATCGTGGAGACGCCGTCCGGGATGCTGAATGCCATCGGGCTGCAGAACGTCGGCATCGACCGGTTTGTTACCGACAAGCTGCCTTATCTGGCGGAGCTGGAGCCGGTCGTGCTGGTGTCGATCATGGGCTACACGACGGGGGAGTTCGTGACCTTGGCCGAGCGGCTGGACGGGCAGCCGGGGGTGGACGGGCTGGAACTGAATCTGTCCTGTCCCAACGTGGCCTACGGCGCGGGCGGCGGCGCGAAGATGTTCGCGCACGATCCGGAGCTGACCGCCGAGGCGGTGGGGGCGGTGCGTGCGGTTACCAGCCTGCCGGTGATCGCCAAGCTGGGGCCGGACGTGGCGGACATCGCCGCCGTCGGGCGTGCCGCCGAAGATGCCGGCGCGGATGCGCTGGCGGTGATGAACACCATTCCCGGCATGGTGATTGACCTGGAGCGGCGCCGGCCGGTGCTGGCCAATGTCACCGGCGGGCTGTCCGGGCCGGCAATCCGCCCGCTGGCCGTGCGCCTTACCTACCAGTTGGCGGGCGCGGTCGCCATCCCGGTGGTGGGTATCGGCGGCATCATGGATTACCGCGACGCGTTGCAGTTCCTGCTGGCCGGGGCGAGCGCCGTGCAGGTCGGCACCGCCACCTTCACCAACCCGCGCGCCGCGCTCGCTGTCCTGGATGGCCTGGACGGTTACCTCAAGGAGAACGGGATCGATCGCATCACCGACCTGATCGGTGCTGCACAACCGAGGCCGGCCAACAAGGAGTCACGATGAAAGAACACCACCGAGACCCGCCCACGGAATCACAGCGCCTGGATTGGTTGATCGTCGGGCTCGACGTGCCGGATCTGGAACAGGCGCGGCCGCTGGTGCGGGCGCTGGCCGGCCGCGTCGGGGCGCTCAAGATCGGGCCGGTGCTGTTTACGCGCGCCGGCTCCGCGGCCATCGACCTGGTGCACGAGCACGGCGGCCGGGTGTTCCTGGACCTGAAGTGGCACGACATTCCCAACACGGTGGCAGGGGCCTGCCGGGCGGCGGCGGAGCAGGGCGTATGGATGGTCAACGTGCACGCGGCCGGCGGCGAACGCATGCTGGCCGCCGCGCGCGGCGCTCTGGATCAGGCCTGCACGCCCGGCGCCGGGCGCCCCCTGCTGATCGCCGTGACCGTGCTCACCAGCCTCGACGACGCCGACCTGCCCGCCACCGGCGTGCACGGCCCGGTCGCGGACCAGGTGAAACGCCTGGCCTCGCTGGCGGAGCGCGGCGGCGCCGACGGCCTGGTCGCCTCCGGCCACGAGGCAGCGGCCCTGCACGCCCGCTGGCCGCACTTCAACCTGGTCGTCCCCGGCGTACGCCCGCGCTGGCTCACCGCCGCCGGCACCGCCCCCACCGACGACCAGCGCCGCATCGCCACCCCCGCCGCCGTCCTCGCCGCCGGTGCCAGCCACGTGGTCATTGCCCGTCCCATCATCACCCACCCCGACCCGACACAAGCAGTACACCTGACGGCGGAAGAAGTAGCCGCCGAGCGCTGACTCAATCCGGTATCAGGCGCTTGCCCATGCTGATTGAGTCGTCCTCGGCGAATCCGAGTGAGCGGTAGAATCCGATGGCCTCGGTGTTCGAGCGTCTGATCTGCAGGTTGATCTTGGGGCATCCCATCGCCCGCCGGCGTGCCCGAATGCTGCCATTACCCTTGCCTGCCCGGCAGGATTCTGATTCGATAGCCGCTCGGTGTGATTGCAACGAAGGACTGCACCAAGATCGTCTCCTTGTTGGTTCGGAGTACGTCGGCAAGCACCTCGTGCACGGCACTCTCCCGCGCGGGTTCCGTGCGGAGGTACAGAATCCCAGCGCTCCTGCGATTGAGAAATACAATACGACTAAAGTCGCGGTCGCGAGTGACGAACAGCCGACCCAGTTTCTGAGCTGTTTCGAGCAGTTCTTCGTCCGCGGCCCTCGACAGACCGATGTCGGAAGCGCGCAGGACATCGTGTCCCAAGCCGGCCAAGTAACGTGCTGTGGATGCGTATACGTCCTGATCGAGCAGAAATCTCAGACCGGCGCCACCCGCGGATGCACATCCTCTGCTCCCACCAGAGCAATCGCGTAGCGGACGCACGCATGAATGTCATCGGTGGTCAACTCGGGGTAGTAGCCCTGAACGATCTGATCGAAAGGGAGATCCTGTTCGACGAGTTCCAGGACATCTTGTACCGTGATTCGCGTACCGGCGACACACGGCTTGCCGAAGTGAACCCTTGCATCAACGATGATCCTGTTCATGTAGCCTCTCCCGTCCGGTGTCGCCAGTATCCGCGCCCCCACGTAGACGGGTCAAGGCAGCCATTGACCTGGTGCACGAACACGGCGGCCGGGTGTTCCTGGACCTGAAGTGGCACGACATTCCCAACACGGTGGCCGAAGCCTGCCGCGCGGCGGCGGAACAGGGCGTGTGGATGGTCAACGTGCACGCGGCCGGCGGCGAACGCATGCTGGCCGCCGCGCGCGACGCCCTGGATCAGGCCAGCACGCCGGGTGCCGGGCGCCCTCTGCTCATCGCCGTGACTGTGCTCACCAGCCTCGACGACGCCGACCTGCCCGCCACCGGCGTGCACGGCTCGGTCGCGGACCAGGTGGAACGGCTGGCCTTGCTGGCGGGGCGCCGCGGCGCCCACAGCCCGCCCCCCCCCGGCCGCCCCCCCCCACGGACGGGGCGCCCGCCACACAAAGCCAACCCGGGGAGGGCCGCGGGGGGCGGGAGCCACTGCGAGCGAATCTGTGGCGTGAGCGTTTTGTGACGCTGTCGTCGTTCGGCGGCGGCGAATCC
>MKWU01002064.1_pt1 | contig 31780 bp, 27 predicted proteins | sample 809101 | NCBI WGS metagenome assembly MKWU01 (sample SAMN05860141, study PRJNA318959) | sponge metagenome | host: Aplysina aerophoba | place: Slovenia: Piran, Adriatic Sea, Gulf of Piran | collected 2013-05-07
CGGGGCTGGGATGTCGAGCTTTCGCTCGGCGATGGTGTGGTGCTTCGGGTGCGGCGATCCTGATGCTGGGGGGCTAGCCGTCAGGCGGCACCTGGCTGTCGACGGCGCCGACGGACATGCGCCGCAGGTTCGACGGTCTGTGCGCGCTGGTCTTGACCCATCTGGGAGAGAACCCGGCAAGTGGTCGCTGGTATGTGTCCAGAGATGTTGCGCGCAACATCTCTGGACTTGAACTGAGCCGCGTTCCGCGGCGGGGTGCCTTGCATTTCAGGAACCAGCCTGATTTTCCGATCCCTGCCGAGCTGAACCGATCGGTCTGACGGTGTTCCGGCGTCAAGTCTGATCTGCGATTTCCCTGATCCATCGTCCACCTTCGGCGGCTGTGTCGGTGCGTGAGAACATCGATGTGTTGTCACGATCGATCAGAGCTGAAGGGAGATCACCATGACACTGCTGCGCAAACGCATGGTCAAGGACATGACCGTTCGCGGTCTTGCCGTGAACACCAGGAAGTCGTACCTCAACTCCGTCTCCGGCCTTGCCCGACACTACGGCCGCAGCCCGGACCGAATCTCGACGCAGGAGGTTCAGGATTACCTTCTCTTTCTGCACGAAGAGCGGGGGTTGACCTGGCAGAGCTGCAACTGTGCCCGTCACGGCATCACTTTCTTCTACCGCATCACGCTCGGTCTGCCCGAGCAGCACTTCTACCTGCCGGGCGCCAAGACGCCGTCGCTCCTGCCCGAGCTTCTCAACCACGACGAGCTGGTGCGGCTGTTTGGCGTCACCACAAACTGCAAGCACCGATCGGTGCTGATGACGGCCTACGCTGCGGGGCTTCGGGCGAGCGAGCTCGGTCGCCTGCAGATCAGCGATATCGACTCGCAGCGGATGTCCGTGCGCGTGGATCAGGGCAAGGGGAACAAGGACCGCTACGTCCCGCTCTCGCCCCGGCTGCTCGAGGAACTGCGCGCGTACTGGCGCCGGGTCCGCCCCGAGAACTGGATGTTCCCCAATCAGCTACTCGGCCGGCCGATGTCGCGCCATGGGCCAGCGCACATCTACAGTCGCGCCAAGGAGAAGGCCGGGATCGCCAAGCCCGGCGGGATCCACACGCTGCGTCATTGCTACGCCACCGGGCTCCTGGAGGCGGGGGTCGAGCTGCACGTCATTCAGCGCCGCCTCGGGCACAGCTCCATCCGTTCGACCATGCGCTACCTGCATCTGGCCCACGACAAGACCAGCGCCACCCCGTCTCCCCTGGACCTGCTGGAGTTTCCGCGTCCCGCCCAGGGCTGACCGGTGGCCCATGCCGACCACGCTGTGCCGGCCACGCGGCCGGCACTCGAGGTCGCTGACATCCTGCGCCAGCGGCGCGATGCCTATGCCGAGAGCCATCGGCTCTCGGCTCAGCAGCACAGGGTCATCGATGCGCTGGTGAACTGCCGAACCGCCGCGCTCGGCGGGTTCAAGGCGCAGTGCGATCACTGTGGAGCGGTGACGATCCAGTACGCCTCGTGCCGCAACCGTCACTGCCCCAAATGCCAGACCCTCTCGCAGGTCAGGTGGGTCGAGCGTCAGTGCGCCGATCTGCTCGACATCGGATACTGGCATGTGGTGTTCACCCTGCCCCACGAGCTCAACCCCGTCGCCCAGGGCAACCCGGCGCTGGTCTACAGGCTGCTCTTCAAGGCAGCGTCCCGGACCCTGCTGGAGTTCGGAGACAACCCCCGCTGGCTCGGCGGCGAACTCGGCATCACCATGGTGCTGCACACCTGGGGGCAGAACCTGGGACAGCACATCCATGTCCACTGCATTGTCACCGACGGCGGACTGAGCCCGCACGGGCAGCGCTGGCTCTCTCCCGTGTGCAACGGGTTCCTGTTCCCGACTGCCGCGCTCTCGAAGGTCTTTCGTGGCAAGTATCTCGACTTCCTCGGCACCGCACACCGCAACGGGGAGCTGCGGCTGAAGCCCGCGGGCGGCGGTGAGTTCGAGGCCCTGGAGACCACGCTGCGGTCGCACAAATGGGTGGTCTACAGCAAGGCTCCGTTTGCCGGCGCCGGTCAGGTCCTGGCCTACCTCGGGCGCTAACCCACAAGACCGCCATCGGAAACCACCGTCTCGTCCACTTCGACGGCCAGCACGTCCGCTTCCGCTGGCGCGACTACGCCGACACCAACACGGTCAAGGTGATGCGCCTCGGCGCCGACGAGTTCATCCGCCGCTTCCTCCTGCACGTGCTGCCGCACGGCTTTACACGGCTGCGCCACTTTGGACTGCTCGCCAATCGCTGCCGGGCGCGCAAGCTCGCCCGGTGTCGTGACCTGCTTGGACAACCGGTCCCGGAACCACGCGAACCGGAAACGGCGCAGGAGAGGCTGGTGCGTCTGACCGGGGTCGACATCACCGTATGCCGGCACTGCGGCGCGGGAACGCTGCAACAGATAGTGCTGCTCGAACCGCAGCACCGAACAACACAGGCGATGAAGACCGGGCCGCCATGACGACATGCCGCCGCCGCTCACCGCATCCCGACCGCGCACCACTCACCGCGCCTCGATCACCCGTGCGCTCGACATGCGCCGTGCGTCGGACAACCATCCGATCCGGCACCTGCTCGCACGTCAAGGCGCCGCCGTTCCCAATCCTGCACCGACATCGCGTCCGTACAGGGTACTCGGCGACCTCCTCTCAGCGTCGTCAACGCCCACCCCGCGGTTAGTTTCCCCATAGACCTGCATCACCGCCGTGCCGCGCGGCTCAGCTCAATGATCTTATCGGTCATGCTGCGCACGACCGATAAGAGCCTATTCACTATGTTGTCGACAACATAGGGTGCGGGAAATCCGCACGTCCGGTTCGGTGAGCGGGGACTGGAAACGCGGCCATGGGAGCCGGACTGAGGACCGGAACGAAAGTGACGGGATCCCCCGATAAGGGGTTGGACCACCGGACCCTAAAGCTGGCGCGCCAGTCCCCGACTCTACCGTTCCGTCTCCAGCACCGACCCTACACAATCACGAGACCCGCACACAGCCCGCGGGTGTGCCCGCGTAGCGCCACTGGTTCATGCACTGGGGCGAGGAAAACGGCGCCTCATGCTCGTTTGGGTAGATACATGGATATCAGCCGGTCATCAGTTGATCCATCGCTTCCCCGATTCTCTCCGCTGCTGCGCGAATGTTCTGATCACCGATATGGGCGTAACGCAACGTCATCTGTACGCTGGAATGGCCAAGGAGGCGCGAGACCACCGGGACCGGTATGCCGTTCATGACCGCGTGACTCGCAAATGTGTGCCTCAGGTCATGCAGCCGCACATCCTCGATACCCGCGTCGATGCGGAGTGTTTTCCACAGACGCAGATTGCCACTGCAGGGCCGATCGGGATTGCCCCGGCCCGGAAACACGAAGGGGCTTTCTCCGCGCGGCTGACGGTCCAGGACTTCCCTGGCCTGCGGGTTGAGATGCACAGTTCTCGGACCGGTCTTGCTGTCGCCAAGCATCAGCACTCCGTTCTGGACTTCCGACCATCGCAGGGTCACGACTTCGCTTTTCCTGCTTCCGGTCAGGAGCAGCAGCCGGATGATGTCGGCCTGCATGCGCCGTGATGGACCGCGCCGTGATGCCGCATCGAGAGCTCGATTGAGACGCCGGATTTCGTCGAGGGAGAGAAAGCGGGTGAGCGGGGTGCGCCGATTGAGCCGGATACCGTGGCAGGGATTGGCTTTCATGTGCCCGCACACGATGGCGAAATTCAATATCCGTCGAAGTACCGAAAAGGCTGCATTGGCCCCACCCGGGGCGGTCTGGCTGTAGCCATCGAACCAGTGCTCGACCTGCGCCCGGGTGATGCGGTCGAGCCGTGTTCTCCCGAAACCTGGCAGGAGTTGCGTCGCAAGGACGTGCCGTGCGCCTCTGCGCGTCCATGGCTTGTAGTGTTCGAAGCGAGCCGTATGCCACTGGCCGGCGACGAAGTCGGCGAAGAGCGGCACCCCGGGCTTTGTTTCCGGCTTGCTTGTCGTGGTTGTTTCAGTGCTGCGCAGCAGACACTCGCGTCGCGCCGCATCAGTGGTTTTCGATGCGGTCGGGCCGAGCGAGACGCGCCTTGTGCGCCCTTCGCTCGTGTGAATGAAGACGTAGCTCTTGCCCCCGCCCGGGCGCACCCGCACTCCCAGACCGGCAACGCGGCTGTCCCAAAGGGTGTATTCGCGCTCGCGCGGCCGCAGGCGGGCAATGCCTGCATCCGTGAGGCGTGTGCGTCTCACCTTTGGCATGGCTCAGCCCTCCAGCATCGCGCCGACGGCCGCGGCCGCTTCGCGAACCATGGTGTCTGCAAGATGCGTGTACCCGAGCGTTGTCTTCGCAGAACCGTGGCCAAGCAGACGTGCGATCACGAGGGTGTTTTCGCCACCCCTGAGAGCAACCGTGGCATAGGTGTGACGAAGGTCGTGCAGGCGTGCATCGCCAAGGCCCGCCTCGATGCGGACGCCGGACCAGAACCCGTAGAGCCAGGTTGCGCCGTGTGGCCGGCCTCCCCGAACTGCGGGAAACACCCATGGTGAAGTTCTCCTGGTTCGCTCAAGCACCTCCCGCGCGGGGCGTGACAGCCACACGGTCCGGGGCCCGGTCTTGCTGTCGCGCAGGAACAGGGCGCCGTCGCGAAGGTCCGACCAGCGAAGGGTGAGGATTTCCGTCTTGCGGCACCCGGTCAGCAGAAGAAGCCGAATGGCTGCGACGGCAAGCGGCCTCGTACCTTCAAGGGCCTCCAGGCACGTCGCAAGCGAGCGGATTTCCGCGTCGGACAGGAACCGTTCCCGGTTCCGCCGGCGGTAACGCCGAATGCCCAGGCAAGGATTGGATCCTTCCTCCCGGTAGCCAAGTCGCTCCGCCTCGCGCATGATTACCGAGAGCACCGGCATCGACCGATCCGCCGCAACAGGCGTTGCGGCCAGCGATGCGAACCATTTCACGACGTCCTGCCGGGTGATTTCCGCAATCTGGCGGTTGGCGAAGTGCGGCAGGATCTGATTGCGCAAGTATCCGCGGTTCACCTCCAGCGTGCCGGGTTTCCAGATCCGTGCATGGCGTTCGAAGACAACCCCGGCGACTGAGGCGAACAGCGTTTCACCGGAAGGCTCCGACACGGGACCGTGGCCCCGGATTGCAGCCAGCATCGCGGTTGCGCGCGAGCGCGCCTCGTGTGTTTCCATCGTGTCGGCATCGCCGACGATCCGCCAGACGCGGTTCCCGTTGTGCTGGCAGTGGACGAAGTAGCGCTTGGCCCCCGACGGCAGTACGCGGACGCCGAAGCCCTTTTGCTTCGCGTCGCGGATGTCACGTGCGGATGTGCGGGGCGTGAGCGCCCTGACACGGGCCTCTGTGAGTGTGACGGGTGGCACGGATCGGTCTCCCGCGCAGTTGCAGCGGGGAACAACAAACCACCATGGTCGTGCTCGAAGCTGCAATTTGTTCAGGAGAAAACAACGGTCAATCAATCGGTTACAACACTACCAGCACCGAAGGTGCGTCCGTTGGTGTCGGTCTGGGGATTTCAGCTTGATGGCATCTTCATCGGCGCCACCCGCACGCGGACCATGCTGCACGCCATGAGTGTGAGCGTTGCCGTGTTCGTGATGGGGATCGCGACCCTGGTCCCCTTCTTCGGCAACCATGGCCTGTGGGGCGCGTATTTCGGCTTCATGGTGGCGCGTGCGGTCACGCTCGGCCTTGCCTATCCGGCACTGGAACGCAGCATCAGCCGGTAGGAGGAACGGCTGCGCTTCGGGCATTGTCCGTAGCGCTGTCGGGAGGCCCGTCGCGCCATTTCCACGACGCTTCCCGGGTGGGTCCGGGGGTTATCCGGCCTCCCGGTGACAGAAGGTCGCGGGCAGAACGGGGTGGTCGCCACCACCGGGCGCGGGAGCGTGTCCGTATCCTCCGACTGCCCTCGCCGGAAAGATGGGATACCATGCGCCCGCCAGTCTCAACTGGCGGAGGCCGGAAACAGGGGATCATTCGTCATGACCGGGTGGGTTCGACGACTTGTTCTTCTCGTGTGTGTCGGCGCGATTGCCTGCGCGCCGGTCATGTCGGGACGCGCCGAACCGGTGTCGGTCACCCTGGTCCACGTCAACGACTGGGACCGGATGGACGGGTTAAAGGGGCGGGGAGGTGCGGCACGGATCGCCACGGTCGTACGCGAGGAGTGTGTGCGCGCAGAGGCAGCCGGAGACCTTGCGATCGTCACCTTTGGCGGTGACATGATCTCGCCATCGCTGCTGTCTGCCGTCGACAAGGGTGCGCACATGATCGCGCTTGCCAATGCCATCGGGTTCGACTTTGCGGTTCCTGGCAACCACGAGTTCGACTTCGGGCCGGAGATCCTCCAGCAGCGACTGGCCGAGTCGAACGCCACTTGGCTCGCCGGCAACGTGACCTGGCAGGGCAAGCCGGGCTTTCCGGGCACACGTCCCACCGGCATGATCGAACACGGCGGGTACCGCATCGGGTTCCTGGGGATCACAACCCCGGAGACCGCGAGGATTTCGGCACCGGGCGAGGAGGTTTCCTTTGCCCCCGTTATCACATCCGCCGCCGCCCTTGCCGCCGGGCTCAGGGACGCGGGAGCGGATGTCGTGGTCGCGCTCACGCACAACCATGTCGAGCAGGACCGGGAACTCCTCCGCGAGGTTCCCGCGATCGATGTTGTCCTCGGTGGGCACGACCACCTCGTGCTGGCAATGCATGATGGCCGGCAGACCATCCTGAAGGCAGGCTCCCAGGGAATCCATGTCGGGATCCTCCGGCTCGAGATCGATCGGAAAGAGGACGGGAGGGGCGGCAGCCGGCTGGTCCTGACACAGGGCTATGAACTTCGCCCGACCGCGGAGGTCGACCTCGATCCCGATCTCGTCGATGCCATCAAGGTGCTGCGCCGGCAGCTCGAGCGGGGAATGGACACGGTCCTCGGCCAGACCTCTACGGAGCTGGATAGCCGGCGCGTGTCCGTGCGTTCGGGTGAGGCCGCGATCGGAAACCTGGTTGCCGACGCAATGCGCATGGCAGCCGGCAGTGACGTTGCGCTGACGAATGGAGGAGGAATTCGCGGCGATACCGTCTATCCCGCCGGGACACCGCTTACCCGTCGGATCGTGTTGACGGAACTGCCGTTCGGCAACAAGACGGTGAAGCTGGCCGTGACCGGAGCGCAGCTCAGGACGGCGCTCGAGATCGGCGTTGCAGGTGTCGAAGACGGTCGCGGCGCCTTTCCCCAGGTGTCGGGACTGACGTTCTCGTTCGATGCGCGCAGGCCGACGGGTTCGCGGGTGGTTGATGTCACGGTCGGGGGCAAGTCGCTCGACGAAGCGGCGGTCTACACCCTGGCGACAAACGACTTCCTGGCCAGGGGTGGAGACGGGTACGCCGTGTTCGAATCAGCCGAGAGGCTGATCTCGGCCCGGGACGGCACGCTGCTTGCCGCCCGGGTCATCGAGCATGTCACGGCCGCGGGAACCGTCTCGCCGGTTCTCGAGGGACGGATCGTGCGGCTGGACTGATCTGTCGGGCCAGTGCCCGGCTGGCGCAGGCTACGCGTTCGCAGGGCCGAGGGTTCCGTGGCGTTCCGCCATCAACTGGGCAACCGCCGTTCGGTCGTTCTTGCCGGCGCCGTTCAGCGGGATCTGTTCGACGATTTGCACCCGGCGGGGATGGGCGTAGGGAGGACCGTACTCAAGGCAGTAGGTCCGCAGGTCGTCGGGTGAGGGTGACGCGTCGCGCGTCACCATGACCAGGGCGACCGGGACCTGGCCCTTCACGGTGTGTGTGACCGGCACCACGCAGGCGTCAACCACTGACGGGTGCGATAGCAGCAGGTTCTCGACTTCCTTCGGGTAGATGTTCTCGCCGCCGGAATTGAACATGTCGTCGGTCCGGCCCCGGAAGTAGAAGAAGCCGTCGGTATCGCGATGAAACAGGTCGCCGGTCCGCAGCCACCCGTCCACCAGCCGCTCGCTGTTGAGGCCGGGCAGGTTGTAGTAACCCGGCGTGACGCCCGGATTGCGCACCCACAGCTCACCGTCAGCGGGATCGTCCACTCCGTTCGCTCCCACCAGCCTTACCTCGCCATCGGGCCAGGCGACGCCGCAGCTGCCGTGCGGGATTGCACGGCCATCGGTTGGCGGACCCAGCATGACCGGCCCCCCTTCCGTCAGGCCGTAGCTTTCCGAGACGGGAACCCCGAACGCATCCTCGATCTGTTCGGCCAGTTCCCTGGTGACCGGCGCCGATCCAACCATCAGCGACTCGAGGTGGGGAAACTCGAGCCTGTCGATGAGGTCGCGATGGCGAAGCATCATGGAGAACGCCGCCGGGACACCTCCGGCGCGGGTGCAGCCATACGCACTGAGCGTGCGGATGAACCGCTCGGGCTCGAAGTCCGGCAGGATCACCACCGAGCCGCCGGCATGAAGCATCGGCTTGACGGCACCCGCCATCGCGTTCTTGTGGTACAGAGGCATGGCGGCAAGCGCGCGGCTGTTCGCGGACGACGGCCAGTGGCGCTGAACCGTGCGGATCCACCACAGCTGGCCCCGGTGCGTCAGCGGAACTCCCTTGGGGTGGCCGGTGGAGCCCGAGGTGTACGGCAGGAACGCGAGATGGTCCCCGTCGATATCAACTGCGTCGAAGCCGGGTTCCGCGGTAGTCACCTGCGGTTCCCAGGCGTTCCAGCCAGGCAACTGCAGGTCCAGGCTGAAGCGTACCGGAAGGGCAAGGTCTTCGACGATACCTGTCACGAACCTGTTGGTGGCCGGCTCGACGATTGCGCCCCGGCTTCCCGAGTCGGAGAGGATGTAGGAGATGACGTCTCCGGAAAGCCTGGTGTTGAGCGGGACCGGGACAATGCCGGCGCGCATCATGCCGAACATGATCTCGACAAACTCGAACTGGTTGCCGATACACATGGCGAGACGTTCGCCGGGCCGCGCTCCCGCGGCTGTCAGCAGCGACGCCACCTGGTCAAGTCGCCGCTCGAGTTCCCGGTAGGTCACCGTGCGTGGCGGCGTGCGCGAGAGATCGATGACAGCGGCGCCGTCCGGGTTGTCCTGCGCCGCCTCGTGCGAGAAGTAACCGAGATTGCCGTGTCTCCGCCCGCTCGGGTCCATGGTCTCTCTCCTCAGGCAGGCCAGCCGGATCGGAAAGGAAAGGACCATATGAACCGGGCCGGGACCGTGCAAGGCAACGCGCGAGGCCGCGGGTGCAGTTGGCGGCACGGAAGCACTCTGGATGCGCGCGGCCTGTCCGGCGGAGTGATACGCCCGCCGATCCGGCTTGTCGGGTGCGGGGATCCGGCCGGCGCGAATACGGCGTTCGCGGTCACGCACTGTACGCGCCGCCGGCAGGCGGAGCGGCGCAGGCCGGGGAACTGCGCCGATGGTGCCCTCCGTTGCCTGACAGGGCCGACACCCGGACAGGTTCCGATGCATGTGCGGGCGAAGATGCCGGGCCGACCGTGCTTCGAAACCGGAAGCGCGGGTCGTGGCGCGCATGCCGTCGCTCCGCCTGTATCGTATCCCGGTGCGCTCGAAGGGCGAGGAGGGCCGCGGTCGTCCTGATCGAGATCCCGATCACGCGCAGTTCTCGACCGGTTCAGGCTTGGGATCATGCCAATTCGAGCAACACCGGCATCGTGAAGGCATGCCCGACACGTGGACATGACGGGCGATGCACGGCCGTCGGTCATCGGCGGATATGTCGCCGTTGCTACTGCACGACCATAAGGTAGCGCCGGGCGATCTCGGGATCGCTCTCGAATTCCTCCATCGTGCCTGAGAACACCATGCGGCCACGATCGATGATATAGATCCGGTCGGCGGTTTCGTGCACCAGATGCAGCTGCTGTTCGGAAATCAGCATCGATACACTCAGAGACTTCAGGGTGTTGATCGCCTTGATCACGTCCCGCGCAACGACCGGCGCCAGTCCTTCGTGCGGCTCGTCCAGCAGCAGAAACTCCGGATTGGTCGGCAGGGAGCGCGCTATGCTCAGCATCTGCTGCTGGCCGCCGCTGAGGTTTCCGGCGAGGCGTGAGTGAAATTCGCCCAGTTGCGGAAACAGCTCCGTAATCCGCTCGACGTTCCGGTATCCGCCCTGCCCGGTGTCCGTCATCAGAATGAATGGGACGCCGGGGGCTGTTTTCTAAGGGAGGCTCTGGCTCGTCGCGCACAGCTTCCAGGCGATGACGTGGCGGGAGAAGTCGTCCAGGATCGTCGACAGATGGAACCAGCCCCAGCCGATCACCTTGAGCCAGGCGAAGTCGGTCTGCCACAACTGGTTGAGTGGGCGCCAGGCCGGGACGGGCTCGCCCGTCCGGAAGGCCTGGCAGCTGTCGTGCGCTGCATACCGGCAGTCTCCCGGGTCGCCGGCATTCCCCTGAAGTGATCGTCCTGGCGAAGTTGCCGCCGCGGTGTGCGGCTCGGTACGGAGCCGCTCGTCCATCTTGTCCGCAGGCGGCTCGCCGGCGCAGACGAGCAGGCAGTCCTCCGGAGCCGTCCCGCTTCAGGGGACCAGAACGATCTTGCCGAAGAAGTCGCGGTCCGCGATCTTCTGAACGGCCCTTCCGGTTTCGCGGAGCGGAAACACGGTATCGATCACCGGCTCGATCTCTCTGTCTGCCGCCATGCGCAGGATCCTCGCCTGGTCCTGCATGGTCCAGCCATTCGATCCGATGATCGAGATTTCGTAGGTCCAGATGTACCGGCAGTCGTTCTCGGTCCGGTAGTCCTGGGTGGCGCCGCAGACCGTCATGCGGCCGCCCGGAGTGATGCATTTGAGCGAATCAACCCAGGTGTCACCGCCGATGTAGTTGATCACCAGGTCGACACCGCCGGCCGCGCCCATGCGCGGCTTGCCGAACCGCTCCCAGGTCCACTGGCGAAAGTCGGTGATCGCCGTGTTGACGACGTGATCGGCACCCAGGTCGGACAGTCTTGCGAGCTTCCACTCGGACCCGGAGCAGGCAATGACCTGCGCGCCGGCTGCCTTGGCGAGCTGCACGCAGGCGGTTCCGACACCCCCGGCCGCTCCCAGGATCAGCACCGTCTCGCCGGCACCGACCGGGCATCGTGTCTTCAGCATGCGCAGGGCCGTGGCATAGGCGATCGGCAGGGCGGCTGCCTCTTCGAATCCCAGTCCGTCGGGCATGGCGACGAGGTTTGCGGCTGGAACGCGGTGGTACTGCGCACAGGTGCCCAGGCGGGTCTCTCCGGTCATGCCTTCGCCCGCGACCATGGGATAGATCGAGACCCGGTCGCCGATTGACCACCCGTTGACCCTGCTGCCCAGTTCGACGATTTCCCCGGCGCCGTCGCCGGCGACGATCATGGGCAACGGTGTCCGCAGCGCGGTGGTCCTGAACAGGATCATCGGCTCGAAACCGTTGAGTCCGGCGGCGCCGATCCTGATCACCGCATCGTCGGGGCCGCAGACCGGATCGGGAAACTCCTCCCACCGGATATTGTCGCAGCTCCCGTGTTCGTGAAACACCGCCGCCTTCATGACTGTCTCCGTTCCCGTTGTCGGTCGAATCCCCGGGGCGCTCCGCGGGCCGTCCGTCCGCCGGTCCCTGCCATGGTAGACCAAACCCGTTCGCCCCGGCCAACCGGTCGGGGTCCGAAGAGCGTCTGCGTGACCGCAGCCTGGCGGCCGGTGTCGCGGCCCCGCTACCCCGGGGGCAATGACGGCCGGCATGTGCCCGTCGCGCCTCAGTCGTGGAGCGCGAAGAGCCGGACCTGCTGTTCCCGCCCGCGAACCGCGACCTGCGGCATGGCCTCGGCCCGGATGCCGTCGGCCAGGGTGAGGAGGTCCATTGCCTGCGCGGAAACAAGGAACTGCCGGTCAAGCTCCCTGCACAGCTGCTCGATCCGTGCAGCCGTGTTCATGGTATCGCCGAGCAGCACGATTTCCGGCTTGCTGTCGCCCATTTCGCCGACCACCACCGATCCGGCATGCAGTGCCGCGCGAAAGTCCGGCACCGTGGCGAAGCGCTCGGAATAGAAGCCGGCGCGTTCGCCGATGCGCCGGCGCAGCCCGAATACCAGGCCGGGTGCGGCGGAGATGTCGCGCGCCCGGTGCATGCGCCAGGTGACGATGATCTCGTCTCCGACGTAGCGGTGGATTTCGCCGCCGCTGCCGTCGAGCACGGTCTCGAAATCGCGTACGAACTCGTTCAGCAGATCAAGAAACCGGCTCGGCCCCAGCCTTTCGGCCAGCGCGGTGGAGCCGACGAGATCGACGAACAGGCACGCCCGTTCCTCCTCGACCGGACGGTGGTAGCGCCCGAGAGTAAAGTCCCGGAGCACACCCCGCCCCACCAGCCTGCCCACGGCAAGGGTGCCGGCGACGGCGGTGCCGAGCGCAATGGAAAATGCGACGGTGATCCAGTAGTCCGGGCTGGCGGGCAGGTCGGCGAGCGGGATGGGCCACAACGTGGTTGCGGCGATGGCCGTGCCCACCAGGGTCCAGCAGCCCCAGACGAGCGAACGAAGGGTGACGAAGCGCGCGAACGGGATCCTGCGGAACTCCGCGCCAAGCGGGCTGTAGACAAACAGCAGTTCGAAGGCGAGTATCGGCAGCCCGATCAACAGCGTGCTTCCGGCAGAAATCAGTGCAACCGTGACGTCGATCTCACCGCGTAGCGCCGAACCGAACACCAGGCCGCCCACCAGCACGATGACCGCGACCCGTGCCATGGTCCTTGCCGCAGAGATCGCATAAGCCCTGCTCATTCGCGCCGGTCCCGTAGCCTGCCAACAGGTGCTGGCGAGATCCTACCATGACCGGACGCCGGTTCCGGTCGCGTTTCGAGGTTCCCGGACGTGTCGATACGCGACGTTACGGTTCTGATCCTGATGTGCCTGGCGATGTATCTCGCCGGCCTCGGCGCCATTCCGCCGCTCGATCGCGACGAGGCGCGGTTCGCGCAGGCGTCGAAACAGATGCTGGAAACCGGGGACTATGTCGACATCCGGTTCCAGGACGTCCCGCGCTACAAGAAACCGGTCGGGACGTACTGGGCGCAGGCGGCAACAACCGGTCTGCTGTCATCCGACCGCAACGCGATCTGGACCTACCGTGTCCCGTCCGTAGTGGGCGCGACCGCCGCGGTGCTGCTGACCCTGGCGCTGGCGCGCCTGTTCCTGCCGCGCCGGACGGCCCTGCTGGCCGCCGGCGTGCTTGCCACCAGCCTGCTGCTGGGCGCCGAGGCCCACATGGCCAAGACCGATGCGCTGCTGCTCGCCACGGTGGTTGCGGTCCAGCTCGGCCTCGCCCGGGCCTGGCTCGGACGGGACGGGCCGGCAACCTGGCTCGTGTTCTGGCTCGGGATCGGGGCAGGCGTGCTTCTGAAGGGCCCGGTCACGCCGATGGTTGCGGTCCTGACCCTGGCGGCACTGTGCTGGACCAGGCGGTCCGTGCGCTGGGCGGCGCTGCTGCGACCACTGCCCGGCCTGGTCACGGCGCTCGCGCTCGCGCTGCCCTGGTTCGTCGCCGTGCACCTGCACACCGGCGGCGCGTTCCTGTCCACCGCCTTCGGAACCGATCTTCTCCCCAGGCTCCGGGGCGGAATGGAATCGCACGGTGCCCCGCCAGGATACTACCTGGTGCTGCTGGCCTTCATCTTCTGGCCCGGCTCGCTGCTGCTCTGGCCCGGGCTCGTTCATGCCTGGCGCCATCGCGCAGACTCGGCCGTCTGTTTCCTGCTGTGCTGGATCCTGCCGACGTGGCTGGTCATGGAGGTGGTGCCGACCAAGCTGCCTCACTACCTTCTCCCGGTCCTTCCGGCACTGGCGATCGTCTCGGTGTACTGGATCGATGCAGACGCATCCGGCGGACCCGTGCGCCGCCTGAACGCCTGGTCCTGGATGGCCGTTTCGGTCGTGCTCGGGTGTGCGGTCCTCGCCCTGGTCGTTGCGGGGATCGCCGGACCAGCCCATCTGACCGGTGAAGGACTGCGCCACGCCTGGGCCGCGGCGCCACTGGCCGTGCTGGCGGCCGGGGTGCCGACTGTCGCCGGGGCTGCCGCCGGCCTGGCCCTGCTTGCCCGGCGCCCGCAAGCCGCGACCCTTCGCGCGCTTGCCGGGGGTGGTCTGTTCGTGATTGCGCTCTCCCAGCTGGTCCTGCCGTCGCTGACGCAGTTCCAGGTCTCGTCGAGGGTGGTTGCACAGATCAGGGCGTTCAGCAGCGACACGTGGCCGACTGTGCTTGCCGTCGGCTACCACGAGCCGAGCCTCGTGTTCCTTGCCGGAACCGCCACCCGGCTGGTCACCGCGGAACAGGCCGCTCTCGTCCTTTTGCGCCTGCCGGACGCGGTCGCGGTCATCGAACGCCGCCAGCGCGCCGAGTTCCGGGCCGCGGCCGCGGGACTGGGCCTGTCGGTGCAGGACCGGGCAACGGTGTCGGGCATCAACTATTCCAAGGGACGCGAGGTGACACTCGAGATCCTGACCCGGAAGGGCGACGGATGAGACCGGGACTGTCCGGGTGGGTGCGGGCCCGTCCACTGGTCACGCTGGCCACACTGACCGGCGGGCTTTGCGTGGCGCTGGTCCTGTGGGTCGACCGGCCCGTGGTCCTGTGGCTCGCCGCCTCGATCGACCCCGGGGTCAGGGAGGTCTTCCAGGTCATCACCAGGCTTGGCGAGGCGACGCCCTACATTGCCGCGCTGCTGGCGGCTGTCGCCTTCACCGTCGGCCTTTCCCGGTTGGCCCGTTTCCGCCACGCGCGAACCCGATTGCTGGTCCATGCCTGGAACTGCTGGTTCGTGATCCTGGCCTGCGCTGCGTCGGGCGTGGCACACCACGCTCTCAAGATCCTGGTCGGACGCTACCGGCCGCGTTATCTGCTGTCGGAGGATCTCTACGGTTTCGCCCCGTTGAGCTTCGACATCGCCCGCAACTCGCTTCCGTCCGGCCACACCCAGACCATCGTGGCGATCTGCCTCGGCCTCTACCTGGTTTATCCGCGCTTCGCGGTGGTCTACCTGCTGCTGGCCATCACCGTGGCGCTCAGCCGCCTCGTGGTGCTCGCGCACTTTCCCGGCGACGTCCTGGCCGGAGCGGTGCTGGCTGCGTGCGTCACCATCCTGCTGAAGCGCCATTACCGGGATCCGCGGGTGCGAAGCCTGTTGAACCGGAACAACCCGCAGGGCTAAGTAACCGCTTTCCGAGCATCAGGAGAAACGTGTGTGGCCGAAGCCCGGAATCCAGGACAGTCGCGCACCTCCCTTGCCGGGCCGCCCCTGCTCTCCGTGGTCGTCCCGGTCCTGAACGAGGCGGCGCACATCCTGCCGCTCGTCGCCGAGATCCGGGCTGCCCTCAGCGATACATGTGCATACGAGATCGTCTACGTCGACGATGGCAGCACCGACGGGACTCGCGAACGTCTGCGCGAGGCAGCCGGCGAAGGCCCCGAACTCCGGGTTGTCAGGCACAACCGGAGTTTCGGGCAGAGTGCGGCGTTGCGCAGCGGAGTGCTGGCAGCCCGCGGGAGCCTCGTCGTCACTCTGGACGGTGACGGACAGAACGATCCGGCCGACATTCCGCGACTGCTCGAGGTTCAGCGCTCCCATGCCGGACGGCGCCAGCTGATGGTGACCGGGAACCGGGTTGACCGGAAGGACAGCGCGACGCGCCGTCTGGTGTCGCGGGTGGGCAACGCGGTCCGCCGCCGGGTACTGCGCGACGACAACCCGGATACCGGGTGCTCGCTCAAGCTGTTCGATCGCGAGCTGTTCCTCTCGCTTCCGTATTTCGATCACATGCACCGGTTCCTTCCGGCACTGGCACGGCGGGAGGACTGCGAGATCCGGGTGGTTCCGGTATCGCATCGACCGCGCACGGCAGGCCGGTCGAAGTACACCACACTGGGCCGGCTCCTGGTTGGCATCCCCGATCTTGTCGGCGTCCTCTGGTTGATCCGGCGGTTTCCGCACGGGCTGGAGCGAGAGGAACAAACGTGATCGCGGACCTGTTTTCGGACGTGCTCGCCTGGTTCTTTCCTGACGGGCTCCATGTTGCCGAGGTGCTGCTGCTGTCGATCGGCCTGCTGGCGCAGGCGATGTTCAGCGCCAGGTTCCTGGTGCAGTGGGTGATCAGCGAACGGCGCGGCGAGAGCGTCGTGCCGATTGCGTTCTGGTATTTCAGCCTGGCAGGCGGGCTGATGCTGTTCACCTACGCGCTGTTGCGCAAGGATCTCGTGATCATGCTGGGGCAGGGGACCGGCATCCTCATCTACAGTCGCAACCTGTGGCTGATCCACCGCAAGCGCCGGGCGGGAGCCGCGTCACCGGTTCCGGGGGGTGGTGCGGGCGGGGAGACTTGAACTCCCACTTCCTGAGGAAACCAGATTTTGCGTACCAGCTGCGGCTTCCGCCGCCATCCCGGCTCCGGGATGTTTGTGGTCTGGACTTTCTCTTCACCATGCCCCGCCGAGGGGTTTAGGTGGGTGCCGTCAAGTCTCTACACCTTCCACTCCGGGTCCGCGACCCGGGGGCTTGGCTCGGGATCAGCAGCGGCGCGACCCGTCAGCCTTCCCCGAATTTGACACCTGCTACCGCCGGGTTTCCCCGACGGCGACCCCGTTTCGAGTCTGGCGCGTCTACCACTTCCGCCACGCCCGCACGTGCGCGCACTATAGCCGAGGCAGCGGCGGTCGGAAAGTTCGGGTTCAGCGGTTCTCGAGTGCCGCCCGCGCCGCGGCAAGACGTGCGACGGGAACCCGGTACGGCGAACAGGAGACATAGTCGAGATCCGCCCGTTCGCAGAAAGCGATGGATGCCGGATCGCCACCGTGTTCGCCGCAGATGCCGATCTTCAGGCCGGGACGAACGGCGCGCCCGCGTCGTGCGCCGAGCTCGACCAGCTCTCCGACCCCTTCGGCATCGAGTGTCACGAACGGATCCTGCTCGAAGATTCCGCGTTCCTGGTAGGTTCTGAGGAACTCTCCGGCATCGTCGCGGCTGATCCCGAAGGTGGTCTGGGTCAGGTCATTGGTGCCGAAGCTGAAGAACGCGGCGGATTCCGCGAGATCGCTGGCCCGCAATGCCGCCCGTGGCAGTTCGATCATGGTGCCCACCAGGTAATCGATCCGGGTTCCCGTTTCCGCGAACACCGTCTCCGCCACCTGGTCGACGATGGCCTTGACGGTCTCGATTTCCCGGCGGGTGGCGGCGAGCGGGATCATGATCTCCGGGATGACCGCCGAGGAGCTGTCGTTGGCGACGGCTACGGCGGCCTCGAAGATGGCACGGGCCTGCATCTCGGGAATTTCCGGGTAGCTGATGGCGAGGCGGCATCCCCGGTGCCCGAGCATCGGGTTGGTCTCCCGCAGCTCTCCGGTGCGGCGTCGGACCAGCTCGACGGGAATGTCGGTCGCCTCTGCAAGCTCGGCGATGTCGTCGTCGGTGTGCGGCAGGAACTCGTGCAGTGGCGGGTCAAGCAGGCGGATCGTGACCGGCAGGCCCTGCATGATCCGGAACAGGGCCTCGAAGTCGGAGCGCTGCATGGGCAGCAGCCGACCAAGGGCGGCCCGGCGCTGCTCCTCGCTGCTGGCCATGATCATTTCGCGCACCGCGACCACGCGTTCCGGCTCGAAGAACATGTGCTCGGTCCGGCACAGCCCGATTCCCTCGGCTCCGAAGTCCCGGGCCGTGCGGGCATCCTCCACCGTCTCGGCATTGGCGCGTACACCGAGACGCCGGCAGGTGTCGGCCCAGTCCATCAGGGTGGCGAACTCGTCGGACTGCCTGGGCTGCGCGGTCGCAACGCGTCCGAGCATCACGTCCCCGGAACCGCCGTCAAGCGTGATCCAGTCTCCCGCGCGCACCGTAACGTCGTCGACATGGAAGCACCCGGCCTCCTGGTCGACATGGATCCGCCCGGCCCCGCACACACAGGGCCGGCCCATGCCCCGCGCGACCACGGCGGCGTGGCTGGTCATCCCTCCGCGAGTGGTCAGGATGCCCTGGGCAGCGTACATGCCGTGAATGTCCTCGGGGCTGGTCTCCCGGCGGACCAGGATCACCCGTTCGCCATCGTGGCTCCGGCGTTCGGCTTCATCCGCCGTCAGCACCACCGTGCCGCTGACCGCCCCGGGTGACGCCGGCAGTCCGGTCGTGAGCACCTGGCGCTCGGCTTGCGGGTCAAGCGTGGGATGCAGCAACTGGTCGAGCGCACCGGGATCGACGCGCAGGATCGCCTCCTCGTGCGAGATCATCCCTTCGTTCGCAAGGTCGACGGCGATGCGGATTGCCGCCTGGGTCGTCCGCTTTCCGGACCGGGTCTGCAGCATGTAGAGACGGCCGTTCTGGACGGTGAACTCCATGTCCTGCATGTCGCGGTAATGGGTTTCGAGCCGGTTGCGCATGGCGAGCAGTTCGCGGTACGCCTCAGGCATCACCTCGTCCATCGATCCCGCATTCCCGTCCCCGGTCACCGGGACCGGGGTCCTGATGCCGGCGACGACGTCCTCGCCCTGGGCATTGACGAGGTACTCGCCGTAGAGCCGCGCCTCCCCGGTCGACGGGTCTCGCGTGAATGCCACACCGGTCGCGCAGTCCGGTCCCATGTTGCCGAACACCATGGCCTGGACCGTAACGGCGGTTCCCCAGCTGTCGGGGATGTCGTGGAGCCTGCGATAGGTGACCGCACGCCGGTTGGTCCACGACCGGAATACCGCGCCGACAGCGCCCCACAGCTGGTCCTCCGGCCGCTCGGGGAAGTCCTCTCCGGCCTGGGATCGGACGATGCTCCTGTAGGTTGCGGTCAGCCGCAACAGGTCGTCGGGGTCGAGATCGGTATCGAGGTCGACCCCCTTTTCGTCCCTGGCATGAGCCAGCGCTTCCTCGAACAGGTAGGGGTCAACTCCCATGACAACGTCGGCGTACATCTGGATGAAGCGCCGGTAGCTGTCATAGGCGAACCGGGGATTGCCGGTGCGCATTGCCAGTCCGCCCGCGGTCCGGTCATTCAGTCCGAGGTTCAGCACCGTGTCCATCATGCCCGGCATCGACACCCTCGAGCCCGAGCGCACGGAGACAAGGAGCGGGTTGTCGGGATCACCGAACACTGCGCCGCCGAGCCGTTCCACGAAGGCGATACCGTCGCGAACCTGGCTCTCGAGGCCCGGCGGACGGGTTCCGGTGTCCGTGCAGTAACGCGCGCACGCCTCGGTGGTGATGGTGAACCCGGGGGGAACCGACAGTCCGAGACCGCTCATCTCGGCAAGGTTGGCGCCCTTGCCGCCGAGCAGGTCGTTCATCGAGGCGTCGCCTTCGGCCGCGCCGCCGCCAAAACTGTAGATCCACTTGGTCATGGTGCCCGGTCCTGTCGCACGCTCATGCCTCGATGCCCGAGAAATCGGCGACCCGGTTCATCGTCCGGGTGATCGTGCCGAGCATCCACAGGCGGTTCTCGCGGATCTGCGGTTGATCCACGTTGACCGTTACCTCGTCGAAGAAGCTGTCGACCGGTTGGCGCAGTCCGGCGAGGACCGTCATCGCCTCGAGGAAGCCTTCCTGCCTGATCAGCGGCCCGAGGCGGGCGTCTGCCTCGAGGAGATACCGGTAAAGTTCGTGCTCCTCCGGCTGGGCGAACCGTTCCTCGCGCGGCGTGCCGTCATAGTGACAGCCGTCACGGGATTCCTCGATGCGCACGATGTTGCTGGCGCGGCGGTAGGCGACCAGCAGGTTTCCCCCGTCGGAGGAGTCAAGGAATCCCGCGAGCGCCTCGACCCGGGCGATCAGGCGGACGAGATCGTCCTCCTCTCCCGTGCCGCGCACGGCGGCGATCAGGTCGTGGCGCAGCCCCTCGGTTCGCAGGTGCACGGCAAGCCGGTCGACGATGAACTCGAAAAGCCCGTCCGCGGTCCCGACATCCCGGTAGGCGGCAAGGGCCGCCCCGATCAGCCGGGTGAGCGGCAGCCGGAGCCGGTTTTCCCGGATGATCCGGACAACGCCGAGCGCGGCCCTGCGCAACGCGTAGGGATCGCGTGAACCGGTCGGTTGCTCGCCGATGGCAAAGAACCCGACCAGGGTATCGAGCTTGTCCGCGAGTGCCACGCAGACACTGACCGGTGCCGTCGGCACCCGGTCGGACGGTCCGAGCGGTGCATAGTGATCCGCGATCGCGGCGCAGACCTCCCCGGTCTCGCCGTCGTGTTCGGCGTAGTAGCGGCCCATGATGCCCTGGAGCTCGGGAAACTCGCCCACCATCTCCGTGGTCAGGTCCGCCTTGGCAAGGCGGGCGCCTCGCCTCGCCGGCGCGGTGTCGGCCAGGCCGAGCATCCCGGCGATGTCGTCTGCCAGCGCCTCCATGCGCGCGGCCCTGTCGGCGAGGGTGCCGAGACCTTCGAAGAACGCCACGTCCGCGAGCGCGGGAACCCGTTCTTCCAGCGTCACGGCCCGGTCCTGGTCCCAGAAGAAACGCGCATCGGCCAGTCGTGCGCGCAGGACCTTTTCGTTTCCGGCAACGATGGTGGCGTCGCGCTCGGGCTCGGGCGCCATGTTGGAGACGGTGACGAAGCACGCGGCGAGCGTTCCGTCGGCGTCGAGAAGGGCGAAGTACTTCTGGTGGGACCGCATGGCCGTGACCAGGACTTCCGGCGGCACGCTCATGAACTGCGGGTCGATGCGCCCGAGCAGCGGCGACGGCCATTCGACCAGGCCGGCGATCTCGTCGAGCAGCCCCGGGTCATTGCGAAGTGACAGACCCCGCGCTTCGGCGAGCGCGGTTGCCTGCTCGAGAATGATCTGCTTGCGTTCCTCGCGGTCGAGAATGACGAAGGCGTGACGCAGGCCCGCCCGATAGCGGGCGAAGTCGGTCACCCTGAACGGATCCGGGGCCAGGAACCGGTGTCCCTGTGTCCGGTCACAGAACGCGATCCCGGTCGCGCCGAGCTCAAGACGGCCGTCGAGCGGTTCGCCGTCGAAGAGTGCGAGCACCTGGTGCAGCGGGCGGACCCAGCGGAAACTGTTGCGGGCCCATCGCATGCTCCGCTGCCACGGCATCTGCCGGATCGCGTCGACCAGCAACTCCGGCAGGACTGTCCGGGTGTCGGCACCGGCCTGTTCCAGGGTGACGAACAGGAAGGTGCCCCTGGCGGTGGCGCGTTCCTCCACCTCGTCGCGCGACTTGCCGACGGACTTCAGAAAGCCCTGTATCGCGCGTTCGGGGGCATCGACCCTGGGGCCGCGACGCTCGGTCCGCACGTCAGGCTGACGCAGCGGCAGACCGTCCACGACGAGGGCGAGACGCCGCGGTGTGACATGGGCTTCCGCGTGTGCATGGGCAAGTCCGCACCCGGACAGGCGGTCGGTGACAAGCCGCTTCAGGTCGCCGGCGGCGCGCGCCTGCATGCGCGCGGGAATCTCCTCCGAAAGCAGTTCGAGCAGCAGTTCAGCCATGATCGGTCTGCCGTGCCTTCCAGCTGTCGCCGGCGGCAATCCAGGCCTCGCAGCATCCCCGGGCCAGTGTCCGTACCCGACCGATATAGGACTGGCGTTCGGCAACGCTGATCACACCCCTGGCATCGAGCAGGTTGAACAGGTGACTGGCCTTCATGCACTGGTCGTAGGCCGGCAGCGGCAGCGGGATGCTGCGCTGCAACAACCGGGCGCATTCGGCCTCGGCATCCTCGAAGTGGCGCAGCAGCGCCCGGGTGTCGGCGCACTCGAAGTTGTATGCGGAGTATTCCTGCTCGGCCTGGTGGAAAATGTCCCGGTAGAGCTTGCCGCCGTGACTGGCGGGCCTGCCGTTCCAGTCGAGATCGAAGATCGATTCGACGCCCTGGACGTACATGGCAAGCCTTTCGAGACCGTAGGTGAGTTCCAGCGGCACCGGATCGCACTCGATGCCGCCCACCTGCTGGAAATAGGTGTACTGCGACACCTCCATGCCGTCGCACCAGACCTCCCAGCCGAGCCCCCAGGCGCCCAGGGTTGGGCTCTCCCAGTCATCCTCGACGAAACGCACGTCATGTGCCATGGGATCAAGGCCGATTGCCACCAGGGAACCGAGGTAGAGTTCCTGGCTGTCTGCCGGAGACGGTTTCATCAGTACCTGGAACTGGTAGTAGTGCTGCAGCCGGTTCGGGTTCTCGCCGTACCGGCCGTCGGTGGGCCGTCGCGACGGCTGCACGTAGGCGGTGTTCCACACGTCGTCCGGACCCAGCGACCGCAGGGTGGTTGCCGGATGGAATGTCCCGGCCCCGACCTCCATGTCGAGCGGCTGCAGGATCACGCAGCCCTGGTCGGCCCAGTACTGCTGCAGCGTCAGGATCAGGGACTGGAAGTCGTTCGCGGGCCTGTCGGAGACACGGTCGGTCATTGTGGATGGTCAATCCGGCATCATGCTGCGGGTGCGAGAAAATAAGAGGCGAAACCGCCAGAATCAAGGCAGGCAGCCGGACCGCAGCACCACACCGGGGCCGCGCAACCTGCTGCCCTCTCCCGGTCGGTCATGGCGTTGCACGCGATCAGCTCCCGAAGGCCGACTTGACCGCGTTCAGTGGCAACCACAGGGCCAGGATCGGGAACAGCAGTACCAGGATCAGCACCAGACCGTCGGTGAACAGAAACGGGATGGCGCCCTGCATGACCTTGGTGACCGAGACACCGGTGGTTCCACTGACAGCGAACAGGTTGAGCCCGACAGGGGGGATCACGCCGCCCATTTCGATCGCGAGCGCTGTCAGGATGCCGAGGTGGACCGGGTCGACCCCGAGCGTCAGCGCGACCGGGAAGAAGATCGGCACGGTCAGCACCAGGATCGCGACACCGGTCAGGAACATCGACAGGAACAGCATGACCACGAGCAGCAGGACGAGGAATCCGATCTGTGACAGGCCCTGGTCGTTCACCCAGTTCGCCACATCCTGCGGCCAGCCCTTGTTGGCCAGCAGGAACTGGAACACCCCGACGCAGCCGAGCACGAAGAACACGATGGCGGTCAGGTTGGCGGCGCGTTTCGTTGTCGGCATCAGGTCCCTGAGGAACCGCACGCCACCGGACAGTAGCCCGTAGACCATGGCATAGGCGCAGGCGGCCGCCCCCGCTTCGGTGGGCGTAAACAGTCCGCCGTAAAGCCCGCCCAGAATGATCACCGGCATCAGCAGGGCCGGCCATGCCTCCCACAGCGTCGAGAAGACGTTGCGAACGCTGAAGGTGCCTGCAGGCAGCCGCATGTAGAACGAAATCGCGACGATGATTACGGCGTCGCTCAGCGCCAGCATGATGCCGGGGACGACGCCGGCAAAGAACAGGGCGACGATCGACTCCTCGGTGATGATGCCGAACAGGATCAGCGTGATGCTCGGCGGGATGAGCAGGGCGATGCCGCCACCGCAGGCAATGATGCCGGCGGCCATCCACACCGGGTAGCCGCGGCGGATCATCTCGGGATAGGCGATCACCCCCATCGCCGCGGCCATGGCCGTGCTTGAGCCGGAAATCGCCCCGAACATGACTGCCGCGAGCAGGGTCGCGTAGGCAAACCCTCCCGGCAGCCAGCCGATCAGGGAGTCGGCGAACTTGAACAGCTTGGCGATCAGCCCGGTCCGTTCCATCAGGAAACCGGCGTAGATGAAGAACGGGATTGCCATCAGCGTGTAGCTGGACAGGAAGCTGAAGAAGGACCGGAACAGGGCCTTCGGGGTCATGATGGGATCCGACAGCACCACCAGTATGGTTGCGCCGGAAAGCGCGATCCCGATTGGTGCGCCGACCACGAGCAGGATGATCAGGGAGGAACCGAGAAGGTGCATGTCGACAGCGCCCTTGGGTCAGATATCGGTGGCTTCTTCCGGCGGTGACCAGGCGAAGACCGTGGTTCCCATCAGGGCGCGGACATCCTGGTAGAGGTGAAACAGGGTCACGAGCGCCATCAGCCCGAACCCGACGATCAGGCAGGTCTGGAACGGCCACACCAGGAGGACCATGCTCTGGGTCTTGCGTTCCATGAGGATGGTTCTCTCGAGCGTGGGAATCCCCCAGGTGACGAACCCGCTGAAGATCCCGATCGAGAGTATGGAGACGCCGGTACGCAGCACGACCAGGGTGCGGTGCATGCCCTTGGCGCGCATGGCGTCGATGCCGGCGCTCATGATCAAGTGACCTCGCCGGGCCTGGGTGACGGAGAAGTACAGGAACATGGCACTGATGACCATGTAGGTCACCGCGTCCTGGCCCCACTCGAACACCACGCCGAGTATGTAGCGCCGGAAGATCTCGGCGATCGCGAGCAGGGTAGCCCCCAGGAGGACCGCCGCCGCGCAGTTGCCGATGACTGCATCCAGGCAGAACCGCAGTAACCGGTACACCCGGTCCACAGTTTCATCCATTGCACACATCCTCCCAAGGGCGGCAGCGGGCTGCCACCAACAGCCCGCCGCCTTCATGCATGCACGGCCGCCTGCGCGGCTACTTCTTCACGTACTTCGCGAAGTACTTGGCCATTTCTCCACAGTCGGTGTTCTCCAGCGGATCCGAACCCATCGGGTTGGCCGCCGTTGCGGCGGTCGCCTCTTCGATGAACCTGTCCACCCACGGGTTGGCATCATCCGGCGTGTTCGCCTTGACCCAGTCCGCCGTCGCGTTGCCAAGCTTGGCACGCAGGGCGCCGGACTCCTCGGCGTTCATGACGTAGATGCCGGGCTTCGACGGGTCCTTGGTCTCGAACTTGTCGACCAGGCGCCGGTCGTTGCACCAGTTCATCTGCTTCTGGAACGGGATCACGTCGTTGACGATCAGGTTTTCGATGATGGTACGCTGCTCGTCGGACAGGGAGTTCCACCAGCTGAGCGAGGCACCGATCCAGTAGTAGTCGCCGACGATGCCGTTGATGCCGGCAACCGTGAAGTACGGTGCCTGTTCCTTGGTGTTGTTGAACCCGCCGAGACTGGTGAGCAGGCCGTCGATCACGCCGGTCTGCAGCGCCGGGGGCACGTCACCGAAGGCCATGGTGGTCGGGTTGGCGCCCCACGCCTTGAGCGCGGCGTTCTCCGCCGGTCCCATCGAGCGGATCTTCCGGTTCTCGAAGTCCTCGGGTTTCAGCAGCCGGAAGCCGGCGCCTGCGCCCATGTACATGCTCAGGTGTGCCGAGGCGAAGATCTTGACGTCGTGCACCTTGGCGAACCGGTCCTGCAGCATCTTGAAGGTCTCGAAGGAATCAAGCGAGTTGATGGCACCCGGTGTCGTCAGCAGCTGCGGGCCGATCACCACGCTCGCATAGGGCTCGATCTGCGAGGACTTGCCAAACTGACCCCAGGTCATCTCGAGGTTGCCGTCCGTCATCGCCTCGATGGCCTCCGGGATCCGGTACAGCGCGCCGGCGAAATAGGTCCGGACCTCGCTGCCGGGAATCTCCACGGCGAGACGTTCCTTGAAGTACTCCATCGCGATGCCGGCGGGATGCGGCGGTCCGGTCAGGTCGGCCGCGATCCGCAGGGTCACGGGGTCCGCGGCCAGCGACCCGTTTGCGGAAAGTCCGACCAGTGCGCCTGCGCACACGGTCAGCATGCCAAGCCGGCGTGTCATGCCGGTTTTGCTGAACTTCATCTGTAGGTCTCCCACGCTCTGTTGTTCGGCGAGTGCTTCCTGTTGGTCCCGGCCCACACTACACGGTGAAACGGGTCGGAAAAAGCGCGCGTTGACAGCCGCCCTGTCGCGCGTCGTCATTTGCTCTGTCGCCATGGAACATGAGCGACCATAGTGACACCGGACGCAGTGCTTGACGGGAGGACGGGCGCATGACTTTCGTCCGTAACGCCTGGTACGTCGTCGCCTGGAGCCGGGACCTGGCCGACCGGCCGCTCGGCCTGCGGGTGCTCAACGAGGACATCGTTGTCTACCGGACCGCGGCCGGATCGGTTGCGGCGCTTGAGGACCAGTGCCCGCACCGGCGGTTGCCGCTCTCGATGGGCAGGATCCGCGGCGATGCGATCGAGTGCGGATACCATGGCATGACCTTCGGGCCCGACGGCCGCTGCGTGCGTATTCCGGGCCAGTCGAACCTGCCGGACTCGGCCTTCGTGCGCTCCTACCCGGTGCACGAGGCACACGGGGTGGTGTGGGTGTGGACCGGCGACCCGGCCGCGGTCACCCCCGTGCACGATCTGTCGGCCTATCTCGGCTCCGACCGGGCGCTGGAGTACGGAGACTCGCTGCACGTCCGGGCGAACTACCTGCACCTGGCTGAAAACCTGTGCGATCCGGCGCATGTCGCCTTCGTGCATCCCACCACCCTCGGCAATCCGGAGAGCGAGGGCGTGCCGGTCGATGTGGTGCGGCAGGACAGGACGGTGATCACGTCGCGCTGGATCAGGAACGCGCCGCCGATCGGGTTCTTCAAGGCATTCGGCGGGTTCGCCGGCATGGTCGACCGCTGGCACTACTACCACTTCCACGCGCCCAACATCGCGGTGATCGACTTCGGCAGCATCGAGACCTCCCGCCATGCCACGGAGGCCGACCGCGACGAGGGAGTCCGGCTGTACGCCATGCACTTCCTGACCCCGGTGAGCGGGACCGAAACCGTGGATCACTGGGCGCATTCCCGCAACATCGGCCTCGACGATCCCGGAATCGGGGAGCGCATGAACACCCAGCTGCGGGTGGCGTTCGACGAGGACAAGGCGATCCTCGAGGCGATCCAGCGGCGCGAGGACCTGGCGGACGACCGCCGACCGGTCAGGCTGGCGATCGACCGCGGGCCCAACATGCTGCGCGGCATCATTTCGCAGATGGCGCGCGAGGAACAACCGGGCGGCTGAACGGTCGGGGCTGTCAATTCCGGCCCCGGAAGAGTAAGTAGCGGCCGGGTCCGGGTAACCGGGTCCGGGGTCAACCTTGGCCGTGCCGCGTACGACGCGTCGGCGCACTGGCGGTGACGACATGACCGGCGACGATCGTCTGTATCTCTTCGACACCACCCTGCGTGACGGGCAACAGACCCGGGGCGTCGACTTTACCGTGGCCGACAAGGCGGCGATCGCGCGCGCGCTCGACGAGATCGGGATCGACTACATCGAGGGTGGCTGGCCGGGTGCCAACCCCACCGATGACACCTTCTTTGCCGCTCCGCCAGCGCTCGCACGGGCCAGGCTGGTGGCGTTCGGGATGACCCGGCGCGCCGGGCGCAGCGCGCAGAACGATCCCGGTCTTGCCGGTGTGCTGGCAGCGCGCGCCCACGCGGCGTGCCTGGTTGGCAAGAGCTGGGGCTTTCACGTCGACCTCGCCCTTGGCATCAGCCGGGACGAGAACCTGGCGATGATCGCCGACAGCGTTGCGCATGCGGCCGCCAGAGGCTTCGAGCCCATGTTCGACTGCGAACACTTCTTTGACGGCTACAGGGAAGATCCCGGCTTCGCCCGGGCCTGCGCGGAGACTGCGTACGATGCCGGCGCTCGCTGGGTAGTGCTGTGCGATACCAACGGCGGGACCCTGCCGCACGAGATCGGGGACATTGTCGGGGACATGACGGCCGCGGTCCCCGGCAGTCACCTCGGGATCCACTGCCACAACGACACCGAGAACGCGGTCGCGAATACCCTGGCCGCCGTCAGGGCCGGTGCGCGCCAGGTCCAGGGGACCATCAACGGGCTCGGCGAGCGCTGCGGCAATGCCAACCTGTGCTCGCTGGTCCCGTCACTGATGCTGAAGCTGGGATACGAGACCGGCGTGACCGCGGATGGACTGCGCAAGCTGACCGCACTGTCGCGGCTGCTCGACGAACGGCTCAACCGGGTGCCCGACACCCGTGCCGCCTACGTCGGGGCCGCGGCCTTTGCCCACAAGGGCGGCCTGCACGTTTCGGCGGTGGAGAAGAACCCGCGGACCTACGAGCACATCGATCCGGCGCTGGTGGGCAACCAGCGCCAGATCCTGGTGTCGGACCAGGCCGGACGCTCGAACATCCTGGCCAGGCTGCGCCAGATCGGACTGGAACTCGATCCCGGAGACGCCAGGATCGGCCGGCTTGTCGAGGACGTGAAGGAGAAGGAGTACCTCGGCTATGCCTTCGACAGTGCGGAGGCGAGTTTCGAACTGCTGGCGCGCCGACTGATCGGGACCGTTCCCGGGTACTTTTCCATCGACCGGTTCCGGGTGATCGACGAACGACGCTTCAACGCCCGCGGTGTCCTGGTCATCGAGTCCGAAGCAACGGCAACCATCGAGGTCGGCACCGACCTGCTGCATGAGGTCGCCGTGGGCAACGGTCCGGTCAACGCGCTCGACATTGCGATCCGCAAGGCTCTGGTCCGCCACTATCCCTGCCTCGGGGACGTGCGCCTGATCGACTACAAGGTCCGGATCCTGCCGCCGCCCGCCGACGGTGACGGTACCGACGCCACCACCCGGGTGATGATCGAGAGTGGCGACCGGCACGGGCGCTGGACCACGGTCGGTGTCTCGGGAAACATCATCGACGCCTCGATCATGGCGCTCTCCGACGGCCTGACCTACAAGCTGCTGAAGGACGGTGTGCGACGCCCCGATACGGCACGCCGGACCGGGGAACGGCGGCAGGCGGCGGCCGGTGCAAACCGCTCGTCCTGACGGGACGGCGGCGCGCGGACCCGGGGGAGGACGGGTGGTCCACGCGCCGCCCAGCGGACAACAGGCCGCAATTCTGCACGACAATTCTGGCAGGGATGTGGCAACGGGATGACGGCCCGCCACCTGCAGATTGACTTGCGTGAGCCCCGGGGCCATCGTCTCGTCCCGAAGGTCCGTCCGGGGAGATCCTGATCATGCTGCGCACGCTGTACCGCGTCCTCTCGGTCTTCGCATTCCTCTCGGCGGCCTCGAAGGGCCCGGGCGGAGTGGTCCGGTTCGGTGTGCGTCGTGCCGCGCACAGGGGGCTGGCCCGGTCGATGCGCAGGTTCGGCCTGTAGGCGCCCGTTACAGGACCCGGGCCCGCCCGCCCGGATCGGGTGGGTGCGCCGCATCAACGCCCGTCGGCCAGCCGGACAACGGGGGAGATCATGGTCATGCCCACGGCGCCTGCCTCGACCGCGCTGCAGAGGTTCACTGTCCTCGACCTTACACGGGTGCGTGCCGGTCCCACCTGCGTGCGCCAACTCGCGGACTGGGGTGCGAACGTCATCAAGGTCGAGCTGCCAGAGCGGCTCGAGGGCGGCAACGCGCTCGGCGGCTCGCGGCACGGTTCGGATTTCCTCAACCTGCATCGCAACAAGCGTGCGGTCACGCTCAACCTCAAGGATCCGCGCGGACGGGAACTGTTCATGCGTCTTGCCCGGGCCGCCGACGTGGTCGTGGAGAACTACCGCCCGGACGTGAAGCACCGGCTCGGCATCGATTACGAGGCGCTGAGCGCCGACAATCCCGGACTCGTCTACGCCAGTATCTCGGGGTTCGGTCAGGACGGCCCCTACGCGGCCCGGCCTGGCTTCGACCAGATCGCCCAGGGCATGGGCGGGCTGATGTCGATCACCGGGCTGAGCGACCAGGGTCCGGTACGCGCCGGGATCCCGGTTGCCGACCTCTGCGCCGGCCTGTTCGCGGCCCAGGGCATCATGATTGCCCTGCTGGAGCGCGAGGTCTCGGGCAGGGGACAGTGGATCGATACCTCGCTGCTGCAGGCGCAGCTGTTCATGCTCGACTTCCAGGCCGCCCGCTGGCTCGTGGACGGCGAGGTGCCGAAGACCGCCGGAAACAACCATCCGACCAGCATTCCGACCGGTGTATTCCGGACCAGCGACGGATACATGAACCTCGGGGTTGCCGGCCAGGTGATCTGGAAGCGGTTCTGCGCCGTGGTGGGACGCGAGGATCTTGCCGAGAACCCGGACTATGCCGACGCCGCGTCCCGGTCGGCGAACCGCGATGCGCTGAACGCCGAAATCCAGCAGCTGCTCGCAAACGGGACCACCGAGCACTGGGTGACGCTGTTCAATGACAACGGGGTTCCTTCCGGTCCGATCCATACCGTGGACCGGGCCTTCGAGGATCCCCAGGTCCGCCATCTCGCCATGGCGGACACGGTAAAGGGGCACGCCCGCGGCGACCTGTCTCTGGTGGCCCAGCCGGTCCGCCTGTCCCGTACGCCGTCGAGCTTCACGCGCCCGCCGCCCGAGTACGGGGAACACACCGACGAGGTCCTGGCCGAACTCGGCCTGGAAGAAGCCGAGATCGAACAGTTGCGACGCGATGGCGTGATCTGACGAACAGACAGGGAGAAGACGGATGGCAGCCGAACCCGAGCGGGACGACGAGCGTCTCCTGGCCAGTGTCGAGGGAGGGATCGCGTGGATTACCTTCAACAACCCGGCCCGCCACAATGCCATGTCGCGGGACATGTGGGATGGAGCGGCGGACCTGCTCGACCGTTTCAACTCCCGGGACGATGTCCGCGGGATCGTGCTGACGGGAGCAGGCGAGCGGGCCTTCGTGGCCGGGGCCGACATCTCCCGGTTTGAAACCGAACGCGGATCGCTCGAGGCCATTCGCGCCTACGAGATTTCGGTCGCCAACTTCCACCGCGCGCTCGACGCGGTGGTCAAGCCCACCATTGCCCGCATCAACGGCTACTGCATCGGCGGCGGGCTTGCGATCGCGGTCGGGTGCGACATCCGGTACTGCTCCGACATCTCCACCTTCGGCATCCCGGCGGCGAAGCTCGGGATCGGCTACAAGTTCGAGGGTATTCGCAGCCTGGCCCGGCTGGTCGGACCGGCGTTCACCGCCGAGATCTTCTACACCGGCCGGCAGTTCGATGCGCAGGAGGCGCAGACCATGGGGCTGGTCAACCGGGTCGTGCCTCAGGCCGGTCTCGATGCCGCGGTCTCCGACCTCGTCGATCGCATCGCGCGCAATGCCCCGCTTTCTATCCGGGCGGTCAAGCAGGCACTGATCGAACTGGCAAAGCCGGAGGCGGAGTGGGACCTCGACGCCCCGGAGGCCGTGGTGGCCATGTGCCGGACCAGCGAAGACCACGAGGAGGGCCGGCGGGCCTTCATGGAAAAGCGACGCCCGCAGTTCCGGGGGCGGTGAGAGGCCGCTTCCCGGACCGCGCTGCGGCGTGTCGAGAAGGCATCGTGCAGCACTTTCTTGCGATCTTCTCAGTACCGGCCTTCTCTCCTGCCATTTGGCGGATGGAAGCCGGACTGTTCCCGACCATGGAAGCGCGCCGCTCGAGTAACAGTCTGCCCCGACGCCACATCGGGGCTTCGCGTTGAAGCGGCAACGTCTCGCAACAGGCTCTTGTAGCTGACTTCGATGCCTTTGCTGTACCACTGGGTGGGCAAGAACTATCGCCGCGACCTGGACTGGGGAGCCGGTTACCACCTCAACCAGTCCAACCCGCTCCTGCACGTGATCGAACCAGGCGACAGTCTGTGGGCTTTCACCAGGACGCCTTCTCGCAAGTACGTCCTCGCGATGGAGCTTGTCGTGTGCGCGAAATCCAGGAATCCACCAGGGTACCGGTACGGGGAGTACCGGCTCTGGCTCATCTTCAACAGTTTGGAATCAAGTCTCGTTGATTATCAATGCGGTACGGGTGGACTTCGGGCGCGTGGCACTACATTTCGTGGAATGCGCGGAGCCCGGCCCGATGTGGCTGGTCACGCCACCGCGGGGTTTCCCTTCTCTCCCGCCGGCTCGTCATCGAGCCGGCGTATGGTGATCGGCAGCCGGGCGCCGACGCAGCGCAGGATGGCAACCGTGGCGCCCTTGGCGCGGGAGCGCACCAGGAAGCGCCTGGCG
>MKWU01002066.1_pt1 | contig 31775 bp, 29 predicted proteins | sample 809101 | NCBI WGS metagenome assembly MKWU01 (sample SAMN05860141, study PRJNA318959) | sponge metagenome | host: Aplysina aerophoba | place: Slovenia: Piran, Adriatic Sea, Gulf of Piran | collected 2013-05-07
CAAGGCTGCCGGCGGACGCCGCCCCGGCGGATCCACTGGTAGCGGTGGTGGCGCCCGCCGTCAGGCTGGCGTAGCGCCGCGGCGCGCCGCGCAGCCAGTCCCAGAGGTGTGACCAGGCCAGTTCCTGTCGGTCGTTCGTGGACAACTCGCCGGGACAGCGCCAGGTCCACTCCTTACCGGACCAGCCGTTGGCCTCCGGAGCGCCGGAACGCATGTAGATGAACTTCACCATGAAGCGGCGTTGGGCGGTCATGTTGACGCCGGCGGCGTGGCCGATATCGAAGTGGGTAAGGCTTACCAGGCCGGCAGGTCCGCTGACCGGGAGCTGCTGTGCCTTCTCGGCGTCCGACAGGCCGCGGTTCAGATGGGTGCCGGGGATGACGTGGGTCGGCCCCAGCTCCGGCGGCGTGTCCTGCGGGTAGTACATGATGCGAACGAAACGGATGTGATGATGGCGCGGGCGCCCGAGCGGCGTGTAGGAGTCCTGGTGACTGTTGGCGGCCAGCTTGGCCGCGTGGTCGAGCCCGCCCAGATCCTGCTTGGCCTCGATGTGGCAGAAGCGGTGCGGGTGCTCGAGATAGCCGGGGCCGAGCAGGGTGAGCAGGGCGCCGTGCACCTCCGGCGACTCCAGCACATGGCGCATTTCCGGGACCAGCGGCAGGACGTTGTTGCCGGGATTGTCGGTACGCGCCGGGATGGCCGCGTCCAGCTTGCGGCAGATGGTCTGATGCAATTCCGCCGGCACGGAGGGTTGCAGCACCAGAAAACCGTCGGCGATGAACCGGTGCACCTGCTCGGCGGTAAGCGGGACCGGCTTCGTTCCTGCACTGGGTACCATGACGCTACCGTCACCCCGACGGACGGCGCGGGTCAATACCCCGGTGCGAACGCTGTGAGCGCCGGGCTCAGGCGGCGGCGCCGGTGCGCGGATCGACCGGCTTGCCGGTGCGGGCGCTTTCGTAGATGGCCAGAACGATATTGACCGCCTTGCAGGCCTCGGCGCCGTCGATCGCCGGTCCGCGGCCGTGCTGCAGCGCCTGCACCAGGTCTTCGAATTGCGCCTGGTGTCCCTCGATGCCAATGTCGGCCGGATTCGACGCGCCGCCGGCGCTGGCTTCGGCGTGGCCGTGGCGGGCGCGGACCGCGGCGTCGCCGTCGTTCTCCGCGGCGAACGTCCAGTGTTCCAGGCGGTCCTGGATCGAGGCCACGCTGCCGGCGGTGCCGTACACCTCGACGCGCTGCGGGAACCCCGGCCAGGCGGCGGTAGAGCCTTCGATGGTACCGAGGGCGCCGCCCGCGAACTGCACTACCGCGGCACCGGTGTCTTCTACCTCTATGCCGTCGTGCCCGAGCGTGGCCGTGGCGCTGATAACGCGCTCCGCAGGACCCATGAACCACTGCAGCAGGTCGATGGCGTGAATCGACTGATTCATGAGCGCGCCGCCGCCGTCCAGCCGCACGGTGCCGTGCCAGCCGCCCTCGTCGTAGTACTGCTGGGTGCGGTGCCACTTTACGTAGGCGTCGCCGAGCACGATGCGGCCCAGGCGTCCGCCCTCGATCGCCTCCTTGATGAGCCGTGAAACCGCCAGGAAACGGGATGGAAAGATGCCGGCCACCGTAACGCCGCGCCGGTCGGCGGCTTCCAGCAGGCGCGCGCAGCGCTCCCGGGTCACCTCCAGCGGCTTCTCGACGATCAGGTGCTTGCCGGCGTCGATCGCGGCCAGGGCCGGCTCCAGGTGGGCGCCGGACGGGGTGCAGACCGACACCACCTGCAGGCCGGGGTGGCGCAGGAATTCCGCCATGTCGTGGTAACCGGCGCATCCGTGCCGGGCGCCGAACTGCGCCGCCCTGGCATCGCTGCGTGACGCGCATGCCACCAGTTCGGCGCCGCCGGCGGCGTGCAGTGCGCGGGCGTGGAAGTCGGCGATCATGCCGAGCCCCACCACTCCGAAGCCGACGCTCATCCCGCTGCCCGTCGCGAAATCCGCGGTTGCGCCACGATCGCCGCTGTTCTGCAGGGGTATTTCATGATTGGTGGGTCGCATGGTACGGCGAGCGCCGCCGCCTGTTCAATGCGGGGGCCGCGGCTGCTATGCTCGGGCGCCATGAGTGGAACCATCAGCGTGATGCAGTTCGGCTGCGGCCCGATCGGGTGCAGCATCGTGCGGCTGGCGGCGCGGCGGGTGTCGCTGTCGGTGTGCGGCGCGGTCGACATCGACCCGGCGCTGGCCGGGCGCGACCTCGGCGAGGTGGCCGGCGCCGGCGCCGGTCTGGCTACGGCGGTTCGCAGCGACGCGCAGGCGGCGCTCGCCGAGTTGCGTCCCGACCTGGTGTTCCACACGACCGGTTCGAAGGTGGCCGACGTGTACGACCAGCTTGCCCTGATCGCCGCCGCCGGCGCCAACGTGGTGTCCACCTGCGAGGAGTTGGCGTTCCCGGCCTACCGCGAGCCGGAGCTTGCCGAGCGGCTGCACGCGCTGGCGCTGCGCCACGGCGTGTCGATCCTGGGCACCGGGGTCAACCCGGGTTTCCTGATGGACACCTGGCCGCTGTTCATGTCGACGCTGTGCGCGGACGTGCGCCGGGTGCGCGTGGTGCGCATTCAGGACGCAACCGGGCGCCGTGTCCCGTTTCAGCGCAAGATCGGCGCCGGCATGTCGGTGGCGGAGTTCGATGCGGCGGTGGCCGGCGGCGCTTTCGGACACGTGGGGCTGCAGGAGTCGGCCGCGATGCTGGCGGCCGGCCTGGGTTGGCGTCTGGACGCGATCAGCGAGTCGATCGAGCCGGTGCTGCTCGACCGCGACGTGCGCAGCGAGCACGTCAGCGTACCGGCCGGCACGGTCGCCGGGCTGAAGCAGGTGGCGGTAGGAACGCGTAACGGCGAGCCGGCGGTGGAACTGGAGTTCCAGGCCTACCTGGGCGCACCCCGATCCTACGAGACGGTGTCCTTGGCCGGTACGCCGCCGCTGGAAGTGACCATCGACGGCGGCACCCCGGGCGACACCGCCACCGCCGCCATCGTGGTCAACAGCGCCGCCGCCGTGGCCGCCGCCGCGCCCGGCCTGTACAGCATGAAAGATATGCCCGTGGTGGGCTGCACAGCCTGACCAAATGGCGGCGCATGCCGAGGCCGCAATGACAACAGGCCGGCTCCCCTGCGCGGGAAGCCGGCCTGCAATTCGGTTGCGGTCTGGCGAACTTAGAACCGGAAGCGGACGCCCAGTTCGAGGCGGTGCGACATCAGGGTCGGCTTGACGTATGGGTCGTTATCGTCGTCGTCATCGTCGTCGCCGGTGACCTGGGTCTCCAGGGTGCCGAAGAACTTGTAACCGAGGGTAAGCGCCACGGCGTCGATGATTTCGTACGCCACGCCGACGTTGGCCTGGTAGGCGAAGCCCCACCCGCTGCCCTCGAATTGTGCCTCATCGGCATCTTCGTCTTCATTCAGCGCGACCGCCAAGTTGACGGCGCCGGCGCCGATGCCGATGTACGGCACGAACGGGGAGCCGGTGTCGAGGTCGAAGAAGCCGTTGGCCAGGAACGCCATCACGGTGAGGCTGTCGTCGGCCTTCTGATCGTCCTTGTCGTTGTCGATCTCTTCGCCGTGCCGGAAGTTGGCGGACTGGAAGGAGAACTCCGCCTCGGTGCGGAAGTCGCCGAAGTCGTAACCTGCCGAGCCGCCGGCGCTGAAGCCGAAGTCGAGATCCCAGTCGGCTTCCTTTTCGTCGCCGACAATACCCTTTTCGGGCGTGTCGGTGGTGTCGGTAATCAGGGTCGCCCCGCCGCCGGCGGCCGCGTAGAAGCCGGTGCCGGACATCATCATGTCCTGGCCAAACAGGCTCGCGCCGGGAATCGACAGCAGCGCGACGGAAAGAAGTGTAGCGAATATGCGCATGAATTGTTGCCTCACTTGGAGTCGGATGCGCCAGAAAATACAGGTTTTAGCGGCGCACGGCAATTGGCCATGAATGAGTTTCGTCACCGGATAGTTACACACTTCGCGCAGCCCGAAGCGATCGTCAAGCGCGGCTGACGTGCAATTTGATCGCCGCGGAATCGGTGCTCGCCCGGTGCAGGGCAGCCCTGGATTCGGCAAGCGGCAGCACGCCGCTGATCAGCGACTCGACCTCGATGCGGCCCGCCGCCAACAGGGCGGCGCCGACCCGGAAACCGCCGGCAAACCGGAACGAGCCGACCACGCTCAGTTCGTGCGCCATGATGGTGTTGAGCGGTGCCGAAAACGGCTGCTGCAGCGTGCCGATCTGCACCACCGTGCCGCCGCGCGCGGTGTGTTGCAGCGCCCACAGGTATGACGCTTCCGCGCCGGCCGCCTCGAAGGTCACCTGCGGCGCACCGCGGTCGAGGGCGCGCGCCACGGCCTGCTCGTCGCCGGGATCGAGCACCGTGTCGGCGCGGGCGGCGGCCGCGTGGCGCGCCGGCGCGCGCGGGTCGCTGACCACCACTCGCGCTGCGCCGAGTGCGCGCGCCACGGTGGCCACCAACTGGCCGATGGTGCCGGCGCCGCTCACGGCCACCGGCTTGCCGGCAATGCTTCCGGCGCGCAGCACGGCGTGGCACGCCACCGCCAGCGGCTCCAGCAGCGCGCCCTCCGCGTAGCTCAGCCGGTCGCCGAGCCGGTAGCAGTTGGCGGCCGGGACCGTTTTCAGGTCGCACAGCGCGCCGTCGGTGGGCGGGTCGGTGGCGGCGCTGCCGAAGTAGCGCATCTGCGGGCACAGGTTGGAGCGCCCGCCGCGGCACCAGGCGCAGCGCAGGCACGCCTGCGACGGATCCACCGCCACCCGGTCTCCGACCGCGATGCCGCCGGCGGACCGACCGACCGCGACCACCTCGCCTGCTACCTCGTGGCCGAGTACGAACGGCCGGGACGGCACGAAGGCGCCGACCCGCCCGTGCCGGTAGTAGTGGATGTCGCTGCCGCAGATGCCCACCCGCTCCACCCGCACCAGCACCTCGTGGTCGGCCGGCTCCGGATCGGGGCGCTGCTCGCGGCGCAGATCATTCGCGCCGTGCAATACCCATGCGTCCATCGCCGCCACTCTATACCAGCCGCGCCCGGCGTGCGACCGCAACCGGCGCGTTGCGCATATACTGCACCACGTCATGGCATCCTCTCCCGCCGGGCGTGCGCCGGTCAGCGGCGGCCGCGCCGTGCTCGTCGACAGCCTGCTGATTGCCCTGATCGGGTTCGACCTCGTGGTGGCGATCGGGGCTTTGCTGCTGCCGGACCTGTGGTTCCGGCTCCTGCACGACGCCGAATTTGTCGATCCGGGCGGCCTGCTGCGCCGCACCGGCGCGATCTGGGTGGCATTCACGGTGCTGCAGGTGTTGGCCCTGCCGCGCTGGCGCACCTCGCCCATCTGGCTGGTCCTGGTGTGCGGCATCCGGCTCAGCGAGATGTTCGCCGACTGGACCTGGCTGGCATTCGCCCAACACGTAACGCCATTCGGCACCGCGGCGCTGATCTTCACCCTGCCGGCCAACCTGCTGATCTGCTGGTTCCTGTTCGCCACCTACCGGCATACAGCGCGCGAGCGTTAGGAAGTGCGATGCGGATCCTGGTAACGGGAGGCGGCGGGTTCGTCGGCCGCGCCGTCGTGGAGCGGCTGCTTGCCCGCGGCCACCGCGTCCGGTGCTTCTCCCGGTCCGCCTACCCGGAACTGGCGGCGCGCGGGGCCGAAGTGATGCGCGGCGACCTGGCCGACCCTCGCGCTGCCGCGGCAGCCTGCGCCGGCTGCGATGCCGTCGTGCACGCGGCCGCGCTGATCCCGGGGGTGCCCGAGCCGCCGCGCCGCTACCAGGCGGTGAACGTGGGCGGCACCGAGGCGATCATCGCCGGCTGCCGCGCCCATGGCGTGCCGCGGCTGGTATTTACCAGTTCGCCGAGCGTGGTGTTCGGCGGCCACGACCTGCGTGGGGTCGACGAGTCGGTTCCCTACCCGAAGCGGTACGATTCGCCCTACGCGCGCACCAAGGCCGCGGCCGAGCGGGCGGTACTTGCCGCCAACGACGGCGCCCTGGCCACCACGGCATTGCGGCCCCACCTGGTGTGGGGGCCGGGCGATGCCCACCTGGTGCCGGAGCTGATCGCACGGGCGCGCGCCGGCCGGTTGGTGCGCGTGGGCCGCGGGCCGTTCCGGGTCGACGTGACCTACATCGACTGTGCCGCCGAGGCGCACCTGCTTGCCCTCGACGCGTTGGCGCCCGGCAGCGCCGCGGCCGGACGCGCCTACTTCATCTCGCAGGGCGAGCCGGTGGACCTGTGGGAGTTCGTCGGCCGCCTGCTGCGCATGGCCGGCGTAGCGGAGGTGCACCGCCAAGTGCCGCGCTGGCTGGCCCTGGCCGCGGCCGGCGCGGTGGAAGGCGCGTTCCGGGTCACCGGGCGCCGCACGGCGCCGCCGCTGACCCGCTTCCTGGTGCGCGAGATCTCCTCCTCGCACTGGTTCGACATCGGCGCGGCGCGGCGCGATCTTGGCTACCGGCCCGTGGTGTCGATCGACGAGGGCCTTAACCGGCTCGCGCACTGGTGGCAGTCCGGCGGCGCAGCAGGCGGCGGTCACCGCCAAACTTCGGCGTAGCCTGGACCGCAAGCAGTTCCTGCGGCGAAGCTAAGAGGTTTTCCAGTCGACCAGTTCGCTGAGTACCAGCATGCCGTCGTGCGGCATGCCGGGATAAGTGTAGCCGGCCTGGCCGAGCGGCGGCACGTTGCTCACGCCGCGTGCCCCGATCCGGACAGCCAGCTCCCGCCGCCGCGGTTCGGGATACACCCCGGCGGTGGCCACGCCGGGATGCAGAAAGCGCAGCGCATCCTCCAGGCTGGCGACCGGCCGCACCACGATCAGGCGGCACATCGGGTGCTCGGTGATGTTGAACTCCTGCGGCATCACCGCCACCGCGGAGTGGTACTCGCCGCCGGCCCGGTTTTCGAACCAGGTGGCGCCCAGGAAACTGCCCCGCTTCATGCGCCGGATCTGCCCTTGCTGGCTGCGGCTCAGCGCGGCCGGCGCGAAGCCGTCCCAGCGCCCCAGTTCGTCGCGCAGCGCGGCCGCGTAGCGCTCGGCGCCCGCCTGGTCCGCCTCCAGGTAGTGGATCTGTGAGGCGATGCACGCCTTTTGGCTCTGGATCAGCGTGTCGCACACCGCGCGGCCCACCGCCTGCGGCAAGTCGTCGAACGCCTCGCGTCCAATCAGGCTCACCCCGTAGCGCGGGTTGAAGGTAACGGTCTTCGTGAACGCGGCGCGCTCACGCACCGACAGCACCGAGCCGGGGGCGCCCCACACCACGATGCGGTCGTAGCGGCCGGGCAGAAACAGCGGCGCTTCGAACTGCTCGTCGCCCCCGGGCCAATACAGCACTGACAGGTGGCGGGTAAGCGGGTGGTCGGGAAAGGTGCGCGCCGCCAGCAGCGCCAGGTAGGCGCCCGCCAAGGTGGCGCCGTAGGGCAGCTTGATGGTCGCGGCCGACTTGGTCCACAACGCGCGCAGCAGCGAGGCCAGCGGCACCAGCGGCGAATTGCCGGCAGTAATGTGCAGCTGGCGCGTCGGCAGGGCGCGCAGGCGCGGCGTGGCGTCGGCCGCGTCGTAGCCGGCGATCGGCGGCAGGTGCTGAGCGTGAATCATGTGCACGGGAGCGGGATACACGGTTCCCGGCACCTCCACCCAGCCGTCCAGAAAGCGGCGCCCGGGAATCTCCCAAGTGGCCAGGTCGGTGTCCACCATCGTCTCGGCCACCGAGGCCGCAAGCATTACCGGGAACATCGCCAACCCGGCGTCCACGTAGGGGTCGGGGGCTTCCGACGTTGCGCGCACCCACGCCTTGACCTGCTGCAACAGGTCCGCGTCGTCGCCGTAGGCCTGCTGCAGGCCTTCCACGTAGCGCACTACCTCGGCAAACTCGAGCTCGTACAGACCGGCGGCAAGGGCGTCGAGATCATCCTCGATCACCTCGAGCGGCGTCACGGCCGGCATCACCTGGTACTGCCAGGCGCCGGTGGCCCGCATCGAGGCGCGATCCAGAACCGGCTCGCGCAGCACCCACGCCTCGTGCAGCCGCACCCGGGTTTTCGGGTCGCCGCCGGTCTGCTCCCGGTCGACGGCGGCGAACGCGGCCTCAATCTCTCCTTTTCCGATTGCCGGTGGCGTGACCAGCGTACCGCGCACCAGCGCCGGTACCGCGATTACTCCGTCGCGGTCGGCCGCAATGGTCGGGCCGTTCATGCCGCTGCCGTCAGCCCTGCATGGCGGCCATGATGCCGCCGCAGCCCTTCACCTCGCGCCCGGTGGCACGGCCGATGTCGGAAATTGTCACGCCGCTCATCCCGCATGGACAGCCGCCGCTGCGCCGCCTCACATTGTCGCCGGTAATGATGAAACCGGGATAGCAGGCCGCGTACGGATCGAGGAACCCCAGGCCGCCGTAGATGTCGTCGCCGGTCAACGGCTCCAGGGCCTCGTCGAAAATTACCGTCTCGGTGATCGGCGGCACGTGGAAGCGGCCCTCCCGGCAGCGCGGAAACACCACCTGCGCCTCGGTCATCGAGTAGCCCTCGGTAACGCGCTCGGGACGGATGCCGAGGCTCTGCTCGACCAGGGCCAGGAACGCCGGCTCGTCGATGCGGTCGCCCTCGAAGCTCTTCCAACCGCCGCCGTGCGACAGCATGCTGCCCGGCCGCAGGGCGATTTCGTCGCCCTCGGCTACCAGCCATTCGCAGAATTCCTTGATCATGAACGGCGCCCCGAACACCAACGTGCGGCGGCGTGCAGCGGCCGACTCGCGCAGCGCGGCCAGCACGCGGCGGAAGTTGTCGGCGCGGCGTCGGACCGTGGCCTCCAGGAACGCATCGGAGAGGCGCCGTTCGCGCTCGTCGGCCGGTCCGCGCACCAGCGCCCGCACCACTGTTGCGGACAGGTCCAGGTCGAACAGGAAGGTGGCCCGGCCGACCATCCTGGCCAGCGTCTGCCCCACCACCTGAGTGCCCTGGGTGCCGCCGGAGAACGACAGGAAGATGCCGTCGAAACCACGCAGGCCGCGGCGCCGGAAGAACTCGCCGAACCCGTCTGGTCCGAGCATGCGCGCGGCGGCGCGGGAGGCGGCCCGCTCCCAGGATCGCGCCGCGCCCTGGCGCATCTGAAACAGCGGAATGTAGGACACCCCGAGCCCGGTGAGTTGCGACCAGGTGTAGGCATCGCGCGGCACGAACGAGATGTGCCCGCTGGTGCCGGAACTGAATACCGTGTGGATGGCGGCCGCGTTCAGGCGTCCCAGCCAGTCGTCGATCGATGCCGCCCCTGCCACGTCGGCGTTCACCGGCCGGTCGTACACCTGGCGCAGCCAGCGATTCATGGCGCCGTAGTCGTGGTTGTCCAGGTATTCCTGGGGATACGACTTGAAGATGTGATCGGTGGACATCATCTCGGCGGCGATCTGCGCCGTGTCTGCTTCGCGGGGCACCTCGGCCTGGTCGGCGAGCCGGCGATAGATCGGAATGTTGTCCCAGTAGTGCCGGTGGTTGGCGCGGATTGCCGCGAAGCGCAATTCTCGGGCATAATCTTCGTTGACCGAGCCGCTCATCGCCCAACGCATGGCAAGCGTGGTGAGCTGCAAGTGAATCGTGCGTATTTCGGCGTGGTGGTCTGACATGGGCCGCGATTCCGGCGCGCCAAACTACACAGGTTGACCCGCGCCGGTCAACGGGCCGCCGGAGCGCTTGCCGGCGTGGCGGAACGTTGGTTCGATGCCGGTGGCTGGCGCGGCACGCGCACGGTACTATGGTGTACCGTGTTGCACGGCGCCGCCTGGGCCCCGATTAGGATATAACAGTTGAACATGACCTCGCGCCGGGGTGGAGGCGCAGCGTGACCGCAAACACCAGCGTCGAGAGTCTCGGCGTCTATCTTCCCGAACGGGAGGTATCCACTACCGAGGTGGTCCGGGGCTGCCGGCGCCGCATGCTGCTTCCCCTGGAACGCCTGACCGGTATTCGCAGCCGGCGGATGGCGGGCGAGACCGAGTTCTCGATGGATCTGGCCCGCAACGCAGTAACCCGGTGTCTGGCCGCCTCGCGCTACGCCGCCGCGGATATCGACCTGATCATCGCTGCCAACATCTCCAAGCAGGATTCCGCGCTCAATTACAACGTGGAACCGACCACGGCCGTCGTGTTGCGCCGCCAGTTCGGCTTGCACCATGCGCTTGCCTTCGACCTGAGCAACGCCTGTGCCGGCGTATTTACCGCGATCATGGTAGTGGACGAGTTGATCCGGCGCGGCGACGTGCGCCGCGCGCTGGTGGTCAGCGGCGAGTACATCACCCATCTCACTGCCACCGCGCAGCGTGAGCTCGACGGGTTGCACGACGAGCGGCTGGCGTGCCTGACCCTGGGCGATGCCGGGGTCTGCCTGCTGCTTGAGCAGGGTGACGGCTTCGACTTCATCGACATCTATACCGTCCCCGAGCATGCCGAGTTGTGCATGGCGCATTCCGCCGAGTCGCACGGTGCGATCATGTTTACCGACTCGGTCACCCTTGCCCGCGCCGGCATCGCCGAGGTGGTAAGCCAGTACACCGAAGTGGCCGCGGCCGGGCGGGTCACTACCGATCCGCGCTACTTCATCCCGCACCAGACCTCCTCCAACTCGATCAAGGAAGCCACCCGCGCCACCAATCGCCGTCTCGGACGCCGGGTCTGCCGCTCCGACAACACGGTCGACAACCTGCGGCACCGCGGCAATACCGCGACCACCTCGCATTGGGTAGCGATCGGCGACCTGATCGACGCGTCGGCGGTGGAGCCGGGCGATCGCGTGCTGTTCAGCATTACCGCCTCGGGGATAACCGTGGGGCTCGCTCAATACCGGGTAGAGGAGTTCGCCGCGCGCAAGAACAATGGTGCGCCGGTGGCTGCTCCGGCGGCGCCGCCGGAATGCCCGGACAGCGGCGCCCGCGGTTACTATTGCGCCGTGCCCCCGGAGGAGCGGGTCCGGATCGGCTCCGCGGCGACCTGTACGCCGGGTTCGGACGCCGAGCGCGGCAACGTGAAGCTGGCGGCGGCCGCGATTCGGCGCGCGCTGGACGCCGGTGCCGAACCGGACGCGCGTCCGGGGCTGCTGGTGTATTCAGGGGTGTACCGCGAGGCGTTCATCTCCGAACCGGCTCTGGCCACCATCGTCGCCAAGGAACTGGGCATCAAGGGGTCGCGCATCGAACAGGACAGGCGGCGCTTCCTCGCGTTCGACGTGATGAATGGACCTCCGGGCGTGCTGATGGCGTGCCAGGTGGCCGGGCGCATGCTCCTGTCGCGGGACGGTGTTGCGGTCGTTGCCACCTCGGAGTTCAACGAGACCCCGGTCGACGGGCAGCCGCCGCTGGGACTGACCAGTGCCGGCTCCGCCCTGGTGCTGGAGCGCAGCCCCAACCGGGCCGGATTCCGCAGCTTCCTCGTGGACACCCACCCCGAGTACCTGGACTGGTACCGGTCGTACGCCTACACGGACGAGTCGGGGCCGCCGCGCCTGCGCGTGGACCAGGACGAGCGGTGGAGCGAGCGGCTGCCGGAGGCGCTGGCGGCCAGCGTCGCGGAGTTGCTGCGCCGCGAGCGCCTGTCGATTGACGATTTCGCGGTGATCTTCCCGCCGCAACTCGGGCCACAGTTCGCGGCCCCGCCGGGCGCGGGCGCGGGGGGGGCCCGGGGTGGGGGTGTGGGCGCGGGGGGGGCCCCTGTCGATTGACGATTTCGCGGTGTTCTCCCCGCCGCAACTCGGCCCACAGTTCGCGGCCCGGCTGGTCGCTGCCCTCGGCGCGGAGCAGAGCCGATTCGTACCCTGCACCGGCGCCAACCTGTTTACCGCCGCGCCGGCGGCGGGCTGGGAAGCGGCTTGTGAGCGTGCCACCGAGCCCGGCAGCCTGGGCCTGTTCCTGGCGGCCGGCGCCGGCATCGAGGTCGCCTGCGCCACCTACGAGTTCTGATCCGGCGTACTCAGCTTGCGGGTCGCGGACCTGAGTTGGCCAATCCTCCGGCGGCCAGCACCAGCGCCAGCCCGGCGCGGAAATCGATCTCGGGTCGAAAACCGAAGTCGTCGTACGCACGGCTCATGTCGTAACTGACGTCGCGGGACAGGTAATCGAGCGCGTCGCGGGTCACCATGGCGCTCATGCCGGGGGCGAACAACCGTACCGCCACTTGCAGCAGCGGTCCGAGCGCCCGGCACAGGCCGGCCGGCACTGAGAGGATCGGTGACGCCGGTTCCCCGGTGATCTGTGCGTGCACCTCGAACAGGGAGCGCAGCGGCTGCGGCTGGCCCGATGCGGCGTTGTACGTGGCGCCGGCGGCGGCCGGCGCGGCGGCCGCCTGCACCATGAGGCGGGCGACGTCGCTCACGAAGCCGAAGTCGACCAGGTGGCGGCCGCCATCCACCAGCGGGACGTACCGCATGCGCGCCATGGCCAGCGCCACAGGCAGGAAGTGGCGGTCCCCGGGCCCGTAGGTAGCGCTTGGCCGCACGATGGTGAAGCCCAGCCCGCGCGCTCCGTACTCGCGCACCAAGCCCTCCGCTTCCACCTTTGAGCGCCCGTAGGCGGACATCGGCGCCAGGGGGCTGTCCTCGCCGATCGGGGATGCCGCACCGGGACGATAGACGCCGGTGGTGCTGGCAAATACGAACCGCCGCACGCCGGCGCTGGCGCTCGCAGCGAGCATCCGCTCGGTCAGTTCCACGTTGGCGGCGCGGTAGGGCGCATAGTCTTCGCCGGCGCTGAACGGTGCTCCCGAGTGCAGGTATCCGGCAACATGAAACACCAATTGCACGTCGCGCAGTGCGGCGGCGAGCGCGGCGCGGTCGGTCAGGTCGGCGCGCTGCACCTCGATGTTGCGATGGCCGGTGGCCGGTGGGCCGCTCGACGGCCGCAGCAGGCAGCGCACGCGGTGGCCGGCGGCGGCGAGTTGGGCGGCCACTTCGCCGCCGATCATGCCGGAAGCGCCGGTCACCAGCGCCGGCGGGCGGTCCGGCTGGTTGCGCGGCGAATCGGCCGCGGAGGCCCGCCATTCGGTCAGTGGCACGACTACGGTGCCTGCATGCGGCTGCGCACGGCGCGCACGGCCGCGGACACGCCGTCTTCGGCCCGAATTCGAGCGCCCAGTTCGGCGGCGCGGATGCGTACGGCGGGGTCGGTGGCGGCGGCGCGCAGCGCGTCGGCAAGGCGGTCGGCGGTGAGGCGGCGGCGCGGCACCGGGCGCGGGCCGGCGGCCAACTCGTGAATGCGGCGGCCCCAGAATTGCTGGTCGCCGAAGAACGGCACCACCACCTGCGGGACGCCATGGCGGAGAGCGGTGGCTGTGGTGCCGGCGCCGCCATGATGAATGACCGCGGCGGTACGCGGGAACAGCCAGTCGTGCGGAACCCAATCGAGCATCAGCATGTCGGGCGGGAGCTGTGCGGGAGTCAGGCCCCCCCAACCGGTGGCCAGCACGCCGCGCAGTCCGCAGCGGCGCAACGCGGTGAACACGATGCCGGTGAGGTCCTCCTCGCGGTGGCTGCTCATGCTGCCGAATCCCACGTACACCGGTGGTGCGCCGTCGGCGAGAAAGCGCGTCAAGGCGGCATCCGGCTGCCATCCGTCGCCGTCGTCGTTCAGGAACCAGTAGCCGGTAACGTGGACGGATTCGGCCCAGTCGGCGGGGCGCGGCAGCACCGCCGGGCTGAACCCGTACAGCACCAGGCTGTTGCGCAGGTTGGCGGCAAATGTGTGCCTGCGCGGCACCGCGGGCAGGTCCAGGAGCTCGGCGCGCATCTCGTTCGTGGACGGGCGCAGCACGCGCCACAGCAGGAACTCGACCAGCCGGTGACTGGCGTAGTTGTACGTGCGGCGCACCGGAGCCGGGCCGGGCAGTTCGTTGAAGAACACCGACGGCAGGTGCCGGGTCGGAGTGGCCGGCTGCAGGAATGCCGCGGCCAGCGGCACCTCGAGCCGCTGCGCGAGGTTCCAGGTGGCGAAGTAGCTGAGCAGCCCGGTCACGATCACGTCGGCGTCGCGGCACGCCCGGTAGCAGTCCTCGGTCAACTCGCGGCCGAAGGAAAGCGCGAGTTGCCGGAAGTCGCGCATGAACAGCAGCAGGTTGGTTCCGCTGCTCACCCAACCGCGGCCGAAGCTGCTGTCGATCACGGCGCGCGGGTTGACTTCCACCGCGCGGAACGCGAGCCCGCGGTCGGCAACCATCTCCTCGAAGAAGCGGTGGGTGGCGAAGACAACCTGATCGCCGGCGCGGCTCAGGCCCTCGGCGAGGGCGAGCAGCGGCCGAACATCACCATGGGTGCCGAGAGCGACGACACAGATGCGCATGCAGTAAAAACGCCCGCCGGGCGGGCGGCCGGCAGTATAGGGCGCACGCCCGCGCCCGGCAACGCTCCCAGCGTCCGGGGCGACGCTTCCTTGACCATCCGGCCGGCGGAGGCTACCTTGCAGGCTGCCTTCGGATTGCTTAGTGACACGTGCAACTTCATCATCTACCGAAAACGAATACCTGATCCAGCTCTACCTGCTGCTCCGCGAAGGCCGCCCGGTGATCGGCGCGCGCATTGCGGAGCGCATGGGTGTTTCGCCGCCCGCGGTTACCCAGGCCATGAAGCGCCTGGCACAGCACGAGCTGGCGGTGCTCGATCCCGACGACGGCCTGCGCCTGACACCGCGCGGGCGCGACCAGGCGGAGCGCACGATCCGCCGCCACTACCTGCTGGAGCGTCTGCTGGTCGACGAGTTGGGATTCGACTGGGTCGACGTGGACGAGGAGGCGGACCGGCTGGAGCATTCGCTGTCGCCGCGCCTGGAGGCGCACTTGTTTGAACGTCTCGGGCGGCCCACCACCTGCCCGCACGGCAACCCGTTTCCGGGATCGCGCGACGAGCGCCGGTTGCTCGATGCGCGCCGCCTGTCGGAGGTGGAGGAGGGCGCAGTTACCACCATTCTGCGCATTACCGAGGAGGCGGAGGAGAACTCCGACCTGATGCGGCTGTTGCAAGACAACCGGTTGCTGCCCGGCACCACCGTAAAGCTGACCCAGGTAACCGATGAGGATCTGGTCCTGGAGCGGTCGGGCAAGGCGCCCGACGCGGAAATGGTTACCATCTCGCAGGATCTCGCGCGCTTCGTGCGCGTCGATGAACCGCAATAGCGCCATCGGCGACGCCGCAAGGAGGACAACAGCATGCAACAGGTCAAGGTGGCGGTCGTTACCGGCGCCGGCAGCGGAGTAGGGCAAGCCGCCGCGGTCACCCTGTACCGCAATGGCTACGCCGTGGTGGCGGCCGGGCGTCGCGAGGCGGCGTTGCAGGACACCGTGGCGCAGATGTCCGCGGCCTGGAACGGCCCGGCCGGCGATGCGCCGGGAAAGCTGGCCGTATCCACCGACGTGAGCTCGCAGGCTTCGGTGCGGGCATTGTTCACCGCGGCAAGAGAGGCGTACGGGCGGGTCGACCTGCTGTTCAACAACGCCGGGATCGGCGCCCCCGCGGTGCCGCTGGAGGATCTTGAGCTGGCGGACTGGCAGCGCGTGGTGGACACCAACCTCACCGGGTCGTTCCTGTGCACCCAGGAAGCGGTCAGGATCATGAAGGCGCAGGATCCGCGCGGCGGACGCATCATCAACAACGGATCCATCTCCGCGCACGTGCCGCGGCCCAACTCGGTGGCCTACACCGCCACCAAGCACTCCATCACCGGGCTGACCAAGGCCACGGCGCTGGACGGGCGCAACGTCGAAATCACCTGCGGCCAGATCGACATCGGCAATGCCGGTACGCCAATGACCGCGCGCATGGCTGATGGGGTCCGGCAGCCGAACGGCACCACCATGGTGGAGCCTACCATGGACGTGCAGCACGTGGCCGACGCGGTGCTGTACATGGCGAACCTGCCGCTCGACACGAACGTACCGTTCCTGACCGTGATGGCGAACAAGATGCCCTACATCGGCCGCGGCTGAGCCAGGCGGCGAATCGGTGGAGTCCGCGCGTCCGTACGACGAACTGGTCAGCTACATCGCGCTGTCGGCACCCGCGACGCGGCGCCCCGGCACCGGCGATGAGCCGTTTCTGCGCCCCGAGTTCGGCTTCACGCCCAAGTGGTACCGCGACGCCGTGGGGGTCGACTTCGGCACGCGCTGGCACACCGATCCGGGATACCGGCGCAGTGCATTGGTGAAGATGGCGCGCGAGGTGCGGCGCCGCTTTCCGTTGCTGCCGATCGGCCAGGTGGAGGATCCGGAGGCGCCCACCGATCTGCTGACCGGCATCTACGGCGCCTCGTTCGTGGCGCTGTTGTACGGCATCCCGATCGAGTACCAGGAAGACAACTGGCCGTGGAGTGCGCGCGAGCACCTCGACGGCGAGGCGGTGGACCGGCTCGAGCCGCCCGACCTGGAGAGCAGCGCGCCGTTCGCGGAGCTGATGGGGCAGTTGGACTGGATCGAGCGCGAGACCGGCACCGTGCGCGGCTACCTCAACTGGCAGGGCGTGCTCAACAGCGCGTACCGCATCCGCGGCGAGGATCTGTTCCTGGAGATGGTGCGCGAGCCGAACCGCGTGCACCATCTGGTTTCCTGCGTCGCCACCACGATGATCGAGGGTGCGCAGCGGTTGTACGCGCGGCAGCGCGAGGCGGGCGTCGACAACCGCCACTTCACGGTGAGCAACTGCCTGGTGAACATGGTGTCACCCAAGCACTACGAGGAGTTCCTGCTGGCGCACGACCGCCGCATCGCCGAGTCCTTCGGCCTTATCGGCATTCACAACTGCGCCTGGAACGCCAATCCCTACCTGGACCACTACGCCTCAGTGCCCGACGTCGCCTATGTCGACATGGGGCTGGACTCCGACCTGCCCAAGGCCCGCTCGCTGTTCCCTGCCGGCCGCCGCGCGCTGATGTACACGCCGATGGAAGTACGCGACAAGACCAGCGAGCAACTGCGTGCCGACCTGGAGCAGATCGCCCGTCAGTACGGCCCCTGCGACCTGGTGTTCGCCGACATCGAGTCGGGCACTCCGGACGAGCGCGTGCTGGAGCTGGCCCGCATGTGCGACGAAATCAGCGCCGCCAACGAACCGTAGACCAATCAACGAACCGGCACCCCACTCCCGGGACGCGTCAGGAGCGGACACCGGTCCGTAAGGCTGCGGCGAACTGCTGTCGCTGTCGCTCAGTTTCCCGCCCAGTTGGGGACGGAGAGGCCGTCCACGATGGGCAGAGCGCGTTGCAGCTCGGCGCCTGAAAGCGCGGGCACCTCAGCCGTGGCGGCGTTTTCCTCGATCTGGGCAACCGTCTTGGCGCCGGCGATCACGCAGCTGGTGCCGGGGTGGTCGAGGGTGAAGCGCAGCGCGGCCTGCGGCATGGTGCGTCGCTCGGCGAGGAACGCCAGTTCCGGCAGTCGCCGGAAGGCACGCACCGTAGCGGCGCGCGAGAACCGCTCGCGGCGCACGTCGTCGTCCGGCAACTCCCAGTTGGCAAAGTACTTGCCGCTGAGCATGCCCTTCGCCATGGGCACCCGGATCAGGGTTCCCATACCGGCTCTGCGGGCGTAATCGAGGGTTGCGGCTCCCTGGCGCTCTATCAGGTTGTAGCCCACCTGCAGCACGTCCACGTCGCCGAATGCGGCAAGAGACCGGGTCGCCGCACCTCCCGTTGGCCACACCATACCCGAGGTGGCCGGCGACCGAACAACCGCCGCGGCTGACACTGCCGCGGCGCGGCGCGTAGAATTGGCACCATGGTATCGCCATGGTAAACGACGCGCCGGAGCTCAGGTTGGCCTTCGTCGGCTGCGGCCGCATCGCCGGCTTTCATCTCGACGGCATCGAGCAGGCGGCACAGCGTACCCGGGTGACCGCGGCCGTGGACCCCGACGCCAACGCCGCCGCGGCCATCGCCGCCCGCACCGGGGCGCAAACCTACGCCTCCCTGGAGCGGGCGCTCGCCGTCGGAGACTTCGACGCCGTCGACATCATGGTGCCGCATGACCTGCACGAGGACTTGGCGACCCGGGCCTTCGCTGCGGGCAAGCACGTGCTGCTGGAGAAGCCGATGGCGCTGACGCTGGACGCCTGCGCGCGCATCCAGGAGGCGGCCCGCCGCGCCGGCACCGTGTTCATGGTGGCGGAAAACTCGCAGTACTGGCCCGACGTGGTGCGGGCCCGCGACCTTCTGGCCTCCGGCGCCATCGGCGAGCCGGTCACGGCGCGTGCCTCGTTCGAGGCGCTGCACGATCCGTTCTGGTACCCGGGCGACTCCTGGCGTTACGAGGTGGCGCGCACCGGCGGCGGCGTGGTGGTGGACGGCGGCGCGCACTGGATCCGCCCGCTGCGCATGTGGCTGGGCGAAGTGGACGAGGTGGTGGCCACCACCGGCCGGGTGGTGCCGGCGATGCAGGGCGAGTCGCTCGCCCACGCGCTGCTGCGCTTCCAGTCCGGGGTGGTGGCGAGCTTCCAGGCGATTACCCACGACGCGCCGCTGTGGGCGGGACCATGGTGGCGTCTCACCGGTACGGCGGGCGAAATCGTGATCCACGGCGGCTTCGACGGCGGCATGACCCTGGTCGACCGGCAGCACCCGCTGGGCCGCCCGATCGCCGGAGAGCACGGTTATGCGGCGTCATTCGCGCCCGAGCTGGCAGATTTCGAAGCGGCGGTGCTGGATGGCAAGCCGCCGGAGGCGCCGCCGGAGGCGTCGCTCGGCGAACTGCGCACCGCGCTGGCAATCTACCGCTCGGCGGCGTCGGGCACCTGGGAGAGAGTCTGGCAGTAAGCAAAGCCCGGCAGTGGGAACCCGCGTGCGCTAATCGGGCAACTCCGCTGCGATGATCGGCTCGCTCCGGATGTCGTCAACCACGTGCACCTCTAACGTGGCAGACTGAGCCGTAAGGAGCGACTCTTGCTCTTGGGGAAGCATATAGGAGTCGGCCTTAGTGACGTCCACGGTGTAACCGAGGTCCTCCAGCGCCCTGACCGTCACTATGCTGAGCGGAACGGCCTGTACGGGGATCCCGGTCGACATCAACTCCACCCCGAAGACCGAATCGCGCCAATGCGCATCGCGGGCGCGGAATCTGGTCCTTGTCACGGCGTTGTCCAACGGAACCTTGCCCCCCATATAGGTGTTATCAGGCAGTGCGTTGAATGCAGACACTGCTTGTTGCCCGGCGAAGTGGGTATCGGGCGGCGCATCCCCCGGGCTCACGAAGTACGCCGAATTCCCTACCAGGTCGCGCCATTGGGCGATGGTGCCGAATCCCAGCACGTGCCCGATCCCGTGCTTGGCGTACTCGGTCAGCACGGCGTGCGCCACGTCGAAGTCGTCCTCGTCCAGAATCACCCGGCCGAGCGCCGGAAGACCGTCGCTTCGCGTTACGCACGGCCCCGAGAGCGAGTGCGAATTCCCCGGGCCGTCGATGTGCCGAACAGCGATCTCAACCTTCAGGTCATCGATCAGGCCCCCGAACGCGGTTGAACCGCCCGGCGGGTCACCGCTGCGCTGGCACGTCCACCCGGAATTGATGATGGGCAGCCGAGGCAGATCGCCGGTGACGACCTCCTGCCACTTGTCGGCAGCGCTCATGATTGCCGTCTTCTGGTCCATGCTGAGTCGTTGGTCGAGATACTCCAACTCGATCTGGAACCCGGACTCGGTCGTGTCGGGCCCGATCAGCCAGAGGAAGAGGTCGTAATGGTGCGCGCGCGGCGCTGTTACGAACACGTACGCGTAATCCGTACCCGCTTCGACATCGTACGAGTCGAAGTGATCCGCATTCGACGACGTATACCCGGTGGTCTCGATCCTGACGACCGAACTCTGGACGAAGGGGCCTGCCTTGCCGTGGTCGGTGGCCGCCAGCAACTCGTGGTCGCTCATCACGGCAACCTTGAACACGTCCACGTCTGCGCTCCCCTCGATGCGCCCCGCGATGACGGTCCCCGGCGTCACGGTCATCGCGGTCTCGCGGGTGTCTCCCTCGGCGTCGTCGTCGTCCTCGATCGTCCCGGATGCCGAGGCAACGCTCAGAACCGCGTTCACCGGGGCGCTCAATATCACAAAGAACAATTCCACGAGATCGTCGATCCGATCGTCCTGCACAATCGGCACGTCGATTGTGCGGGTCAGGTGTGGATCGTTGGCGCCGAAGGTCAACCGGCCGCTGGTGTGCTGGTAGTCAGTTGCCGGTTTGGCACTGAAGCCACTGGTTTCGTAGGAAACCGTCACCTCCCGGTCGCTCATGCGGTTCAGTGTCACCGTGAACCGCATGGGTCCGTCGCCCTCGCTTGCTCTGCTATTGGCGATGGTGAGGGTGGGCAGGTCCACGCCGGGTTGCCTCTCGGCATTGCGATTGTCGACGATCGTGCCGATGGCCTCGGCATCGCCGAGTGCCGCGTTCATCGGCGAGTGCAGCGACACCGAAAAAACCTCGTCCGGTTCGTCTTCGCCGTCAGCGGCGATCGGTACGATGATACTCTGCTCCAGGGGCTCGCCGGGGACGAAGGTCAACACGCCGGCGGTATTGGCGTAGTCCGATCCCGAACCGCTCGACGCCGTCGCGTCCTTGGTCTCGTAGGACACCGAAACCACCTGCTCTTTCGCCCGTGCGAGCAGTACCTGGAACGACATGCTGCCGGCGTTTTCGGCCGCGGCGGCGTCCTGGATCGCAAGCACGGGTATCTCGTCCTCTTGGGTAACGGTGCCGTTGCCGACGCCGCTGCCGTGCGTCGTGGACGGCGGCTCCACCAACGTCACGGTCGCCGGTGTGTTGTCCACCGCGGCCGATTCACCGGTCGTCGTTGCAGCGTGCTCGAGTTGCACGACAATCGTCTCCAGCTCCTCGGGTTCTTCGTCCGCGCGTGTGACGATCGTGAACCGGGCCTGCGAAGCGCCGGCGGCGAGCGTGACCGTACCGGACGGAGCGGTGTAGTCGGACCCCGCGCGTGCCGTCCCCGAGACGGTGTATGCCACCGCCACCGGAGCTCCGCTCGGCGTCTCGGAAGCAGTCACGGTAAAGGGAGCACCGTCGCCTTCGACCACGGCCGGCACGTCCGCTTCTATTGCCATGCCCACCGCAGCGGCGTCCGGCGGCCGCGGAGTCGCCGTTTCCGAACTCTCCTGCTGGTTGCTGGTTCGGGACACCGCCGAGCTACAACCGATCACGGAACTGGCAAGAACGACAACGAGAACGAGAACAGACAACAACCGTGAACGGCGCCGTGCATCAGATACCTTCATAGACCGCTCCTGACGCAAAATAAACTACACGTTCAAGAACAATCAACTACACGTTCAAGAATAATCAACGAAAACAAGAACGTTGATGCGTTACGAACGCCGCGTGCCGGTGTCGTGTGCAGGCAATGGCGTGAGCAGACGCTCCACCGATATGGGGCTCGGTGGAGGCCGGGACGATCAAGGACGAGGCAGGAATTGGAAGAGCAGGAAAGAAGGTAGGGAGCTCGCCGGACCTACAGAGCTCAAACTCGCCACCTCCCCGATTGCCGGGAAGCGCGAGTAGGTAGATCGATTAACGATCGTCTGTGGCCGCTTCAGCGGCCCTCGTATTGTCCATCGGCCCAAGATCCCCCTCAGGTCAGGTTTGGAAACTGCAAGGTGGCTTCTCCGATCGGAGAGAGGTCCGGCGAAGCTCCCTACTGTCATCAATCCTACCACACCCGATTGACGCTTGCAAGGTGTTTTTTACCGCCGTCTGCGCTACGGTAGGGGCCCGGGAGGTGTCCTGTGCGGGACCGGAATGAAATGCGGATCGGGCTTGGCCAGTTTAGCGAGCTCACCGACGAGAAGCTGGCGTTCATCAAGCAGCTTGGCGCCGACGACTTCCTGATGAACACGCCCCAACTGCCCGGCGGGCAGCGCTGGGAGTACGACGATCTGCTGGCGCTGCGGCAACGGGCGGATGCGGCGGAGTTGCGTCTGATGTGCCTGGAGAACGTGCCGGTACGCTTCTACGACAAGGCGATGCTCGGGCTGCCGGGCCGCGACGAGCAGATCGCCCACATGCAGGCCACCATCCGCAACATGGGCCGCGCCGGCATCCCGATCCTCGGCTACCACTGGATGCCCAACCAGGTGTGGCGCACGCCCGGCCTGGCGCCGTTGCGGGGTGGGGCGGGCGCCACCCGGTTCGATATGGCAGAGCACGCCGAAGCTCCGCTCACCCACGGCCGCGTGTTCAGCGAAGAAGAGATGTGGGACAACTACGAGTACTACATGAGCCGGGTGCTGCCGGTGGCCGAGGAGGCGGGGGTGACGCTGGCGGTGCACCCCGATGATCCGCCGGTGCCGTCGCTTGGCGGGGTGGCGCGCATTTTCCGCAACTTCGCCGGCTTCCGACGCGCCATCGATACCTTCGACAGCCCCAATCATGGCCTTGATTTCTGTATGGGCTGCTGGTCGGAGATGGGGCCGGACGGCGTGCTCGATGCGGTGCGCCACTTCGGCGGCCGCGGGCGCATCGTGTACGTGCACTTCCGCGACGTGCAGGGCCAGGTGCCGTGCTTCAATGAGTGCTTCATCGACGAAGGAAACGTCGACACCTTCGCCGTGGTGCAGGCGCTGCTCGAGGTGGGCTTCGGCGGCTTTCTGATTACCGACCACGTGCCGCGCATGGTGGACGACACCGACTGGGGCCACCGCGGGCGCGCCTACGCCATCGGCTACATCCGCGCCCTGATCGACATCGCTCGCCGCGCCGCGTAGCGCGCGTCGGGTGCGGAGCGCGCATGCCGGTGCCGCCGGCGCACGCCCCGCTGCTTCAGTCCATGATCAGCACGCTGCGCGCCACGTCGCCCTCGGCGAGCGATGCGAACGCATCGTTGACCCGCTCGAGCGGCAGTTGCCTGCTGACCAGTTCGTCCAGCATCAGCTTGCCTTCGCGGTACAGCGCCAGGATGCGCAGAAAGTCGACGTGTGTTCTGGCACTGCCGTAGAAGGAGCCGATCACGGTGCGCTCGAAGAACAGGTCGCGCGCGTCGAACTGGACCGCGGTGTTCAGCGGCGCGTGGCCGACCCACACGGTCGTGCCGCGCCGCCGCGTGCAGCGGACGCTCTGCGAGTAGGGCGCGGAGGCCACGCCGATCGCCTCGAACGCGTAGTGCACGCCCTCGCCGCCGGTCAGTTCCAGGATTGCCTCCACTGGATCGTTGTCCGCGGCGTTGACGGTGTGCGTCGCCCCGAAGCGCCGGCCCAGCTCCAGTTTGTTGTCGCGCAGGTCGACGGCGATGATCATCTCGGCTCCCGCCACGCGTGCGCCCTGGATGCAGTTCAGCCCCACGCCGCCGCAGCCGAACACCGCCACCGTGCTGCCCGCCCGTACCCGCGCCGTATTGACCGCGGCTCCGTAGCCGGTCATCACCCCGCAGCCGATCAGCGCCGCCTGGGCGAACGGAATCTCCTTCGGCATCACCACCGGGGCGGATTCCGGCACCACCGTGTGGGTGGCGAAGGTACCGGTATCGGTAAAGCGGTGCAGCGGTTCGCCGCCCACCGTGCCGCGCTGGCCAGTCGACGGCGGCGCCGTGCACAAGTTAGGCCAGCCGTGCTGGCACATCTCGCAGATGCCGCAGTTGGTGCGCCACGCCAGAATCACGTGGTCGCCCGGCTTCACCGCGGTCACGCCCGCGCCCACTTCCTGCACCATGCCGGCGCCCTCGTGGCCGAGCACCAGGGGCAGCCCATAGTCGCCCCAGTCTCCCTTGAGCGCGTGCCAGTCCGAGTGGCACACGCCGCTGGCCTTCAGATTCACCAGCACCTCCCCGGCGCGCGGACCGCCGAGCTCTATTTCTTCGATGGTCAACTCGCGGTTGAACCCGTGCATGATCGCAGCTTTCATCGTGGCCTCCGGGCGCCACATTGGCACATCCGGCTTACCGCGTCAGCCGCGACGGTGTCCGGCGTGCCCGCCAAGGTTAGTGCATGGTGGAGCCGCCGGACAGGTTGAGGGCCTGGCCGGTCATGCCGCGGGCGTCGTCGGAGGCCAGGTAGACGGCCAGCTCGGCGATTTCCGCCGGTTCGAGCAGGCGGCCGAGCGGGTTGACGTTGGCTTCCATCTTGTCGACCGGCTCGCCGCGCAACTCGGCATCCACCTGCAGGCGGCGCAGCAGCATGACGGTGCGGGTGGCGCCGGGGCAGATGGCATTGATCGTGACGCCGGTGCCGGCGGTCTCCAGGGCCGCGGTGCGGGTCAGGCCGATCAGGCCATGCTTGGTGGCGGTGTAAGCGCCGGCGGCGAGCAGGCCGCGCTTGCCGGCTACCGAGGCCATGTTGATTACCCGGCCCCAGCCGCGCTCGGTCATGGCCGGCACCAGTGCCTTGGTGAGCAGGTAGGGCGCGGTGAGGTTGACCGCGATGCTCAGATCCCAGAAGCCGTCGTCGTAGTCCGCGATGCGGCGCGGATTCGCGCTGCTGCCGATGCCGGCGTTGTTCACCAGGATGTCCACCGCCGGAAAGTGGCGCGCGACTCGGCCCGGCAGCCCGGTTGCCTGCGCGCGGTCGCTCAGGTCGACCGGCAGCGCCTCCGCGGAGCGGCCGAGCGCGGTGACTTCCGCCGCCACCTGTTCGATCTCGGCGGCGGTGCGTGCCGTCAGCGCCACGTCGGCGCCCTCGCGGGCGAATGCGAGTGCGATGGCGCGGCCGATCCCGCGCCCTGCGCCGGTCACCAGCGCTACCTTGTTGTGCAGTTTCATGGCCTGCATTGAACCATCTTCGCGGCACCGACAGAAGGGCCGGCGCTGTCGGTTCACGCGGCGTTCCGCGGGCCGTGCCGGCGGCGGTTGACGGACGCGGCAAGCTGTGGGAATCGTGTAGGCACAATGTCTGGTGTAGGCACAGTGTCTGATCGGGTAGTGAGATTCGCCGAGTTGAGCGGCTTCATCGCGCGCATTTTCGCCGCCGCCGGGGCGAGTGAGGAGAATGCCCGCGTCTGTGCGGCGCACATCGCGGGTGCCAATCTGTGCGGCGTGGACACGCATGGCGCCTGGCAGGTGGCCGGCTACGTGGACGACATCCGCCGCGGCCTGCTGGCGGCGGATGCGGAACCGCGCGTGGTGCGCGAGCAGCCGGGCGCCCTGCTGGTGGCGGGTGGCTGGACGTTCGGGCAGGTGGCTGCCGAATTTGCGGTACACGAGGGGCTGAAGCGGCTTGAAGACCAGGCGGTGGTGCTGGCCGGTGTGGTGCAGTGCCATCACCTGGGACGGGTCGGCCACTACCCGGAGTTGGCCGCGGAGCGCGGCGCGATTGCCGTGGTGTGCGGCGGTGGCTACGGTGTCGGCAGCCCGATCACGGTGCCGTTCGGGGGGCGCGATCCGGTGTTCAACACCAATCCGCTTGCCTACGCCGCGCCCGCCCCGGACGGCCGCGTCATGGCCGACTTCGCGACCACCGCCGGCGCCAACGCCCGCGTACGCATTGCCCGCGAGCGCGGCGAACCGCTGCCGGAGGGATTCGCCGTGGATGCCGAAGGCCGCCCCACCACCGATGCCGAGGCGGTGGCTGCCGGCGGCTCGTTGCTGCCGTTCGGCGGCCACAAGGGTTACGCGCTGATGACCCTGATCGAGGTGCTGAGCCGCATCGTGATGGGCGGCGACGACTACGCCGAGGAAAGCCGCGGCGGACCGGTGTACGGCCACCAGGGCGTGTGCATGTTGCTGTTGCGCCCCGACGTGTTCCGTCCCGCGGCCGACTACCGGGCCGGGGTAGCCGACCTGGCGGACGCCCTGCGCGCCGTGCGCCCGGCCCCGGGATTCGCCGAAGTGCTGGCCCCGGGCGACCCGGAACGCCGCACGCGCGCCGAGCGCGCCCGCGACGGCATCCCCCTGCCACCCGAGGTATGGCAGTCGCTGCTCGACACCGCCGCCGCGGTGGGTGCCGCGGCTCCGTAGCCAGCCAGGTCAGGGTTGGCGAGGCTGGTGGGTGGCGGCGCCCATCGGTTCGAGGCGGCAGCCGTCCACGAATACCTCGAAGAAGTCAGCGGCGGTTTCCAGTTCGATGTGCTCGATTTCGGTGACCAGGTCTTCCAGGGCGCGCCGCCGGGACACCGACAGCAGTACCTCGCGGGTGCCGCGCAGCGCGGCGTTGCCGATCTTGACGATGCGATCTTCCGCCACCGGGGCCAGGAAGCCGATGTCGATGGCGCTCTGCACGTCCACGTAATTGGCGAACCCGCCCGCCAGGTACAGGCGGTCCACCTCGTGCGGCGCCACGCCGAGGGCGCGGGTCACGATGAGCTGGCCGCAGTAGTTGGCCGCCTTGGCCTGCGCCAGGTTGCTGGCGTCCAGCCGCGAAAAGGTGATGCCGTACTCCGGCACCACGGCGATCTCCTTGGCGCGCCGGTCGTGGGTGAACACGCCCTTGGCGGTCATCTTGCCGTGCCGGCGCAACTCGGCGAGCAGGTCGATCAGGCCGGAGCCGCAGATTCCCTCGGGCGCGGCGTCGCCGATGGTGTGGTAGCGGAATTCGCCGTCGCGCCAATGCAGGCGCTCGATGGCGCCCTCGTAGGCGGGCATGCCGTAACCGACCAGGCCGCCCTCGAACGCCGGTCCGGCGGGGCAGGAGGCGGCGATCATGCGTCCGTCCAGGTTGGCGACCACCTCGGTGTTGGTGCCCACGTCGACCAGCATCGCCAGGCCGCTCTGTCCCGCCATGTCCATCGCCACCAGGTCGGCCGCGGTGTCGGCGCCGACGTGGCTGGCAATCAGCGGCATGCCGTACACGCGCGCCTGCGGATGGATGATCAGGCCGAGCGGGCGCGGCCGGCTGGACAGCGCGGTGGTGGCCCGCTGTCCGTCCCGGTACTGGTGCTCGACCTGCGACTTGTACGGCTTTTGACCGAGCGTTTGCACGTCGACGCCGAACACCAGGTCGCGCATGGTGGAGTTGCCGGCGATGGCGACCTCGTAGATCTGCCGCCGCTTGGTGCCGAGTTCGCGTCCGATGTCCAGGATGGCGCTGTTGATGCCGCTGACGATGGCGGCCTGCAGCTCGCCGCGAAACTCGCCACCGTCGTAGGAGACGCGGTTCATGATGTCGCTGCCGGCGAACAGCTGCGGGTTGCCGAACGAGCTCACGCGCAGCGTCTCGCCGTTCTCCAGGTCGATCAGCTCCATCGCAACCGTGGTGGTGCCCACGTCCACCGCCAGCCCGAGCATGCGCCCGTGGTAGCGGTCGATGCGCTCGCCGTCCAGGAACACGCCGTCGCCGCGGCGCGTGACCGCCGGGTCGATCGGCGCCGCGCCATCCGTGTCGGGCGCGGCGGAGACGCCGGCCGTGAGCACGCGCGGTTGGCGGCGCAACGGCGCGAACTCGATGTCGGTACCGGCATCCTCCACCGCGGCCTGGCAGGCGAGCCGAAACGGGTCGCGCAGGAACCGTTCCGCCTCGGTACGCTCGCACAGCGCTTCCATGCCGGTCTCGATCTGTACCACGCATTCGTGGCAGGTACCGGCGCGGCCGCACGAGGTCGCTACCCGTACGGCCAACTCGTCGGCGTAGTCGAATACCGTCCTGCCGCGCTGCAGTGCGCGGACTTCGTTGTCGTGAGTGATCGTACCCATGCCGAGGGCCGGGGATTCAGCTTGCCCCGTCGGCGGCGGGGTCGGTTTCCCAGGCGCTGCGGTAGTCCAGCTTGTCGTCGGAACCGCACATCAGGAGTTCGCCGCCGGGACGCGGGCGGCGCTGGTTACGGCAGCCGAACTTGGCGGTGCACTCGTCGTGGCGGTTCTTGTAGGGGCAGCGGAAGGACGCCTGCACCATGGCGTGATCGGCCATCGCCGACAGAATGGCGCCGAGCCGTTCGCGGCGCCGTTCCCATGCCGCCGCGTCCACCTCGCCAGGTCCATGCGAGCGCTCACTTGCCACCGTCAGAACCCACGCCAACCGGGCAAGTCGGCCGCCTGCCGGACCCACTCGGCCATCTGCTGCTCGTCGAGTTGGCCCTCGTAGAGGTCAATCCAGCGCCCGTCCGGATCCTTGCCGGAGCCGGGAGGGACCGGATGCAGCGCCGCACCATTGAGAAAGGTCATCTTTACGTAGCGGGTAAAGACGTGGTAGCTCGCGAACCACCCCTGGCCCGCGACGCCGTAGAAGGGAGAGTTCCACCGTACCGCCTTGCGCACGTCGGGCACGATGCGCACGATGAGGTCGTCGAGCCGGCGCCCGACTTCGCTCTTCCAGCCGGGCATGGCCGCGATGTAGGCCTGCACGGGTGCGTCGCCGTCGGCCTTCGCAATCTGCGGGTTGCCGCCGGACAGCAGCACCGGCTTGCTATCAGCACCACGCCGCGTGGCTGCGCCGCGTGCCGGAGTCCTGCCCCGAATCGCGTCAGTCATCCTGGTTCTCCGCCAATAGGCGCTTGGCAAGCTCCACGCACGCGACCGCGTCCTTGCCGTAGCCGTCGGCGCCCATGTCGTCGGCGAATTCCTGAGTCACCGGCGCGCCGCCCACCATGATCTGGACGTCGTCGCGCATGCCGGCGTCGATGAATGCCTCGATGGTGCGCCCCATGTTGGGCATGGTGGTGGTGAGCAGGGCGGACATGCCCATCAGCTCCGCCTCGTTCTGCTCGACCGCGTCCAGGAACTCGTCTGGCGAGGTGTCCACGCCCAGGTCGATTACCTCGAAGCCGGCGCCGCGCAGCATCATGTTGCACAGGTTCTTGCCGATGTCGTGCAGGTCGCCCTTCACGGTGCCCATGATCACCTTGGCGATCGACTTGATGCCGGATGCAGACAGAATCGGCTCGATGTGCGCCATGCCCGCCTTCATCGCCCGCGCGCAGGACAGCACCTCCGGCACGAAGATGAAGTTCTCCCGGAACTTGATGCCCACAATGCCCATGCCGGCGATCAGGCCGTCGTCCATGATCTCGGTGGCCTCGAGGCCACCGTCGAGCAGCCGCCGGGTGATCTCGTCCACCACGTCGTCGTCGCCTTCGATCAACCCGGCCGAAATCTCCTGCAGCTCGGGACGCACCGCCGCGAAGATGTCGATCATGCGCTGCCGCTCGTCCGGGCGTTCGATGAACTGCTCGATCTCCTCGCGGATGAACTCGTTGCTTACGTCGCTCAACTCTGCCATCTGTCGGTTATCCGTCCTGTCGGCCACCGGCGTCGCCGGTGCCGTTTCCATTGGGGTGTTGGTTGGGGTGTTGGTCGTGCCACTGGCGCACCGCGGCGGGAATCGCCCGCAGATTGTCCAGCGGGGTCTGCAGCGGTATGGCGCACTCCGGCCCGATCAGCGGCACACCGGCGTCCAGGTTCTCGAACACCTCGGCGCTCACTTCTTCCGGGCCGCGTGCGAACAGGGTCTCCGGGTTGTTGATGTTGCCGACCAGCGCGATGCGGTCGCGCAGGATCTCCATTGCATCCGCCGGGTCGTTCTTGGAGTCGTAGTGGAATGCCGCGAATCCGGTCTCGGCGATTGCCGGCATCCGGTCCAGGGTCTTGCCGCAGATGTGCATGATCAGCGGCACCGGCAGTTCCTCGGCGAATTCCTTGTGCAGATCGCGCAGGTAGCGGCTGTACCACTCGCCGCTCACCAGGTCGCCGGTGGCGTGGTCGGGCAGCGTCAGGGCATCGGCCCCGGCTTCGATCTGCGCTATCCCGAAGTCGATGGTGGCCTTCTTGAGGCGGTCCAGAATCAGCTTGGTCTTGCCGGGGTCGTCGAGCGACAGCAGCAGGAACATCTCCACGCCGAAGCAGTGGTAGGCGAGCGACCACGGACCCATGGTCTTGCCGATAATTGCCACCTCGTCGCCGTAGTCGCGCTTCAGGATCCGGATCGACTCCATTACGCAGGCCGTGTCCGGGTGGGTGAGGAAGTCGGGCGGAATGTGGATGTCATCGGCATCCTGCCAGATCGGCTCGCGCATCTTCACCGTCGGCCAGTTGTCCTTCTGCTCCCACTGGATCTTGCAGCCCAGGGCGGAGGAGTCCTGGATGATGGAGAACACCGGCATGATGGTGTCGAAGCCGAGTTCGGTGTAGCCGGTGGCGGCCAGCCGCGCCATCAGTTCGCCGTCGCGGTTGGCGTCCGGAAACGGCGCGTCCACCAAGTCCATCAGCTCGACCGTGGCCACCGACGTGGGATTGCAGATCGGAGTGCGGTCGACCGGCTCCCCGGCCAGCGCGGCCAGCACGCGCTGGCGTCCGTTCATCTGTGTCATGGGCAACCTCTCCTTGCTCCGCGCCGCCTCAGCGCTGTTGGCTGGGCGCGGCCAGTACGCCGCGCGCCGCCGCCAGTTCCTGTTCGCGCAGCACGCCGCGCGCGTTCAGCGCCAGTTTCAGCAGCATCGCCACCAGCTTGTGGTGGTCCTGGCCGCAGGCGAAGCGCACCTGGTCGATGGAGGCGGGTATCGGCTCCATGCCGGCCAGTTTCACCAGCCCGCCGGCTACCGTGGCCACCCGCCGGACGACCTTGGCTCCCGCGGCGTCGGCGCCGGCCCGGTACAACCCGCCGCCCTCCGGGACGACCTCTATGGTCGCATCGGTCTTCTTGTCGTAGATCGCCATGGGACGCGCCGTTAGCGGCTGGCCCGGATCGAGCTTGCTTGCTTCGATGAACGCGCGACGGGTGGCCTGCTCGTGCGCATCGCCGCAGGCGAAACGTACCCGCAGCGGCGCGCCCGGCACCGCCTGCAAGCCGGCTACCTCCTGCATTGCCGCCGCGATCACCGCCAACCGCTCGTCTGCGCCTGGGCGGGTGCTGTAGCTGTTGATGTCGTATGCGGGTCTGCCGTCCGCGTCTACCGCCCGGTGCAATGCGACCGTGATGTCGTGAAAGTGAGCATCCATCGCGACCAGCTCGATGCGCCGGCCCAGGTCGGTCCGTATCACGGTGTCGCACTCCTTGCTTCGTCGCCGCTCGAATGGCCGGTCCGCACCACTGCAAGGTACGGCCGGAGCGGGCAAATTGCGTACTCCCAGCTTACTGTATCGGCGTCTGTTTGCCTATGCCGTTTGCGGTCCGGCGGGCCGGGGAGGAATGATCCGATCCACGGACAACCGCAAATCCGGAAGCGCGGCGGGTGCGATGCTCTCCGTGCTCTCGACGCGCCGCGTCGTCCGATACCCTTCGGGTGCAGGATCCGTGTACACGTCAATCCGGTCGTGGATCAGGTCGACCAGCCACACTTCACGGATGCCGTCGGCGGCATAGCGCGGAATCTTGGTGCGCCGGTCGAAGTCGAGCGTGGCGTCGGCTACTTCCACCAATAACAGCACTTCCTCCGGAGCGGGGTGGCCCGAGGCGTAGCGATCGGCGCGTTCCGCCAGCAGCATGAGATCGGGTTGCGGCTCCGACCGCTCGGACTCAGCCAGGGGATTCTGTACGCGTACCAGTGCGCGGCCGGCGAGTCGACCGGAGTCGAAAAACGCAGCGTTGATCCAGTCCACGCATGCTGCGTGGCGCCTGCCGATCGGCGACATGACCAGTATCTCTCCCTCAATCAGTTCCAGACGCTCGTGGTGTCCGAGGATTCCCGCCTTGCCCATGGCGTAGTAGTCCTCGCGCGTAAACGGTCGGCGTCGCTCGGCCGCGACAGTGCGCGGTTCGGTCCGCGTTGCGATCATGGTTCCGTCCGCACCCATTAACCCAAGGATACTGTGCGCCGTGGAAAGGCGCTATCCCTCAGCGGGTGGGAATCCCGCCCGGCAACTGTCGCTCCAGCCGGAAGCAGTCGGAGCGGTGCAAGGAGGTAACGAATTGAACTGAAGCACTCCGATGAAGAA
>MKWU01002071.1_pt1 | contig 31764 bp, 29 predicted proteins | sample 809101 | NCBI WGS metagenome assembly MKWU01 (sample SAMN05860141, study PRJNA318959) | sponge metagenome | host: Aplysina aerophoba | place: Slovenia: Piran, Adriatic Sea, Gulf of Piran | collected 2013-05-07
GCCGCCTCGTCCGTCGCCGTACACGCCGGGTCGGCCGACCGTGCGAACGAACGCGGCGGTGAGCGTCCTCGGTCGCTTCGTCATGGGTGCCTTCCTGCTGTTGTGTATCATATCCCAAATCACTACATAGGGAAGAATACACGGGATTACAGCGGACGGCAAGGGACGATACGAGTCGGAGATACCCTTGGAAATGGTTGTCCAGTATTGTGTTACAACCGAACTTCCATATCCTAATGGACTACCTGGGACAACGGGTATCTAGTTCCGGCGGAATCGAGCCCAGGAGGCCATTGCCAGTTTGTTCTGCTCCGGCCTCCCGTCGGCTCAGATCAAGCCGGATCACCCGTCCCGACACGTCGGTATCCACCCCGTACCACGCCGCCAGCGGCGCATCGGTCAGCCAGTTCGCATTGTTGATCCAGTTCGGCCCATCGGTGGCCTCATAGAGGGCCACCAAGGCCGCCAAGTCGGGGTTCTCAACCGTAGTAATCTCGGCCGTGTCCGAAATCTCTCCGACCGCCGCCGCGATTGTTGCCGTCCCTTCTGCGACTCCCTTCACGGAGCCCAGAGCGTTGACACTGGCCACCAGCGTGTCGCTCGACGACCACGCGACCGTCACTCCTACCAACACCTGTCCGTATTGGTCGCGAACTTCGGCGGTGAACCGGGCCGTCCCGCCGGGGACGGTCAGGGTCGCCGAACTCGGGCTAACCGTCACCGTCGTCGGGCGCGGCGGATCGGTCGGTGTCGGCTCAACGGCTGCTTCGCCGCACGCGGAGACCCAGAGGATGGCCGCGGTGGCACAGGCGGTAAGAATCGAGGTGCGCGACAAGGCGCTAGCTTGTGACAAGATAGTCAACTCCGGTTTACATTATGACAACTATACTTGACATTTATTCATCGTTTCCACGCGTCTGCGCGGGGGATGCCGCCGCTGAACAGCGTTTCCAGCCCCTGTCCATCGGTCCCTCCAACCGCGTCCGCGCCATGGCCGGAACCAGGAAGCCCGCGCTAGCCCATCCCATTCCTTCGCCACCGCGTGTCCGGCGAAACTGCCCGTTCCGCAACCTTGCCAGACGATCGGCCAAGAGATGCCTCGATTGCATATCCGTCTCTCCTCGTACCGCCCGCTTCGGCGTTAGCGCTCCTAATCTGCACCGGCTGAGCGCCGGAAGTATCACGTTGACGTCAGAATCATGACAATTGTGCAAACCATTGGATTATCTGCATGAGAATACCGTGTCTGAAAAACAGCCGGCAAGGGGCGACAGATCGGTCCACCCCCTCGCGGCACGGTGCAATCACTTACACAGTCTGCCCATTCGCCCATGGAAGTGCCCCGGTTCCGCCGCGAGGTTGAACAGGGCACCGACACGGAGCGCAGTCCGAGGGCCGAAGTCCGAGGCCCGCCATCTCGTAGGCCAAACGGGATGTCGTGAGTGTTGCACCTGGGTTCAGGAGTTGGATATGTTGTTCACGAAGGGCATGGAGAAGGGGGAGGAAGAGGAGAATGAGTGGAGTGGAGGTTGGCGTGGTGAAGAAGATCTGGGAATCGGTCTCGGATCGGCGGACTCACCGTGAGCTGAGGGACGTAAGGGACACTCTTCAGGAGCAGATGCAGCAGATGGAGTCGCGCCAGGAGGCGCGGATCGGTCGCGTCGAACAGCGCCTGGACAAGGCCAGAGACGAGCTGAAGGGCGATATCGAGGCCACGAGGAGTGAGCTGAAGAGTGAAATCGCGGACACGAGGAGCGAGCTGAGGGGCGAAATCGAGGCCACGAGGAGCGAGCTGAAGAGTGATATCGAGGCCACGAGGAGTGAGCTGAAGAGTGAAATCGCGGACACGAAGAGCGAGCTGAGGGGCGAAATCGAGGCCACGAAGAGCGAGCTGAAGAGTGAAATCGCGGACACGAAGAGCGAACTGAAGAGTGAAATCGCGGACACGAAGAGCGAACTGAAAAGCGATATCGCGACGTTACGGGAGGAGGTTGTGGGCAACCGGCGGGAGCTACAGTGTCAGATCACCTCCGTCCGGGATGACCTGCAGGACCAGATCACCTCCGTCCGGGATGACCTGCAGGGTCAGATCACCTCCGTCGGGAAGGATGTTGCAGCGCTCGCTGGCGAAGTCGTAGCCACCCGGGACGTGCTGCTGGCTGCGATTCAGGGACTCGAGCGAGGACCCTGACGCTGATTTCGGTTGCCGACCTCGGGAAGTCCTTCGGTGAACGCACCCTTTTCGCCGGCGCGTCGTTCCGGCTAGACCCCGGAGAGCGCTACGGACTGGTGGGTGCCAACGGGTCGGGCAAGACCACTCTTCTGAACATCCTTTCAGGCGATGTGGACGCGAGCGCCGGGTCGGTGTCCATGCCCCGCCGGATCCGCCTCGGCGTCCTGCGGCAGGACCGGTTTCTGTACGAAGACGAGGAGATCCTGCAGGTCGCGCTCATGGGCAACGCGGATCTGTGGGCGGCGATGGCCGAACGGGACCGGATGCTGGCCGACGTGGGTGAACCCTTCGACGCCGTGCGGTTTTCGGAGCTCGAAGACGTCGTCGAGCGGCACGACGGCTACACCGCCGAGTCTCGGGCCGCGGCCATCCTCGAGGGGCTCGGACTCCCCGCGGGCGTCCACAGGGATCCACTCTCCACGCTGTCCGGCGGCTTCCGTCTGAGGGTCCTGCTCGCGCAGGTGCTGGCGAGCGCCCCGGACGCGCTGCTCCTCGATGAGCCCACCAACCATCTCGACATCCTCTCGATCCGGTGGCTGGAGAAGTTTCTGCGCGGCTTTCGCGGCCCGGTCGCGGTGATCAGTCACGACCACCGCTTCCTTGACAATGTGGCCACCCGGATCCTGGACATCGACTACGAGACCGTTCTCGGCTACCCCGGGAACTACACGGCATTTCTCAAGGCCAAGGAGGCCGAGCGCGAGCGCCGCGAGAAACAGATCGCCGTTCGGAAGCGGGAGGTAGCACATCATCAGAAGTTCGTCGACCGCTTTCGCGCCAAGGCCTCGAAGGCGCGGCAGGCACAAAGCCGGGTCCGCATGATCGAAAAGAAGGCCGAGACGCTGACCGCGTTGCCCCAAAGTTCGCGCCGGTACCCGGCTTTCAAGTTTGAACAGCGGCGCCCGAGCGGTCGCGAAGTGGTAAAGATCAAGGGAGTCCGCAAGTCCTTCGGAGACAACCACGTGCTCCACGGGGTCGATCTGCGGGTGAGGCGCGGCGACCGGCTCGCCATCGTCGGTGCGAACGGGATCGGGAAGTCCACCCTGCTCAAGGTGATGGTGAACCGGCTCGAGTGCGACGCGGGTTCGGTCGAATGGGGGTACGAGACGCATCCGGGTTACTTCGCCCAGGACCCGGGCGACCACCTCGGGGAGCGGCGGCGGACCGCCGAAGCCTGGGTGAGCGACTACTGCGAAGGGAAGGGAACCGGCTTCGCGCGGGGCAAGCTGGGGATGGTCCTCTTCAGCGGGGACGATGTCGAGAAACGCCTCGCCGCCCTGTCCGGTGGCGAGTCGGCGCGACTGGTGCTGTGTAGCCTGATGATCCGGGAACCGAACGTGCTGGTTCTGGACGAGCCGACCAATCACCTGGATCTGGAGTCCATCGACGCGCTCGTGAAGGGGCTGAAGGCCTTCCCCGGCACCCTCGTCTTCGTCTCGCACGACCGCTGGTTTGTGGGACGACTGGCCAACCGGATCGTGGAAATAACGACGGAGGGCATCCGCGACTACCGTGGCACGTATGAGGAATACGTCCATTTCCGCGGTGATGACTACCTTGACGCGGACACTGTAGTGCAAAAGGCCAGGAAGGAAAAACGGGCTCGGGGCAGGGAATCGCGCGCGGCCGGGGCGGCGGCAGGCGCCGGCGGGCGCGGTGTGCAGAGGTCGACGCGGAGGGAGCGGGAGCTCAAGGCGCGGGGAGAGCGGCTGGCCGACCGCATCGAGGTGGCGGAGGCGCGGGTCGCGGAGATCGATGCCGTCTTCGCCGCGCCGTCGTTTTACGAGACCGCGTCCCCCGACGAGGTGGGTGCGCTGCAGACCGAGCGCCGCGGGCTCACCAGGGACATCGCCCGGCTGATGCGGAAGTGGGAGGATGTGGAAGCCGAGATCGAGGGGGCGGGATAGTTGGCTGCGATGGAGCACGCCGCCTATCTTGGGGCATGGTCGAAGCGATGTGCATTCCGGTCAGAACCACCGGCGCCATCGGCCTTGCCGTTCTCGCGGCGGGCTGCGCCGATGAACGCCAACCCGGCGCGCCGATCGCCCCGGAGGTGCTGGCGGCCGAGCACGAGGAGTGGCGGGCGCGCAGACACGTGAGCCTGTCGAATCCCGACGGCGGGGTCGTCAGCTGGGACGGACTTTGGGATCTCCAGGAGGGGGCGAATGCCTTCGGCGCGGATCCGGCGCTGTCGATCGTTCTCGCGGAAGAGGACTCGCCTCCCCTGGCGGGCACGCTCCACCTGGCCGCCGGCGAGGTCCGCCTGGTGCCCGCAGAGGGGAGCGGCCTGAGCATTCGCGACGGCGACGCGGTGACCGAGCCGCTCACCCTGCAGCACGACCGGTCCGACAACACGACCTACCTCGAGCTCGGGTCGCTGGGCCTCCGCATTCACTCGGAGCGGGGAACCGACCGCCTCTGGCTTCGCGCCTGGGACCGCGACGCGCCCAGGATCGACGCCTTCGAGCTTCCGCCCTACTTCCCCGTCAGCAGCGAATGGCGGATCCCCGCGCGGTTCGATCCCTACCCCGAGCCGCGCACCGTGCTGCTCGCCGACGTGACCGGCGGAACCGTCGACAACGTCTCCCCCGGCGAGCTGGTGTTCGAGGCCGGCGGGCGCGAGCACCGTCTGGTCGCCTTCGCGACGGAGTCGAGCGGAAACTACTTCGTCACCCTCTGGGACTCGACGGGCGTGAGCGACACCTACCAGGGGGGTCGCTACATGCGCGTTCCCTTCCCGAACGACGACGGGTGGACGGAGATCGACTTCAACCGCGCCTACAATCCGCCGTGCGTGTTCACTCCGTTCTCGGTGTGCAGCCTCCCGCCCCGCGAGAACCGTCTCTCGCTCGCGGTGACCGCCGGCGAGAAGCGGCCGGTGAACGCCCCCTACTAGGCCGCCCGGCTACGGGTTGTTCCGGATGATTGGGGGTACTGGCCGGACAGGTTCCAGGTACCGGTCCGGGATCGGTCCCGCGTCCGGCTCGTGCTGCCAGAAGATCGTGAGGATCCACCACCGCTCCCCGTCGTTGAGGAGCTGGAAGGAGTTGATGCCGCGGTTGAAGGGCTCGGTCTCGTCCGCCGCCCGGAAGGACGCGTAGCTGCTGAACCGGTGCGCGATGTCCCCGTACATCTCGGTGACGCCGCCGATCTCGACCTCGTAGAAGCCCTCCGAGACGAACGCGTCGTCGGCTCCCTGGACGAACTGTTCCGGCGAGATTGCGTTCGCCACGCTCCTGCGGCCGTTCTGGCTCGTTTCCGTCGCCACGGGGATGAGCCGCGCATCCGGCGCGAACAGGGAACGGAAGCGGTCCCAGTCGCGCGCCTCGCCGGCTTCCCCGGAGATGACCTCGTAGACGGCCGTGATGATCGCGTCCACCGACGCGACGTCCGCGGGGTCGGCCATCGGCTGGGGCGGCACCTCGATGACTTCCATCGTCGGTTCGGCTTCGGCCGCTGCCCCGTCCCCGCCGTTCTCGGGTGCGGCGCACGCTACGCTCACGGTCAGGATCGCTGCGAACAGCGTCCGCCGCGCGGTGAATTGGTGTGACGTCATGTCGAATCCTCCCTGGAGCCCGTGGACCATCTCCCGGTAAGCATCGGGGACGATCGGCGGTACTGCAAGTTCATGCGCTCATTGCGGTTCGCCTGGCGCCATGCGACAGCTTCCGGCAGGGCTGCGACAGAGTCACATTGCGGAAGCGGCGCGCCGCTCCGTATCGTGCCTTCAACGACCCCCACTGCCGAGGATCTCCATGTCCGTCCAGCCCAGCCGGCCAGGTACCGGGATTCACTTTGAACCCGACGAGCAGCCCAGCTACCCCGTTGCGGTTTCTCTCGCGCTCCAGTACTGCGTCCTCACCCTCGCGGCCATCGTGCTCACCATTGCGATCGTCGTGCGCGCGGCGGGCGGCAGCGAGCTTTTCCTGTCGTGGGCGTCCTGCGCGGCCCTTCTGGTCAGCGGGATCTCGACGATTGTGCAGGCCAGACGGGTCGGGCGGTTCGGGGCGGGGTACGTCCTCCTGATGGGTACGTCCGGGGCGTTCATCGCCGTGTCGGTGACCGCGCTCGCGCAGGGCGGACCCGGGATGCTGGCCACCCTGGTCGCGGCCTCCGCGCTCTTCCAGTTCCTCCTGGCATCGCGGCTTTCGCTGCTCAGGCGCATCATCACGCCCACCGTGGCGGGCACGGTGATCATGCTGATCGCGGTCACGGTCATGCCCCTCGTCTTCGGCCTCATCGAGACGGTGCCCGAGGGAGCCGCTCCGGCGGCCGGGCCCATGACGGCCGGGGTGACCCTGGCGGTCACGCTGATGATCATCCTGCGCGCTACGGGGGTGATGCGTCTCTGGGGTCCCGTGATCGGCATCCTCTCGGGGTGCGTGGTGGCCGGCTTCTTCGGCCTCTTCTCGTGGGAACAGCTGGCCGCGGCGCAGTGGATCGGCTTGCCGGTGGCGGGGTGGCCGGGGTTCGACTTCAGCTTCGGTCCCCTGTTCTGGGCAATGCTCCCCGCTTTCGTCTTCGTCACCCTGGTCGGGGCCATCGAGACCGTCGGCGACTCGGTCGCCATTCAGCGCGTTTCGTGGCGCGAGCCCCGCGCCACGGACTTCCGCGCGGTGCAGGGGGCGGTCGCCGCGGACGGCCTGGGCAATTTGCTGTCGGGCCTCATGGCCACGGTCCCGAACACCACCTATTCGAGCAGCGTGTCGATCGTCGAGATCACCGGCGTGGCGGCTCGGCGGGTGGGCGTCTGCATCGGGGCGGCGTTCTGCGTGCTGGCCTTCCTGCCGAAGGTCGTGGCGCTCATCCTCTCGATTCCGGACGCCGTCATCGGCGCCTACGCGGTCGTTCTCATCGCGATCCTCTTCGTGCTGGGCATGCGGATCGTGGTGGGCGACGGGATGGACTACCGCAAGGCCGCCATCGTAGGGGTGTCGTTCTGGGTCGGGTCGGGCTTCCAGAGCGGCGGTCTCTTCACCTCGCAGATGAGCCCCTTCTTCGCCGAGATGATGGGCAACGGGATGACGTCCGGGGGCCTCACCGCGCTCGTTCTGTCGGCGTTCGTCGAGATTACGGGCGCGCGGCGCACGCGCCTGGTGACGACTGTTGAGCGTCAACGCGCTCCCGAATATCCAGAAATTCCTCAACAGTTTCGCCTTGCGGGAGGGGTGGCACGAGGACATGGCACGACGGGTCTCGCTCGCCGGCGAGGAGGCGCTGTTGAGTCTCCTGGGGGATGAGGGCGACGAGGCGGGCGCGAAGCGGCGGTTGCGCCTGAGCGTGCGCACCCACAAGGGAGGGGCGGAGCTGGAGTTCGCGGCCGTGTCAGGGGAAGGGAACATCGAGGACCGGATAGCACTGGCCAGCGAATTCTCCGTGGAACTTCACGGCGATCATGACTTCTCGCTGCGGCTGCTGCGTCACCTGGCCACCACCGTGAGGCACCAGAAATACCACGACACCGACATCCTGACCGTGCAGGTGGATCCGCCGGCGGCCCAGCAGTAGCCGCCAGGCCCGCCGGGTTCGGATGGTAAAGGGGGGTTGCCACGTCTACCGTGTACGAAATCCTCCCGCTATGGTATCAGGGCCATGACGCCCGACAAGCATCCCCCACGGTGGCAGTACAGGTTCCGTAACTTCTCCCGCGCCTATGCGCTTCTGCGTGAAGCCGCGGAAAACGATCCGAAACACCTGAGCGATCTTGAGCGGGAGGGACTGATCCAGCGGTTCGAGTATACCTTCGAGCTGGCCTGGAAGACCTTGAAGGACCGGCTCGCGCACGATGGGGTACGCATCCCGACCATCACACCGCGCAACGTTATTCGATGTGCGTTTTCGGCCGGGCTGATCGACGACGGTGAGGCCTGGATCGACATGTTGACGGATCGCAACGCGATGTCTCACCAGTACGACTTTGCCGTGTTCCAGTTGGTTGCGGACAAGGTCCACCATCGATACCTGCAGCTCTTCGAGGCACTATGGGAGGAGTTGCTGATGGACGAGGAGGCGGGATCTTGAGTGGGCCGCTCATGGATGCTGACTCCGGCGTTCTGACCGAGGACCTGATGGCCAGGCTGACCCGTGTCTTCTCGGCCTATGCCGAACTGGAATCGGTCACGCTCTTTGGTTCCCATGCGTTGGGAACGGCCTCGCCGCGCTCGGACATCGATCTCGCAACGCGAGGAATTCGGAACCGTCACACACTGGGCAGGCTGATCCTCGACCTTGAGGATCTCGACCTGCCCCAGGAGTGTGATACCAAGGCTTTCGAGGATATCCGGTACCGTCCCCTGAGACGTCACATCGAGGCCGTCGGCGTCACCATCTATCGTCGCGCGGGGCGGCAACAGCCCGGATCCGGCAAGGGCTCTACGGCCTGAACCGCACCCACTTCGTGATCCTCCGCTGGGACACCTCGGCGCCGTACACGTTGCCGTCGCTGTCCACCGCGACGCCTTCCGGTCCGCTGAACCCCATCACGTTGGAGCGGTCGTCCGGCAGGAAGAAGTGCACCCACCCCTGGTTCGCGTCCCCGATGCGGATCCCCTTCTCCCAGCCGGCGTTGCGCTGCCCGGTAAACTCGTTCGGCGCGGGGCTCGACTCGGAGTCGGCCACGTAGATGTTGTCGTCGGCGTCGATGTAGATGCCGCTCGGCCGGCCGAACTGCGTCCAGATCGCAAGGAAGTTGCCGTCCTGGTCGAAGAGCTGGATGCGATTGTTGTAGCGGTCGCCGACGAAGATCCGGCCCTGCGAGTCCATCGCCAGCGCGTGCGGGTCGCGGAACTGGCCCGGCCCGTAGCCGAGCTCGCCCCAGGTCTCGATGTAGTTGCCGTCGGCGTCGTAGCGGATGACGCGCCCCTGGGTGCGGTCGTGCGAATCCACCACGTAGATCTGCCCGTTGGGCGCGACCAGCACGTCGGACGGGCGGGTGAGGTGGGTGGGCGGATCGCCTGCCTCGCCGGGGGTGCCGATGGTCATCAGCAGCTCGCCCTCGGGCGAAAACTTGAGGACCGAGTGCCCGGTGATCGTGGCGCCGGTGTTCCATGCGTCGGCGATCCACACGTTGCCTTCGTGGTCCACGTCGATGCCGTGCGGCCAGGCGATCAGGCCGCCGCCGAAGCTGCGGAGCAGGTTCCCTTCCTTGTCGAACAGAAGGATGGGATCGACCTCCGACCCGACGCAGGAGTTCCTGCCGCAGCGCTCCGCGACCCAGATGTTGCCGTCGAGGGCGATCTCCACCGCGCTGGTCGATCCCCACACCCTGCCCTCGGGGAGCTCGCCCCAGCCGTAGATCGGGCGGAAGGGGTTCGTGGTGACGGACTGGGCGCGAAGGAGCGGCATCGTGGCCGGGACGACCGCGGTGAGGACGGCCGCGACAAGGACCGCCGCGGCGGCCATGAATCCCGGAACGGTCGCCGCACGAATCGATCTGATCATTGGGTCTCTCTCCATGTTGACGGGGACGATGCAGCTTAATCCGCTACCCGGGCAGCCGCCACCGGCCTCTTCACCTTTTTCGGGCTGCCCAGGCCGCTTCCAGACCGCGGTCGAAGGTCATGAGCCGGCGTGGCTTGCGGCGGAGGCAGCAGGCCAGGTGCACAAGGTCTCGAGCCTCCAGTCCGGGGTGGTGCGCGATCAGGGTCCGCGCCATGGCGACATCCGCGGGCTCGACGGGCCAGACCTGTTCCACGCACCGGTCCGCGAGCATCCAGGCGTCGTCGAGAGCTGACGGCCTTCGCGTCCCGAGGTAGTAGTGGAGCATCTCCTGCAGGACCTCTGCCGAGGTGACCAGGCGGTCGCCGCGACACAGCGCGTCGGCGACGAAGGCACGTGCCTGGTCGCGCAGGGGGTGTGGGCGGCCGACGTGGTGAATGAAGACGTTTGCATCGACGAAGATCGTCATTCTCCCAGCCCCGCGACGCGGGAGTCCGCGATCACGCGCTTGGCTTCGCGCCAATCGGGTTCCGGGGCGTCGGATCGGCGGGCGTCGCAGGCGGCATTGAATTCGCGCAGCTCTTCCAGGGTGAACATGGCGGGACGAGCGGCGGCCAGCTTTTCGTCGGCGGCCTCGCGCAGCCACTGGCCGAGGGACTTGCCCTCGCGTGCGGCCTGGTCGCGGTAGGCGGTCTTGGCGGTCTCGTTCACTACGAAATGGATGCGGGACATCGGTGAGGATCCGTTTGGGGGGCAAGATTGCACCACCAACATACGCAATGGATACCACTGCGCAATGATATTGCACAATGCTCAGAGCCTGGCAGCCCCGGGCCCCGGCGCGAGAGGTCGTGGCCGGAAAACGCTACGGAATGTCCTCGCCCGGCAGCCGGGGCGTGTGCACGGGGTCGCGCCGCACCCGGGTCGCCTGTTCGAACGCGTACCCCAGCGCGAGCAGCCGTGCTTCGCTGAACATGCGCCCCAGGAATGAAATGCCCACCGGGAGCCGGTCGCTTGTATACCCTGCCGGGACGATCAGGTCGGGAAGTCCGCTCAGGTTGGCCAGGTTGGTGGCCGAGGGGGCGGGATTCGGTGACGACGAGCCCCGGTAGACACCGGCCGGGCCGGGCCGGGCCGGGTCGGCGAGGTGGGGTAGACGATGGCGTCCAGGTCGTGCTCGTCCAGCACCCCGGTCAGGATGGCGCGCACCAGCGGCAGCCCGAAATCGCGCATCGCGATGTACTCGTCGTCGTCCATGGACCCGCCGTTCAGCTCCTGCCGGAAGAAGCTCCAGCGCGTCGGGTTGGGGAGGCCGCCGTCGGGGGTCGGCGACACGATCCGCGACGTCCGTTCGATCATCCCGGTCAGCGTGCGCGGGTACCCCGGCGACAGCGTGGCCAGGTAGTCCTCGATCTGCGCCGGGAACTCGCGGAAGCGGATCGTCTGGTAGAAATCCGCCTTGGCGTCCAGGAGCCAGCCGGGATAGCGCACGTCGACCACGGTCGCCCCGGCCTCGCGCATGTAGTCGAGCGCGGCGCCGATGATCCAGTCGACCTCGGTGTCGTGGCCCAGGAAGTCGCGCGCGATCCCGATGCGCGCCCCCGCGAGCGCCCCCTCGTCGAGGACGCCGGTGTAGTCGGCGAGGAGGTGCCCGTCGCTGGCCCGCGTGGCCTCGTCGGCGGGATCGACGCCGACCATCACGGTCAGCATGGCCGCGACATCGAAGACGCTGCGCGCCATGGGGCCGGCGGTGTCGAAGGAAAGCGCGAGCGGGACGATGCCGTCGCGGCTCAGCAGGCCGAGCGTCGGCTTCAGGCCCGCGATGCCGTTCGAGGTCGCGGGGCCGCGAACCGACCCGCCGGTGTCGGTGCCGATGCCGACCTGGGCGAGCCAGGCCGCGATGGCCACGCCCGTCCCGCCGGACGACCCGGAGGGCGTGCGCGTCAGGTTGTGCGGGTTGAGCATCGGGCCGTCGATCGAACTCATCTGGACGCCCGACGCGAGCTCGCTCATGTTCGCCTTGCCGAGGATGATCGCGCCCGCCTCGCGCAGCCTCTGCACGATGAAGGCGTCGTCCGGAGGCATCGATCCCTTGAGCAGGAGGGAGCCCGCCGTGGTTGGCATGTCGTGCGTGTCGACGTTGTCCTTGAGCACCACGGGGATCCCGTGCAGGAGCGAGCGCGGCCCCGTCTCCCGGCGCTCCCGGTCGAGGGCCCTCGCGGTTTCCAGCGCACGCGGATTGAGGGTCAGAAAGGCGTTGAGCCGGGGTCCGTCGTCGTCGTAGGCCTCGATGCGCGCCAGGTAGAGGGCGACGAGGCGCTCCGAGGTCAGCGAACCACGGTCGAAGGCGGCGTTCAGGTCCGCGATCGTGGCCTCGGAAAGGGACAGCGACTGGGCGTCCGCGCTGCCCGCGAACGCGATGACGCACGCCAGCGACACGACGAGCAGCCCGTGAACGAATCCGGGCGGGCGCGGGGAGCGGCAGGGCGACGGATGCGATCTCATGGCAACTCCAGCAGGCTGCGGGGGTCGACGCTGGTCGTTCCGTAGCGGACCACCCAGTGCAGATGGGGGCCGGTCACCCGTCCGGTCGCGCCCACGAGGCCCACCGGTGTCCCGGCCGAGACGGTGTCACCTTCCTCCACCAGCCAGTCGCTGAGGTGGAAGTAGCCGGTCAGCAGTCCGCCCCCGTGATTCACGTACACGACGTTTCCGGCCAGGAGGAAGGCGTCGGCCAGCGCCACGACGCCCGCCGCCGCCGCGGTCACCACGTCCCCCGGGTCGCCCGCAAGGTCCAGTCCCATGTGGCGGCTGGAGATCCGACCGTTGAACTCGCGGCCGGTACCGAACCCGCTGGTGATGCGGTCGTCGCGCGGCAGGATCACCTCGGAACCCCGGATGCGCGGGGTCGCGTGGGCCTCGCGCGCAACCCGGGCGGCCTTCTCCCGGTCACGGTTCAGCCGCGCACGGTCTTCCTCGCTGAGCGGCGACCCGAAGCGCGGCGCCACCGTGAGCTGCTCGTGCTCGTATTCGACCGCCGCGACCGGGATGCGCACCGAGTCGGTCCGGCTTCGCCCGTCCTCGTACGTTGCCCGAACCCACGCGTCGATCGAGTCCGTGGCCTCGATCGGCACGGGCGCCAGGCTTTCCAGCACCGAATCGACGGGTTCGAAGTGGAGCTCCTCGCCACCCGCCACCCCGGTGGCCGACACCAGAGCCGAGCCTGGCGGGTTGGCCACACGGACGACGAAGAGGTGGCCCTGCACGGGTCGGGCGGGCTCCCAGCCGACCTCGAGCGGAGCAAGGTCGGGCGGTGGCGACTCCCAGGCGAGGCCGAACGCCACGCCCGCCAGGAGCACCAGCGCGAGGAGGCCGGCCAGCGCGGGCCGGGCACCGCCCCGGATGCGGGCGCCGGGCGCCGACGAATGTGGACGGGGCCGGTGGCCCCCCGGGTGACTCATGATGGCGATGCTCCGTCGGCTGGAAGACCTGTCCGTCCGCTCCGGACACAAGGTGCGCCTGCGGCCATGGCGCGGACAAGCCCGGATTGCGAAAGCGCGTCCCGGGCGGCAATTCTCCATGTGAGCGCTACCGTCAACGCCCCGGTCCCGGAGAGCACCATGCGACACAAGACCATCTTCGCCGTTTTTTCTTGCCTGCTCGTTGCGGGCCTCGTTACGCCTCCCCGGGCCCATGCGCAACCCGAGCGCCGGCCTTTCCTCTTCAAGGACGCACGGGGCGAACTCGCCCAGGCCCGTGCGCGCGGCGAGACGGAAGTCGTGGTGGTGATTGCGTCGATGCCGGGACGGAACGCCCGGGTCGCGGCGCTCATCGCCGAGATGGGCGGCCGCGTCGGATTCCGCTTCGACGACGTGGACTATGTCCGCGCCTGGGTGCCCGTGGACCGTGTCGAGGAGTTGGCGAGCCACGCCGACGTCCACAGCGCCGACATCGCGATTGCGAACCGGTCCCGGTCGTTCGGGCTCCCGGGCGGCGAGCCGGCGGGCGGGCACCCGCTGCCATCGGTCGGACACCCGCTCCCGCCGGTCGGCGCTCCCGCCACGGACACCGTGTGGCCTCCGGTGCTGAGCGACCGGCCCATCGCCGTGCGGTACAGCCCCCTGGGCGATGTACGGGCCCTCGGCTTCCTCGAAGAGAACCCCACCTTCGACGGGCGCGGCGTCACGATCGCGCAGATCGACATGTTCCCGGACATGCTGCTCCCGGAGCTGCAGACCGCGTACACCCTCGACGGCCGGCCGGTGCCCAAGATCGAGATCTACCGCAACGTTCTCGACCCCGAGATCGAGGACGACGGGCGCTGGCTGGAGATGGACGACATGGTCGAAGCGACGGGGGGAAGCTTCGTCTACCGTGACTCTTCGTACACGGCACCGCGCGACGGCGTTTTCCGGATCGCCATCTTCGACGAATCCAAGGCCGATTCGGCCGGGGTGTACGGCTTCCAGGGCCTCGACCTCGACGTCAACCGGGACGGCAATCCGGAGGGATCGAGCCACGACTTCGCGGTGCTGTGGGACGAGTCCGGCGGGGATGTCTGGGTGGACACGGACCAGGACTTCGACCTCACCGACGAGGTGACGCTCGGGGAATACGACGAGCGCCACGAATTCGGAGTCTTCGGCACGGACGACCCGGACACTCCGGTGCGCGAGTCGATCGGTTTCGGCGTCCAGATCGACGCGGAGAAGGGGCGCGTCGCGCTCAACCTGGGCATCGCGTCGCACGGGTCGCTGGTGGTTGGGGCGTCGGTGGGCAGCCGGGGCGAGAACGGCCGCTTCGACGGGGTAGCGCCCGGTGCGCGCCTGGCGGCGGTGGGCGAGGGCGGCTCGGCGTACGGCCAGACGGAGGCGACGATCGTGGCGGCCTCCCACCCCTCGGTCGACGTGGTCTACTTCGAGCAGAGCTCCAACATCACCCACAACTACCTGCTGCGTGACGGTCGGCTCGTGCCGTCGGTCATCGCGGACCGCCTGGTGGAGCGCTACGGGACATCCATCCTGTCGCCCACCCACAACTTCCCCGTGCTCGGCGCCATCGACGACATCGTGATGGGCCGCGGCGTGATCGGGGTCGGCGGCCACGAGGGCAAGGACAACTTCTTCATGAACCACGGCGTCCGGGTGGAGCACGACGACAACCTGCTCATCACCGGCGGCTACGGCCCCATGGGCGACGGCACCCTCAAGCCGGACATCATCTCGCCCTCGAACTACGTCAGCACGGCCCAGGGCTTCGTGGAGGGGCGCGCGATTCCGGGCCTCTTCCAGCTTCCGCCGGGCTACACCATCGCCGGCGGAACGTCCACCGCCACCCCGACCGCCTCCGGCGCCGTCGCGCTGCTGATCAGCGCGGCCCGTCAGTCGGGCATGGATGTCGATCCCCACCAGATCAAGTACGCGGTCACGCGCGGGGCCCGCTACGTGCCCAACATCGCGGCGTACAAGCAGGGCAACGGCGTGATCAGCGTTGCCGGCGGGTGGGAGGTGCTTCAGGAGTTGCACGCGGGCGGCCTGACGGTGGACATCGAGAGCCGCTCGTCCATCGTCACCCCGTACAGCCACCTGCTGCCGACGCCTCACGAGGGGTTCGGGCTCTACGAGCGCAGCGGCTGGAAGGCGGGGGTGCGGCGGGAACGGACCGTCACCTTCACCCGCACCTCCGGGCCCTCCGGCCCCATGACCTTCGACGTAAGCTGGGAGGGCAACGATCACGGCACCTTCTCGTCGCCGCTCACCGTCACGCTGCCGCTGGGCACGCCCGTGGACTTTCCCGTTACGGCGACGCCCGCGGGGCACGGCGTCCACACCGCCCACCTCACGCTCGACCACGAAGACGTGACCGGCTACGCGCACCGCATGCTCGCGGCGATCGTCGCGCCTGAGCCCCTGAACGCGGCCGGCGGGTACACGGTCAAGAAGGAGGTGAAGGTCCCGCGGCCCGGAATGCAGAGCCTCTTCTTCGACGTGCCGGAAGGCGCCACTGCGCTGAAGCTGGAGCTGGCGTGGGAGGACCGGCCGGTGTCGATGGCGGTGGTGCGCCCCGATACCCGTGACCAGCGCAGCGGGGTCGTGCAGACCGGCGGCGCCGGGGTCACGCAGGTCATCCCCGATCCGGTGCCCGGAACGTGGGAGGTGCGGCTCTCCGACATCGCGGATACCCGATCCTTCGACTGGGAGCAGGCGAAGAAGGAGGAGCCGGTGCCGCCGACCCCCGCCACCCTGACCGCGTCCGCGCTGGCGGTGGATGTGGAGGTGGTCGCGCCCGAGCTGGCCTCCGACAACGGCGAGGCGCCGGGAACGCAGTCCCACCAGGTGTGGGTCACGAACCGGATGGCGTCGTTCACCGGGGCCGCGGTGACCACGCCCGCCGGGAGCGCGCGGCGGGAGTACCGCACGATCTCGGCCCGCGAGCAGCAGGTCTTCGAGGTCGAGGTGCTGCCGGGCTCGACGGCGTTGATGGTGCGGCTGCAGGACGAATACGCGGACTCGGGCGATACGGAAGGAGGGGACGGGGACGTCGCCGATCTGGACGTCTACGTCTTCGATTGCACGGGAGATGCGTGCTCTGCCGCCCGCGTGGACGGCGACCCCGTGGGCGACGAGTCGGTGGTCGTGCACGATCCGGCGCCGGGGACGTGGAAGGTGGTGGTGGACGGCGCCAGCGTGCCGGGTGACGAGGTGGGGTTCGTCTACCTCGACGTCGTGTTCAACCCGGCGTACGGGTCGGTGGGCGTGATCGACATGCCCCAGGAACGCGCGTCCGGCGCACGCTGGACGACCACCGCCCTGGGCTGGGCGGCGCAGGCGGCCCACGCCACGGGGAGGAGGCCGTACCTGGCCGTGGTGGTGCAGGGAGGTGCGGGGGACGACACGTACTGGGTGAGCACGGGGGAGGTGCGTTGACGCGGCGGCTCAGCTACCTGGGGCCGGCGGGGACGTACAGCGAAGAGGCGGCGAGGGCGTGCGCGCTCGCGGGCGCCGGAGCCGGGACCGGGCGCCCGGCGAAGCGCCGGGACGTGCGCGGCCGGGCCGGGCCCGCTCGCCTCGTGCCGTTCGGCAGCATCGCGGCGGTGGTGCGCGCGGTGGAGGAAGGCGCCGCCGACGAAGCCGTGGTGCCGATCGAGAACAGCCTGGAGGGCGCGGTCACCCACACCGCGGATCTGCTCATCCACCACACCGATCTGAGGATCCGCATGGAGGTCGTGCTGCCGATTCATCACTGCCTTCTCCTTCAGCCCGATGTGCGTGTCGAGGAGGTGCAGGTGGTGTACTCACACCCGCAGGCGCTCGCCCAGTGCCGCGGATACCTCGCGCGACACCTTTCCGGCGCGGCGCCCGTCGCCTCGCTGAGCACGGCCGGCGCCGTCCGGGACATGCAGGGGAGCGACCGCCCGGCGGCGGCGATCTCGAGCCGGCGGGCCGCCGAGATCTCGGGCGTGGCCGTCGCGGACGGGAACATCGAGGACAGGGGCAACAACAAGACGCGGTTCGTTGTGCTTGCCGTCGGGGACGCCCCCCGGACCGGCCGGGACAAGACCTCGATCTGCTTCGACTTCAGCGAAGACGCGGCGGGAACGCTGCACGGCGCCCTGGGAGAGTTCGCGACCCGGGGAATCAACATGATCAGGGTCGAGTCGCGACCCGACAAGCGCAGCCTGGGGCGGTACGTGTTCCTGATCGACATCGAAGGCCACCGGGAGGACGCGGTGGTCGGCGCTGCGCTGGCACGCATCGAGGCCCGCGCGACGATGTTCAAGGTTCTGGGGTCGTATCCGCGCGCCAAAGTGCTTGACTCGGGCACGCGACCGTTGTAGGTATCAGTCAACGACAACTCATCGAGACCGGCAGAGGGACAGGCCCTTTGAAGCCGGGGCAACCTGTGGGAAGTGGCATTCCCGCAAAGGTGCCAACTCCTGCGATGGATGTGAACTCCATCGCAAAGATGAACCGCCCGTCACCCTTCGGGGTGGCTGCCAGAAGTACCAAGGGTGTCGAATCTCCCGGAGTCCGATGAGCGGACATCGAGACGCGGGAGAGGCTCTCAAATGCCCACATGCAGCGCCGCTCGTGCAGTTCCTGCCTCTGCGGCCAACTCCACAACCCGGTTGCGGCCTTCTCCGGGATCACCTCTCAGGACGCGCGTCCGGGCACGCATCGCCTTCGACCACCTCCCGGAGCGCTCCGTACCCGTTCACTACGAGGCACACGGGGACCCTTCGGCACCGGCTACCGCGGTGCTCGGCGGCATCTCCGCGGGCCGCCACCTCGCGCCCACTCCCTCGGACGCACGGCCCGGCTGGTGGCGCGGCCTGGTGGGAGCGGGCGCGGCGCTCGACCCTGCAAGCCGCTTGCTCATCGGCATCGACTTCCTCGGCGGGACCTCCGAAGGCGGCCTTTTCCGCCCGGTGACGACCCACGACCAGGCACGGGCGCTCGCGGCGGTGCTCGACGACCGCGGCGTTGCGGCCACCTCGATCGTCGGCGCCTCGTACGGCGGGATGGTCGCGCTGGCTTTCGCCGAGCTCTTCCCCGAGAGGGTGGCGCGGCTGGTGATCGTGTGCGCTGCCCACCGCACCCACCCGATGGCCACGGCGGTGCGGTCCGTGCAGCGTTCGGCCGTCGCGCTCGGCGGCGACGACGATGCGCGGGGGCTCGCGCTGGCTCGTGCGCTGGCCATGACCACCTACCGGAGCGCCGCCGAGTTCGAGGAGCGCTTTTCGCCATTTGCGCTTTCGGCGGGCGAGCCCGGGAAGACCCCGGCGCGCTTTCCCGTCGAGGAGTACCTGGAGGCGCGCGGCGCGGATTTCGTGCGCAGCTTCGACGCCGGCCGCTACCTCGCGCTCTCGGAGTCCATCGACCTGCACAGCACCCGGCCCGGGTCGCTCCCGGACGATGCTCTCCTCGTTTCCTTCGATACCGACGTGCTGGTGCCGCCCTGGCTCGTCGACGAGTTGGCGGCGCGGCAGGGCCGATGTCCGGCTCGCCATGTCACGGTCCCGTCTCCGTACGGGCACGACGCGTTTCTCAAGGAGGTCGAACAGGTCTCGGCTCTGGTACGGACCGGCCTGGACGACCGGGAGGTGGCACCATGAATCCCGCCGACATCACGCACAGCTTCACGGGGCCCACGGCCTCCCGGGTCACGCGAGCGGTCCGCGCGGGCATCGGCGCCGACACCACGCACCGGGCGGTCATGCCACCCATTCACCTCTCCTCCAACTTCTTCTTCGATTCGCCGGGCGTGTGCGGGGACTACGACTACACGCGCACCGGGAACCCCACCCGCGACCTGGCGGCGGGGGCCATCGCCGAACTGGAGGGCGGCTGCGGGGCGGTCGTGACCTCGTCCGGCATGTCGGCGATCGCGGTGGTGACGAGGCTGCTCTCGGCCGGCGATCTCCTGCTGGCGCCCCGTGACTGCTACGGGGGGAGCCACCGCCTCTTCACGGCCGAGGCGGCGCGGGGCACCTACCGGGCAGAGTTCGTCGACTTCAACGCCCCCGGCGCCCGTGAGCGGGCCCGGGCGCTCGGCCCGCGCCTGATCTGGCTCGAGACGCCGAGCAATCCCCTGCTCAGGATCACCGACATCGCCGCCTGGTCCCGCCTGGCGCGTGAGATCGGGGCCATCTGCGTGGTCGACAACACCTTCCTGTCGCCCGTCAACCAGCAGCCCCTGGACTTCGGCGCCGATCTTGTCGTCCACTCGACGACCAAGTTCCTCAACGGGCACAGCGATGTGGTCGGGGGCACGGTGGTCACGGCCGATTCGGCACTCCTGGAGGAGGTGGCGTGGTGGACCAACGCGATGGGCGCGGCCGGCTCCCCCTTCGACTCGTACCTGACGATGCGTGGCATGCGAACGCTGCATGCACGCTCCCGCGTTCACGAGGAGAATGCCCTCGCCGTGGTCGAGGCGCTGGCCGCGAGCGACACCGTGGCGTGCGTGAATCACCCGAGCCTGCCGGACCACCCGGGACACGAGCTTGCCCGGCGTCAGCAAACCGGGTGGGGCAGCCTCGTCTCGTTCGAGCTGCGGGGCGGCCGCGAGGCGGTGGACGCCTTCGTGAGCGGGCTGACGTTCTTCGCCCTCGCCGAGTCGCTGGGCGGAGTCGAGAGCCTGGTCACCCACCCCACGACGATGACCCACGCATCGATGGACCTGCCGGCGCAGCTGGTGGCCGGGATCGGCGAGGGTCTCCTGAGGCTGTCGGTGGGAATCGAGGCCGCGGACGACCTCCTGGCCGACCTGGCGCGGGCGCTGTCCAGGGCGGAGGCGGTGGCGTGTCTGCCGGTGTGACGCTGCGCGCCGGGGCCGCGTCGCCTCCGGTGTACGTGCTCAAGTTCGGGTCGTCGGTGCTGGGCGGCCCGGAAGGCTACCGGGGTGTGGCCGAAGAGGTGGGGCGGGAGGTGGCGCGCGGGCGCAAGGTGGTGGCGGTGGTGTCCGCGATGGGCGAGACGACGGACCGGTTGCTGGCCGCGGCCAGGGCAGTGACCTCCACGCCCCCGAACGCGCTCGTGGGAGCTCTTCTGGCGACGGGCGAGGAAGCGTCGGTGGCGCTGCTCACGATCGCTCTGGGGGATGTCGGGGTCGCGGCGACGGGGTTCACGCGGGCGCGCCTGCCGGTCCGGACGCGCGGCGCGCTTGCCGACGCGAGTCCGGTGGCCGTCGACACCGGGAGGATCACCTCCACGCTGGAGTACTACGACGCGGTCGTCTTCCCGGGCTTCGTCGGCGTCGACGTGACGGGCGCTCCGTCGCTGCTCGGCCGCGGCGGCTCGGATCTCACCGCGCTCTTCCTGGGGCGCGCCGTTGGGGCAGCCGAGGTCCGCCTGGTCAAGGACGTCGACGGCATCTTCCCGGCGGATCCGGTCCAAGGGCGCGGTCTCAGGCCGTTTCGCCGGCTCAGCTGGGCACATGCGCGGGACATCGGCGGTGGTGTGGTGCAGGAGAAGGCCCTCGGCTACGCTGAGCGAAACGGGATACGCTTCCGGGTGGCGGGGATGGGAGGGCGGGGGACGTGGGTGGGGGCCGCCTGAACGACCCACATGCCGGCACCCCCCTTCGACCTCTTCGGCTTCGCCCACATCGTCGCAGTCGTCATTGCGGTCGGGGTGCCCGCCGTGCTGGCCGCCTTCGTGAAGCGCGCGGACTCGGAGCGGGTGACGCGGGCGGTGAGCGTCACCCTCGCCCTGGTGATCCTGGTCAACCAGATCGTCTACTGGTGCTACCGCTTCGCGACCGAGGGGGCCGTTCTCTTCGTGCGCGAGCACCTGCCGCTCCACCTCTGCGGGATCACCATCCTGCTTTCGGTGGCCACGCTGCTCTTCCGCCACCGGCGCACCTACGAACTCACCTACTTCTGGGGACTGGCGGGCGCGACGAACGCGATCGTCACTCCCGAGCTCACCGAAGGCTTCCCCACCTACCTGTTCTTCCAGTACTTCATCTCCCACGCCGGGATCGTGGGGGCGGCGCTCTTTGCCACATGGGGGCTGGGGATGCGCCCGACCTTCAAGTCACTGGTCCGAGCCTTTGTCGTGCTCAACGGCATCGCGGTGCCGGTGGCGGTCGTCAACCTGGCGCTGGATGGCAACTACATGTACCTGTGCGCGCCGCCGGTCACGGCGTCCCCCTTTCTGTTCCTGCCCTGGCCCTGGTACCTGCTCATCATCGAGGTGCTGGGGCTGATCTTCTTCCTGTTGCTCTACCTGCCGGTCCACCTCGGTGCGCGCAGACGATCTCGACGTCCCTGATGCCCATGTGGCCATTGCTGTGACCTCCGTTTCATGTCTATAATCAGCCGATCCGCGCCGGACCGTCCGCCCCGGGGCCGCGGTATGACCCCACGAGTCAAGGTAGTGCCAGCATGAAGATTCCGAAGTTCCGAACGTTCATCCGAGCCATGCTTCTCGTGGCCGTCGCCGGATGCGGCGGCGGGGACACCGGGCCGGTGATCCCCACCGATCCTCCGCGACCCACCACGATCACCATTTCGCCGGAATCGGCCGACCTCACCTACATCAGCCAGGTCGCGACGTTCAGCGCGACCGTGCGCGACCAGTACGGCGCGGCGATGGCCGTTACGGTGACCTGGTCGAGCTCGGACGAGGGCGTCTTTACGGTGGACGGCACCGGCAGGGTCACCGCGACCGGGAACGGATCGGGGTCGTTGCAGGCGGCGGTCGATGCCGTGAACGCGAGTGCGTCGATTACGGTGGCGCAGCGGGCGGCGACGATCATGATCGTGTCGGGGAACAACCAGGACGGGGAGCGCGGGGAGGCGTTGCAGGAGCCGATCGTGGCCCGTGCGGAGGACCGCGGCGGGTTTGGCGTGGCGGGGTTGCCGATGACCTTCCGGCCGGCCACGGACAACGGCTCGGTCAGCGCGGGCACGGTGGACGCGGACGAAAACGGCGAGGCGTCGACCGAGTGGACCCTCGGTGATCGATTCGGCAACCAGACCCTGGTCGTTTCCGTTCCGGGCGGCATATTGAACCGGGCGTCGGCGCGGGCGATTTCGGAGAATCCCCTGCCGGATCTCAGTGTGTTGAACGTGAGTGTTTCGCGGCTGGACCCGACCCAGCACGAGATGGTCGAAGTCGAGGCCGTGATCTCGAACGAGGGCGACGGCGACACGCCGGAGACCTTCGCGGTGCGACTCTCGGTGGACGGGACGGCTCTGGAAACCGTGGATGCGCCGCTGCTCGCCGCCGGTGACACCTCGACCGTGGCCTTCATGGCCGTGGGCCCCTTTGAGACGGGCCATCGGAGCCTCGTGGTGGCTGCCGACCCCGACGAAGCGTTCGACGAATGGGATGAAGCGAACAACGACGCCGAGGAAGTCCTTGGCGTCGTCCATCAGGAAGTGATCACTCTGAACCAGGGAGTGACGGTGTCGTCGTCGACGGTGGACGAGGTGTTCCTCTTCCGGATCGACATCACCGAGCCGTCGGACGAGGCGCTCAACGTCGAACTGGCCGGCGGCACGGGCGACGCCGACATGTTCGTCCACTACGGCGACCGCCCCGACCACCACTACAAGTATCGGTGTCCGAGCGGCAACGCCGCGTCCGATGAGCTGTGCCAGATGGTACCGACCCGCCTGGGCAGCTATCACGTGGCCGTTCATGCGTTCACCGCGTTCGGCCCCTCGACGCTGACGGTGACGGTCGGCGGGAAGCCGTTGGAGAGCTACGACATCGAACTGGTATTCCTGGCGGAGGGATCGGCTTCGCAGAACCAGGTGATGAGGGATGCCGCTATGAAGTGGCAGTCGGTGCTGGCGAGAGGTGCGGACGACTTCACCTACACCATCGAGTCAGCGCAGCCTGCCGGCCGGTGCGGGCCGGGGTCACCGGCAATGGCGGCCGGGGAAACGATCGACGATACTCGTGTCTACGTCACGATCGACTCGATCGACGGCGCGGGGGGGATTCTCGGACGGGCGGCCCCATGCAGCTGGCGCCAGATCAGTTTCGCAACGTCGGATCCGATCAATCAGGAGATCATCAGGGGGTTCATCGAGCTGGACGAAGACGACGTCAACCGTCTGGAGGCCCAGGGGGCGCTCATTTCGACGGTCACCCACGAGTTCGGGCACGTGCTTGGCGTCGGCACGCTCTGGGGGCCCCTTGGCTTTCTCCAGGATGCCTCGGTCGGCGGCAACGCAAACGCCGACACCCACTTCGACGGGCCCTTGACCGTGGCGGCATTCAACGCCATCGGAGGCAGGAGCTACAGGGGTGCCAAGGTTCCCGTCCAGAGCGGAGGGGAGAGGGGCTCGTCCGATTCGCACTGGCGGGAGTCCGTCTTCGGGATTGAACTGATGACGCCCTTCATCGAACTCGGCGACCAGCCGCTGAGCCGGATCACCGTCGAGTCCCTGGCCGACGTCGGCTACGAAGTCAACCTCACGGCGGCCGATCAGTACCGTGTGTCGGGCGCGAGTGCGGATACCGAAGGACCGGTGATCTTCATGGGCGACGACATCGCACGGATCCCGATGCGGGTGTTCGACCAGAAGGGGCGGCTCGTGAAGGTGGTGCCACCGCTGCGGTAGCGAAGGGGTGCCCGTTCGCGTCTACTTGATCACCAGGATCCGGCGCGTGACCGGGTAGAGCCACTCCACGCCCCGCTCGGTGACCACAGCGTCGTCCTCCAGGGGGATGCGCACCTTGGCGCCGTCCCAATCCGGGTTGGCGGTGTAGGCGAACAGCTCGACGGAGATGAGCGTGCCGGGCCGCAGTTCGTAGGTGAGCCGGGTGGGGTTGAAGAAGGCCAGCGACGGGCCGAATCCGTGGCCCCAGTTGCCGACCGAGTGGGGACCGATCACCACGTCGGTGACGTCCGGGTCGCCGGTGGGCTGGTTGAAGTCGATGCGGTTGAAGCCGGCTGCCTCGATCGCGGCCCAGGTGGCGTCGACGGCTTCCTGCGCGGTCGGCGCCGGCTTGATCGACGCCTTCATGATGTCGCGCACCTGCATGGCGCGCTCGAAGGCGTGGCGGATGCCGGCGGGGGGCTCGATCTCGCCGTCGCGCAGCACGTAGGCCACGCGCTTCATGTCGGTGTAGAAGTCGAGAAAGCCGACGCCCCAGTCGATCATGAGGAGGTCGCCGCGCTGGATGATCCGGTCCGAGGACGAGGCCTCGATGCCGGTCGGGCCGGTGATGTACACCGACGGCATGTCGAAGGATGAATCGAGCCCGCGCGCCAGCAGCTGGTCCCACATCCACCAGGCCACGTCTTCGAGGGTGGTCACGCCGGGGATGATGACCTCGTTGGAGAAGGCCCGCTCGGCGATCTCGCGACTCATCTCGCCCGCTTCCCCGAAGGCCGCGATCTCGGTGGCCGTGCGTGTGGAGCGGAAGTCGGACACGAAGCGCTCCGCCGAGACGAGGCGGTCCGCGTACGGCGCTCCCAGCACGTCGCGCAGGTGCAGGTAGGAGGTGTGGGAGAGGCCGTCGGCGCCACCGATCGATGCCGCCATGTTGACGCCGATCCGCGCGGGGTCCCGCTCGGCCACGTATTCGGCCAGCGACGCCGCGCTCCCGAAGTGGTCGTAGACGCCGCACTGTTCCAGCATGTAGCCGCCGACGCCCAGCGCGGCGCGTTCGGCGCGCGCTCCCCGGTCCGTGAAGACGTAGAACGCCCAGTCGCCCACGTACCCGCGTCCGAGCGCCTCCCACATCGGGTCCAGGAGTCCCTCGCGCATGACCACGATCCACATGTCGAGGTCGTTGTCGTGCATGGCCTTCGGGAGCACGAGGTCGAACTTCTCGGCGCGGATCTGGCACATGCGCTCCCAGCGGCGCCGGGCTTCCTGGCCGTCGGCGGGGGTGGCGATGGCGATTGCCGCGATTGCCGCGATTGCCGCGACTGCACCCACGGCCCTCATCGTACTGCCACCCAGCCGGAGCGGACCGTGCCGCCCTTGTCCGACTCGGCGGTGGCCTGTACACCCCATTCACCGCCCGTCGCGCGCACGATCCACGACACCGTGTGCGACCGGGCGGTTGCCGACCGCAGGATGATATTGGACCCCGCCAGATGGGGTATCACCGTGCGCGCGGCGCCGTCGACGATCTCGAGCCCGGGGTGGGTGAGCGTCACGGACGGCGCACGAACGACCTGCCTGTCCACGGAGCCATCGGGGCGCTCGCGCCCGACGGCGCCACGGTCGGTTACGCTGGTGGGCAGGTACCCCGCGTTGGTCACGGTCACCCCGACGCGGAATGTGCCGTCATCCAGAGCCGTCACCTCGGGGTCGGTCATTTCAATGCGGGGGCTCTGTTCGGCCAGGTAGAGGATCCACGGGAGCTGCTGCACGGTCTCCGCGTGCAGGAATTCGGGCGGCGGATTCTGTCCCCAGAACTTCGAGTGCCAGCCGCCGATCTCGACGGCCCCGAGCTGCGGATGGTCGAAGGCGGTCCAGTCGGAGAAGTAACGCCCGCCCAGTTCCTCGTCGTTGAAGCGGTGCTGCTCGGCCTCGCTGATTTCGCCGTTCCCGTCGTAGTCCGTCACCCACTCCTCGGGGCCCGGCGAGAACTCGGGGACCCACCCGATCACGCCGTGGTCCCAGTAGCCCCACGAGATCAGGGTCCCGTAGCGGTGTTCGGTGGGGTGGGTGGCGCTCGGAACCACGGGGCGGCCGGTCGTCCGGGTGTACTCGCTGCCGAGGTGCTTGATCATCTCCAGATCGATGGGCGGGAACAGCGAGGGGGCCGACGCGGAGGGAAGGCGGTACACGAAGCCGCCCGACGTGTGACCGTGCACGATTCCGGTGATGTTGCGGTGCGCGTTGATGAACTCCGCCGCCGCGCGGGTTTCGGGTTCGGAGAGCGGGTAGTCCCCTGCGCCGGGCTGCATGTGCACGCGCTCCCAGTTGCGCGGGAAGTTGCGGTTCATGTCGAGGCCGCCCAGGCCGTCCTCGTTGATCGCGCCGTCGCCGTCGTTGTCGACGCCCTCGCGCAGGGTCGAGAAGCGCAGACCCGCGCGCTGCATCTCCGGGTCTCGCACCATGATCCGGTCGTCGGAAGGATCGGCCGCCCAGATCCCGTCCGGGTCGGGGACGCGGATCTGCGTGATCCAGCCGTCGCCGTCGAGGTCCTCGGGCGGATCCTCGTCCGAGGCGCCGTCCTCGTCGTCGTCGAACGGGTGCGGCGTGCTGCGCAGGAACTGGTCCTCGATGAGCGCGAGGTCGGAACCGTCCGGGTTGAACTTGGGACGGACGTAGAAGGCCCGCGTGTCGAGCAGGGCCGTGACGCGCGGGTCGCTGCCGTAGCCGTTCAGCAGGTGTCCGATGAGGTGCGTGGCCACGGCCGAGCCGGTGAGCTCGCCCGCGTGGATGCCGCCGTCGACGTAGAGCGCGGGCTTTTCCGCCGCCGGGCCGGTCGCCTCGTTCGTGATGGTGATGAGCATGAGGGGCTGGCCGTGGAAGCTCTCGCCGACCTGGTCCAGCTCGGTGAGATCCGGGTACATCGTGTGGAATTCACGCAGGATCTGGTTGGTTTCGGCAGCCGTGTAGAAGCGGTTCCAGTCGACGTCGCCGTCGGGACCGACCAAGCTGACGGCCTGCGCGGCAAGGCCCGCGGGCGCGATGATCGTGAGCGCGGCGGCCAGAGCGGCCGGGCCGTGTCGTTTCATGATTCCTCCCGGATGAGAACGTCAGGCCCCGGGCGGTCGCCCGCCTCGGGCCAGATGATCCAGTAGTCGTCGATGCTGTCGTCGTCGGTGCCCAGCTCACGGGCGCCCGGGGGCAGTCCGTTGAGCTGGAAGATGTAGGTCAGGGCGTCGGTCACCTGTTCGCGGGTCAGACTGCCCGGGTTGCCGTGCGGCATCCTCTCGTAGATCCAGTACCAGAGGCGGAAGACCGACAGCTCCTCCCATCGGGCCAGAAACGCGGGCTCGGTCCAGTCCTCCCGCAGATGGCATTCGGCACAGATCCGGTTGAAGACCTGGAGTCCGCGCTCGGCCTGGGCGACGGTGTAGACGCCGTCCATGGTGTTCGGCTCGTCCGCCCGCGACGGGGGTCCGGGTGCGGGCTCGGGTGCGGGTGCGGGCGCGGACTGCCGGGTGCCGTACTGGCAGGCGGAAACCGCGAGCAGGATGGCCGCCAGGGTGGCGAGGACGGGAGGTGGCTGCCACTCCTTCACCCGCTCACACCAGTTCGAAGGAGAAGGAAGGGAGCAAATCCGACGCGACCTCGTACCGCGTTCCAACGTGCGCCTCCACCAGGGGTGTAAGTGTTCCGGTCGACACAAGGTAACGAGGGGAGGCCACCTGCGTCGGCGGGGCCGGGAAGCCGTATTCGGTCATCCGCCGGTCAAGACCGCCACGGGCCGACCTCGACCCGCCGAGCTCCGCGAGCACGTTCATTGGACTTCCCAGAACCGCCTTGCCGGCGCCCTCCGCCAACTGCTCGCCGTTCCCGGAAAGCGAGACCGCCATTTGTCGCAGCGCGTCCGAGGGGTTCGAGCGCCATCCTTCGTCACCCGTCATCGGGATGGAAGGGCCGACCACCAGGCCCGCGTGCAGGCCGAAGTCGGCGACGGCGTCCGCGGGGTGCAGCCTCCAATCCTCGTAGTGACAGTCCACCAATTCGGCGCCCAGAGCCACCCGGTCGGGCCGTCCCGGTGGCGTGGCGGCGCGGCCGGTGCGGGGCGCCATGGCGGCTGCGTCCCCGGTCGCGCCGTCGAATCCGAAGACCACCTCGACCTCGATGCGGGGTGCGGCGCGCGTGCCCAGCGGGACCTGTGCGGGGGCGCCCCGTGTCGCATGGAAGGTGGTCTCGCGGTACACGGGCGCCACGATGGGGCGGTCGAGACCCCAGCGCGACCAGATCTCGCGGTTCGTGAAGCCCACCTTCCAGCCGCCGAAGCTCCACCCTTGCCGCAGCCGGTGCCTTGCCGCCTCGGCCCCGATCCGGTATGCATCGTCCAGATTGAAGGCACGGTTGAGGGACGGCGGCTCCACGAATCCGCCGGTTCCGTGTGCATCCAGAAGGGTCCGGGTCAACGGAGAAACCCGTTCGGGTGCCCGGCTATCCGGGGCACGCGGGTCACGGGGCGACGCTTTCGCGGCACCGGGCTCCGGGGCGTTGATGCTCGCGCCGCCGCGGTTCGTAGTAGGGGGCATGAAGGGGAAGCTGGGACACCTGTCCCGCTCCGGCAAATGGATCAAGGGAGAAACTGGAATGGATGCGTTCCTGGAGTTGTTTTCGACGAAGGGGCGGGTCAACCGCGCCTGGTACTTCTGGCATGTAGCGCTGGATGACCTGGTCATCGCCGGGATGGGGGCCGTTCTTGTCCTGGCCTCCGAATGGCTGACCGGATTGTTCATGCTCCCGGTCATCGGGGTGGGGCTGGCGGGGGCGTGGGCGGCCATTGCCATCACGATCAAGCGACTTCACGACCTGGATCGTCCGGGCTGGCACTTTCTGCTGATGGCGATTCCGATCTACAATATCTATCTCGGTCTGGTACTCGTCTTTGCCCGGGGTACCGAGGGTGACAACCCGTACGGACCGGACCCGCTGGCGGTTGGCTCCGGGGGCGGTCGCCAGCACCCGTGACCGAATCGGGCGCCTGGATCGGTTGGTCGAGCCCGCCCGCCCTACAGGTGAAACGGACGAACGATCTCCAAATGAATCCTCGCCGCTGCCCGAGCCTTCTCACCCTTCTCTTCCTGCCCCTCGCCGCGTGTGCTCCGGACGGTCCGGATCCGGGAGGCGACGACGACGGCATCGTCAGGACCGCGCTTCACGATTTCAGGGTGGAGGAGGTGGCCGACGGCCTGGTGCGTCCGTTCTCGATGGCCTTCACGCCCGAAGGCGATCTCCTCGTCACGGAGCGTCCCGGCCGGCTCCGGATCATACGCGACGGGGTTCTCCTTCCCGACTCCGTGGATGGTCTGCCGCCGATCCGGGCGCTCGGACGCGGCGGCCGTTCCATGAGCGGCTTCGAGCAGGCCGGACTGCGCGACGCGATCCTCCATCCGGACTTCGCCACGAACCGGCTCCTCTATCTCAGCTACGTGAATCCGGGGCCGGATTCGCTGGGCACGATCGCCATCGCCCGGGGCCGGTTCGAGAACGACCGGCTGACGGCTGTCGAGGAGCTGTTCATCGCGGACGCGTTCGGCAATGGGACGGACCGAAGCTCGATGTGGGGCGGGCGCCTCGTCTTCGACCACGACGGCTACCTGTTCATGACGCTCGGCGACCGGCAATGGCCTTCGGCGGGCGAGCTGGAGGCGCACCCGGCCCAGGATCTGTCGAACCACAACGGGAGTACGATCCGGCTCCATGACGACGGCCGGGTCCCGGAGGACAACCCGTTCGTGGGCCGAGCGGGGATCCACCCCGAGATCTGGACCTGGGGCCACCGCAACGCGCAGGGGATGGCGGTGCATCCGGAGACGGGAGACCTGTGGCAGAACGAGCACGGCCCGCAGGGCGGGGATGAGCTGAACCTGATCGAGCCCGGCCGCAACTACGGCTGGCCCGTCGTGGGGTACGGCGTGAACTACCGCACGGGTTCGCGCATCCACTCGGGGACTCTCATGGACGGCATGGAGCCGCCCGCCCACATATGGGTGCCGTCGATCGGCGTCTCCGGGATGCTCTTCTACACGGGCGAAGCGTTCCCCGAGTGGCGTGGAGACATGCTCGTCGCCGGCCTGAGCGGACGGCGTCTCGCGCGGCTGCGGCTCGAGGGGAGTGAAGTGACGCACGAGGAGACCCTTGTGCAGGGGATCGGCCGGATCCGCGACGTGCGGCAGGGACCGGACGGGCTCATCTACCTGGCCATCGACGGGGAGACGCGCGACATCGACGGTCCCCCGACCGGCATCGTCCGACTCGTGCCGGCCGGCCGCAGGTAGGCTTGTTCGCTTGCCGTTGGAAGAGCCTCACTGCATACTTTGGGTGGAGCGAGCAATTGGAGGGAGTGAAAATGCAGGACTCCATGTCAAACCGTGCCTCAGGTTCCGAGGTCGGCCACCTTGAGGACCGACGGGCGTTCCTGCGACTGCTGGCGGGTGGAGTGTTGGGTGCCGGGATGACGCAACTGGCAGCGTGCACGTATGCCGGCGCTGATCTCGTTGGTCTTGACAGCAGTTTTTCCTCGTCGAGTTCCTCCTCATCGAGTTCCAGTAGCAGTTCGTCGTCGAGTTCATCGTCATCGAGTAGCTCCTCCTCCAGTTCGAGTTCGAGCAGTTCCTCATCAAGTTCCAGCAGCAGTTCGTCGTCGAGTTCCTCCTCGTCCAGTTCGAGTTCGAGCAGCTCCTCGTCGAGCTCATCGAGTTCCAGTAGCAGTTCGTCGTCGAGCTCATCGTCATCGAGTAGCTCCTCCTCCAGTTCGAGTTCGAGCAGTTCCTCATCAAGTTCCAGCAGCAGTTCGTCGTCGAGTTCCTCCTCGTCCAGTTCGAGTTCGAGCAGCTCGTCGAGCAACAGCGGTCAGGGTGGGGGCCAAGCGTCCGGCGGTTCGTCGCAGAGTTCGAGTAGCTCGTCGTCGAGTTCGAGCAGCGGCGGCTGGGGTGGGGGTCAGGCAGCCGGTGGTTCCTCGTCGAGTTCGAGTGGCAGCTCGTCGTCGACGGGTTCGAGCAGTTCGTCTTCGGGCTGACGCGCAGCCAACCGGTCACGGCAACCCAACCAAGCAGATGCCTCCCCCATGCGCTCGCCTGGTCTTCCTTGCCACGGCATTGGTCGCGCTGTCAACCACGGCCTGCGGCGACGGCAGTACGGAGCCAGCACCAACTCCGAACCGAGCGCCGGTGCCTAGCGGCTCCATTCCGGCTCAGACCGTTGGCGTCGCGGAAACGGCCATGGTGAACCTGGCCGGCTATTTCACCGATCCCGATGGAGACGCTCTGACCTACGGCGCAACCAGCTCCGATGTCACGATCGCGTCCGTGATCGTGTCCGGCAGCGTCCTGACCATCACCGGCGTGGCCGCGGGCGCCGCCGCGGTGACCGTGACGGCCACGGACGGGGGCGGCCTCTCGGCCCTGCAGGGCTTCGCGGTCACGGTGCCGAACCGAGCGCCGAAGGCGGTGGGCGAGATCGGCGATCTGGAGATCGCTGTGGACAGCGTGGCGGAGCTGGATGTCGCCGTGTACTTCACGGATCCGGACGGGGGCGGACTGGAGTTCGGGGCCGCTTCGTCGGATACGACCCGTGTGAGGGTGGCCGTGTCCGGCAGCATCCTGACCATCACCGGCGTGACGGCGGGCGCCGCCGCGGTGACCGTGACGGCCACGGACGGGGGCGGCCTTTCGGCCCGGCAGAGCTTCGCCGTCACGGTGCCGAATCGAGCGCCGGAAGTCACGGACACGATTCCTCCGCAGATCCTGACGGTCGGAGACACGCGCTCGTGGGCCGGATCCGAGTACTTCGCCGATCCAGACGGCGACCCGTTGATGCTGACGGCCGGCACGACCGACGCGTCCGTAGTCCAGGCCTCGGTATCCGGGGACGAGTTGGAGATTCTCGCCGTAGCGCCGGGGAGAGCTATCGTGACGTTCACCGCTACCGATCCGGAAGGCCTGGGGGTCAGCCAGAACATTGAGGTGAC
>MKWU01002072.1_pt1 | contig 31734 bp, 31 predicted proteins | sample 809101 | NCBI WGS metagenome assembly MKWU01 (sample SAMN05860141, study PRJNA318959) | sponge metagenome | host: Aplysina aerophoba | place: Slovenia: Piran, Adriatic Sea, Gulf of Piran | collected 2013-05-07
TATGACAGGCATACGAAACGAGCCCAGCCGAAAAAGGACATCTGGTTGCGACCCCTGCGAAAGGACTGGAAGCGAACGCTCAATCGTTGAATCCTCCATGCTCATCACCGCGTGACCGAACGCTTTCATCGCCAAAGGGGTTGAAGGCCGTTGCAGGGTCCGGACTGGCAAGGGCAGCCTGAAACGCCGGCCCCCTTGAGAGCAGGGTGCCGAAGTACGTGTTGTATATGGCGTTCTTGCCGGAACTGTAGTTCAATCTTGCCTCCCAGTCCCGAATCGGCAGTTCCCATCGAACATTGGCCGAAATATCGTGGCGTTCCGTTTCCGTATAACGCACGAACGGACGCAACTTGCCGTCTGCAATCTCGCGTTGCAGGCTGTAGGCGACGTAAACCGGCACACCGAGAGTGTTGTAGTAATTACTGGGCGGCACGATTCCGCTGATGGACTGTCCATGGGACTCCTGCGAGTCGTCCTGCTCGCTGTAGATGGCGCTCAGGCCGATCGAAATACTGTCGGTGAGCTGTTGCGTGAAATTCAGGTAGCCCGCCAGTTGATCGCCGGACGTGGTCGCTTCGCTCGGGCCCAGTAGCGAGACGCCATTGGGAATGTTCTCGTAATTGCCGGTCTGAGTTTGCCATTCCTGATTGCTGACATAGAGAATGTCGTCGACATTGATGTTGGTGCCGTCTCCCGGGGGAAGGAGCGCCACTCGGGTTCCGGGAGGCGCGTTGGGTGGGAATGGGCCAAACCGCAACAGCAGCGGGGGCTGGGAATACGTGGCGGGAAAACGCCTCCCGCCCTGTTCGCGGAAATCGCCGTCAATATCGATGCCGGCGTCGCCGGCCAGGACCGCATCCTCCGAGCTGAAATCACCAGAAAAAATGAGCGATCCCGTGTCCCAGGTGAGACCGAGAGTCTGTTCCACTTTCTTGCGGTGACCTCCCGATTTGCTGCGTTCATAGCGCAGGGTGGATTCCGCGCCCTGATAGTCCTTCCTCAGGATAAAGTTCACGACGCCGCCTACGGCATCGGAGCCATATACGGCGCTGGCGCCGTCACTAAGGACCTCAACGCGTGCGATCGCGCCGAAGGGAATCGTGGAGACATCGGTAAAGGAGCCGAATTCGGCGGGCGCCGCTGCGATGCGATTGCCGTTAACCAGCACCAGCGTTGACCCCTCGCCCAGGCCCCGCAAGTTGATGGTAACCAATCCTTGTGCGAACCTCGGCGAGTGGCCGTCAAAACTGCCGCCGGCGGTGATGGTCGAATAGTTTTGCGGAATGTAGCGGACGATGTCCTCGATGTCCCGCAGGCCCCGCCGGTCGATTTCCTCCCGGGTAAGCACGAATACCGGCGAGGCGCTCACGCCGCCGCGCAAGCGGCTGCCGGTTACGGTCTGGGGCGCCAGTTCCAGCGCCTCTTCCTCCGTTGCTCCGTTTGAGCCGTCATCCGTGTCTTGCTGCGCCAGTCCCACCGCTGGTGCGGTGAGAACGAGGAAAAGGACCGCCAAACGACGGCTTGCAAAGAACTCGAGCATGAATTGTCCCCTCTCGTGTCATAGGGACCCCCGTCAGCAGTGAACCTGGACATGAGAGAAACCCCAGCGTTGAATTCTAACGTATGAATAACCAAGGGAAAGTTCGGGGAAAATCGAAGGCGGTTACACTATTTGTGCGGGATTTACGGCAATTGCGCAGGGGATTGTGAAAATGCTTACCTGGAAAGCGCTCTTCGGCGCACTCATCATTGCGGGCAGTTGTCTTGCTACGGCATCTTGCGTGCAGGAAGTCGCCGACGACGGACCGTCAAGTGACGCCATTGCTGCGGCCAATGCCAGCTATGAGGAGGGTGAGCGGGCGTTTCGGGAACGCAGGCTCGCTGACGCCGTCACGCACTTCCGGGCGGCAATCGAACACGACCCCAACAACACCCAGGCGCATCAGCGGTTCATCTTCGCGTTTCAGGGTCTCGGAAGATCGGAAATCAGCGCCGAACTGGACGAAGGCGAGCGCAATGAGGCAATGAAAGCCGCCGCGGACAAGTCCTTTGACAATCTGCTTGCTCTCTACCGGGAGTGGTCACAGGATTCGCCCGGAATTGCCGCTTACAAGTGGGCGATTGGCCAGCTTTACATGTATCGGGACTATGACAAGGTCAGGCAGTACACGAACGAGGCGATCGCCCTGGATCCGGGTCTTTCCGACGGCTACAGCACCCTGGCCCTCATTGCCGATGTTAGCGGAGACAAGGACCGGGAACTGGAGTTGCTGAAGAAAGCCGTGGAAACAGCGCCGAACAGTCCTGACAAGGCGTTCTACTATGCGGCAAGTCTGAACCAGTCCGATCCGGCGCTGGGACGAAAAAAATCACTGGAAGTTGCCGAACGGTTCCCCGACAGCGAGCGCGGCGCGCAGGCTCTGTACTGGCTCGCCTACCGCGCCAAGGACCGCGAGTACCAGGTTTCCCTTTATGAGCGGCTGCGCGCAAGCTATCCGCCCGAAGAGTTTGATTGGTCCGCCTCCGGAATGAGCATGCTCGCGGACCTGTACTCGGAGACGCAGCCGGAACAGGCCCTCGCCATAGCCGAGCAAATGGTTGCTGCGACAGCCGATGAACCAGACGGCTGGGCCTCGGGTATGTGGAACGACCGGCTGACGTTTCAGCAAAACGTGATCAAGGGCAACGAACTGATCGCCGACGGACAGTTTGAGCAGGCCGTGGAATTGCTGCGGGACACAACGGTTCCCCGATTCACCAATGCCAATGTATTCCGTGAGACCCGGGCCAGGGCGCTGGACGGCGCCGGTCGAACCGTCGAGGCCTATGAGTATCTGCTTCGGCTGGCGGCGAAGGAGCCGACGGACAGGGTGCGAGCGGCGACACTTTTCTACGCGGAAAAACTCGGAAAAAATGACGAGACAATCAGGGCCGAGATCAGGGATGTACTGGGAGAGGACGCGGAGGAAATCAAGGATTACTCCTTTGAGCGCTACGACAACGGCGAGCAGGTGTCGCTTTCGGATTTCAGGGGCAAGGTCGTGCTCCTGAACTTCTGGTACCCCTTCTGCGGACCCTGCCGGGGCGAAAACCCTGAACTGCAGAAGGTCCTGGAGAAGTACGGCCCCGAAGGGTTCGAGATTCTTGCGCTCAACGTGCACCCGGAAGAAGACGAATTCGTCTTGCCCTACGCCACAGGCAATGGATTCGATTTCATCCAGTTGCGAAGCGATATGGAGTTTGCCCAGGCGGAGTTCCAGGCCCGTGGCATGCCGACGAATTTCCTCCTCGACATCGAGGGGCGCAAAGTCCTCAGGCTCCCGCCGATCTCCGGAACGAAAGTCAGGACACTGGAACTCCAGATTGAATCGCTGTTGCCCGAAAAGAGCGCGGACAGCGGGCTCTTTTCTGACGTTTCCGTACCGGAACCTGAGCAGGCGAACGGTGAGGAGCCTGCTTCTGCCGGCGTAATCGCATCTGTCAATCCCAGGGAGTTGCCGGCCGGAACGCAAGCCCTCATGAAGCTTGAGTTGGACCTCGTGCCCGGCACGCACGCAAACTCGGACTCGCCGAGGGATTCCGCGTTGATCCCAACGACTTTCTTCCCCGACTCAGTTGAGGGCGTTGTATGGGAACAAGTGATTTACCCGCAACCGACCGAGGTCATCGAATGGTACTCCGTGGATCCGTTGCCGGTTTTTCAGGATGGCGCCGTGATACAGGCCCGGCTGACGGTCGAAGAAGATGCCGGTCCGGGAGAGCTTGACGTATCCGGCCAACTACGCATCCAGGTGTGCGACGCTGACTATTGCTATCCGCCGGAGCGTGTGCCGGTCACGGCTGCCATTACCGTGATTGACTAGTGTCGTGGCGCCGGGCATTGCTGCCCGGCAGGTAAATCTATGGCATTCTTGCTTTCCTGTAGTTTCGGGAGGATGCAATGGCCAGACCCCACATCGAATTCATCCAGTCACAGGCGCTGCCCTGGCTCGAGGACCATTGGAACGGACGATTTGGCGGAACTGCCGTCAAGGTAATGAGCGAGGACGACGAAACCGGCGCGGCAAGCACGCTGGTTCGCTATCCCTCCGGCTGGTCGCGCAACGCCGCCGAGCACCTGAATGCCGACGAGGAACTGCTGGTGCTGGACGGCGCCATGGAAATCAATGGCGTCAGCTACACGGAATTTTGCTACGCCCATCTGCCGGCCGGACATACGCGCCGCGGCGCCTCGAGCGAGAATGGCTGCGTGGCGATTACCTTTGTGTCGCAAAGCCCTGAAACCACGGCGGGTGAGGGCCCGGACGATGATGCGGAACGCCTGGTCGAGAAGGTGGACACTCTCGGCTCCAAGGTGGACACGAGCTTGCGGGAACTTGGCGTGGACGTGGATGAAGGCGACGGTATGCTCGACGGCTTCAAGGCATTTTCCCGTGTCTTGTACCGGGAAGACCCGCAAACGCAGGATCAAACCTGGATGCTGTCCGCGCCACCACTCTGGCGAAATGACGTAATCGAAATTCACCCGGTAGTGGAAGAGATGTACCTGGTGACCGGCGATCTTACCGGCGACACCGGCCTGATGAAGGCCGGAGCGTACTTCTGGCGACCGGCAGGCATGCCTCACGGGCCGTTCGGCTCCAAAACCGGAAACCTCCTGTTCTTCCGCACCAAGGGCGGACCGCTGTCCACGCATTTCGAGCCCGGCGCGCACCTGTTCAGCTGGGAGGCGAAACTCAATCCGGTGCTACCGCCCGAACTGGCGAAATACGCTCCCAAGGTTGAATCTGAAGCTGAGTACTACTGAGAACACGCAGGGAACGAGGGCTTCCAGCCCTCGCGGAGGGCGGAGACGCCCTCCTTCCCAACATTGAGTCATGCGGTTCGGCCTCAGGCTGATTGAGTATCTGGGCTCCGTGCCGGACCTGGTACGGCTGGCCGTAGCCGGAGAGAAAGCCGGTTTCGACAGCGTGTGGTTCCCGCACGACACCTTCATGCGCCACACCTGGGTGACTACGTCGGCGGTGGCCGCAGCCACAAAGCGTATCAGGATCGGTTCCGTCGGCACCAACCCCTACACCACGCACCCGGTGGAACTGGCCACCTACGCCGCAACGCTGGACGAGCTGTCGGGCGGACGTTTCATTCTCGGAATGGGACTGCACACGCTGGACATGATCGGCTGGGCGGGCGTGGACGCCTCGGATTACCTTCAGCGCCACCGCGAGGCCGTGCACCTGATTCGTGGCCTGTGGCGCGGGGAGGTGATGGAGTACGACGGCGAGGTATACCAGTGGGGGCCGGAATGCTACCTGCGCTTCAAACCGCTGCGCCCCGACATCCCGATCTATCTGTCCGCTTTCGGCGAGGACTTCCTGCGCTTGAGCGGCGAAATCGGCGACGGCAGCCTGCCGATGATCACGCCGCCGGCTTCGGCCGGGCAGATGATCGCTCCGATACGCGAGGGCCTGGCGGCGCGTTCGGACCATCCCGAGAGCTATGTGGTTTCCGGCTGCGGCTGGCTTTCGCTCTCGACAGAACGAGCTGCGGCCTCGGAAGTCATGAAGAACCTGGCCGCCTACTTCGGTCCGTATCTTGAGGACCGGGCTCTTCGAGCGATCGGCTTAAGCGCCAGCGATTTCGCACCGCTGCGCGAGCTCGTGGACGCTGGGAACATGGAGCAAGCACGCGAGCGGGTAACGCCGAGCATGCTGCGCCTGGGAATTTCAGGAACGCCCGCGGAGGTCATTGCCCAGATCCGCGAACTGGCCGAGGCCGGCGTCAATGAGGTAAACCTGGGCGGTCCTTTGGGTCCGGATCCGGAAGAAGCGATACGCCTCATGGGCGAGGAGGTCATCCCGGCCTTCCGCGACTAGCCGACTCTATGGACAGGCCCGGTCTTTAATGGAAGGAATTGGATGGGCAAATAGAGTAGAGGCAGCATGAGCACTCAAGAGGACCGGGCCTTGATTTACCGTTGACATAAATATGCCTACTATGTATGTTTTTGTGCATGCGCACAACAATTCACATTGATGACGACCTGTTCGCCCAACTGAAGAGGATTGCCGCCGACACCGGGAGGACGCTGACCGCCGTCATTCAGGACGCTCTCCGCGAGTCTCTGTACCGGCGCAGCGCAAGCGCTCGGCCCGCCATTGATCTGCCCGTGTTTCATGGAACCGGAGTGATGCCCGGCGTGGATCTGAGCGACTCTGCCTCTCTGCTTGACCTCATGAAGAAGGACAATGGTCCTGCCTGACGTGAACGTTCTGGTTGCGGCGTATCGTGACGACGCCCAGGAACACGCTTCTTGCCGGCCGTGGCTTGAGGCCGTACTTGCCGGGGACGAGGCATTCGCCGTATCCGACCTGGTGTTGAGCGGATTCCTCCGCGTCGTCACCCATCCCCGCATTTTCGCCCTCCCCAGCCCGCCGGACCAGGCGCTTGCGTTCGCGAACGTGATTCGGCGCCAGCCCCACTGTGTTCCAGTCAGCCCGGGGCCCAGGCATTGGGAGATATTTACGCGACTCTATCGGGACGCGGAAGTCTGGGGCAACCTGATACCGGACGCATATTTTGCTGCTTTGGCGATCGAGTGCGGCTGTGAATGGATTACTCTCGATCGGGATTTCGCGCGCTTTGAGGGTTTGCGGTGGCGCCGCCCTCCGCGCAAGACTGCGTAAGGTATGGTGGGAATCCAGCCACGGGGAGCCCCGAAGACTCGCGATGTGAATCTCGGGCGCATAGGCTATGTTACATAAAGCATTGTATAATAAGGACAAATCCCCGTAACTCGCAGCCTGAAATTGAAGAACTTGAACACCGCGCCGTACTGGGACATTTTGCCCAAGGCGCAGCGAACGCTGTGGGCGCGGCTTGTGAGCCTGCCGGAGCATTTCGTGTTGTACGGTGGCACGGCCCTGGCGCTACAGCTGGGACATCGCACCAGCAGCGGGATAGTCTTAAGGATCTTCAGGACATTTGCGCGTTGCTGCGTCACGGGCTTTCGTTGGCCGAAGGACTGAGTTGCGCACGGGCCATTTACGGGAAATCGTTCAACCCGCGCATAACGCTGGTGGCTTTGAGTTATCCGCCCGCGTTGGAAGGGCTGCCGGCGGAAGACAGCCAACTTCTTGCCCAAACGGTGGAAGCGATCCGGAAGGTGCCCGCTCTAGCGGTTGCGCCGCTCGGACGCATTGGCGAAATTGCGCCCGGCAACCCTGTTCTGGACCCGAGGCAGGAGCGCCAATGACCGCCCGTTCTTCCCGTCTGCTTCGTCTCGCGCGCCACATCAACTGGTACGAACCACCCGAAACGGTGGCGGCGGACACACGCAAGCTCTTGAACGAGACCATGGCGCGCGGGTCCGACGTGGATTTTGAAGAGGCCTGGGCGCTGTTTTCAAGGGAACAATTCATTGATGCCTACCGCCATGCAGCACCGGGATTGTTCTCACGCCGTCATTGGGCATACTGGGGTCTGATGCTGCTTGGAAATCCGGAAGCGCTGCCGTATCCGGTGCGGTATCCGGAGGTCGAATGGGAGTGGCCTGCATCCTTTCAGGACAGGCATCCGCCCAAACCCGCGACAGCCGATGACATCAACTGGATCGCGCCAGTTCGAGAATAGTCCCGTATCCGGCCGATAACCGCTCAAATCAGCCGGAAATCCGCCCGAGTTGTCGAAGTCCGGCTGGAACTGCATCTTCAAACCCAGGGTAAAGGTGCGGCCCCGAGGATCGTCGAACCTGGCGTTAACTACACCATCATTAAGCAGTTCACCGCTAGAGGCCTTGGTCTGCTTGTTATGTCGTCACTTTTCGGGTCTTTTTGACGGCGTGGTGTACAAACGACTTACTCAACTACCCGGCCGCAGCCGCCCGGCATTTCGCCTACGCATCCCCGCAACTCAATCGGCGCCGGACCGTGCGCGCACTGCGGCGCGTGGACAAGCTGCGCGAAGACTTGGGGCTTGCCCGCAGCGAGGACATCATCGTTACGCTTGCGGGCTCCCATGGATCGGTGACCCGCAGTTTCAGCTTAACCGATCAGCGCCCCCGTTCCATCCGCAGCGTGGTCATCGGCGAAAGCCGCATTCTGTCCGACAATGTCGGCTACCTCCGCATCCCGGCAATGGAGATCGACCGGATCCCGGAAATTCTCGAATTCATGGACGAGGCCCGCAACACCGACGCCTTGATCATCGACGTGCGTGGCAACGGAGGCGGCCGCCTCGAAATCCTCCGTGCGCTCGCCCCCTACTTTTTGCCCCCGGACGCACCGCCGATCGTCACCAACATCGCCGCCTACCGGCTGGCCTCTCATTTCCGGCCCGACCACTTGGCGGACCGCCCGACCTTTCGCCTGGACCACCCGGACTGGACCGAAGTCGAGCGAGCCATTATCCGCGTCGCACAGGAGGAATTCCGGCCCGCGTGGACCCTGTCCGCCACGGACGGCTTTCTCAATGGGTTTTGCGAAATCCCCGGCACCCACCTGGTGGGCCAGCCCAGCAGCGGCGCCAGCGGGCGGATGCGCTCGTTCACGCTGCCGGAGAGCGATATCGAAGTCGGCATCTCGTCCGAGGTATCATTTCGGCCCAATGGACAACCGTTCGATGGCAAGAGATGCGCCCGTGCCGCCAGCTCGGCGTGCCCGCCATGAGCATGAGCCGGCCGCGGTGAGACCGCCTCGTTTACACGCCGTTCGATCGCCCCGCGCCGGGCGGTTCCGGCAAGGCCTGTGCGGGTGGACGTTAGCGGCCTTGCTGATCGCCACTCTCGCCAGCGCCGGGGCGGTCGATGGCCCGGCGCCGGCAAGGCAGCCTGCGGCCGAGGCCCCGCAAAACGAGCCGCTCGAAATCGGCTTTCTCGCCTTCGGCGACAGCGGCCTGCATTACGACTACATGCAAACCGGAACGCCGGCCCCGACGAAGGAAGCCTTTATCGCCAAGTACCGGCGCTACTGGATCGGCAACCGCCGGGACCCCAGGGATTTTCGGCCGCCACCCGCGTACTTCCACGGTAAACTGGACTCCTTCGTCATCGCCAGCGGCATGCAGCCAGTGGCCTCCGCCATGCAACGCCTCTGCTTGGATTTTTCGTGCGCATTCGCCGTCATGCTGGGCGACAACATCTATCCCTCTGGTGCCGAGGCGAACGAGGACGACCGGCATCGCTTCCGGGTCATGTTCTCCGAACCCTTTGGTGACTTTGGATCCGGCAACCCGGATTACCGCATCTACACGGCGCTCGGCAATCACGATTGGCGCACGTCGCGTGAAGGGGCAATGGCCCAGGTGACCTTCCTGCGCGACAATCCACCGTTTTTCATGGACGGCAACGTGTACCGCGTGAAACCACCTGCGGCCAAAGGCCAGGTGGAGATCTTCGTAATCGATACCACCGTGCTACTGGCCGGTGAAACCGTTCCCCTGGCGGGCCTGCATCCCGATGGCAGCGAAGCGGCCACGGGCAAGATCGAGTCCTTCGATCCGTGGGCGAAGCCCGCCACCACGCGGGAACGCAACATGGCGGATTGGCTGGAAGAAAGCCTCAGGGGCTCCACCGCGCGCTGGAGATTCGTGGCGGCGCATCATCCGATCTGGTCCACCGGCGGCTACAAGTTCGAACAGGCGCGCGTTCTGCGCCGCCTCTTGCTGCCCGCCCTATGCCGGCATGCCGACGGCTATCTGGCCGGCCACGATCACACCCTGGAATTACACGAAGACAGCTGCGCTGCCGTATTGGGCGACGAAAGCGTGCCGCTGCTGCAAATTGTCTCAGGCGCCGCGTCCAAGCAGCGCGGCGTCAATACGGCGTTCAGAGCCCATCAGAGTGCGCGGTATCCGGCCAACCGGGTCCTCTTCGCCAAGGGCATGACGTGGGGATTTGCCCACCTCCAATTGAAAGGAGACCGCGCGGTCGTGTCAATGTTCAGCACACCGAATTCCAGCAGCGGCGATGCGGTGCTGGAGTTCCGCCATGCGTTCACAAGACGATCCGGGCAGTTGGGGCACGCGTTGGTTGCACGCGAGTAGCACGAACGGAAAACGCAGGTTGGGGAACGAGCCAAGGCCATATGCTCGGTCGCCGGGAGCGGATACTGACTCTTCATCCGGCTATTCCACGGCACTCAATGCTGTCTGAGGCGGCGGATCGGGCAGCATGACAGTTCCTGTTGTGTGAACTCTCAGGCCTGACAGGTGCCCTCGTTCCCAAGGGAGAATGACCTCGCTCCCGACAGCATCTTGCGGAAGCGAGGTCTCGGTAAGTTCTACCAGGAAAACTCCTTGACGATATCGACGAAGGCGACCCGGCGGCGGAAGTCCACGTGTGCGGAATGAACGCCATGGAAGCCGTCGAAAAACGGGAAATCGGCGTCAAGAATATTCTGCACGCCCGCCGTAATGCGCCAGCCGGATTCAGGAAGAGTGTACGTACCCTGGAGGTCAACCGTCGTGTAGCCGTCCACATCGGTCCGACGTGCGCCGGAACTGATGTTCTCGTAGCTACTTGCGTGGTTAATGGTCAGGTTGGCGCCCCAATCACCCCGCGCCCAATCCAGGTACGCACTGCCTTTCATCTTGACCGGACCTTGATTCGTGCCTTCCTGTGCAATGGGATCGGTACCGGGCAGGGCAGTTTCCAGTTTTAGTGTGCGGGTGCCGAGAATCCCTGCCGCGAACTCGCCCATCGCCGTGTCGAAGGTATATCTCACAACGAAATCCACCGCCTCACTGGCCCTGCCGGACAAATTGAAACTCTGACGGTCGGCCACGTATGTCAAGACGCCATTTGCATCGCGCCTGACCTGGTCCGGGAACTGTTGCCAATTCACCAAGGCATACACGTAGGACCTGCCTAAACCGTCATACAGGCTCGAGATCAGGTTCTCGTATTCGGTCTTGCTCCACGAAGCGGAAAGATACAGCCCCGGCATGTCCACGGGCGTGTAATCAAACCCGAGAGTGATGGTATCGGAGTTTTGGGGTAGCAGGTCGGGACTTCCGCCACGAACAGATGTGGGAAATACCCGTGCATACGGCCCCCCATTCTCAATGGGGTTGAGTGGATCAGTATACCCAAGGGTGGTATAGGTTATTGCTGGCCTGAACAATTCCGGCAATGTGGCCGCCAGGAAAGCCTGGCCCCATGTGGCGCGCAACTTCAGGCTCTCGACCGGACGATAGACAACTCCTAGTTTTGTGACGAAGTCATCGTATTTTCGCTTGCTTGCCGGCTGCAGAATGCCATCGAAAGGCCCTTCGATCTCGTATTCGTCATATCGCCCGGCGGCGTAAACATTGAGTTTCTGGATGCCGGGGCGTGAATTGGAGTCGCCGATAAGCGGCGCCGAGAGTTCAAAAAACCAGGCCGTGTTTTCCGACTCGGGAACAATTTCCGGGGCATCCGGAACTCTGAACGTGAACGGATTCAACAGGAAGGAATCGAAGTCGAGCGTGTCCGTCCGTGCTTCAGTTCCCACGGCCAATTCGACGGGCCCGCCGGAAATATTAAAAAGCGAACCGGCCAAACTCAAGCCGACGACGTCCTGACTGCCGTCTCGTGCACCTCGGGTTTCGTACGTTAGAAACTCCATGAGTGTGGCGCGCTGCACGGTGCCATCGCCGAAACCATTGATTGCTTCCGCCGGATCGCTGCTGGCAAGCGCCGCTACAAATGCGGGGTTCCTGGAGCTGAAGCTAGCTGGATAACCGCCGTAAGGTTTATCCGTGCCGTGATTGGCGGAAAAGGTCGCTGTCCAACCCTCAATGGGTGTCTCCCAGCTTAGCGAGGCGCTCAGATTCAAGCGCTCCAGGTCCGTCGTTCTGGCAAAAGGCACAAGTTTGCCATCGGCGATTTCACGTTCAAACACGTAGCCCACGTGCACGTCCTTGCCAAATGGGTTGTAGTAGTTACTTGCAGGAACGGTAGTTCTGAAATCACTGGAGACGGCATTTTGATAGGAGTCTTGCCGCGCGAAAGATCCGGACAAACTCAGCGTCAAGCTCTCGCCGAATTCTTGCGTCAGGCTTAAGTACGCAGACAGGTGCTCGGAAGCTGGAATCGCCTCGCCCGCAGAGGTAGCGTTGCGCGTAAAGGGAATCAGATTAAAGTTCCCCGTTTGGGTCACAAACTCCTCATTGGACACCCATATGACATCATCCGGATTGATATTCGTGCCGTCACCATCGGGCAGGATTCCACGTATCGTGTTCGGTGGCGCGTTCGAGGGGAGTCCAGCCCCCCCCGACCGGAGAAGGCCAGGTTGCGTGTAGTTAGGGGCCCAGGCTCTGCCGCCCTGCTCGCGGAAATCCCCGTCTATGTCAAGTCCCGCATCACCCGCATATACGGCATCCTCGTCACGCCAATTGACGGACGCTGTCAGGTTACCGGTGTCCCAGGAAAATCCGAGAGACTGCTCGACAACCTTTCGGTGTCCGCCGGAGCTGCTGTTCTCGTAACGTATCGATGATTCCGAGCCTCGGTAGTCCTTCTTCATGATGAAGTTGACGACGCCTCCCACGGCGTCGGAGCCATACACGGCGCTGGCGCCGTCCGTCATCACTTCCACCCGCTCAATCGCACTGAAAGGGAGCGTGGAAACGTCCGTAAAGGTGCCATTTTCTGAGGGCGAAGCCGCCAGGCGCCTGCCGTTAACCAGAACCAACGTGGATCCCTCCCCCAGGCCACGGAGATTGAGCGTGACCGAACCGATCTGGAACCGAGGTGACTGACTGTCGTAACTGCCCCCGTTGGTAATCGAGGAAAAGTTCTGCGGCAAATAGCGAACAATGTCTTCAATGTTCGCTAGCCCTCGGGCGTCAATATCGGCCCGGGTGATTACGAATACCGGAGAAGCTCCAATTCCGCTCTGCAACCGGCTGCCCGTGACGGTTAGGGCTTCCAGTTCCAGGACCTCGTCCAGTTCCAAGGCTTCGTCGGCCTGTGAATCCTCGTCGTCCGAGTCGGCTTGCTGCTGGGTCAGGTTTTGGGCCATTAGAATCGGTTCCAGCGCCAACCGGCCACCTGCCGGTTGGGCTTTCTTCCCGGTCTCAGCCCTAGTGCGCCGGGCTCCGATGGCTACCGTCTCGTCGTTGACGTACTGGTACTCGAGTTCGGTGCCCTCCAGAATGTCGGACAGCGCCTCGCCAGGCTTGATCTTGCCTTGAGTGCCGCGTGAAGTCTTGCCGTTCGCCAGCGTGGCCACGTAGGCGAGTTGCAGATCGGTCTGTTCCGAAAATTCCTGCAGCGCGACAGGCAAGGGCTGTTCCTTAATGTCAATACTCGCCGCCGCGTCTTCCGCCGCGGCGGGCAGCGTAAACAGCCAGGCGCAAAGCGAGGTGCAACAGGCTAGCTTGAGATGTTGGTTGAAACTCATGGATCGGGGTCTCCCAGTGTGCAAAAGGAGGAGGCGCCCTGGTGAGCCGACAACGCCCAATATACGGCATGACCCCTCTTCGAGCGTCGTTTTGGACCGTAAGAGTGCGAGCTTGTGGCTTCTGATAGAGAGCCCCCTTGCAATAGAAGAGGTGTATTCCCCGGAAATCGGGCACCCTTGCGGGATTATTGGCGTGCTTGGCCGCCCTCCCCGCCTGTCAAGACAATGGTGCCGTCGGCGCGCGTGGAGGATTCCGCAAGTCGCATCTGGGACAGGAACTGCAGGAAGGAATCACGATCATCGGAACGAAATACGCCGCTGATGGGCAGTAATTCCAGCTTCGGGTCCCGGATTTCCACCGGCGGGGCGTTGTAGCGATTGAATTCTTCGATCACCTGTTTCAGCGGCAGTGCTTCAAACACCAGGTCACGGTCACGCCAGGCAATCGTATGATCAACAACTGTGTCTGTTACAGCCGCCCCGGCAACGCCCGCCGCCACCTGCGCCTGCTGACCCACCTCGAGGCGCAGCGGTCCCGGTGGACCTGATTCAGCGCGCCCGCCGTCTGCAAGTATGGCCGGACCGGCGGCCAGGGGCCGCACGTCCACGGCGCCTTCTATGACTGTTATCGTGACCTTGTCGCTATCTCTGCGCACGTTGAATTGCGTGCCTACCGCCTGAAACACTGCCTGATCGGTAATCACGCGAAATGGCCGCCCTGACTCCCTGGCGACATCAAACAGCGCCTCGCCATCGGAAAGATGTACGTCCCGGTATTCTTCGGAGTACGCAACCCGCATTGCTGACCGGGTGTTAAGCATCACCAGCGAACCGTCCTGCAGCGGCACGGAAGATTGCTCGCCGATCTCGGTTGTGTAGAGATTCGGGTCCTTGCCGGGAGCCAGGATCAGGAAGATCGCGCCGGCCGCCGCCGCCACAAGAACCGCGGCGGCTCGCGCCATCCCGCGACGGGGCGCGCCTGCCCGCGGGATCGTTGGCCTTTATTCCATTTCCCCCCCGCCCCGCCCCAGGCCCGGCGCCGCCTCGCGCCATCCAGCGACGGCGCGAGCTTGCCGGCGGTATCGTGGCCTTTGATCCATTCGCCGCGGCGCCCGGCATCGCCACCACGTTCGGCTGCGTGTCGGACAGGCGCGCCAGTTCCGCGGCCGAAGGTTGTGCAGAGTGCCCCGGCAGCGTGCCCCATATCGCCGAAATGGCAAGAAACTCCTTGATGTGCTCGGGCGATCGCCGCAGCCAGGCAGCAAACGCTTTCCTGGCGTCCTCATCGGCATCAGCCAGGGCAACAATCCAATCCGCGGCTTCCTCGGCGATGACGTCACTGCTTCTTGAAATTTTTCGCTCGTTCATCTCTCAACACTCGTAAAACCTGCGCAAACTCACGCGGCAATGCGCCAAACCTCTGGACAGGTGCTTTTTCACCATGGACGACGAAATGCCCAGGTCTGCGGCGATCTCGTCGTAGGTCATGCCGTCGCGCCGATGCATGAGAACAACCGCGCGGCATTTTGGCGACAAGCGCCGCAGCGCCTTCTCCAGGCGATCCATATTCTGAGCAATGTTGGCTTGATCCTCAACCGTCCGCCCCTCGTCGGCCAGTTCCACATCGTCCAGCGAGTCGCGCGGCGGCGGCATGGACGCATACCACTCCTGCAGGAGACCGCGGGCAATGCGAAAAAGGTAGGCTGCGGGATCGCGAATCAGATTCGCATCCGATACCCGCAGCATCCGCAGGTAGGCCTCCTGCGCCAACTCCTGCGCATCCTGTTCGTTGGGAAGACGAGCGCCGAGGAACCGCAGCAGTCGAACATACTGCAATTCGCCGGCAACCGGCTCCCGGCGGAGATTCTCCCCCGTGCTCGGCAGGTATATCACCCTTTAGTTGCCTTACTCTGCATATAGAGGGAAAAACGGTGAATTCCGGGCACCTTTACTTTTCACGGCGTGGAGATTCGCCAATAGACCCGATTGGAAACGAGGCGCCGGTCAAGGGTGGCCTCTGCCTGCGCGTCGGGCGAAACCGGCAGCGGCGTTTCCCCGGCAATCCGGACCGTGGCGGACGCCGCGTACCGCTGAGACGCCTCTTCACCAAAGTATGCGGAAACGTATCCATCCCCCCTGGCGAGAAGCGCAGTAGAGGCAACCCGGTCCGATGGGCCGGCGATTGATTTTGCCTCTATTGATATTGAGCCGTTATCGAAGGTCAATTGAGCCGTTAATGAGGCGCCGCCGTTCGCTGCGTGAATCGTGAAGTCCTGTGCAGCCACGATCGTGTTGTAGCCCAATTGGGCAAGCAGCGCACGTGAATCCGCGCTGGCGACCGCGAACTGCAAGGATAGCCAGCCATCGGCCGGAATGCGCGTAAGCGCGATGGGCGCGCTATCGCCCGACACCGGAATGAGAATGTAAGCGTAAGAAAGCGCTTGCGCGTTTCGCGCGGCAGTCGCCGTAGGCTCGCAGCGCATGAGGTGCAGATGCAGTTGGCCGGCGCCTGAGATGCGCCGGACTTCAAGCGCCTCGCCCAGCATTTGCTGCAAACGCAGTTCGTCCACGGTCCACACAAGGACCAACCGGTCGCAGGGCCAGGCAAGGCGGGGGTCCAGACCATCGGTTCGAGCCACGGGAGTGGCGCTGCACGCGGCGAGCGTCAGCGCAATGGCAGCCGCGAAGAGCATGGTTCGGCTGATGCGAAGCACCTTGGAAATCGGCTTTTTTGGGATCTGAATCATGCGAGTCTGAAAGTCCGCCTGCTTCCAGATAGGGCCGTCAATCTAACGATTCTAAACCCCGCGGGAGCAAGAATCGCTGCCTGGGCTCTCACACGGGGGTGAGCAGATTTTCCTTGATGCGCAACCCGAGGCCCGGACGCGCCCAATCCGATCCCACGCTTGACGCCAGTTTGCCCTCCCTGCCGAACATCAGGCTAGGCTCGGTTAAGTCGCGCTCCAGCAACAACGTGCCGAAGGCGCCTTCCGCGGCGACAAGCGATTTCCGATGCTCGTTCATCACCGCCAGCGAGGCGCGCGTGAGGATGCTGGTTTCGCCCACCTGCGCGCCCACGATCAGGCCGACGCCCATGTGATCCGCTTCCCGGGCCAGTTCCAGCGAACGGCGAATTCCACCCATCTTCGAGACCCTTAGATTGACGATCCAGCAGTTCGGGTCGTCGATTTCCTGCAACTGCTCGATTCGCGCCAGGCTTTCGTCCAGGATGATCCTGACGCCGGATTCAAGGGCGATCTGCGCGCAACCCTTGAAATCGCCCGCTTGCAGGGGCTCTTCGACGGCAAACACGTCCGCTTGAAGCGCCTTCAGGTAGCCGCTGACCTCCGCCGCGTCATACCAGAGGTTGTTGGCGTCCAGGCGCACCCGCAGCGTCTCGTCGCCTTTACGCGCAAGTGCCGCCAGTTTGCGCCGGTCCTGCTCCAGGTCACCCGACACTTTCACCTTGAAGTCGCGGAACCCCATCTGCCGGTATTGTTCCGCCTGGCGCTCATAGGCAGGCAGTTTGGCGTCGCCCAGCACGGCGGAATAGCGAAAAGCGCCGGCCAGGCGGGAGACGCCGAGCAGGTCTTCCATTGGGCAAGGTTCCAGCTTTCCCATGAGATCAAGAAGGGCTAACTCCACTGCGCAGAAAGCTGCGGGATTGGCGTCGATTTCTTCGCGATGCGCATCCGTCCAAGCGCGCAGTTCGTCCATGTCCCGTACCTCGCGGACAATCGACGCCTTGTGCTTATGGATGAAGGCGGCTGCCGAGGCAACCGTTTCTCCGGTGACGTATTCGCGCGGGCAGCCCTCGCCGTAGCCGGTCACGCCATCCGGGCCGCGGGCCGCGACGATGATGTTGGCAGCCTTGGCGCGGCTTGCCGAGGCGTGGCGGAAAACCACCTTGAACGGCACCGGGAACCGGTAAGTATCCAGACGCTCTATGGACATGGGCGCCGGCCTGCCGGTCAGAGCGGCTCCGAGTGCGCGGCAAAGTCAAACGGACATTCCTGCGCGTACTGCAAATGCAGATACTTGAATTGAGTGTCGCGCTGCCCCGCGGCCACCCGGTCGGCGCGGAATTCGCCGCCGGTTCCCGGGCGCAGCCATTGGATCTCGACCGGGGCCAGCCGCCCGCTGCCGCGCTTTCCGTCGTATTCGATATTCGCCTCGCGCAATCCGCGGTCCACCGCTTTGGCCAGGTCCGACAGTTGAAACAGCTCACGCCTGGAGGCCTCCAGGTACAGCGTGTACATCGCCGCCTCCTGATCGGCCAGCACGACGAAGAACTTCGGCGAAACGCCCACGCGGGCCGTTGCCGCCATCACGGCGTCCAGCACCTGCTTCTCATAGAGTTTCTCACCCGTAATGCTCGTCACGCCTTTCCCCTTCTGAACGAACTCAAGGCAGGGCGTCGCGTTGATCATGCGCGTGACTCGCACGATGTCATTCATGTCGTAGCGGTACAGGCCGTCCTGGGTGGTGACGAAAACGTAGTACTCACGGTCCTCTTCCAGTTCGTCGAGCAGCAGAAAATCCGCACGGCCCGCCTCCCGGGCGTCGCGCTCGGCGAACTCGAAGAAATTGTCCAGCAGAGTCGGGACACAGACGTTTTCAGCAGCATCGATATTGACGGTGCCCTGAAACTCGCTGGCGATGTAGCCCAGTTCGATGATCGAAGTCTCGGCCGGAATCGAATCGGCCAGCCGGCGAAGCGGAACACCGCAACTTCCGCCGGTCCAGGTCATGATCCCCTTGAGGCGCGGCCAGATGGAGGCATAGTCCAGCACGCCTTTGGCCGCCAGCAACCGCTCCAATTCGCGCGCCCTGCCTTGATTGCGGGGCAGCCTGATGTCCGCGGGCAGGCCGGCGTCATCCGGAAGGCGCCCCTCGTGGATCGCCGCGATCAGCGCCTCCGGCTCGCTTCGGATCAGGTCGAGAAGGCGTACAAGCGTGGACGGGTTGGCCGTCCCCACGGCGGTCACTTCAGGTTCCGCCAGCGCAAAGGCCGCGGTAGCGAAGTAACGGAGATCGTAATCGGGTATGTCCGCAATCTCCGGCGGCAATACGTATTTCTTCCGGACCAGTTTCGACATCCGCCCGTACAAAAGCCCCGAGGCCGAGCCATAGGGCAGCCCCGACGGCATGAGTCCCTCTACCGCCTGTCCCGTTATCCCCAGCACCTGTCCTTCGAAAGCCCGCGTCCCCCGCGCCACGGAGTAGGCAAACAGTTGCTGGTTTTCCTTGACGCGCTCAATCCCGGCCCGCGTCAGCGGTATGTCCTTGGCCGCCCCTGTTGTGCCGCTGGTGCGGTGGTAGTACACCGGCCTGTCGGCCGTAAGGCAGGGCTGTCCCGTGCGTTCCTGGATCTCCACGTACTTGCGCAGATCCTCGTAGTTCTTGGTCGGAACCGCTGCCTGGTAACCCCGGGGATTCACGATTCGTTTGAAATTGTGGCGGGCCCCGAAGTGCGTGTTGGCGTTGGTCAGCAGGATTCGGCGCAGCAGCGACTGCTGTGCCTTGCGCGGACTCCCGGTGGCACTCAGCAGCGACTGGTAGCGGCCGTCGCACTTGAGCGCAAGGGCGGCGCGCAATGCTGCGTACCGAAACGGCAGGCGGCTTTTGGTCACGGGTCGCCGGTACCGCTTTGAAGGTCGCTCATGAAGGGGGTTCGCATCTGCGCCCAGAAGCCCATCGGGTAAGCGCGACTGACAAGACCCAGCGGTCCGACCTCGCGGTCTTCGGGCAGATACCGTGTGCCGAACAGCAGGTCCCACACGATCAGGTTGTTTCCGAAGTTGTTGTTGGATTCCCGCGGCAGTTCCGAGTGGTGCCAGCGATGAAGTTCAGGCCCGGCGATCAGGTAGTTGAGAGGCCCCAGCCGCACCAGGCAGTTGGAATGCTGATAAAAGCCGTTGATGGCGTAGAACACGAAATAGGACGCCAGCACCTCGCCGGAGACACCGGCCAGCGCGAACGGCAATGCGTCAATGCAGTACTGGATGGCCTTCTCCAGCGGATGAAACCGCCCTACGTTGACCCAGTACAAACGGTGCGGCGAATGATGCACGGCGTGCAGCCGCCACATCGGCGAGAATCTGTGAAAAGCGCGATGCAGCCAGTAGCGTCCGAAATCCGCCGCCAGCATCATCAGCGCCGCCTGCGCCCACACCGGCAACTGGTGCGGCCAGAGGTTTCGCAGCACCAGACCTTCGGCGCGGAAGAAATCCGCTAGCGCCACAACCAGGGTAATGCTCAGCAGCAAGGGCACGCCAATCTGCACCGCGCCCAGGAACGCGGCGTCTGCGCCGACCTCCGCCGCGGCCGGTTTCCATTCCCGCCGATACGGTAGCTTCAACTCATGCCAGGTAATCAGGACCGCACCGAGCAGGACGGCCGCGTATGCGCTTAGCGCGGTGGTCAGGCCCAGCAGGGAGAATCCCGCAAACGAGGCGTAGGCCAGCGCCATGACGATCGGATAAGCCGAGGCGGCCACGATCCGCCCCCGTGTACTTACATTGCTTTCAGTCACGGAGAAACTAATGTACCGATCTTTGGGCAAAAGAGGAACGATTCCGCAGCCATTCCACCGTCAACAGGACCAAGACGGCGAAGGCGATCAGGAACACGGCCAGGGCCAGAATCGCCGGACTGATCTGTTCGCGTATGCCGGCCCACATCTGGCGGGGTATCGTGCGCTGCTCCAGTCCCCCGAGAAACAGCACCACGACCACTTCATCAAACGAAGCGGCAAAGGCGAACAGGCCGCCGGAGAACACCCCGGGGGCGATGAGCGGCAGCTGGATCCGGAAGAACCGCCGCAGGGGCCCGGCGCCGAGACTGGCAGCCGCCCTCAAGACGGTCCGGTCGAACCCCGCCAGCGTGGCAGTGACGGTGATGACGACGAACGGCGCGCCGAGCGCCGCGTGGGCCAGGATCAAACCGGCGTGCGTCTGAGCCAGGCCGAGACTGGAGTAGAAGAAGAACACGCCCACCGCCACGATGATGATCGGGGTGATCATCGGCGATATCAGCACTGCCGTAACCAGGTTGCGCCCCGGCATGAACGGGCTGGCCAGACCGAGCGCCGCCAGGGTGCCCAGCGTCGTCGCCAGTATCGTGGCCGCGACGCCGATCAGCAGGCTGTTGACAAGCGCCCGACTCCACGCCTCGTCGTCGAGGATGGCGTTGTACCAGCGCAGGGACCAGGCGTCCGGATCCAGGCGCAGCATGCCCTCGGTAAAGGTGAAGTACGGCTCGGCGTTGAAACTCAGCGGCACGATCACCAGGATCGGCGCCAGCAGGAACACGAAGCCCGCAATGCAAAAGGCATTGAACCCGTAGCGCCCCAGCCGCCTGCCCGGCATGCTCCTCATCTCAGCCCAGCCTCATTCGTTCGACGCCGATCGCCCGACTGTAGATGAGATACAGGACGGTTACGGCGATCAGCAGGATGCTGCTCAGCGCGGCTGCCAGTCCCCAGTTCAGCGATGTCTGCACGTGGTAGGCAATCTGGCTGGAAATCAACTCGCCGGTTCGGCCGCCAACCAGCGCCGGGGTGATGTAGTAGCCGATCGCAAGAATGAACACGAGCAGCGACCCCGCGCCGATTCCGGGCACGGTCTGCGGCAGGTAGACGCGCCTGAACGCCTCGAGCGGCGAAGCTCCGAGTGAAATGGCGGCCGGCATGTGCGATGCGGGGATGGAGCGCATCACCGAGTACAGCGGCAAGACCATGAACGGCAGCAGCACGTGCGTCATGGCCACGAAGGTGCCGGTCATGTTGTAGATCATCTGCAGCCTGGCGTCATCCGGCAGGATGCCGAGGGAAACCAGCAGTCCGTTGATCACGCCCTGGCGCTGCAGGAGCACGATCCAGGCCGTGGTGCGCACCAGCAGGGAGGTCCAGAAAGGGACCAGCACCAGCAACAGCAGCAACCTGCTGCGTTTCGGCGGCGAGTTCGCAATCATGTAGGCGATGGGGTAACCGATGAGCAGGCTCAGCAGCGTCACGCCCAGGCTCACCAGCAGCGTCCGCCACATCAGCGGCGTATAGACCCGGCTTTCGTCCGGACGAAGGCCGATGCTGCCGTCCTCCTTTCGCTCGAGATCGAGCGCCTGCAGGTAATGCCGCGAAGTAAAGCGGGCGCCGGCCTGCCGAATGGCCTGCCAGGTCGCAGGCTCTTGCCAGTCACGGTGAATGCCGGTCAGCGTGTCCCGCCAGGTACCGGCGAATTCGGTCCTCGCAAGCCGGCGCGCGGTTCGATTGAGCACCCCGCGCATGCCGCTTTGCACACGATTAATGGCGCCGCTTACGCGGGGCAGCGTACGTTCTTCAAGCGCTCGGGCGAGTTCCCCGGCAATGGCGGCAAAAGCTGCCTCGGGAGGCAGCCCTTCCCCGTCCCACCCGGCCAGCGCCTCCATGGTTTCCGGGAAGACCTGCGAGACTTCCGGCTGATACGCGCTCTTGCCGAGCAGCGTCGCCAGTGGAACGACGAAGCTGAGCGTCACGAAGGCCAGAAGCGGCAGTACCAGCGCCAACGCGCCCAGCCGGGGCGCCGCTTGCAAACCGGTCAGGAAGCGTTTCAAGGCTTCGGCAAATCGAGGTCAGCGGGCCAGCCAAGCGCTGAAGCGTTCGTACATTTCATCGCGGTTCTCGCTCCACCAGCGCCAGTCCAACTCCAGGGCCCGGCTGAGGTTCTCCGGCGATGTGGGCATGTGCGGCTCCATGACTGTGCCGGTTTCAAGATGCTTGTCCACGAGCGTCCGGGCGGAAGCGCGTACCGGACCGTAGGAGATGTACTTGCTGATGTTGCTGATCGAGCGCGGCCGGTTGGCGAACAGCACGAATTGCCTGGCCGCTTCATACCGCGGCGTGCCGGCCACGATTGCCAAATACCCGCTATCCAGCGCCTGGGCGTCCCAGACAATCACGAAGGGCTGGTCCTCCAGCACCTGGGCGTTGAATATCCGGCCGTTGTAGGCGGTGCTCATGATCACTTCGCCGTCGGCAAGCAACTGCGGAGGTTGCGCGCCGGCTTCCCACCACACCACCTGGTCCTTGATGGTGTCCAGTTTGCGGAAAGCGCGGCTCAAGCCCTCGGGCGTGTCCAGCACCCGGTACACCTCGTCCAGCGGCACGCCGTCGGCCGCCAGGGCGAATTCGAGGTTCACCAGCGGCGAACGGCGCATGCCCCGGCGCCCGGGAAACTTCTCGAGATCGAAGAAGTCCGCTATGGTTTCCGGCGGGGAACCTTGCAGGAACTTCCGGTTATAGGCAAAGACCGTGGAATAGAAAATCATCCCGGCGCCGCACTCGGAGACCGATTCGGCCGGATAGTCGACCTCCGGCGCCTCTCCGTTCACGCCCGCCGGCAGGTCGGCAACATCCATCACTTCGATCAGTCCCTCGTCGCAGGCCAGGCGCGCATCCGGCATCTCCAGGTCCACCACGTCCCAGTGCACCGCGCCGGCATCGACCTGCGCGCGGATCTGCGCCAGTCCGCCGTTGTAGTCTTCCATCAGCACTTCGATGCCGGTCTCCTCGGTAAACGCCCTGTGGTAGGCCTCCTCACAGGCACGCGCGTACGAACCGCCCCAGGAAACCACCGTGATCGACTCCGCCGATACGGCGGCCGCCGGCGCCAGCAGAATCAGGCCCAGAAAACCTCTGACCAGAATTGAAACCCCTGGCCGGGAAATGATCACTACTTGCTCACTCACGTTATGCCCCCGTGTCTTCAATACTCTTCGGCCTCCAGCGCCCGGCAATCCAGCGCGCCCCAGCCGATCCGCACCCTGTCGCCCGGCAGGATGCCGCCATGACCCACTATGTTGGGGATCTTGGCGATGAACTCCGTATTTCCACAAACATGCAGCCGAACGCGCAGGTGGTCGCCGAGAAAGCTGATGTCCTCGACCCGGGCATCAAGCTCGTTGGAATATTGCATCGATAGCGGCGCGATATTGACTCTTTCCGGGCGTATCGCCACCAGCGTTTCGCTGCCCGCCGGCAGGTCCGCGATATGAGCGGCCTGCAAACGCTGCTCCGCCACTTCCACTTCACAGACTCCCCGCTCGACAGACACGATCCGTCCCTTGAGCAGGTTGTTCTCGCCGATGAAGCTCGCGACAAAGGGACGTTGAGGTTCCTCGTACAGCACCTCGGGCGAGGCAACCTGCTCGATCCGGCCGGCCCGGAAGACCGCCACGCGGTCCGACATCGCCATGGCCTCGGTCTGGTCGTGGGTGACGTAGAGCACCGTGACACCGAGTTGCCTCTGGATACGCCGGATTTCGTACTGCAGCTGCTCCCGCAAGCGCCTGTCCAGAGCGCCCAGCGGTTCGTCCATCAGCACGAGCTCCGGCTCGAAGACCAGCGCGCGGGCAATAGCGACGCGCTGCTGCTGGCCCCCGGAAAGCTGGTTGGGACGTCGGTCCTCAAGCCCCGTAAGGCGCACCAGCTCAAGCGCCCGGCCGACGCGTTCCTGTCGCTGCCCGGCATCCAGGCCCCGCACCTCCAGCGGAAAGGCCAGGTTGGCGCCCACGCTCATGTGAGGAAAGAGCGCGTAGTTTTGAAAAACAACGCCTATTCCACGTTTGTCGGGCGGCAAGCGGGCCACCGACTCGCCATTGATGCGGATGTCCCCGGCAGTGGGCGGTTCGAATCCCGCCAGCATCATCAGGCAGGTTGTCTTGCCCGAACCCGACGGGCCCAGAAGCGTCAGAAACTCGCCTTTGTGCAGTTCGAGGTCAAGCTCCCGTACTACCCAGGCCGAATCTCCGAATCGCTTGTAAACACCTCGGTATTCAACATGGGGCGCGACTTCGCTCATAACACTTTCGGCGGGTCCTGGGACGGCACATGCGGGACGGGCCGCGACATTGTGAAAGACCGGCAGGACAAAAGCAAACAGCAGTCCCTGACTCGCCCGACAAGTCAGTAGCGAACGGACGAGACAAATATCTTGGGATGGCGTATCCGTACACGGATGTGAACGCCCAGCAGCAGAATGAAGCCGGCAATTACGAGATGAAAGAACGCCGGAATTGTCTTCGAAAACCACTCATTCCCCGCGAGAAATGTCATTCCGGCTAACCAGCGGAAAGCCATGAAAGCGAAATAGACGCCGCCAAGGGTGAGACAGGCCCGGTATTTCCAGCGCCTGACGCGCATGGTCCGGTTGCGCACCTTGTGCAGGACATAACTCATCCAGCCGACAAGGGCGAGCTGACCGGCCAGCAGGACGGAGTAGGGCAGCACGCCACCGTGCCAGGCCTCGAACGGGGGAATGAACTCGACGGGGTAGATCGCCTGAAAAAGCTGCGCCAGCACGCGCAGGCCGAACAACGCGCAAAGCACGCTCATCGCAGCCAATAGCAGCCAGTCACGCCTCATTGCATCCTCATGCAGACCAAATTAGCTTACCAGCATGTATATTGCGGGAATCCTGTGTTCTTGCTTCAAGGCAATTTGTTAGATTTGCCGCGTGCAAGACGAATCCTGTTCAGGCCGAAAGCTGGAAGACCAACAATGAGACATACCTTGCTGAGACTGGCGGCCACCGCTCTGCTGGCCGGATTGAGTGGAGCGGCGCTCGGGCACGCTTACGTTCACATGACCCACATGCCGGCGGGCTGGTTTCACGACGTGGAGGTGCGGGTGCCGCATGGCTGCGGTTCCGATCCCACGACCGAGGTGCGGATAAAGATTCCCGAAGGCGTCATGCGCGTCACCGTCGCGCACGATCCGAACTGGAAGGCCGAGACGATCATGCGTGAACTCGATCCGCCGATCGACATGGGGGAAGGCTTCCAGATCAGCCAGACCGTGGACGAGATCGTCTGGACCGGGTCCGAATTGCCGACGCGGCGATTCGGGCGTTTTCTGTTCCGCGCGCTCCTTCCGGAAGAACCCGGCCGCATCCTCTGGTTCAAGACGATCCAGCGTTGCGGTGATGACAAGGAACTGCGCTGGGACAAGGAGAAGACCGACGACAGCCAGCCCATGGGGACATTCCTGCGCGTCGTGCCCGACTCATCCCCATTCGTGGTGCTGACCGAGCCGGAGCGGCCACAATACGATTTCTGAACCACAGGCCGCGCGCCGGCTGAACCCCGGATGATACGGGCACCCGCATGAGCCGCAACAGGGGACCGAAGCGCCGCACGCCGCTGAACCGGGCGCTGTTGACGCTGCACAAGTGGGCCGGGCTGGCCGCCGGCGCGTGGCTGCTGGTGCTGGGCGTCAGCGGCATTCTGCTCGACCACGACGAGTGGCGCTGGCAACGGCAGATGACCGTGCCCGAGTCGTGGCTTTCCGCCCGAGTGGCGCGGCTGCTGCCGGCCACCGTCATGCGCTACGTTGCGGTCGACGAAGCGCATCCAGACCGCTGGCTGGGCGGCTCGGAGCGCGGACTGTGGCTGACCGAGGACGGCGGCGAGAACTGGCGCGTCGTTCCCTTCCCCGAAGACGCAATGCCGCAGGTGCTGCGCTTCGCAAGACCGGACGACGGCAGTCTGGAAGGAATCATCGTGGCCACCGACGACGGGTTGTGGCGTACGACCGGACAGGGTCGGGGAATCGAGCGCTACGCGATGGAAGGCACGCGCATAGGCAGCCTTACAGCCGGCAGCTATCGGGATGAACTGGTCGGCATCGTGGACCACGATCGGATTTTCCGGATCAGCCGCAGCAAGCCGTCGCAACTCGAGTGGATGAATCTCGACCAGGTCACGGTGACGGGACTGCCGGAACAGGTCAGTGTCTACGACTTCGTCTTCGACCTCCACTTCGGCTACGGCATTTTCGGGCGCACGGCGTCCACGCTGATCAACGATTTCGGGGGGCTGGCGATGGCCGTGCTGGCGATCAGCGGCTTCCTGTACTGGTTCCTTCCCTCGCGCTGGCGGCGCCGGTCCGGACCGGGGCCGAAGGTCCGCCGCGAAATGCACCGCTGGCTGTACCGCACTCACGCCACTGCATTCGGCATCCTGGCGCTCGTTCCGATCGTGTACCTGAGCGTGACCGGCATCCTCCTGGATCACGTGGTCGGCTTCGGAAACTGGTCGCGGGACGTTCCCATGGAACGCGCATCCTTGCCGCCCGTTTATCAGTACCGCTCACTCGGCGAGGAGTTGGAGCAGGTTGTGGCCTATCCCGGGGAGCCCCGGCGCTTAAGCGTCAGCACCCGGCTCGGGCTACTGCACACGGACGACGGCGGAAGGTCCTGGAAAGCCGACATCGATACCGGCGAACAGGGCGGCAACCTGTTCCGCGTAGGGAGTCGCGTGTTCTTCAGCAATAACCGCGGAATGCACCTTCAGCGGCGGGACGGCGAAAGGGGGTGGTCGCAGATCAAGGGGCCGGCGACCATGGTCAGTGACGGCGTGCTGCTCGATTCGGCGCTCTATCTGAAAAACAGCAGGGGTTTCTACCGGGAGCAGGCGTCGGGCGATTTCGAACTGACGGACATGAAATCACCGCAACTTTCCGGCGCCACCTTCTATCTGTTCGTGGTGGACGTGCACACCGGCAACATCATTCACGAGCAGTTCAAGTGGGTCAACGACCTGGTGGGCGGGCTGGCGGTGTTGCTGGTGCTGACGGGGCCCGTCCTCTGGTGGCGCTGGAAAAGCCGCTAACCCCTCTCAGTCCCAGGCCTTCTCCGGATTTCGGAAGCGTTCGATCTGCCTTTGCTCAAAAGCGCCGGGGTCGGCCAGGATCGTGTCGCGCATTTGCGGGGCGCCCGCGCCGGCGAAAATGTGTCGCTCACCGGACTCGAAGGCATCGAAGACCTCCCTTGCGTGTTCTTCCGGGGTGAGCAACATCGGAGTGTCGCGGGCCGACATGCGCGTTCTCACGCCGCCGGTGTAAACGCCGGCGATATCCACTCCGGTTCCGTCGAGGTCCGCCCGCAGTCCCATGGTCATGATCGCCTGCGCGCCCTTGGCGGCGCAATAGCTCGCATGCGAAGGAAGGCAGAAAATCGCACCGATCGAGAGGATGTTGATCACGCCGCCCTCGCCGCGCTTAATCATGTCCGGCAGATACAGCCGGCACATTTCAATCGGAGAAAAGCAATCCGTTTCCATTACCTGACGCGCGTTTTCGAGGCTGCTGGCGCGCAGGAAGCGGCGCTCGTCCTCATTTTCGCTGCCGGAAATCCCGGCGTTGTTGATCAGAAGGCTGGTATCGCCGGTCTGCTCCGCCACCGAAAGGCGCTGCGCCTCGTCGTCGATATCCAGCGCGAAACCGCTGATCCGCGAGGGATCCAGCGCCACCACGTCCGGCAGGCTGGAGGGATCACGCGCCGTGGCGTACACCTTGCGCGCCCCACGCTCAAGAAGCACCTTTACAAACCCCAGGCCGATGCCCCGGTTTGAACCGGTCACCAGCGCCACACACCCTTCAATCCTCATAATAGTTGCCTCGCATGAATTGCAATCAGTCTAGGCCCTGACGATCAGCTAAGAATCCGCTAGCGCAGAGTCCAGGAAGTGCCGCCAGCGCCGAACCTTGGCTTCCAGCGGCATGGCGGCATAGGCCGGGCTGGATGAAGGCAGGCGGCAAAGGCTTATTTCGCCCGGAAGCTCATTCAGCCAGACGCCAAAATGCCTGCGAAACGATTGATGCGCCTTGGCGCCATTGCATCCAACGGCGCGCAGGCCGGGCAATTCACCGAATAGCGCGGGCAGATCGTTCGGGCGCTCATTGCGAATGGCGGTGTCGAGGCTGCCTCGCCGCTCGGCCCGCTCCAGCACATCCCAAAGCGCAATGCGCTTTCGCAGCAGGAATGCGCATTTCCTCTCGTATTCATAGTGAGGCAGGTGCTGCCCGAAAACGGCCGCCAGCAGCGCCCAGAACTGATTCTGCGGGTGGCCGTAATATTGGCGCCGGCGCAGCGATTCATCGCCCGGCAGGGATCCGAGAATGAGTACTCTTGCGCGCGGGTCAAAGACGGGCGGAAATCCGTGCTTGACTTGCATCGCCAAAACGTTATCACGGCAGAGCGCAGGAACACCCGAGCGAAAGCCGGACAAGCAGCTTGACAGCATGCAGTGTATTGGTGCTATGGTGTTAGCACACCATAGCCCACATGGGTTGGCGTGAGGCCGCAAACCATGGCTCGTTTGACAATCAGTCTTGCCGACAGGACGCATCGCGCGCTGAAACAGGCGGCGGCGCGCCAGAATCGCTCAATGGCTTCAATCATTGAGGAAAGCCTGCGGCTTAGAGGCATTCAGCCTTTGGGCGATGCCCGGGAGTTGGTCGCCAGAGCGCGAGGGCAGTCTGATCTCGATACGGAACAAGCCCTGGCGATAGCGGTTCAGGAAACAAGGAGCTATCGCCAAGGACGGTAGCCTCGACCGGCGCGAGTGACCATGGAAGGTAAACGCCAGCAATGCCAATGATCTCCGCCGTTCTGGTCGTCGATACCAACATCGTGGTTTCGGGGCTGATCGGCTCCGACAGTAGCAGTCCGCCGGCCCTAATCGTTGACGCCATGCTGGATGGAAGACTTGTCTATCTGATGTCCGAGCAATTGCTGAACGAGTACTCGTCCGTTCTCCGGCGCGAAAGTCTGGTGCGGCTGCACGGTCTGAACAGCAGGGAACTCGACCTGCTGCTTACATCTCTGGTTGCAAACGCAATGTGGCGCAAGCCCGTGGGCGCGCCAGATGCACCGGACTTCGGTGATCAGCACCTATGGGACCTATTGGCGGCCTATTCGCAAAGTCGATTGGTTACAGGCGATCAGGCCCTGCTCAAGAAGCCTCCGGCGGGAGTTTCCGTAGTCTCGCCGCGCCATCTCGTGGACACGATATTGGCGCCTTCAGCGCCGTGACAGCGGGTTAGCTGCCCTCGAACAGGCCCACGTCGTACAGGCCGGTGTCGGCGCGCAGCGGCTTGAGCGCTTGCTGGTATTCCTCGCTGTTCCAGAACGCCTTGGCGGCTTCCAGCGAAGGCCAGCGCGATATGACGCAAGGGCGCTTGCTCCACATCTCGCCCTCCAGGACGGTTTCCGCATCACCGCGCACAATGTACTCGCCGCCGCAGCGGCTGGTCAGCTCAGCGGCGCGCCGCGCATACTCCATGAATCCTTCTGTGTAATTATCGACTCGCGCCGCAACAATGATGTATGCAGTCATGTATTCCTCCTCGCCGCAAAATGCGGCGCAACAGTCTAACCCGCAGCAAATGGGTCCCGAATTCGCAACTCGGGAAACAGTGAGAAATCCCGATCCTTGGTAAGCAGAGCCTCCACGCCGTGCGCGACGCAGATGGCCGCGATACGGGCGTCGTGAATCACGCCGCCAACCACGCGCGGGCGATCCACGAAGCGCTGCAGGACACCACGAAAATCCTCGGTTTCGCCGATCATCCGGTTTGACGGCGAAGCTGCCCAGGCCTGGAACTGACTCCAGGCCTTGTGCGGAGGCGTGGCGCGATCCTTCCAGATTCGGCGGTTGGTTACCACGCTCAGGAACTCGTAGCAGCAAGGCCACGGAATCGCCCAGGGGCGATCGCCCTGGGACAGATCAGTCATTAGCGCATGGGCCGCAGCGCCAACCCTGGCTTCAAGCCGATGGGCGTAAACAAGTACGTTTGTATCTACGGCAATCACCGCGTGCCTGGGTCGCCGTAGATCAGTTCGCGCAGTTCCGGCCACGAATGCCGTTCAAGCGGATCAGGCGCTTGCGGATCGCCTTCCCGCAGGTCAGGCAGCGCGTACGGGCGCGGGTTGCTGCGCGGCGAAAGCACCAGGCGCAGGCCGTCTTCAACCAGGGCGCGCAAAGAACAGCCCTGAACCTTCGCCTGGCGCTTGGCTCGCGCAAGCAGTTCATCGTGAATTTCGAGGGTGGTCTTCATGGACCCATACTACCCATACGCTCGAGTATGGGCAAGCCATACAGCGTCGAGCGGGAGGCGGGAGGCGGGAGATGGGAATCTATTTCGAGGGCAGGATGCCCTCGTTCCCGGAGGAATGAGAGAAACAGGCGACAAGCTTGAGTGTGGGAACCCGAGAACCGGTCCATCAAAGACCGAGGGTTATTGCTCTTAAAGGAGGTGATCCAGCCGCACGTTCCCGTACGGCTACCTTGTTACGACTTCACCCCAGTTGCTGGCCACACCGTGGTGAGCGCCCTCCCTAAGGTTAGGCTACCCACTTCTGGTGCAACCAACTTCCATGGTGTGACGGGCGGTGTGTACAAGACCCGGGAACGTATTCACCGCGACAATGCTGATTCGCGATTACTAGCGATTCCGACTTCACGAAGTCGAGTTGCAGACTTCGATCCGGACTACGACCGGCTTTGAGGATTAGCGCCCCCTCGCGGGTTAGCAACCTTCTGTACCGGCCATTGTAGCACGTGTGTAGCCCTGCCCGTGAGGGCCATGATGACTTGACGTCGTCCCCACCTTCCTCCGGTTTGTCACCGGCAGTCCCTTTAGAGTTCCCGGCCGAACCGCTGGCAAATAAGGGCAAGGGTTGCGCTCGTTGCGGGACTCAACCCAACATCTCACGACACGAGCTGACGACAGCCATGCAGCACCTGTCACCTGGTTCCCGAAGGCACTCTCCCGTCTCTGGGAGATTCCAAGGATGTCAAGGGCAGGTAAGGTTCTTCGCGTTGCATCGAATTAAACCACATGCTCCACCGCTTGTGCGGGTCCCCGTCAATTCCTTTGAGTTTCAACCTTGCGGTCGTACTCCCCAGGCGGAGAACTTAACGCGTTAGCTCCGACACCGAGAGGCAGACCCTCCCGACATCAAGTTCTCATCGTTTACGGCGTGGACTACCAGGGTATCTAATCCTGTTTGCTCCCCACGCTTTCGCGCCTGAGCGTCAGTATTGGGCCAGGAAGCCGCCTTCGCCACTGGTGTTCCCTCCGATCTCTACGCATTTCACCGCTACACCGGAGATTCCACTTCCCTCTCCCATACTCTAGTCGGGCAGTATCAAATGCAATTCCCAGGTTAAGCCCGGGGATTTCACATCTGACTTACTCAACCGCCTACGCGCGCTTTACGCCCAGTAATTCCGATTAACGCTCGCACCCTCCGTATTACCGCGGCTGCTGGCACGGAGTTAGCCGGTGCTTCTTGTGCAGGTAACGTCAGTACCGCGGGAGTATTAGTCCCCGGCGTTTCTTCCCTGCTGAAAGTGCTTTACAACCCGCAGGCCTTCTTCACACACGCGGCATTGCTGGATCAGGCTTTCGCCCTTTGTCCAATATTCCCCACTGCTGCCTCCCGTAGGAGTTTGGGCCGTGTCTCAGTCCCAGTGTGGCTGATCATCCTCTCAGACCAGCTACGGATCGTTGCCTTCGTGAGCCGTT
>MKWU01002073.1_pt1 | contig 31717 bp, 24 predicted proteins | sample 809101 | NCBI WGS metagenome assembly MKWU01 (sample SAMN05860141, study PRJNA318959) | sponge metagenome | host: Aplysina aerophoba | place: Slovenia: Piran, Adriatic Sea, Gulf of Piran | collected 2013-05-07
AGCAGCATCTGCAAGCGGGCACGCTGGTGCGCTCGGACGGGCTGGCTTGTTTCCGGGGCGTGCAGGCGGCTGGCTGTGCGCACCAGGCGCAGGTGACCGGAGGCGGCAAGGGCAGCTGCGAGACGCCCGGGTTGAGCTGGGTGAACACCCTGCTGGGCAACGTCAAGCGTGCGATCGACGGAACCTACCATGCCTGCGAGGCACGCTATGCGGGGCGCTATCTCGCCGAATTTGCCTATCGCTTCAATCGGCGCTACGAGTTGGCCGATCTCGTGCCCCGTCTCGTCTATGTTGCAGTGCGCACCCCGCCGTTGCCCGACCGGCTCCTAACTCTGGCTGGAACTGCTGGGTAATCAGGAATCGTTTTGGGAGATTGGCGATCAAGGTCTACGGTCTGGCGGTGAGTTCGGTGGGCTTCTCAGATCAGTCTGGAACATGGAGTTTCAGTGGCATGGACGAGCGATTCTTGGCGGCAATCCAGTTCACGTGTTTGATGTCTCACTTCAAGAGAAAACCATGCACCTCAAGCGCGCCGACAGGCATGACGGCGGCTACGTCGCGTCGAAAGGGATCGTCTGTATAGACGAAGCGTCAGGTCACACGCTCGCGATTGCGATGGAAGCTATTAACATCCCGTGGTCCTACGGAATCAATAGAGCCTTACAAAGCGTTGTATTTTCGGAAGTAACTTTAGACAACCGGACCTTCTTGCTGCCAATTGCTTCCGAATCAATAGTAGTCAATATCGGCGCACCTACGTTCAGGCAGAGCTCTCAGTATCAAAATTGCCAGAAGTTCGATGCCGAGTCAGAACTGAAATTCGAGAGCATCGAATTGACAGTAAGCTATCCAAGGCATAGCGAATAACAGCGCCTTCTTCCCGCACTCGTTGGAGGCCAAGGCGCTTGCCAATCACCATCCATCAGCACACCCCGAGAAGGGTCGTGCAACCTCTGCCATCTGGTCATCAATGAGCTTGTTCCCATTCTTCAAGGGGCACGGAAGCGGCCCTCCGCTGCAGCGGCAGAAAGCCAGACAATCGTCGGATTCAGAGCCGCCTGATTCATTCTGAGTGTCGTGGGGGGTAGCGGCATTCATTGCTAGGATGCGAAGCTAGGTAGAGAAACGGACCGAGGCTTGAGGCGGCACCTCAGTAACCGCGTCGTTGAAGCCTTACGGTTGAAGCCTGATGTAGCCGCCCGGACCCGGGGTGCTAAACTGGCTTTGGGCTCCGGACCCGTGCAGCGGGATGTCGCGAACTCCGCCAGGTCCGGGAGGAAGCAACGGTAGTGGCCTCTGCCGCGTGCCGCGGTTGTCTCCGGGGCCCAACTTCCGGTAGCTCTCGACCGTTCCCATGTATCAGGTCATTGCGCGCAAGCATCGGCCGCAAACCTTTGACGAGGTGGTCGGCCAGGGACACGTCAAGCAGACGTTGCGCAATGCCCTTGACCAGCGGCGCATCGCCCACGGCTATATCTTCTCCGGCCCCCGGGGCACGGGCAAGACGACCATGGCCCGAATCGTCGCGATGGCCCTCAATTACGAGGAAGGGCCGAGTTCCGCGCCGGATCCCGATTCGCCGGTTTGCCGGGAAATCGCCGCGGGCGTTTCCCTGGATGTCGTCGAGATCGACGCCGCCTCCAACCGCCGCATCGACGACATCCGCGACCTGCGAGAGAGCGTCAAGTTCCGCCCTGTGCGCGACCGCTACAAGGTCTTCATCATCGATGAGGCGCACCAGATCACGAACGACGCCTTCAACGCGCTGCTCAAGACCCTTGAAGAGCCGCCCGACTGGACGGTTTTCATCTTTTGCACGACAGAGCCCCAGGCAATTCCAGCCACGATCGCTTCGCGTTGCCAAAGCTTCGCGTTCCGCTCCGTGGATCTGCCGGAAGTGCTGGATCATCTTCGAAACATCTGCGGCAAGGAGGGCGTCGACGCCGAGGATGACGCGCTGCTTGCAATCGCCCTGGCTGGGGACGGCTCGATCCGCGACTCGCTATCGACCCTCGACCAAGCGATCGCGGCTTTTGGCAAGAAGCTCGAGGTTCAGAGCGTGCGTGACTTGCTCGGAGCGATCCCGAGCGAGGTCACGGATCGGATTCTGGGCGCCATTGTCGACGCCGAACCCGCCACGATGCTGGCGATAGCGGATGAACTGTTCCGCGAGGGCCGCCACCCGCAACACTTCTGCGGCGAGCTGATTCGCCAGTTCCGCAACCTGATGGTCATGAAGGTCGCGGGGACCGCGTCGAAGCTGGTGGCGACCACCGAGCGCGAGCGCGAGACGGCCCAGGGGTGGCTCGATCAACTCTCGAAAGAGGACTTGATCCGGTATGTGCAGATTCTGCTCACTCTGTACGAGGACCTTCAACAAGCTACCCAGCAGCGGTTTCGCCTTGAGATCGGCCTGCTCAAGCTGGTGTACGCGGGACGGCTCCGGCCGATTGAAGAGGTCTTGTCAGGTTTGGGGTCCGCAGGAGCGGAGTTGCCAGATCGACCTGCCACCCGGATTGGCCCGAAGAAGTCCTCTCCCGAACCGTCCCGGTCCGAGGCGCCGGCTCCGCAGCCTGCGACACCCCGGTCGCAGCCCGCAGCCCGTGCATCGGAGCCAGCGTCTCCCAAGGCTGCGGTATCGCCGGAACCAGATCCAGCGCCGGTCGCGAGCGAACCGACTGCCGCAAGCGCCGTCGATGACAGTTCGGTGCCTGCCCGCACGCCGTCCGAGCCCGCGCCGGTCGCGGACAGCGAAGACGATATCAAGGGCCAGCTCATCGCTTCCATTGCCGGCGCCGATGCGTCTTTCCTTGCGGATGCGATCCGGATGGCGCGGGTGGAGCGCCAGGGTCGGGTCGTGACGATTCACGTCAACCGCGAATGGATTGCCATCGTCGAACTGCAGCAGTCCGTGCTCGAGGCCGCGCTATTCGGGCTCGTCGGCGGGAACCCCGATCTCAGGCTCATACCTGACGATGGCGGTCGGTCCGAGCGGGAGCAGGCCTCGCCCGGCGCAACAGGCAAGTCCGGCAGGGCGGAGAACGGAGCGGTTGTCGACAATGTCAGCAAGCGCGCGCTGGCAGATCCGGCAATCAGGGAATTCGAACAGAGATTCAAAGGTCGCGTTGCGAACGTAATGGACCTGAAGGAGAATGCGTCGTGAACCTTCCAGGCGATCCGGCCCAAATGTTGCAGCAGGCCAGGGAGATGCAGGAGCGTCTCGATACAGAGATTGCAGCGATTCATGTGGAAGCCTCGACCGGAGGTGGCATGGTGACCGTCGGCATGGATGGCACCAAGAGAGTCACCAAGATCGTGATCGAGCCCGTGGCTGCCGAGGATGTCGAGATGCTCCAGGACATGGTCCGCGGGGCGTTCAACGAGGCATCGAAGCGAGTGGAGGAGCAGATGCAGCAGAAGCTCGGCGGCATGCTGGGGGGCCTGGGCCTGCCTCCGGGGATCATGGGAACATAGGCATTCCGCGCCAAGCGAGGGCGCGCTCATGGCCTCGAACGATCTTGCAGCTCCCATGGCCCGCCTGGTGGACGAGTTCAAGCGTCTGCCCGGAGTCGGTGCGAAGTCGGCCCAGCGCCTGGCGTTCCATCTGCTCGGAATCGAGCGGGAAAAGGCCGAGAGCCTCGCGAGCGCCATCTTCGAGATGCGCGAGCGAATCCAGCTCTGCACTCAATGCAACAACATTGCCGTGGATGCCCTCTGCCCGATCTGCAACGATGCCCAGCGGGATCACGGGCTGATCTGCGTGCTTGAGCAGCCCAACAACATCATGGTGGTCGAACGAACTCGCGCGTTTCGCGGCGTTTACCACATCCTCCACGGCGCGCTGTCCCCGCTTCGGAGCATTGGCCCCGAGGACTTGAAGATCAAGAGCCTGCTGGAGAGAATGCGCGACCGGCCTGTGCGCGAGATCATCCTGGCGACAAGTCCCACGACCGAGGGGCAAGCTACATCGGCCTATTTGAGCAGGCTGCTCAAGCCGCTCCAAGTCAAGGTCAGCCGGATCGGCCTCGGCATACCGATCGGCAGTGAGCTTGAGTTTGTCGACGAAGCGACGATGAGCGAATCGATCGAGGGGCGCCGCGAACTCTGACGGAGCGATGGTTCTGGCGCGCTCACGTCATCTGCATGAACAGTTGGATGAGCGCCGCCAGCAAGGGCGCGGCATCTTCCTGGCAGAAATGCCCGGCCTGCTCGATCTTGACGACCGGGCTGCCCGGGAACAGAGCCTGGAAGTCGGCAATGGCCAGCCCCGGTGGAATTGCCTTGTCGCGCATCCCCTCGGCGAGCATCGCAGGCTTCGATCTGAGGGCGGGAACACCTGTGGCACCTGCCCTGACGTAATCGCCGATCCGGTTCAGGGCGACATCGAGCGGAAACTCGATGGCTCCCTTGCACTCCTCCGGACTGCCGAAGGGAGCGGCGTACGCGCGCGTCGCGACCTCATCGAGTCCGGTCTCGCATCCGAGCTTGCCGATCATCTTCCCGATGTGCTCCTTGAGGTTCCGCATCGTCTCGTAGTAGGATCCGTCGCGCTCGGATGCCACGACCCACCGAAACCACTCGGACTCGTGCAACTTCGGGGGCTTGGGACCCTCGCGCGAGGCGAACATCGCGCCGTAACCGCAGAAGCTGTTGAGCAGGGCAATGCGCTTGACCCGCTCGGGATGCCGGACGGTATACGCAGCGAGTATCGGTCCGCCCCAGTCCTGGCCGACAAACGTGATGTCACGGAGTTCCAGTTCGTCGATCAGCGCGGCGAGGTTTTCGACGTGGGTTTCAAGGGTGTAGTCGCGATCCTGCGGGGTCTCACTCTTGCCGAATCCCATGTGATCCGGGACAATGACACGCCACCTCTCCGACAGCGGGGGAATGAAATCCCGGTAGATATAGCCCCAGGTCGGCTCCCCGTGCAGGCAGATGATCGGCTCACCCTCGCCTTCGTCAACGTAGTGCATGCGAAACCCGGGCGCTTCGCTATAGCGGGGCTGGAACGGGAAGGTGCCGTCAAAGGTTTCCTCAGCGGGGATCATTGCCAAACCATCATATTCCCAAGCGGCGGTTGTTCACCGGCGCCGGGCCAACGTTCGTCTTGGGCCCCGAATGCGTGACGGGTATACTGCCTTGAGTTGCTCCGATGAGGTGGATTCTAAGTGCCTTGGCTCTGCTCTGGGTAGCCTCCGATGCGAAGGCGAACCCCGAGTTTCTCGTGCCGGCAAGCGCGTTCGGCGCCAAGGACTGCCTGTTCTGCCACTCGGACCCGGGAGGGGGGCGAAACTGGAACGCCCGCGGCCACTGGCTGATGGAAGAGAAGCAGCGGCGCGGGCTTGAAGCGGTCGAAACCACCTGGCTGAGCGAGTACGCCGCCACGCCGGAGACGGCCGATGTCCCGGTCGCGACCCCGTCGGAAGCGGCCCACAAGATTCCCGAAACGCTGCACCGCGGTCCGTTCTTTCAGCCGGACCCGGACGCCGCAGCCCTGCAGCGCTGGATCGACTCACGGGGAACCTACACGACTGCTGGCGGTGAATGGCCGCAATACTCCGGCGACCTGGCTTCGTCGAAGTACTCCCCGCTGGACAGAATCAACCGGTCGAATCTCTCCCGTCTCCGTGTCGCCTGGACTTGGGACGCGTTTGACAACTCCAACTACATCGAACCGGGACCAGCCCCGGGGCGGGCGAAGGTCCCGGATGGGTTCAAGGCGACGCCGCTGATGGTAGGTGGCCGGCTCTACATTCGCACCAACTTCAGCGGTGTTGCGGCCATTGACCCCGCCACGGGCGAGACGCTTTGGAACCACGACCCCGGCACTGTCGCGTGGGGCCGGCCGGGAATCTTCGGTTTCGCCACACGCGGCCTCGCCTATTGGTCAGACGGGGAGGAAGAGCGCATCCTGGCCTGTACGGGGGATAGCTACTTGATCGCGCTGGACCCTGAGACCGGTGAACCCATCGAGAGCTTCGGCGACAACGGGCGCACTGACCTGACCCAAGGATCCAGGCGTCCGCTGATTCGCGAACTGGTCAATTGCAGCGCGCCGCCGACAATCATCGGCGATGTCGCGGTCGTCGGGAACCAGATCGCCGACGGCCCTCCGGGCAAGTCCGCGAGAAGCGGCGGTCCGGACTGGAAGGCCAACTGGCCGGTCGGCGACGTCCGCGGCTACGACGTCCGTACGGGAAAGCGTCTGTGGACATTTCATACCGTTCCGCAGGAAGGCGAGTTTGGCAACGAGACCTGGGAGGGCGACTCGTGGAAGTGGATGGGGAACACGAATGTCTGGTCGATGATGAGTTCGGACGAGGAACTCGGGTACGTCTACCTGCCCGTTACGGGGCCGACGTTCAATTTCGCTGGCGACTTCCGCCCGGGCGACAATCTGTTCTCGAACAGCATTGTTTGCCTCGACGCCAGGACCGGCGAGCGGATCTGGCACTTCCAGACGATCCGCCATGACATCTGGGACTGGGATCTGCCGGCAGCGCCGAGCCTGATCGACATCACGGTGGCCGGGCGCGACATCCCGGCGCTCGCGCAGGTCACGAAGACGGGCTTCGTATTCGTCCTGGACCGTCGGACAGGCGAGCCGGTCTGGCCGATCGAGGAGCGGCCTGTTCCGGAGAGCGAGATCGAACGAGCGGCCGAGACACAGCCGTTCCCAACCAAACCGCCACCATTCGAGATGCAGGGTGTTGGCGAGGACGACCTGATCGATTTCACGCCCGAGCTCCGGGCCCGTGCGCTGGAGGCGGTGAAGCCGCACCGCCTCGGTCCGTTGTACACGCCGCCCTCGACGGAAGGTACGGTCCAGGTGCCTGGATGGGGCGGCGGCGCGAACTGGGGGGGCGCGGGATTCGATCCGGAAACCGGTTATGTGTACCTGTCCTCACGACGGCAGTACATCGTCGTGGGCATGCGCCGGGTTGAGGATCCGGAGACGCGGGGATACGACTACGAGCACAGATTTTTTCGGGTCGCGATCCAGGGTGTTCCTGTCGTGAAGCCGCCCTACGGCACGCTCACCGCCTATGACATGAACCGTGGCGAGATCGCATGGCAGGCCCCGCACGGAAACGGGCCACGCCAGCGCGGTCCGTACAAGGACCTCAACTTGCCTCCGCTTGGCAACCCCAATGCAGCCGGGCTGCTGGTCACGCGCACGCTGCTGTTCGCCGGAGACCGGGGCGACCCCACCGAATCCTCGTTTCTGCGCGCCTACGACAAGGCCTCCGGCGAGACACTCTGGGAGCATGAATTGCCGGGTCGGCATCACAATGCGGCGCCGATGACCTACATGGCCGAGGGCCGACAGCACATTGTGATTGGAGTCGGCGGCGCCGCCGAGCCAGCCCGGCTCGTTGCGTTTCGCCTGAGCGAATGATCGCTGCTTCGCCAGCGATCATTCGTCCTGGCTGCGCTTGTGTCCTGTCTGTTCCAGGAGCGGTGAGCCGGTATTTGTATCCGGCCCTGTGAGGTCTTGATCCTGATCGCATGGCGCTGTTTCGAGGGTGCTACACTCTTAGGCGGCGGATTCGGATTCGATCACTGCGGGGCAGACTCGCAGATTGTCGGTGTTAGCTGGGATTGATGAGGGGTGTGCGAGAGAGATTGGGGCAATCGATCTCGAAAGGAGATTCACCAATGCGATTGAGGACTGTATTGACGGGTGGTATCGCGGCTCTCGCGATGATCGCTCTGGTCATGTTTTCGGGAGGCGAGCGGCTGTCCGCCCAAATCCTGTACGGAACACTTGTTGGAAACGTTTCTGACGGCACTGGCGCTGTCATTCCGGGTGCCGAGATAACGATCACGAATGAAGGAACCGGGGCAACACGCGAGGGGTCGTCGAACGCCTCGGGTGCCTACAGCTTTTCTACGGTTGCGACCGGAACGTATCGCGTCGAAGTTCGGTCAGACGGCTTCAGCACCTCCACGACGACTAGCGTTCCCGTGGCCGTGAACGACGTGACGCGCATTGACGTTGCCCTGCAGATCGGCGAGGTGACCGAGGTCATCGAGGTCATCGCCACCGCGGCTCAACTGCAGACGGACCGGGCCGAAGTCCGGACCGAAGTGGGCACGGAGACATTGCAGAACGTCCCCGTGCCGCTGGGGCGCAACTATCAGATGCTGCTGCAGACTGTGCCGGGCTTCTCACCGCCAGCCAACGCCCACTCTGTTCCGGCGAACCCGACGCGAGCAGTGCGCTACACGGTCAACGGGGCCGCTGAGAACTCCAATAACGTCCGCATCGACGGCGCTTCGAGCTACAACCCCAATCTGACGCACATGTCGGGGATCAACCCGGCTCTCGAATCGATCGAAGTCGTCAATGTGGTGACCAGCTCATTTGACGCCGAGCAGGGCCTCGCGGGTGGCGCGGCGATCAATCTGCAGATCAAGAGCGGAACGAATGACATGCACGGTTCCGGGTTCTGGTACCACAACAACGAGGCAATGCAGGCCTATCCGTATTTCAGCGACAGAGACGCGCCCAAGCCCAAGTTCGAATACAACCAAGCGGGCGGAACGATCGGTGGGCCGATCAAGCGGAACAAGGCCTTTTTCTTCGTCAGCTACGAGCGCACGTCCGAGAATTCGAACCCGACGCGGTTCATCAAGGTACCGACAGCGGCGATGCGGCAGGGAGACTTTTCCGGCTCCCCCCTTCCGGTCTTCGATCCCTTGTCCGCAGCGATCGGAAGCGAGGGCGAGCGTACCGCGTTCGCCAACAACCTAATCCCTGAATCGCGCATTTCGCGAGCGAGCCGCATCCTCGCCGACAATTCCGACTGGAGCCTTCCCGATCGTCCCGGAATCGGATCGCTCGGATTGAACCGCAACAAGCTCGCTGGCATTGACTACACTTTCGTCCGTCATCAGATCGACAGCAAGGCAAACTTCAACCTGTCGGACAAATGGACGATGTTCGCACGGCTGAGCTTCTTCCACTACAAGCAGTGGAATCCGGCCGCGTTCGGCGGCCTGTCGGGCATCTCAGTCCATCCCACGAATTTTCGGACAGACAACGGCTTCGGCCCTACCTACAGCGGCACCATTTCGGCAACGTATGTCGCGACCCCCAGCCTGGTCTTTGACGCCTACTTCGGGTCCACGCTGGTCGACAGTAACGCGTTCGCCGGCAATCTTGACTCGAAGATCGGGTTGGATGTTCTCGGCATTCCGGGCACCAACGGGGACGGTGTTCCCGGCGAGGCCGGTTCGTTCTACGGCGGCATGCCCCGAATGCGGTTTGACTCCGGTTTCGGGAATCTTGGCTACCAAGCCACATCACCATTCATCGGGCACGACTACCTGCACCAGATCGTCGTCAACGGAAACTGGACGACCGGCAATCACGAGGTGCGGTTTGGAACCGACAGCTTCCTGACGCACATCAACCAGGAAGTCGCCAACTTCCCAGGCGGCGACGCTCCAGCCGGTGGATTCCGTTTCCGCGACGACACTACGGGTCGGACCGACACGGGGGTCAACGACTACAACACGATCGCTTCGTTCATGCTCGGACTTCCGCGCGATGCAGCCCGCAACTTCCTCAACGTCCCGCAATTGCAGACACGTTCCAGCCAGTACGCGGCCTATATCCGGGATCGCTGGCAAATCCGTCCCGACTTGACGCTGACGTACGGGACGAGATGGGAGTACTTCCCGATGCCGGTGCGGCCGACAAGGGGCGTGGAGCGCTTCGATATCGACGAGAACATCATGCTGGTCTGCGGAATCGGATCGGTGCCCAAGAACTGCGGGCTGCCCCAGAGCAAGACCCGGTTCGCTCCTCGCGTCGGCATTGCCTGGCGGGTGACGGACACGTTCGTTGTTCGCACCGGCTACGGAATGACCAACGATCCGTTCAATCTTGGAAGAGACCTGCGCGGAAACCTCCCGACACAGTTTTCGCAGGTTCTTCCTTTCCCGAACTCAAGATCCTATGCCACGACGTTGGAGCAGGGATTCCCGGCGATTCCGCCGATCCCGACCGACGACCGCATCCAGATGCCCCTCAACGCCAACGTCGCCACCGTAGATGAGAACTACAACCGAGGTTACATCCAATCCTGGAACTTCACACTCGAAAAGCAGTTCGGCGATTGGATCGGCACGGCCGCCTACGTTGCGACTCGCTCCACTAGGCAGAGTTCTCGCATCGAGGCGAACTGGGGCGAGATCGGCGAAGGCAATGCCGGACGTGTTCTGCGACAACGCTACGGAAGGACGGCGAACACCCTCTTCTGGGGGACGCTCGGCACCCCGAAGTACGACTCCCTCCAGGTCAAGCTCGTCCGGCGCAGCAGGTCCGGGCACCATTTCAACTTGGCCTATACCTGGGCCCACTCTCGCGGCTATACATCGGAGTCGTCCACCGCGCAGCCTCGTGTGAGGCACCCGGACTATTACTGGAAGAACTACGGCCCAACGAACAGGGACCTCCGGCACAACTTGGTGATTACGAATTCCTACGAGTTGCCTTTTGGAACGGGCAAGAGTTTCGCGCAGAGCGGCCCGGCTGCGGCGATTCTCGGTGGGTGGACCATCAATGCACTGGCGTCTCTGCGTACTGGACTGCCGTCGACGCCCACCGCTTCGAACGGTTCACTCAACAGCCAAGGTTCGGGACAGTACGCGGACTGTCTGGCAGCTCCCATCAAGCTCGGTTCTCCAGATGGTTGGTGGGATCGGTCGACGTTTGCCGACCCGGCCGTAGCGGGCGACACGCCACGCTTCGGAACCTGCGGCTCGAACGTGCTGCGTGGCCCGGGCCTGATCAATGTGGACATGGGCATCTTTCGGAAGTTTCAACCCACCGAGCGCCTCAGCGTGCAGTTCCGCGCCGAGGCGTTCAACGTGTCGAATACTCCGCACTTCTCCAACCCGAATTCGACTGTCACCAGCAGTGGCTTCGGAATCGTGGGGGGGACGGCGAACACGGGCCGGGATGGCAACGACCAACGGTTCTTCCGTCTCGGACTGCGCATCGCGTTCTAGCTAGGGTCCCGGGGCGGCGTGGCGACAGTCCCGCCGCTCCGGAGAGGCGCTTGCAAGCAGGACCGCCGATTCGACGGCGATCTTGCCGATTCCGGAAAGTCCAGCAATTGGATATCCGCGTCGAATCCAGGCGACTAGGCGACCGTTCGGATTCCCTATCTGGTCCCGTCCCATGGATCTCCAGCGGTGTCCAGCGGCGCCCGGGGCAGGTGATACACTCTTCCGCATCGATAGCTCCATGAGACGGCATCTCCTCCTTGCTCTGCTGCTTGTATTGCCCGTGGCTGCCTCGGCCCAGGGCCCAGGGCGACCGAACTTCATCGTGCTCTTCGCCGACGATCAGGGCTGGGGCGATCTTGGCGTCTACGGCCATCCCGATATCCGCACACCCCATATCGATCGGATGGCTGTGGAGGGTATCCGGTTCACGAGCTTCTACGCCGCTCCCTTCTGCGGCCCGTCGAGGGCTGCGTTGATGACGGGCTCCTATCCACCTCGCGCCAGCTTGGCTTTCAACCACGGCCCCAAGGCGTCGACCGGCATCCATCCCGGCGAGGTCACGGTCGCCGAACTGCTCCAGGCGAGAGGCTACGCCACGCGGATGATCGGCAAGTGGCACCTCGGCGACGCGCCGGAGTTCCTGCCGCACCGCCACGGGTTCGACAGCTGGTTCGGCATTCCCTTCTCCAACGACATGTGGCGCTATCATCCGGTGATGCCGATTCGCATGCCCGAAGACGAACGGATGATCTCGGCCCGCGAGCGCGCCGACATGACAGGATTTGCAGGCCAAGGTAGCTACTACGACCTTGAGAGGGGGCAGGGATTCCCGCATCCGCTGCCGCTGATGCGCGATGACGAGGTCATCGAGGCCGATTCGGACCAACGGAAACTGACCACGCTGTACACCGAACTTGCCCAGGACTTCATCCGCGAGAACCGAGGCGGGCCGTTCTTCCTGTACCTGCCGTACGCCATGCCGCATGTCCCCTTGTTTGTTTCGAACGAGCGCTGGGGCAAGTCGCTGCGCGGACGCTACGGCGACGTGATCGAGGAACTGGATTGGTCGGCTGGACAGATCCTGGGAACGCTCCGGGACCTTGGCATCGATCGCAAGACATTGGTCGTGTACACGTCGGACAACGGACCGTGGCTGCAATACGGAATCGATGCCGGGTCGGCTGGCCCGTTCAAGCTGGGGAAGGCCACGACCTGGGAAGGAGGCATGCGAGTCCCCGGGGTGTTTTGGATGCCTGGCTCGATTCCCGCCGGTCAAGTCACTTCCGAAGTTGCTGCCAACATGGACCTGCTACCCACATTCGCCCGCCTGGCCGGAGCCGAGCTACCGGCTGACCGGGTCCTGGACGGGCGCGACTTGTGGCCCCTGCTTACCGGGGAATCCGATCGTTCGCCGCACGAGTACTTCTATTTCTTTGCCGGTACCCGCCCGGGCTCGCCGCCCCGCCTGCAGGGGATCCGCAAGGGCCGTCACAAACTCAGGCTCCGCCCTGGGCCCGACGGGGAACTCATCGCCGACCAGCTCTTCGATCTGTTTGCCGACGCGGGCGAGAAGTTCGATATCAGCGAACGCCACGAGCGGCTTGTTGAGGAGTTGGTAGGACAAGGACGGGCATTCGTCGCCGAGCTCCGCGCCGCAACCCGCCCGCTGGGCGATAGTCGTGTGAGCCTGCCATAAGGAGATGCGGGAAGAAGCACGACGCGGCTGGGACTCGTCATTTGGCGAGTTCAGCGAGGTGGAGAAGTCTCAGGTGCTGACCGCACTGAGGTCCAGTTATCCGGACTCGACTTCGTCTGAGGACCGATCCTGGACGGTCAATATTCCCCTACTTCAGAAGGAAGTACGACAGTCCATGCAAGTGGACCAGTCGATCAGGACGTGCACGGCCGTCCTCGAATACCAACTGCCGATGGAACTGCGCCGACCGGATGCTGTCTTGCTGGTACGTGGCGCTGTCGTGATTCTTGAGCTCAAGGGAGAGGTCGACGCAAACGACGCGGCGATCGACCAGGCTCATGCATACGCCAGGGATCTGAGGAACTACCACCGAAGCTGTCATGACCGGGATGTGACTCCGGTCGTTGTGCCCACGCGCATGCACGGTTTGCAACGGTTGGAGCGCAATGTACATGTCTGTCCGGTTGATCAGCTGGACGAGCTGATCAACGATTTCGACTCCCAGGACGGTGACCCTATCAACGCGACAGAGTTTCTCTCCGCCAAAGCCTACAAGCCTCTGCCGTCGTTGGTCACGGCAGCGCGCAAACTCTTCTTGGAGAAGCGGCCGCCTCAATTGTGGAGGTCAATAGCCAACACCGACGATGCCGTGCGTGCGGTGCAAGGGATCATCCAAGAAGCCCGTGCGACGCGCAGCCGCAGGTTGGTGCTGCTGACGGGCGTTCCCGGGGCAGGCAAGACTCTGGTCGGGCTGCGGGTCGCTCACGCTCCCAGTACCAGCCCAGCGGAAGTGGATGGAGGCCCGCCGGGCGCCATTTTTCTATCCGGCAATGGCCCACTGGTGGAGGTCTTGCAGTATGTGCTGGAGAGCAAAGCGTTCGTTCGCCCAGTGAAGGCCTACGTAAACCGTCACAAGGATCGACCTTCCCTGGTTCCCAATGAGAACGTCGTGATCTTTGATGAAGCGCAAAGAGCCCATGACGCAGACCGCGTGAGCGAGGTTCATCGAGCAAAGGGCCGCCTATCCGAACCTGAACTGCTGATCGAGTTCGCCGAGCGACGCCCCGACTGGGCAGTTGTCGTCGGACTCATCGGCGGCGGCCAGGAGATCCACGTCGGAGAGGAGGGTGGTATCGGCCTGTGGGTACAAGCTTTCAGGGAAAGCTCGGAACCTGAGTCTTGGCACGTTCACGGGCCTCGAACGATGCGAGAAGCATTCGACGGGTTGAGTTTCTCGGTGGAGCAGGCGCTCAATCTCGAACAGACCATCCGTTCGCACATGGCGACGGAATTGCACGAATACGTCGGTAGGCTCATGAATCCCAGGCCGGATGCGGCAGCGAGCGTGCTACCCATAGCCCAGCGTCTAGAGCGAGAGGGGCACGATCTACGGATCACGCGCAGACTGGACCTAGCGAAGGCGTATCTCGAGGGAAGGTACGTTGATCATCCCGAGGCCCGGTTCGGGCTTGTGGCATCGAGCAGGGACAAGGACTTGGAACCTGTCTTCGGTATTCCCAATGGCTGGAACGCGACGAAGCAGGTCAAGTACGGTCCTTGGTACAACGATCCGGAGGAACACGGCGAGGGCCGCTCCTGCCGACACCTGAACACCTGCGTCACGGAGTTCGGTGCGCAAGGCCTTGAGCTGGATGCAGTCTTGCTGGCTTGGGGAACTGATTTCGTCCTGAGGAATGGAAGTTGGTCCAACGCACGTGCTCGTGGCTACAGAGCCCCTGGGCCTGTCAACCCCTGGCAACTGCGTGCCAATGCGTATCGCGTCCTCCTCACCCGGGGTCGCGATGCCCATGTCGTGTTCGTTCCGGAACTGAGCTGCCTGGACGAGACCTATTCGTACCTCGTGGCCTCTGGATTTCGACCGCTGAAGGCCTGATCGGCCGAACAGGCTGAGCCCAGCGGATCGAGCAACCCTGACGGCGGGGTGGAGCTTCTCGCCGGTCAGAGGGCGGGGACTTCGAAGAGGACCCCCGCAAATAGCAGCCAAGCAACCAGCAGCGTCCAGAAGATGTTGACGCCTTGGGCGAGCAGGAACGCGATCGCCGGACGCCCTTCGTCCATTGAAACGAGATCGCGGAAGCGGGTCTCGAGACCGATGCAGACGAATGCCAGGGCGAACCACCAGGTGCGCAGGCCCCTCATCAGTCCTTTCGTCGAGTCAACGTATTCCGGGCTCAGGGCGAACGAGAAGAGCACCGAGGCGGCGATGAATCCGAGGACGAACTTGGGAAACCGCTCCCAGATTATCGAGGCCGATGGATTCTCGCCGGTTGTCGCGCCCTGCCGAAATGTCCACCAGATCGAGAGGGCAAACGCGGCCAGCCCCAGCATCGCATTCTGTGAGAACTTGACGATCACGGCCGCGTTCATGGCGGATTCGCCGACGATTTCGCCGGCGGCAACCACCGCGCCCGACGTGTCGATCGTGCCGCCGAGCCAGGCGCCTCCGACGATCGGCGAGATCTCGAATTCAGCGATCACCCAGGGCATGACGATCATCATGGGAATCGCCACGATCAGCACGAGCGAAGTGACATAGGAGAGCTTCTTGCGGTCCCCCTGGACCGCTCCGCAGGCCGCGATTGCCGCCGAGACGCCGCAGATCGACACGGCCGTGGCCAACATCGCCGAGAACTCGTCGTCGACCCGCAGCTTCTTGGCGATCCAGAAGCACACGTACCAGATCACCAGGATGACGAAAAACGCCTGGGCCACGCCCAGCATCCCCGCCTGCAGGATCTCGCCGATGAGAATGTTCGAGCCAAGCAGGACCAAGCCGGTCTTGATGTAGTACTCGGTGCGCACCGCGCCCTGCATCCACCGGGGAACCCTGAGCACGTTCGAGATGAACAGCCCGAGCACGAGTCCGGTGATGACGTAGGTCAGGCCCCAGGTCTTCATGCCGGCCTGACCCGCGATGAACTGGGACAGCCATGCGAGCAGGAAGACCGCCGGGAACCCGATGACAAATGTCCGGACGCTGGCACCCATCAACCGGATGCCGCCGATCGCCACGACCAGGAAGAGCGCGCCCAGGACGGCGCTGGCCGCAAGGTTGTCGGGGGCGAACACCGCTCCGAGCGAGTCTGCTGTCCAGGAAAAGCTCGGAAGCGCAGGCTGTACTCCGGCCAAGGCCAGCAAGATGAGCGCGAATCCCAGCCAGCAGGCTACCCAGTCCTCCGACCTAAGCGTGCTGGCGGGATGAGCGGGGGAGTTCGACATGGCTGCAGGCTGTCAGGTTGCCTTTTCCGCCCCGAGTCCGGTATTGGCCCGGACGCTAAGCTCGACGTACTTCGCATCCGCGGACGGCTCGTCCGAGAAAATCGATCCCAGGTAGGCCGCCAGGAAGCCGAGCGGGATGCTGACGATGCCTGGATTCTTGAGCGGGTACCACGTCGATGCCTGGATCATCCGGCGGGCACCCTCGGCGACTTCCGGCCCGTCGATGCCCATGAAGCTGGGGCTCACGAGAATCAGTCCGACCGACGACACGAGACCGGCTGCCAGTCCCCAGACCGCGCCGCGCGTGGTGAATCGTCTCCAATACAGCGAGAAGACGATCACGGGCAGGTTAGCCGACGCGGCGACTGCGAACGCGAGTCCCACGAGAAACGCCACGTTGGCATTGGGTCCCAGTCCGATCGCTATCAAGATTGACAGCGCGCCGACAACGAATGCCGTCCACCGCGCCACACGCACCTCCTCGCCCGGCTTCCGCTCCTTGCCGTGGTGCAGCACGTTGGAATAGAAATCGTGGGCAAATGACGTTGAGGCACTGATGGTTAGGCCGGCCACGACGGCCAGGATCGTCGCAAAGGCAACGGCAGAAATGAATGCGAAAAACACGTCCCCGGCCAGGGCCTGAGCCAGTAACGGGGCGCTCATGTTCGTGCCACCGTTAGCCGTAATTGTGTCGGCCCCGACGATCGTTGCCGCCCCGAAGCCTAGGAACGTCGTCATGATGTAGAACGCGCCGATCAGCAGCATCGCCCAGAACACGCTGACGCGCGCTGTCTTGCCGTCCGGGACCGTGTAGAACCGGATCAAGATATGCGGCAGGCCCGCCGTGCCGAAAATCAGCGCCATGCCGAGCGAAATCAGGTCCAGCGCGCCGTAGGGCGGCTTGAAGTAGAGGCCCGGCTCCATGAAGTTCTGGGTTACCGTCGCCCCGTTGGACTGGAAGGAGACGCTCGCCGCGGCATCGAAGAGTGCGCCGAGGTCAAACCGGAAGTGCGCGAGGACGAGCGTGCTGAGCAGGAAAGTGCCGCTCATGAGCAGGACGGCCTTGACGATCTGGACCCAGGTGGTCGCCAGCATGCCGCCGAACACGACGTACACGATCATCAGGATTCCGACCCCGGTGACGGCCTCTGCATAGCCGATTCCCGAATCCGACAGAAGGAGGCTCACCAGGGCGCCCGCGCCGACCATCTGGGCAATCATGTAGAACGTCGAGACTGTCAGGGTGCTGATCGACGCCCAGGCGCGAACGGGCCGCGCCCTGAGCCGGTACGCGAGGACGTCGGCCATGGTGTACTTCCCGGTGTTGCGCAACGGTTCTGCCACGAGCAGCAGGACGGTGAGGTATGCCACGAGGAAGCCCACCGAGTACATGAAGCCGTCGTAGCCGTAGAAGGCGATCAGGCCCGCGATACCGAGGAACGAGGCTGCGCTCATGTAGTCCCCCGAGATGGCAAGTCCGTTCTGCCAGCCCGTGATGCGCCGTCCCGCGGCGAAGTACGCGCTCTCGCCGGAAGACCTTCCAGCGGCCCAATAGGTGATTCCAAGCGTCGCTACGACGAACGCCAGGAACATGACGAGCGGCAAGGACATTTCACTTGCCTCCCTGGCTTGCCTGTGCCGCCTCGGAGACATCCGAGAGGATTCTCGCCGTCGTCCGATCGAAGCGGTCGGCGTAGCGCATGTAGAGGTACGCAATCGCCCACGCCATCAGGAACTGCGAGAACGCGTAGGCGTACGCCAGGGTCACGTTGCCCCAAAGCCGCCGTGACATCAGGTCCGGCCAATACCCCACGAGCACCGGCAAGGCGAAGTAGTAGACCACGAAAAACACGGTCATCACCACGACGGCGCGCGTCTTCTGGCCGATCATCCGGCGGTAGTCGGGAGATTGATAGATCGGGTCCCAATGATTCATAGCGGAGGACTCAACAGAATACACCCTAGTCGGGCGCCGTTTTGCGGCGATATGGCCCGGACGGCTGATTTCGGGCACCTCACGGCGGAAAACGTCAGCTCTAGCCTTGCAGTGTCCTGGTATCCGGAGACGTGCCTGCATGCGATCGCAGGCTGATTTCGAAATCCATTGCTTTGGTCGACGCGGCGCCGCGGTACGTGCCGGTTGTCGGGGCGGCAAGCCGGGGGTCGACCGAGGCGGCCACAGCGATGTGCCTGTCCGAGACCGCCAGTCCTTGCGATGGGTCGTAGCCGCGCCAGCCTCCGCCGGGGAGAAAGACCTCGGCCCACGCGTGCATGTGGTTCACGTCGGTTCGCGCGCTGTGTTCCGTGTACCCGCTCACGAATCGGGCAGCGATTCCCACCGCCCGGCAGCATTCCGCGAAAAGCACCGCGAGGTCTCGGCAGGCAACCCGGCGCGCCTTCAGGGTCTTGCTTGGCGACAGCGGATCCCCATGTACTCGCACGACCGTCTTGTAGTTTCGGTAGATCGCTTCGTTCAGGCAGGCCAGGAACTGGAGCGTCTGCCCGCGGGTCCGCTCGACGATGGGCCGGACGAAGCCGGACGCCGCGTCCGAGCCCGGCTCGCATCGCGCTAGGGCGCCTGCAAGGCTCTGCTGCAAGTCGCCTGGATACTTGGCCGGGAGGCGCATCGCGCCGTCCCCGACCACCATGTAGTCGAATGGATCCTCTCGCAGCGTCTCGACCTCGAATGCGATGCGGATGGCTAGCTCCTGCGTCAGGTCCGAGAACCACGCCTGCGCGATGTCGTTGCCTTCCGCATCGACGGCTTCGCTCAGCAACACGGGCTCAGGTTCGATCTCGATCCGGAAGCTCGTCAGACGCTGCCATGGGTCGGAACGAGGCCGCATGCGGATCGCGTGAGGCTCCAAATAGACGGGCTCGCTGTACCGGAACCGGGTCGTGTGGCTTGCAATGAAGCGCATATCCCTTGCCAAGGCTCGCGTCAGCCGTCTCCGGGTTTGGGTTCCGGGAGTTGACCGAGCTTGGCGAACGCTTCCTCGATCCAGTCGGCCGGAAGATTGCGCATGGTCTCGCGCAGATGCTCCTGCCACCAGTTCGAGATTTCCGCCAGGTCCTCCTTCTGATAGCGGTGCTCCACGATACGGAACGTGTTCGGGCAGTACAGCACGACATCGATTGGAAAATCGACATCGGCCGCGCTGATCCGGGTGGAGTCGAACGCCAGGCAGCCCGTCTTGAACGCGTGACGCATCGAATCGTCGTAGGTCAGCGTGCGGTCAAGGATTGGCTTGCCGTATCCGGACGATCCGATGACGTGGTACGGCGTTCCCCTGCCGGTGTCGACCCAGTTGCCTTCCGGGTAAATCAGGTACAGCTTGTGAACACCCTCGGCGCACATCTGCCCGCCGATCAGCGCCTTCATGTCGAAGCGCAGACCACTCTCTTCCAGCGATGCCTTGTCTTCCCCGGAAACCCGGCGGACCTGCTCGGTGAACAGATTGACAGCCTGATAGAGCCGCGTGAAGGGCTCTTCCCGCTCCGAGAGCGCCTCTTCGAAGTAGGTCAGCACCTTGTCGCGAACCGAACGCAAGCCCGAGGTCATGATGAACATGGCGCCGCCATCCCTCTCGTAGACGGTGACTTTTCTGGCGGTCAGGCACTCATTGCCCGATGTCAGTCGGGTGTCGGCGATGCCCACCAGCCCGCTCTTGACGTTGATGCCGAGACAGAAGGTCATTCAATTGCGATTCTGGCAGCGTTTGCCCGCGTGGTTAGCTGTGGTGCGAAGAACGACTCGCGCAAGGCCGTGCCGCATTCGTTGAGCTTGGCCTGGATGGAGTCGAGAAACTCGTGAAGGCCTTCGATGATGACCTCTTCTATCGAAGTATAGTCAAGCTCGGCCGCCAACTTGCCGAGACGTCGCTCGGCGGCGTTGCGATAGGTCCCCGAACGGGTGCCGGTGATCGCGTGGAGCGACTCGTTCGCGCGACTGACGCAATTTCGCACCGATCGCGGGAAGTCCGGGTCCACGAGCAGAAACTCGACGGTTGCCTGCATCTGGACCATGCCATGCCGCTGCCTGTACATTTCCAGAGCGCTCGCGGACTGCAATACTGCCGTCCAATGCAGGTCGTCGGTCGGGCTGCCCACTTCGTCCGGAGAAGGCAGCAGCATGAAGTAGCGAATGTCAACGAACCGCGTGGTTTGGTCGGCCCGTTCAGTCAGCCTGCCGATGCGGCTGAAGTGATACGCTTCGGCATGAGACAGCGTAGCGGTCGTGGCGCCTTCGACGCTGTGACTTGCCCGGATCACGTTTCGGAGGAACGCGTGATGCGGAGCGGCCCGCGTCTGGGCGAGATGCTCCACGTAGTGGTAAGCCTCGTTGATCTCGGCCCAGATTGCCGAGGAGAGGATCTCGCGGATCGACCGGGCATTCTCGCGGGCTGCCCTTAGCGACGAGAGAATCGAGTTCGGATTTGCCGCGTCGAAGGTCAGAAACCAGCTGACTTCGTCCTGGTCGGCATCGCTGTAGCGCTTCTTGAAGGCTGCCTCGTCGCCAGTGATCGCCACCAGCGGAGCCCATTGCGCCGGAAGGCCTGGTGGCAGGTCGAGCATCAGGTGCTCGTTGACGTCCACGATACGAGCCATGTTCTCGGCTCGTTCGATATACCGGCTCATCCAGTAGATGGATTCTGCGACTCGGCTCAGCATCGCGTTCGCCGTGCCTATGAAGCTGGCCCTCCGCTTGTCGCTTCGACTCCGGATTCCGCCGCGATCACCCACGTGTCCTTGCTGCCACCACCCTGGGACGAATTCACGACCAGGGAGCCCTTTCGCAGGGCGACGCGCGTCAGCCCGCCCGGCAAGACGTAGACATTCCGACCGTAGAGGATGAATGGCCGCAGGTCGACATGTCGACCCTCCAGGTGATCCTCGATCAGAGTCGGGACGCGGGAGAGCGACAAAGTGGCTTGCGCGATGTAGTTGCGGCCATCGCTCCGGACCCGCTGCCGGAATTCCTCGTGTTCCCTGGCGCTGGCGTGAGGGCCGATCAGCATCCCGTAACCGCCTGATTCGTTTGCAGGCTTGACGACCATGCTCTCAATGTGGTCCAGGACATGCTCCATCTGCTGCTTGTCCCAACAAAGGTAGGTGGGAACGTTCGGAATGATCGCGTCTTCGCCGAGGTAGTAGCGGATCATCTTGGGGACGTACGCATAGATGACCTTGTCATCGGCAATCCCTGTTCCCGGCGCGTTCACGAGGGTGACGCGGTCCCGCCGGTAGGCCTCCATCAGGCCCGGAACGCCGAGCATGGAGTCGGCGCGGAACACCTTCGGATCGAGGAAGTCGTCATCGATCCTGCGGTAAATGACGTGGACCCTCTCCAGTCCGGCAGTGGTCCGCATGAAGACGGTATCGTCTTCGACCGTCAGGTCGCGTCCCTCGACGAGTTCCACGCCCATCTGCTGGGCTAGGAACGAGTGTTCGAAGTACGCCGAATTGAACTGACCCGGCGTGAGGACCGCCACCTGCGGTGGACCCGACGTGTCCGGAGCGACATCCTTCAGCATCGCAAGGAGCCGGCCGGGGTAGTCACTTACGGGGCGCACGCCGAGCCCCTGGAAAACTCTCGGAAAGGTACGCTTGAGCACTGCACGGTTCTGCAGCACGTACGAGACCCCGGAAGGCACTCGCAGGTTGTCCTCGAGCACGTAGACCTGCCCGTCGCCGTCGCGAACCAGGTCAGTCCCGGTGACATGGCACCACACGCCCCGCGGCGGCGCGAGGCCCACGCATTCCTTGCGGAAGCCTTTCGCCGAGAGGATGAGCTCTTCCGGAATGATTCCGTCCTTGACGATCCGCTGGCCGTAATAGATGTCGTCAAGGAAGAGGTTCAGGGCTCGGATCCGCTGTTGCAGTCCCCGCTCGATCCTGGCCCACTCTATTGCCGTCACGAGTCGCGGTATCAGGTCGAACGGCAGGATACGCTCTTCTCCGGCGTCGTCTCCGTAGACATTGAACGTGATGCCCATGTGCATCAGGTTCCGCTCGGCAGCCCGTTGCCGCCGGATCAGGTCTCCCGGAGGCAGCGAATTGATCCGATCGACCAGACTCTTGAATTCCTTGCGCGGGGATCCGTCGGCGAGGAACAACTCGTCGTAGAAGCTTTCGGTCTGGTACGAATCAAGCTTCATTGCTTTGCCCTGCAGCTTGTCTTGCTCCTGCCAGACGGCGTCTCACATCTCGGATTCTAGTAGTCCGATTCATAGGCTACCGCAGTGCTGCCAAGATTAAGATGGTCGCCATCAGGCTCAGTTCATCAAAGCACCCCGCTGCAATTCCGAGCGTCTTGTGCCTGGCTTGATCAATGATTCTGCGAATCACTGCGCGCGACGTTACCGCCCACCTCGTCATCGACCCAGTTCGTCTTGGCCCTTGCTGCGACGATGGCGGCACTGGGCTCGGCAGCCATGGCTTGGCTTGGCGAGAGGTTCGGTGCCGGAGAATTCACCGAGGACAATGGGGATTCGGACTCGATCGCCCGTTAGGCGAACTCGGTCCGCAACACCCGAGGAGGGCATCACGGCACGGCCGGCTCCTCCTCCGCAGCCTCGAGCCGTGTTCTCTCCCACAGCCAGCGGGCCGCCCGTTGCGGCGATTCCCTGTCGATTTCCACGAGTCGGTTCGCCGCTCGCATGGTTCTGTCATCAATTCGGTTTACCAGGCCCAACAGCACCTCGACCAACGCGCGGTTCTGGGATGCCTCCGGCGATACGAGGAGAATTGCGTCGTATGGCGGAAAGGCTTGCCGGTTGTCGTCAAGGATGACAAGGTCGCCTTCCGCCATCCTCCCGTCAGTGGTGTAGGCGATGATCGCGTCGACCTGGCCCTCGTGCAGCGCGTCCCATGTGTAGATCGCTTGCATCGGTCGCGTCGAGAGCGACTGGAGGCCGTAGATGTCCCGTACTCGCTCCCACTCAGGCCGCCCAAAGACTTCGGGATCGCCGGCGATGTCGAAATCTCTGCCAGACAGGTCCGCGATGGTACGGATCCCTTGGCTCCGGGCCTGCTCGCCCCGCATGGCGACGGCGTAGTTGTTCTGGAACCCGAGCGCGCCGACTGACAGAACAGCGTGTTCTTCTAGCAAGAAGCTGGCCGATTCGACACGGGTCCGCATGCGGGATGCTGGTTCGTCGCGTTTCATCAGGGTCGCCCAGACCGTGCCGCTGTAGTCGACATAGCAATCGACGGCGTTTTGCCTGAGAGCGTCGAAGAGGATCGTCGATCCCATGCTGGGCCGGTCCTCGACTGTCGCCCCGGAAGCCTCCAACTGCATGCCGACCACCTCGCCAAGGATTAGGTTTTCCACGAACCACTTCGAGCCGACGGTGAAGTGCTGGCCAGCCAGGGGGAATGCGGTCTCTTCCACGGCTTCGGCCTCGGCCGGCATCGTTTCCGCGCGGGCACCGCCGCCCGCGACCGACCTTGGCCAGAGTGCTCCCGCCGTAGCCGCCAGCAAGGCCAGTACCAGCACCGTCCCCGCTGCTCCCGCTACTGCCCGGCGCCGGGAACGTACCGCGTTCTCGACGACTTGCAGCGCCTGGTCCAGGACGATGGCCAGCATCGCCGCGAAGAAACAGCCGAACAGGGTCGTGGCGTGATTGCGTGTCTGCAGGCCGGTGAAGATGTACGTGCCGAGCCCACTCGCTCCGACTGCAGTCGCCAGTGTCGTGGTCCCGACCGTCCATACCGTTGAAGTCCTCAGGCCGGCGAGGATCACGGGAAATGCGAGCGGGAAGCGGACCTGGAACAGTATCTGCCGCTCGCCCATACCCAGGCCTCGGGCGGCTTCAACCAAGCGCGGGTCGGTTCCGGACAGACCCGTGACCGTGTTTTGCAGCAGCGGCAGCAGGGCGTACACGGTCAAGGCGGCGAATGCCGGGGCAAACCCGATCGAGCCGCCCAGCAATGGCACCATCAGGGCGAGCAGAGCCAGGCCAGGAATCGTCTGCATCACGCCAACCACTGCCAAGCTCAGATGTTTCCAACGGGGCCTGCGGTCGACAAGCAGCGCGATGCTCAGGGCCACGATCGAGGCGGTGACGACCGCACACAGCGAAAGCAGCAAGTGCCATGAGAGCAGGTTCGGAAGGTCGCGCCAGTTCTGTGACAGTTCCGTCATGAGCCCAGTAGCTCTCTCCAGGTTTCCGCCTGTCGGCGTGGAGTGGTCAGCAATTCCTCGATCTCCGCGTTTGCCGGTGTCTTGGAAATCTCCGCGGGAGTGCCGATCTGAACGAGCCGCCCGTGCGAGAGGATCGCGATGCGGTCGGCAAGCAGCAGCGCTTCCGAGATGTCGTGGGTCACCACGACCGCAGTGAACCCCAGTTCCTGCTGGAGGGCGAGAAAGTCCGCCTGCAGCCCTTCCCGCGTAAGCGGGTCAAGCGCTCCGAACGGCTCGTCCATCAGGACCAGCGACGGCTTCGCGATCAACGCACGCGCCACTCCGACCCGCTGCTGCTGGCCGCCCGACAGGCTTCCCGGAAACCGATCTCGAAATTCGGCCGGATCCAGGCGCACCAAGTCCAGCACTTCGTCGATGCGTCCCGAGGTGCGTTCCTCGGCCCAGCCCAGCAGTCTCGGGACAGTGCCGATATTCTCCGCAACCGTCCAGTGAGGAAACAGAGCTGCGCCTTGCAGGACGTACCCGATCGACAGGCGCAGGGCGACCGGCTCGATCTCCGCCGTGTTTCGGCCGGCAACCTCGATTCTCCCGGTCGTCAGCGGGACGAGACGGTTGATGCTCCGCAGCAGGGTCGTCTTGCCGGATCCGGAAGCGCCCAGCAACGCCAGGATCTCACCTGACTCGGCCGCCAGGTCGATATCGTGCAGAACCGCGACCGGCGGATCGCCGAGGCTTACGCTGGCACGATCTAATCGCAGGCTGCTCATCGCTGTCCTGGCTCAAGCCTGCGCAGCGATTTCCGCGTTCGTGGATCCATGCCGCGCCGGCAACGGTGCGCGCCGCCGGACTCGCCCTGACAGATCCCGCCACGGCGAACAGTATCGAACACCCTAGCATGGGGCGCCGGGCCAGCGGATCTTCGATCGCCGGGTCAGGCGAAATAGACCAGCATGAATACCGTGCCGGCTCCGAGCAGCCAAGCCCACGGCCGCTCGCTCCGCCAGAACGCCCGCGTTGGCCCTGTTTGGGCCGCCATGTGACCTTGCCACGTGTAGCGGTCGTCAGTCGATTCCGGCCGCCCCTTGAGAATCAACAGCACGGCGAGAGCGAACACCGTCGTTATGGCCGTGCGATGCAAGAAGTTCATCTCCGGTCCGAGAACCGCTCTTGCCGCCGAGGCGAGCGGCGACGAACCGGGGGCCCAGGCGCCGTAGCCCCACTGGAGAGCGAACGAAAAGACCGGCGAAAGCAACATCGCCCAGAACGAGCCGGTCGCCGAGGCGCCCCGCCATAGAATCCCTCCGAGAAATGCTATGGCGATGCCCGGAACGAAATGCCCTAGCTGCGCGGGCACCTTGAGGAAGAAGTTGTCGGCGGCATCGTCGGTGTAGATCACGGCTGCGATGCCGGCCGCGCCGACCACGTACGCCAGGATCGTCGCCCGGCCGACGAGAATCAGTTTCCGGTCGGAAGCGGACGGGTTGATGTAGCGCTTGTAGAAGTCGAACGTGAACAGCGTCGCGCCGGAGTTGATCATCGAGTCGATCGTCGAGAGGATTGCTCCGATCAAGCCGGCCGTGATCAAGCCCACCAGGCCGTAGCCTGCTGGAACGATCATTTGCACCAGCAGCGGGAAGGCATCGTCAGGCAAGGGCAAGGCTGCGAGTTCGCCGGCGGCAAGCCGCGACTCGAACAGGAATCCGGCCGCCACTCCGGTGGCGATCGAAACGAACGGGATCACGAGCTTCAGGAATCCCGCGGCCAGGATGCCCATGCGGGCATCAAACTCCGTGCGTGCTGCCAAGGCGCGCTGCGCGATGAACTGATTCGTCGACCAGTAGAAGAGGTGGATGATCAATAGCCCGCTGAACACCCCCGTCCACGGCAATTGCGGGTGGTCCGTCGGCAGGTATAGGTGGAACTTCTGCTCCGCCGCCGGCAACGCGGCGTCCTTGGCAAGGAGCCCGCCCAGCCCGCCGATCTCCGGCTGCGAGAACACCAGCACGGCAACGAACGTCCCGGCCAGCAGCAACAGCGTGGACTGCATGACGTCCGTCCAGATCACGGCCTTGAGTCCTCCCACGATCGTGTACGTGGCTGTGACAGTGGCGAAGATCAGGATCCCGGAGGTGTATCCGATCTCGAGCGGCGTGCCGTCGAGCAAGTAGCTCAATGCCCTCGCGCCGATATAGAAGCCCAGGGCCATGCGAACGAAAACGATCGATAGAATGCTGTACGCCGAGTACAGCACGCTGCTGCGCTCGTCATAGCGCTTGGCCAGGTATTCCGACAGCGTGTACACGCCCATGGCGCGATACAGGGGCAGGAAGATGAATGCCAGCATCAGCAGCGCGGCGATCGCGCCGTACTCGAAGTGCGCCTGGGCGAATCCAATCGAGTATCCGATTCCGAGCATGCCGACCAGGTGCTCTGCGCTGACATTGGTCCCGAAGATCGAGCCCGCGACGCCCCACCAGGGCACCGTCCGTCCCGCCAGAAAGAAGTCCTGCGCGCTGTCCTCCTTGCGGCCTGCCCAGAGGCCGATCGCCAGGACGATCAGGATGCTTGCGAGGAAGATGGCGATATCGACCGCCGTAAGTGGAATCGGCACGGATCAAAGGGTAGCGCAGTTGCTCGCCGCCGAAGCTACCAGATTCCGATCAGCTTCCACCACAGGCTGCCGACCGAGCACCACACGAGCACGTTCCAAACCGCAACCGCGATCCCGGCCGTCCACCATTGCTTGAAACTGGCATAGCCCTGGGAGTAGAAGATGGGCGACGGCACCGTACCGTAGTGGGTCAGGCCCGCCGAGAGGTTCGCGAGACAGATCAGCAGGTAGACGGTCAACCCGAGGGGCGCGCCCTGGTCGAGAAGCAGTAGCAGAAACACGGGGAACAGCGTCAGGAAGTGCATCGTGATGCTGGCCAGGCCGTAGTGCGCGAAGAAGTAGATCGGCAGGGCGATGGCCAGCATCGGGAGCCAGGGCATGTCTCCGAGAGCCGCGCCGATGGTGGCGGTGAGGGCGCTGGGAACGCCTGCGTCGCTAAGCGCCCGGCCGAGCGTGATGACCCCGCCGTACCAGATCATGATGTCCCAGACAACGTGCTGTCGAACGGCGTCACGCCACTTCAGAATCCCGGTAAGCAGCAGGACACAGGTGCCGGAAACGGACGCGAGAGCCACGGGGATCGAATGCATGCTGGATGTGATCCAGAGTCCGCAGACAATTCCGACAATGCAGATCGTCGTCCACCCGCGAGCCCCCATCCCTCCGAGCTTGCGCAGTTCTTCGGATGCGAATTCCTTCGCATGGGGCGTGTGGTGGATCTCCGGCGGCAGCAGTTTGCCGACGATCCAGACCAAGCCGAGGATGCTTACCAGTCCGGGGACGATGCCGGCGGCCGCCCACCTGGCCCAGGTCAGTTCGTAGCCTGCCAGGCTGTCCGCGAGTTCGACGGCAATGAAATTGCCCGCTTGGCCGGTCAGAAACGTCGCTGTTGCCACGATTTCGCCCTGGTACACGGCCACCATCAGGAAGGTGCCGAGCAGCTTGGCAGTGGAACCGGGACGCGAACCGTACAATTCCGCCATGCTGCGGGTGATCGGCATGATCACCCCGCCGGCCCGTGACGTGTTCGACGGGATCATCGTCGCGAGAGACAGGTCGCTGAGGATCAGGGCATACGCTACGCCACTTGAATTCGCCCCAAAGAAACGTACGAACAACAGCGCCACCCGCTTCGCAAGCCCCGTCTCGATCAGGACGTGGGCGATCAACAGGGCCCCGACCACCAGCCACACCGAGGGAGTCGCGAATCCGGAAAGAGCCGTTTCGAGGGTCATCGTGCCAGTCCAGACCGCCGCGACGAGGGCCAGGAAGATCACGGCTCCGCCCGGAAGCGGCCGCAGGATCAGGCCTGCGATGGCCGAGCAGAACACGCCGAGCAGCTTCCACCCGTCCTCGTCTACGGACTCGGGCCTCGGCAGGAGCCAGTACGCGGCGAGTCCGACCGCGACCACGACCGCGATTCGGCGCAGGTCCGGCATTCCGGCAAGCTGCTGCTGTTGGGGCATGGGCGAGGATCCTGGTCGATCGGCCCGCGGGGATTCCGCGCGCCTCTTGGAGAGAGCGCTGTCAGACCACGGAAAGCGTTTCGGAGTCCCAGCCGACCTTGCGGCCTTCGCGGATGGAGATATTGGCGAGCTGGACGATCAGCGCTGCCTGGAAACCCTTGTCCATCGTCGCCCTCGGGGTCTCGCGAGTTCGGACGCAATGGAGGAAATTCATCACATGGTCGATCGTAGCCTGCGCGAATCCTCCGGGCTGCTCCTTGGCGAAGGCAGCCGTCTCGGGTGAGGTGCTGGGGTAGATCCGCAGGAACTCGCGCCCGATGTCCATGCGTGCCTGAGAACCGTCGTAGGCATTGAGCTGGTCAGCACGCGAAGCGTAACGCATCGCGTTGTAGTTGATGGTGAAGACCGCCATGAACCCGTCCGGGTATTCCGCCGCCACGACGACTGATTCGGGCTGGTCCATGCCCTCGACATGCGGCTTGAGGGCGGTTGCGTTCACCGAGACGGGATAGCCCGCATCCATGATCAAGTGGATCGAATCGAAGATGTGGCAACCCTGGTCCTGGGCGATGCCGCCCGAGTAGGCGGCCAAGCTGCGCCAGTTGAAGAAGACCAGCGGGTCCTCGGGCACGCTCGGCGCGGGGCCGACCCAGGCGGGCCAGTCGATCGGGCCTCGGAAAGGGTCCCGGGGCGGGCCGGGCAATGGGCCCCGGGACCGGGCCCCGGCGCGGCTCGGTACGCGAGTTGAGCCAGTAGGTCCTGACCATCCGCACCCGGCCCAGGTCGCCGGCGCGACGCGTGTCGCGAGCCTCGAGATAGAGATTGTAGCTGCGGCGCTGCATGCCAACTTGGACAATTCGATCCGACCGCCGCTGCGCCTCGACCAGTTCCTTGCCTTCTTCCGGGGTGTGGCAGAGCGGCTTCTCGACATAGATGTCCTTGCCCGCCGCCATCGCGTCCAGCGTCATCCGGTGGTGCCAATGCTCAGGAGTCGCGATCAGAACGGCGTCCACATCCTTGTCGTCGAGAACCTTGCGGTAGTCGCGATAGGCCCGCGTGCCGGGACCCGCTGCCGAGAGGCCCTCTTCGAGATTGGGCTCGTAGATGTCGCACACGCCGTGCACCTGGAGGTTCGGATCACGCTTGAACTCCGACATCACGCGGCGCCCGCGTCCTCCCGAACCGATCAGGGCGAGCCGCACACTCTCGTTCGGCGACTGGGCCAAAGCCGCTCCCGCCGTTGACAGAAAAAAGATTCGCCGGTCCATCGCACCGAAGATTCTCGCACATCGGTTTGCCGGTTCTTGCAGTCGGGTCCCCCGACTTGGTCGAGATGTCGGCGTGAGAGCCGATCCCGAGTCGAGAAGCCACTTGATTGGCTCACAATGGAAGCATGTCTTCCGAAAGCGGCTCTTCCGACGCCTTCGCGTCGCGGAAGGCAACGCTCATCGCGACGGCGCTGGCCATCGCCTGCGTGGCGATTCCGTTCTGGTTCTGGATCGACACGTGGTTCGGCAAGTCCTTGACCGACGCGCAGATCGAAGAGTACCTGACGGATGCCGAGCGGCCCCGCCGGGCGCAGCATGCCCTGGCGCAGATCTCCGAGCGCATCGCGGCCGGTGACGAATCCGTCAAGGTCTGGTACCCCAGGGTGCTCGAGCTCTCCCGGCACGAGCTGCCCGAACTGCGTCTCACCGTCGCGTGGCTCATGGGCGACGATCCGTCCAGCGAGGAGTTCCACCAGACGCTGAGAATCATGGTTGGAGACCCGCACCCGATGGTGCGTCGCAACGCCGCTTTGGCCCTGGCGAATTTCGGCGATCCCGGCGGGCGGGCCGAGATGCGCGGCATGCTCCAGCCTCACCGTCTGGAGAGCACGCACGCCGGCACGGTCATGAACCGGCTGGAACCGGGAGACAGCTTCGATGCTGGCGCGCTCCTGGTGAGGATTCAGCCAGACGGCGGGGGCGAGCCCCTGGACGTTCGCGCGGAACTCCCCGGAATCCTAGACCGCCAGCTGCATGCTGACGGCGACCGGATCGGTGCCGGCGAGGCCGTCACGGTCGTGCGACCGGAATCGACACATGTGCTGCAAGCCCTGCTGGGTCTGTACCTTGTCGGGACGCGCGATGACATCGAGCTGATCCAACCGTACCAGCGGCCGCGCGACGGATTGTCGGCGCAGGTTGCGCAGCAGGCGGTCCTCACTCTGGAGCGGATCCGCAGCCGCGCCGCCGATCAGGCGTCCAAGCCGTTGACGGACGGCTCGATCTGATCCAGGGTGACGATCTCGTAGTTGTCGGGGTCCTGCACGATGCGGCGCACGAGCGCCACGTGCATCGCGTGCCCTCCGCATGTCGCGACGACTCTTCCAATCAGCGGATGCCCCACGAGTGAGAGGTCGCCGATCAGGTCCAGGCACTTGTGCCGGCACGGCTCGTCCGCGAACCGCAGACCGCCGTCGTTGAGCAGCGCCCCGCTGTCGGCGAAGCAAACTGCGTTCTCCAGCGAGCCTCCCCGGATCAGGCCTGCGTCGCGCATTGCGGCCAGTTCGCTCTCGAACCCGAACGTGCGGGCCGGCGCGACTCCCGAGAGGTAAGCCTCCGGGGTCACCGCCATCGCGAGCCGCTGGTCGCCGACCATCGGATGGGGGAAGAACGTTTCGCACTGGACCGAGAAGCCCTCGGCAGGCTCGATGGACACGCACTTGCCGCTGTCGGCCACTTCGACACGCTTCCGGATGCGCATGTAGCGCCGCTTGCGCCGCTGCCGTTTGAAACCCGCTTGGCTCAGCATGTCCGCGAATGCGCGGGAGCTGCCGTCCTTGATCGGCACTTCGAGGTTGTCGATCTCGATCCGCACGTTGTCGATCCCCAGGGCGTAGAGGGCACTGAGCAGGTGCTCGGTCGTGGACAGGAACACGCCCTGGTACAACAACCGCGTGGCGAACTCGAGCTTGGCGACATGGCGCCAGCTGGCGGGAATCTCGAAATCGTCCAGATCCGTTCGAACGAAGACCAGTCCGGTCCCGGCCTTGGCGGGCATCAGCCGCACGGAGGCGTCAACGCCGTAGTGCAGTCCGATGCCGCTGGTGGACACCGGGTTCCGAATCGTGTGCTCGAACAGGGACTGGCAATTCTCGGTGGGCCAAGGCACCTGCTGAACCGACGCCATGGACTCTTGATAACAGATTCCCGCGAGGCGCGCAAATTATTGCAATTTCAGGACTTTAATACACAGTGGTGTGTCACTTTCACACCACTCCTTGCCTAGATCACGCCGTACAGCCGCCCGCGGTTGAGGAGTTGCAGCGGATCGAAATCGGCTTTCACGCGCTGCATCACCGAGAGTTCGCTGCCGGAAGCGTCCCAGGCAACGACCCCGGCCCTGGCGGCATCCGTGTGCGGCTCCCGGGTTTGCGTGTATCCCCTCGCTCCGCACCCTGCCGATCGCGAGCCGGGCGGATTGGGCGTCCGGCGCCAGCAGGTGGCCGGTTGCGTTGCCCGCCCGCAAGACAGCGCCGCAGCCGGCGTCGC
>MKWU01002080.1_pt1 | contig 31632 bp, 19 predicted proteins | sample 809101 | NCBI WGS metagenome assembly MKWU01 (sample SAMN05860141, study PRJNA318959) | sponge metagenome | host: Aplysina aerophoba | place: Slovenia: Piran, Adriatic Sea, Gulf of Piran | collected 2013-05-07
GCAATTGGACGGCTGTTTCGATCGCGTTAGGAAGGCGGTTGCGCGCGAACTGCGGACAATCGCTACGAATCCAGTGAATAGCGCTATCCCTACGTAGTGAATATTCAACAAGATTTGTCGTACACCCATTTTGCCACAACCGCGATAGGCGAATACCAAAGTTACTCGCCAGATCCATGCTGTTGCGCCGTTTACTGGCTGGATTCGCCAGCCGTGCCATGACCGCATGAAACAACGCATGGGATGAACTACGATAACGGCTCCGCGGCAAAATCCGATGAAGGCCAAGTTCACGGTACAACCGTCCATAGATATCGTGAAAACCTAAATACAGGTTCTTGACATGTACGAACTTGGAATAGTGCACCAAGCGATTATCAATGGGATTCTTCTCAGCTACCAAACGGGCTTGCTCAAAGCGTTCATAGGTATCTTCCACACCAAACAAACCAGATTGAGCCTCAGCTTCAAGCTCCACGATCGTCTGTTGTCCGAGACGTTTGAGTTGCTCCAATTCGACATCATTGTGAGCGACACCGAGATAGCGGATGATCTTTGCTCGAGGCTGACCGTTGATTCGCAGGTTCTTCACATCCTAGATGGATAAGGACTGTTACGGGATCTTGCGGCACGTACATGCCATAAGGATTTATGCCAAATTCACGATTAAAAAATCTAATTTAATTCTCTACTACATACTACAAACAGAAACCTCCCCAAGTCGCCTAAGGAAGCGATTAGAATCAAATACTTAGGGAACGACTAAAAAACTAAACCGTAAAATCAGGAAAACGGCATGGCCACGCAGGTCGCACAGCTCGCGAGAATATCTACGACTTAGCCGATGATGGTTCATTCGTACAGTGGGGTTCACTAGCAGTTTGGCAAGGATTACATGGATCTGTGGACGAGCTTCTTGATTACGCACCTTCAGATGGCTTGGATATGGGTTTTGGGCACGTCAACGGGCACGAATACCCAGAAGAGAAGTCCCGGTGTGTACTGACGTCTTACGACTATTCTGTGTTAGCTGGTTCGCAAGGCGGAATGAATCACAAGATGATGGACCGGATGATCCAGACTGCTGCAAAAATCAATTCGTCAACGGTACTATTTACTGAAGGTAGCGGAGACAGGGCTGGTGGAGGAAGCCGAAATGCGCGTCCCGGTCGTGGAGGCTCACCGGTAATTTCGGGTGGCGGAGGATTAAATACACCGTCTTGGGCACTGCTCAGCAAGCTCAGTGGTCGAGTACCACTCAAAGTCTTGGGCATCGCTACTACGATGATTCCAACTTCGGATTCCCTTCAAAAGGCTCGGGGAGCACACGCAAACGCAATTCCGTCGCTAAAATTGCATAAAAACACCGCTCTTTCTGAGCTGAAAACTCAATCACAGCAAGTTTTTTCAGATTCATAGAGAACATCTAGAACAATAGTGTTTCACCAAATAATTCGTCGAAACGCCACTGCATAAGAACTGGCTGAAGAATCTACTGAACTTCAATCAGAATCACTCCAAGTTGGCGGCAATAACGGATTTCCGCTAGGGCTACTTTTCAATCGTCGCACTGACTCGATTGAGCGTTTCGACAAAAATGGCGATCAAATCATGTCCTTGCACAACCAATGAATGACTTCTATCGATGCCAATCTTCTCAAATTCCTTGGAATAATCCGACGAAGGCGGATGTGCATCCCCTTCGCGCAACTCTTGAATTCCAAAGAGGGGACCCATCATTGAGTTAGCATCCTCTGTTCCTATTTTTTGTGCAAGAAATTTCACCAAAAGCTTGAGAGATCTCAAATTCTCGTCTACCGATCCATTTATGCAAATCCTCAGTAGCACAATGTCTAGTGATTCCGCAAAAATCCTGCATAAATCCTTTGCAAGTGATTTCAATCCTTGTTCATCCACAGCTCGGAAACGGTGAGTGTTTGTTCGTATTTCTTGCATTTCTGCATTTTCTTCTTTGAGTATGCCACTTTTCAATCTCTTGTCGCTGACTTCTTTCAATTTCTCATCGCTGACTTCTTTCAATTTCTCATCGCTGACTTCTTTGAATCGTTTGAAAGCGTCTCTCAAATCAGCTTCGGGAGCTCGCGTTTCTGCTGGTTTGCGGAAAATTTGCGAGCTAAGCAACTCGCTTGATTCGCATTCATCCGGATAATCTATGTACCCCACCCACTTGCGGAGGTGTTGTCTTGGCAAACTAGCGAAGTCGTTTTTGTGCACATTGATCTTGCCATCCTTGTTGACACCGAAAGGGATGTCGCCTCCTGCGAAGCCGATAGTACCTGTATCGCGCGTAGACCATTTCAAAACACCCCCTGTCTCGGCTACAATCGCATTCGCTAGTGCTGGACTAAACCAAAGCCAGCTCCCACCTACAGCGAGGACTGCATCAATCTTAACGATTGCATCTGCATCCATCATATCTGAACCAATATCCCCTAAGCCATCTTGGCGCACGAAAATGCTTTTAGGCGCTGCTGGGATCCATTTATTCTGAGTTAGTTCGCTAGAAACATGAAATAGTTTGGCTTCTGAGCCACTGCTAGACGCAGAAGCACCTGAAGAATTACGCGTTTCTGAATATTCATCTTTATCATATTCTGAAATTCTTCGACACAAACGATAACCACTTCCGCTTTCCTCAAACTCTTTTTCCGGCCAAGAGATGTCGTCGCGACGTTCTAATACCCGCTTTCTCACACGCTTGGAGACAATCAACAGCCCTAATTGTCTTGCACACAGGTAGTCTTTCAGGTGAACTGACCTCATTTTGATCAGTTGTGGCTTTTTATCGCATCCTTGTTCACAAACAACAACCGTCTCATAGTTTTCCGCGGGTCTCACCCATTCTGATTCCGTATGTTTCAATCCCAAGGATAAAACTAGATCCTGATGAAGATGCCATAGCGCATTCTCTTCCTGAAAGTCAGTGAAATTCTGTTCGAGAACCAAGTGAATTCCAGAAAATTGCCCATAATAGTTGTAGACATCGGATGCCCTGTACTCCCCGTCACTAAGACTACCTACATGGCCACTCCCATTGTGGGTCAGAAGTGATACTGAAAGTTCGTCGCCACCATGTCTATGCTGTTCTGCAACCGCAAGCGCAACCGTCGACACGTATTCACAATCGTAACCTTTTTGCCCAAATACTCCAGAGGACTTGGTCCATTCTTGACGCAATGTGATCCACGGCGAATTAGCGAATCCGCTATCACGAATATCCTTCATCTCAAACCAGTCTTGGTTATTCATTTATTACACCTTTCTTTGAAATATTTCCGTTATTATTCTTTGCTGTATCGGGAGAATTGCCACAGCACCATCAAGCATACTTTGTTGCATACCACCTACTCTTGCAATCCCCTTCGTTAAATACTTCAACGCACTTGAACGATGCTCAATACATGAAGATCATCAAGTTAGACTAATTCTTGCAGACCGTAGCTGGACAACTGCGACATTCGACTGTCTTTTTAGACGAAAGTTCTGGCTTGGAACCAATTTCCCGATTTTTTTTGACCATAATTTTAGCTGACACAACTGCGTAGCCTCAAGCTTGTCTTAGGGTTCGTATTCTGCGTCCGGTAGCTCCTTGAGTGCGGCACCTGACTTTATTGGCTTGAAATCATAAGTTATTGCTTTTTTAAGTGAATAGATCTTAATTGAGACACTACGTTTACCTCGATTCAGGGTATTTTGGTGTTACTGACGATGCGTCAGTCGATCTGGTGGGGTGTAGGACAAATCTTGTTTTCATAAATTTCTTCAGACCAACCAGGCATTTTTGTCGCACCTGACAGTACACTGCTCATTGACTGCGGTGCGGGCAACAAGGCAGTCGTGTAGCGGTTGATTTGATTTAGCATCGACTGTGAACTCATCCAAATAGGTAGATGCTACATGGTAGCTGATTTGGGTCGACATGGGAACAGCTTTAGGCGACTTTTTCAACAGTCTCTTAATGCAGATCAACTGGATAGGGATAGCGATACTGCTTAACTCCAAAGTATCGATACGGCTTTTTACAGTGATCGTTGACGGATGTCGCGGGCGCATAGTGTTTTAACGTTTGCTCGTTTTGAAAAACCATTCCTCCGACAGATGCCAATGCCAGTCGGATAATCTCAGCGGACATTTCGGTACCCCCAAATTTTGGACCGATGCTGGAGGTGGCGAACGCAAGTCAGGGTCATGAACGCGATGGCCACATGCACACGAATGCGTGTCATGCTCCAGTGAAAGATTGGACGAATTTTGAGATCATGTTTGACACATTTAGCCGACCATCCGACGAGTAATCAACGATTCGGTTCGATAGCTGTCTCAAAGACCTGTAGGCGATTTTCTTCTAGCTTGTAGCCCATGCCAAAATGGCTTTCGCTAATGCATGTTTGCGGATCTGATTACCCACCACATAGTACCCAACCCCAACCCGCCTCTTCAATGGCTTCTAAGTTGACCTCACTGAACATGCCTCGGATGACAGCACAGATATGGAACAAGTGTCACGAAGACGTGGACATGGCTGGTTTCCAAGTTTCAAGATTCATTCTCAATGATTGACCAGACTCGATGGTAACTCTCCCCACGCTCACCCATCGCCTTCGTCCACTCGTTTACGTCGGCTGTTCGGAGACGACTGCGAACCTTGTGAAGAGGCTCGTCTGGCTTGACCTCAAGAGTTTCCGCTAGCTCTGGTGCTGCCGTCCGTGGTACACCTAGCAACCTTAGGGCGACAGCCTCGTCGCTATTAACGCCATAATACACGCGCGCCGGCAGGTTACGGAGGCTTCTTTGCTCTTCAGGGGACTGCTCATCAAAGGCTCTTCCGAGAGTAAGTGACTGAAGCGCAGAGAGCCCCCATGATGCAGTTTGCGTCAATTTCCCGAACACTTTCTGACAACACTTGGTCATTGCTTCGACTTCATTGCTCTTCTCCTTGTCGGATGGACTGAAGTATTCGGTAGCTATCTCGACGAGTGGACGCCCTTGAACCCACGCGCTGATGACTTGGGCGAGCTTGTCACCATCCGGTTTTGTTCCGCCGGTGACATCTTTGAGCGGATCTCGCAACTCTGGCACCTGCAAGAGGAGTCCCATCATCCTGCGAAGCTCGTCTCTGCGGCCAGAGAACAAATCAGGCGACCATACGTCGTCCGGCAGATTCTCCTGACCTAGCCTTGCCAGTGTCGCATTGACCGACTCCCAAGAGAAACCTGTTGCATCGACAAGGCTGAGCGGCTTTCCTTTGATTCTCTCGGCATAGGTGGTCACGCCTTTCACCAGGTTATCCGCCCATCCCCTGTGGCTTATGCGCAACGATTGGAATCCAAGAGTTCCCCTAAGAACTTGCTCGACTCGTGCTACGAACTGTTCGTGGTTTCCGATCTGTCGGTACGTGTGAACTAGATATTGGAGGAAGGCTGACCATCCGGGCTGATTCGAGAGCGATTCTAGCCTCAAAAGTGAACCACTTTCTACCGCTTTTTGAACCATTTCAATAAGTGTCGAGTTTAGCTCACCTACTGCATTATCTATGAACTGCTCAAGTATTTGTTGTTTATCGTCATCCTGGGCCGCGAGAGCGACAACCCCAAGGTCGCCTTGATCCACTCTACCTGCTCGTCCAGCAATATTCCAGAAATCCTCAGGTGGCATATCCTTTCGGTATGGCGGCATCCCAAACCGATACTGGTGGCTGGCAAACACGATACCAGACACTGGAAAATTGACTCCCTGAGCAATGGTGGTCGTCGCGACCAAAGTCCTAAGGTGATCATTCTGAGTCAACCATTCCATAAGGGATCGCGTGTCCTCGGACATTCCGGCGTGGTGAACGCCGACTCCATATTCAAGCAAGCTAACCAGTGGATAGTCCTGTCCCATTTCGTCCGTGAGGAAGCGTTGCACATGTCGGAGATCGTCGTGGACCAGGGTGCGCTTGTTCTCTTCGACTTTGAATGCATTGGCAATACTCCATGTTGACTTCGGAGTGTCAGCCAGCACAATCACAGTGCCCCGCGACCGAAGGGTTTGTGCTGTTGTGGCTGCGATCTTGCCCGGCGACTTTTTCACGTCGGACCAGGCCAAACCAAGAGGACGCGACTCACCGATATCAATCTGTTCCGGGATGTCAAGGGTGTTGCGCGTCGTCTGTTGAGTGTGCAGGGACAAGCTAAACTCACCTCGATGGTCGCCTTGGTTCGCCCGGGCGATCGCCACTACGCGGTCGTTCGGGGTCCAATCGACACCTAGATCGATACTCTTGTTGCTTTCTGGATCCAGCCATTGGGCAATCTCAGTGACGTTGTAGATGAAAGGCGTCAACAAAAGAAACTGTGCATAGCGGCACTCGCGATTGATGGTTGCAAGAAGCAACTCGAGATTTATTCCTCGATTTTCGGATGCTAGTCCGTGTGCCTCGTCCACGACAACCAGCGTGACGGGACGACCAATACGTGCCTCCCATCCCCCACGCAACATAAGATTTAGCTTCTCAGGAGTGGTCACAAGGATTCTGAACTGCTGCGACGGTTCCGTCTCAGTCAGCATTCCTGCTTCAAGGCCATCTACCTCCAGAGCCGGACTTACCTTCTCTACTATGTTCCCAAGATAGTCGAAGTCGTGTCGGAGGCGTGCAGTGAGCTGATTCACAAGCGCTCGCGTAGGAGCCAGATAGGCGACCCACCCTTTCTCTTGATCGAACTGGTTCAGTGCCTGAAGAATCCGGAACTCAGCGATGATTGTCTTGCCGCTTGAAGTTGGCAAACTCACCACAACTGATCGACGGCCTGACCCGAGTAAGCCTTCTTCCTTAAGAGTACGCCTCTGGGGTGGTAACATCTCGAAGATCGGGCGTCCTTGATCACGAGAGGTCAGAGACTGGACGAATTGGGTGACCCGGCTGTTCACCGCGCGCGTCACCGTCCAGATGCTGTTGTCCACCATTAAGTAAGCTGCTCGAGCGAGGAACCGCGTCAGAATCTCGCATTCGATTAGTCGGCCACGCATCGACGCGTTAATAGCTCGATCAAATTGCGCTTCTAGTTGTTCGCGAATGTCGTAATGGCCGTCCACTGAGCCTTGTCCAATGTAAGCTCCCATTATTTCTGCTGCCTTCGCGAGATGGTAATGGGTCATGAGTTCCCATGCCGGTACGACATCCTTTCGGACCTCAGCTTTTTTCAGATACGCTGGTTCGATGTCCCTCTGTGCTTGGCGAATGGCCCCGATTCGCTCTTGAACTGCATCGAGATCGTCCCATCCTCTCTTTCGCAGAAGACGCAACCATACTTCCAAGACTGACGACCAGACGCGGACACCCCAATCAGCTGAAGCTGAGGGAAGCGTTTTCATTTCACGCTCTGTAACAATGCGACGGAAATCAGCAGAGCGATCACCAAGCACCGCTATGCACCCCAATCTTACGAGCCACTCTGCCATGGCAATAGGCTCCGATGGCCACGCCAGTGTTCTAGCGATTCGGAATGTCTCCGCAGCAACATATCGAAGTTCGTCCCCACGACTTTCATCATCAAGGATATTGAATAGCTGTAACTCAAGTGCGTTTGAGAAGAACTGCATATCCTTATCTTCTATTGCATGAGTAGGTGAACTAAGTGCATTGGTGAGCCTGCGTCGACTTGCCTCTGACGAAATTTGGTGAAATTGGTCCTCACCAAGGGCTGCTTGAAGCCAAGTGATTGTTGTCATGACGCCCCACGCCCATAGATCAAAGCTGGCCAATCGTTAATAGGTACAGGCAGATACCAGGCATTAATTTCGACACGTGTCGGGCTACTGAGATTCTTGGCGAGTGCCTTGGACGGGTTAGCTACATCCAGTTCATTAGGCTTCGTGTCGCGAAGGAGAATTCCTACAAGAAGCATCTCTTTTCCAAGCGACTGAACATAACGATGAACTGCTGCCTCAAAGAGTGTACGGTGTTCATCAGAGTAACATCGCACTCTAAGCCACATGAGTAATGATTGTTGGATATCCGAGCGAGTGCTTATTTCCTCGATCTGCCTTGCTAATCCTCCGCTTCCATACATTACGTTGGGAGGAGTGTTGGGATCGGAGGATGTCTTCACCTCTCCAAAGAGCAAGAGGACGGTATCGCCTTCCTTGCAGAAACCAACTAGGTCTGCGCCAGGTAGACTGGCACTTGGCGTGCGGCGATCATGTGCGAGATTCCAAGGCCAGCAGATTTCACGGGTCTCGTCATCGGCAAGAACACACTCTGCCAAAGCTTCTCCGATAGCCCAAGACTTGCCCTCATGAACTGCGCTAAGGAGATCCTCCACAAAGTCGGTCTCCATGTCCGTCATAGCCATACCACGTAACTCAGAAGCAAGTTGGTTGTCGGCTTCATCGTCTTCTACCCTTGCCTTCACGCGGCTTGACATGTAGGACTTGAAACGTTCCTCATTCACGACATCCTGGCCGATCCATTGCACACAGTCCATCGATCCCGAGTAGCATTTTGCTGGGGCAAGTGCAACAACCACGGTCACGAATCTCCATCCAAACCTGCAGTCGTATGTTGGTCAAAGGTCAACACTTTTGGGGTTTGCTTGTGGGTGACGATGCCATGCTTATTCAACAGAACAACCAGAATACCGATCTCTTAGTTGTTCCGATGAGATCATCTCCGACCTTAAAGATTCTAAAGTGTCAGGAGTTCCGGGGACGGGGTAGTTCCAGCCCCACTCTACGAGCGGGGTACACAATTTTATCCGTTTATTTCGAGTCTCCGCGATTTAGTTTGCTCGTGGTGTTCGGTAGCACCCAAGCGGCCGATAGATTGAAGGCATCACCGAAATGAATCGCCCAAGCCCGTGTCGCTTTACCTCATTTCCGTTCCACGTTACTCTATTCACGCAAGAGTTGGGTCTAGAATTGGCTCGCCTTGCACAACTGCAGTTTGATCAGTTTCTACGCCGCCTCAAGGCTCGTGAAGTGAGAGCGGGCTACGCCTTTGCTCCCACGGCGAGAACTGGTTGCTTTCTCATCTTGATTGTCGCTGTAAAGTGTCGAGCATCTCGTCAGTGATAAGTGCATGGCTGTTCTTAGGTTTGTTTCGTTGCCCTGAATTCATGGCAAGCACTCGTTGCTGGCGTTCAGTATCCTTGCCTTATGATCAGGATAATCGATTGATTGGTTGAAAACGCTATACATGAAAACTCTGAGTAGGCTCGTCTGTGTAATGCAATGTACTCACAAATATTGCTCACAACAAAGTACAAGACGCTCTCACCATCCTACATAGTCAGGACAGGACTCAAGCTGGCATCTTCTGATCCAGGCGATCTTTGATCACGGAATTGAGCCAGTAATTTCAATTCACGAGTTATTCAAACGATACCATTTTGATAAGATTGGTGTTTTTAAGATTTTCAATACCTACCCGCAGTTTAACGCATCTCTTTTATGGATAACCGAAAATGCCGAGTTATCCCAACTTGCGAATATCTTTAATGATGGATCAACGTAGCAACTAGCACGTAGAGTGCGGCTGTTCTTGTAAGTAGGTTCAGTAGCGGAAGCCATAAAGCATCTCGAAAGAAGAGAGAATAGAAGGTAGCAAAGGTACTTTCAGACTCGATTCGAAAGGGACTACGTATCGGATCTGCGAAGATTGCAAACGTCGCTGAAATCCAAAGTACCATTTTGGGAGGTGGGGTCAGTTCAGCCTGATTTGGCTCGACGGAAGATGATCGACGATGCATCAAGATCGAAAGTGATTCTTCGACTTAGGGGGGCTTCACGGGCCTACCCTTCTGATACGTTAGGTATGTAGCTGACAGATATCGTTAGTCCATCACGGAAAATCATTGGATGAGAAAAACAGGAAATAACTCGATGATTCAATTTGGTTTAGAGACAGAGCACACTCCAGACACTTTGTCAAAGCGGGGGTGAGTCTTGCCATCTCAACTTGCTTGGCTTGACCACGACTCTACCGCGAGAGAACGTACACTCCGCATTCTTTCTCTATTTCAAGAAAAGGAAAGTCGTGACGAGCTTGGGCTTGGTTCGGTGCGGGACAGCTTCGCTGATCAATTATTCCCTGGCACCAGCACGATCCAGACGCGCTTGCGCTATATGCTATTCGTACCATGGATTTATCGTTCCTTAGAAGAAAAGCGATTACCCGCAGAGAGCTTTGCCATCCAAGCTGAATTGCAGGAGAGAGGTATGGTCCAGCCGTTGATTGATTCTGATGATCAAGGCGTATTCGGAAGAGTGGCCGGCAAGAGCCTCAAACGTTTACCTAGCTCGGTCTACTGGGCAGGTCTCGGCATGTGGGGAATACGGTTGACACCTTTCTCGCAAGAGGAGTATCACCGCCGCATCGACGAAACTTATCAGGCGCGGCATACTCTGAAAGCGCTGGAAAGAGAAGCCAGAATCAGAGGAGACGATGTCGATCAAGAGCAGCGCATGGCTACGTTCAGTTGGCATCCTCAATTACCAGCACCACCTGAGGAATTTCCTTCAAAAGTTGATTTCTCGTTATCCAGGGAAGAATCTGAGTTTATCCGGGATCGCATCCGGGTTGCCTGTCCCAATAGCCTGCTCTCCTTTTTGGTGTGGCACTGCGAGCCTGCCGATACCCAAGCACCATGGGCACATCCAGATTACGCCAGCTTTTCCGATCAGCATAAAGAGCTCCTGACCCATGCACGGCTTTTCTCCGAGGTGATGCATGGGGCTTCCCTCTCGTATAACGTCCAACTCGCCAGACTTCGAAAAAACGATGATCTTGTCGCGGGGCATCAGGCCCCTTTCGATCAATGGGCTACAAGCTTTCCCCTGGAGGAGGTTCTGGCGTGGTCGGTTAGCCGCCTCTGGGAGTTGACCGTCGATCACGGCTACATCGTCAGGCAACAAACGAGAACATTTGTTCGGGACTGGATCAACTTTACTCGGAAATCTCCCAAAGATCTCCTTTCTAATATCGAAGCTCTGAACCTTATCAAAAGAAGGGAAATGAAACTCAAAGGCTCCCGCTCCCGGTTCAAGAACCAGAGAGCTCTGGAGCAGTGGGGTGGCTTTTCCGGGGTCAGCAGACTCGTTTACCGCTGGCCTAATGTGAAGGTGCTTTTGAATGATTTGTACCAGGGCACTAAGAGGTAGTAGGCGTGCTGAATCCTAACTCCCGCAGTCTCTACACCTCAGCACTGACACCGCCTCTGGGAATGATTTTCGACGAAGCCGTTGCGACCACATTTTCAATGGACCCGGCGTTACTGCTTGAAGCGCCTGTCTACCTGGCGCTCATGGCAGCTGATGGTCAGTCAGATCCTGATCCGCTGGCTGTGCTCGAGGGCATTCGTAGATACTCTAAGCGAATCACGGTCTATGTGCAACGAGGCAGGATTCAACTCCCTCAGATAGCCAAGCCAAACCCTCTGTTCGGTTATCTGGAAGACATGGTGGTTGAGGTAACGGCCCCTGGCGGCGGTGTCTTTCACCCAAAAGTCTGGGTAATTCGGTTTGTCAGTGCGGATCAAAGTAGCGCACTGTATCGCCTAGTAGTGCTGACCCGGAATATGACCACTGATCAATCCTGGGACCTGTCGCTTCAGCTCGAAGGCTCGATTGCTGGCGGAAAGTCCAAATTAAATGAACCGCTGGTCCATTTCTTCGAGATGCTACCTGATCTCGCTATTGGAGCTACAGAAGCCTGGCGAGTCGAGCAAGCGCTCCGATTCGCAGAGGCAATACACCAGATTCAATGGGAGCTCCCCGACGGCTTCGATGAACTGGCTTTTTATCTGCCTGGAACGCAGGGCTTTGAGTGGGTGGCTCCCAAGTCGAATAGGATAGCTGTCATTTCGCCCTTTTGCTCCGACCGGGTTTTGCGGACATTAGTCATGCAGTCCAAGTCCGCAGATGCGCTTATTTCTCGGCCGGAAACGTTATCCGGCTTGAATCCAGAGACGCTGGCACTCTTTACGCAGTGCCTGCAGCTGGATGAGGCGGCGGAAACCGAAGATGGCGAGGAAGAAGATACGACTGAACATCCGCTTGCGACTGGTCTTCATGCGAAGGTTTATCTATTCGAGACACGATACTACTCCGACTACACACATGTGATTTTGGGTTCTGCGAACGCTACGAACGCAGCGATTAACGCGGCGAAGAATATCGAGATTATGGTTGGTTTAGTAGGCAAGAAAAGAAAAGTTGGTGGCATCGACGAGCTTCTAGGCACTGACGGGCTGGGTGAATACCTGGTTGATTTCGACGCAAGCAAGGAGCCGGATTCAGATTCAGCACGCAGGGAGGCGGAAGACTGTTTGGAGCGAGCTCGAATCCTGCTATCTGAAGTCGCGCTGGCCGTCGAGTGTAACCAGGGATTGAAGGAGGGCTTGTGGGCACTGATTCTGACTGGCAAGATTCCGTCTCTCGATGGAATCTCTAGTGTCAGTGCATGGCCGATAACCGTGGGTCGAGAGTACTTGGCAAACATCAAAGGTAGCGAGGCGCATGATCCGTACAGCCTTGGGGAGTTTTCCGCCTCGTCCGTGACCGGTCTTATTGCCTTTGAGCTCATGACCGATCATCCGGATGTGACGGCACGGTTTGTGCTAAATCTGCCCGTTACAGGCATTCCGGACGAACGTGAGTCCGCTATTTTGCAAACCGTGATCAGCAATCAGGACGGTTTTATTCGTTACCTTCTCCTCCTTCTGGGCGACGATACGACATCCGGGCTTGTAGCTGGTAGTGGCACTAGATGGGCAAAATGGCTGACTCGGTTGGCCGATGGTGAGGACATTCCGTTGTTGGAAGAACTCACACGCACCTACAGCCGCCACCCAGAAAGGCTGTCTGAAATCTCCGGTCTAGTTCGTGATCTGTCGCATGGTGGCCAGAATGCCATCATCCCCGACGACTTTTTAAGTCTCTGGACGGTTTTTGAATCGGCTATCAAGGCTCGCAATGCCTAGCAAACGTTTTTTGTCAGCGACCGCATTGACTGGGCTAAAAGACTTCCAGAAGAGGACCGTAGAGTATGTGTTCAAGCGTCTCTATGGAGATGACCCGACATCCCGTTTTCTGATCGCTGATGAAGTGGGTCTTGGAAAAACCCTTGTTGCTCGAGGCATCATCGCCAAGACGCTAGAGCACCTTCAAGATACAGTAGAGCGGATCGACATCATCTATATTTGCTCAAACGCTGCCATCGCCAAGCAAAATGTTAATCGACTCAACGTCCGTGATATCGATGGCTTTTCAATCGCCACTCGGTTGACTTATCTGCCCAAACAGGTGCGGTCCTTGCGCAAGAACAAGGTGAACTTCATCAGCCTGACTCCTGGCACCGCTTTCGATCATGCCAGCAGAGGCGGGCAGGCCAACGAACGGGCCATACTGCATCGAATCCTGTATGACTTACCCATGGCACGGCGAGAAAAACGGCAAAGGTTGCGCAACGGCTTGCTGAATTTTCTTCAAGCGACATCAGGTAAGGAAAAGTGGCGAGCCAAAGCTCAAAATCTTTCAGCTAAAGATCTGGATTTGGATTTCTCCATAAAGTTCCGGCGGGAAGTCCGTGAAGATGTCAAACTTTACGCAGACTTGAAGGACTGTTGCGAACGCTTTGCCTGTTATCGCGAATTGGGCAAAATCCCTAGGCAGGATTCAGAGTTGCGCTACGACCTGATCGGAAGGCTTAGAAACAAACTCGCACATACCTGTGTAGACGCACTTGAGCCCGATCTGGTCATACTTGATGAGTTTCAACGATTCAAGCACTTGTTACAGGGTGATGGAGACGCCTCCATGTTGGCGAATGAACTCTTTAAGTATCAGGACGTTCGCGTACTTCTGCTTTCCGCTACGCCCTACAAGATGCTTACCCTCGACCAGGAGACTGAGGAGGAGGATCACTATCCCGATTTCATCCGGACCCTGAATTTCCTGTTCGATAATGCGGATAAAGTCGACGCGGTCAAAAGTCTCCTGGCAGACCATCGGACGACACTACACGCGTACGCCAATGGCGCGGTATACCCTCCAGGTATAAAGAGCAAACTTGAACAAGCACTCCTGCAGGTCATGTGTCGCACAGAACGGGTCGCCACAACCCGAGACCACAACTCAATGCTCAGCGAGATTGAACGGGCGGCATCGCTCAAACTGGCGGATCTTCAGCATGCGGCGATGGTTGACGCAGTGGCAGTCTGTGTCAAGGCCGGAGAGCCGATCGAATACTGGAAGTCAGCGCCGTATCTGATCAACTTTCTAAAACACTACGAGCTACGTCATAAATTGGATGCCCAGTTGCATTCACCTTCAGATGCTCTTCAAGGAGCTCTTTCATCGACAAATGGACAGTTGTTGACGAAAGATAAATTCGAAGGCTATCAGTCTCTCGACCCAGCCAATCCGAGGATGCGTTTACTTTTTGAGGACACTATAGATAAAGGCATGTGGCAACTCTTGTGGATGCCACCGTCCCTGCCGTATGTCGATCCAGGCGGCGCATACCGTGACAAGGATAGATTGACCAAATCGCTGGTTTTTTCCTCATGGAGCGTTGTTCCGGACGCTGTGGCATCCATCTGCTCGTACGAGGCCGAACGACGTATGATTGCTGGAACGCCAGTTTTGCACAGTGAACTGTACGAAAAAATCAAGCCGTTGTTGCGGTTTGCGGTAGCCTCCAACGATAATCGCCTGACGGGAATGCCAGTCATTGCTTGGATGCTACCGTCGCCAACCCTGGCCACTAGGATTGACCCGCTTGAGATTGCGCTTCGTCACGGGCGCGGACCGATTAGCATTCAAGAACTGAAAAATGAGGTCAAAGCCGTTTGCCGCGGCTTGATCGAAAACCTGCCTGATGCTGGGGAAGGGCCGCGAGCTGATGAGCGATGGTACTGGGCAGCACCCATTCTCATCGATTCCCATAACTCCCTGTTGGACTGGTGCAAGAGCAAGCTGGGATGGCGATCTGCTACGTCAGACCCTGAGAAAGACTCCCGATTCAAAGATCACATCGACATGCTGGTTAGCATGGCAGAAGGCAATATTCCTCTTGGCCCACAGCCAGATGATCTTGTTGATGTGCTTTGCGAGTATGCCCTGGCCGGGCCTGGCGTGTGTGCATTACGGGCGCTTCGTCGGATCGGTACCGACCTTGATCCATCTGATCCAAATCTGCTCTCAGCCGCAGCCAGAATCGCTTCGGGCTTCCGTTCGCTCTTTAATATGCCGGAGACGATTGCCATGCTACGTGGTTCTGGCGAAGACACGTATTGGCGGCTAACACTTCAGTACGGAATCGATGGCAATCTCCAGTCCGTGCTCGATGAATATGTGCATGTCCTTCGCGAGTCGTTAGGTTTGCACGATCACTCACAAGAAGCACAAGTTGCTGAGATCGCTGAAAGCATAGAATCAGTGCTGTCACTGCGCACCGCACAAATTCGCATTGATGAGATAAAGACGGCAGGCGATGGATTTATTGTTGATGATTTCAATACCCGTTGCCGATTTGCGCTCCGCTTCGGCGCTATTCGCGATGACAATAATCAAGCGCTTGTACGCGCCGATTTGGTTCGGGATGCGTTTAACTCTCCGTTTCGCCCCTTTGTCCTCGCTTCCACCTCAATAGGTCAGGAAGGGTTGGACTTTCACACATGGTGTCATGCTGTAGTGCACTGGAATTTACCCTCTAATCCTGTTGATCTGGAACAGCGCGAAGGCCGAGTTCATCGCTATAAGGGCCATGCTGTCAGAAAAAATATTGCCGAACGCTATGGCTTGACTGCGCTTTTTGAATCTCACAAGGGAGGCGATCCATGGCAGACACTCTTCCAGATCGCGCACCAGGGTAAAACCAATGGCTATTCTGATCTTGTTCCCTACTGGGTGTTTGAAGAGGGATCTGCTCGCATAGAACGCCGCATCCCGCTACTCCCTTACAGTAAAGAGGTAGGAAAACTCAAGCGTTTGAAGGAGGGGTTAGCGCTCTATCGAATGGTGTTCGGTCAACCACGTCAGGAAGATCTGTTGTTCAGCCTGAGTCAAAACGGTAGCCAAGATGCCGCAGATTTTTCGAACTGGTTGATTTCGCTTCAACCTCCAACGGACACATTGTTCAACGATAATCCTCAAGATCCTACGATTCCTCCGCACAGAGAAGAATAAAGCTCACTCGCAAATTAGACAGGTATGCTCGACTAACTTTACATATGTTTCGTTGTCTCGTAAACGGTACCATTTTCAAGGTATACGCGATTCGACAAGCCAAATTTGGTACTCGGGAAGATCGGTAGTCGACACTCCTCGAGCGCGTTCGTTCACCCAATTTCTCATGGTTCGATGCAGACTGTGAAAACGTGCCATACATAGAATTCCTGACACTCCGCAAACGTCAAACAAGAGAATAGATTTGGCAAATGACATTCCATTGAACCGAGAGCTTCGAGACGAAGAGATCATTCAAATTGATCAATTTCTGGAATTTAAAGATCGGTCTGACCCTCTGGTTTTTGTAGGTCGACAAACGTTGATCGATCATGTTATTAAGCAAACGCAACGATTGCGCGGTGAAGCGCTACCTGAATCCTGCGCCATAGTAGTCAGAGGTGCTCCAGGCGCTGGCAAGACCAGTCTCCTAAAGAAGATTGCTCAGGAGCTTTCGCGTACCGAACAGTATCACGATGTACTCGTCATAGAGTTGGGGACGAGACATTTGAATAATCCAGCCTTGTGCATCGAATCCTTCATGTTGGGAATGGACTTCAAATATGCAAAAAACGGGTTATCCCGTGAAGAGAGAGACCACTGGAGGAACGGTACTACTGGGTTCGTCAGTCATGAGGAAAAGTGGATAAGACAGTCTGATTCTGTCGTTGCTCGACTCAATTCTGAACAGTCCACTGTTTGGAGTGAACTAAAACGGCTTCTAGATGTTGTTACAGATCATGTATTCGTGGTATTGGTGGACGAAGCTCAGAGAATACAGCCGGATAGAAATAGCAACGTCTGTGAAATCGCATGTAATTTGAATGATGCACAAACACAGGGAATCAAGATTTTGCCCGTGTTTGCAGGGTTAAGTGACACACGACTGATATTGTCAAAGGTAGGTGTATCACGGGTAGCTGAAGGAAAAACAAGACAAGACAATTCAGTAAGAGATTTCTCCTTGGAACGCCTCTCGTATGCTGAATCGCATCGATTTATGTTCGATAGCTTGAAACTATTAGGGATTGTTGATGTCATGGACGACGAAGATCGTGAGTCTATGATCCAGCAATGCTCATTGGCGAGTGACGGTTGGCCTCGGCACTTACATCATTACTTGCAGTCGTGTGTAAGACACATAAAAAATTGTCACGACGAGAAAAACCTATCGTTGTCATTGACTGACGTACTCAATGAAGGCATGCTCATCGCATTAATTACTATGAAGATCGAGTGGCCAACCTGAACATGGCTCATATGGAATCGAAATTGATCACCTTGGCCACCACATTCGCTAAAGAGAAGCGGTTTACCTTTGACGGATTTGCTAAGGTGATTGGTGATTCGCTTGATTCAGATAAAGAGAAAAATGACTTCTTGAATACTCTCGTTCATCATGGCATCGTGGAAAGAGATCAGGATAGGGAGTTCCGATTTTCCATCCCATCATTTTGTACATATTTAGTGCATGGCATGAACCGGGAAAAACGGAAGAGGCATTAAATCAACAATTGGCCAAGCGAACGCAAGAATTCAATCAAGCTAACGACCATGGCTGGTCGGACGATGATTAAGTTCAGTGTATAAAAGGCAGTCCCCCAGGAGGTCTGGTGTTCCTGGCAGAGAGTTTTGAAGAGGGTGACGAGGACTTCAAGATCTAGTAGGACATCCCGGACAATGCAGAGCAACTAGGTTGCAAGCCTTTCAGGACGGAGGAGGAGCGCTAGCCTACGACGCGCGCCAGAGCGGAGAATAGCGTTTGAAGGAACTAATTTAGTAATATGCACTCAAATAAAACCTCAATTTTTGTTGACAATAAATTGTGAACAACAATTGGTGATGTAGGAACACGTCGCATCAAATACCTTGAATTAAGGTATTGAATTTACCAAAGGAACCGGAGCAAACATGCAACAGCGAGTGACAGAATTAAAGGTCAAGATGAACATAAAAGAGTTGGACGATGGCACCTTCTATGGGGCTTTTCCGCAGATTGGATGTATCTTCGTGCACGGAGAAACCGAAGAGCAAGTCTATCATGACGGACGAGAGGCATTGGAAAAGTATTTGGATATGTCACGTGAGAACGGAGACCCACTCCCGAAGGAAATCATTGTTTCTAGTGAAATTATTCAATCGCAGAAAACCAAGAAAAACAAATCGCCGTCTCACTGGAGTGACACTGAATTGCTGATAACCGGAACCTATGCTCATCAAGCATAGGTTCCAGCTATCAGGGCAGATTATTCCCCAAGTGTCTGGGCACTGCTCAGGAACATAACGAAGGGGGAGTTTCGCAAGGCATTGGAGGCTGAGATCAAGTCTTTGATACCAACGCTGAATTGCTTGGAGTCGCGGCTAAAGATTCGACACAAGATCTGTGTCGCCGACCGAGGCATGTTCAGTCAGGCCAATCTAGAAGCCATTGAAGCGGCGGGTCGGTACTATGTGGTGGGTGCTCGGATCCGTCGACATGCGTCAGCGAAGGAGATTTTGGCGTGGGCTATGAGCCCCGAAAAACAGCGCTCACATGTCTTTGAGACAGCCATTGAACCGAATCGCCGATTGCTCGTCAGATGGTCGGCTAAACGTGCCAAACAGGATCTAAAGAAACGCGACAAACTATTGAACAAACTGCAGGGCAAAGGTCCGTCCTGGACACCCTTTCCAGCGCACCTGCTGGATCGACCGAGAAACTATCAACGCCCTCTGAAAAAGCTGGGTAAGACTTCGTATCTCGTCGATGAAGAGCGCATTGCGGCGGATGCCCAATGGGATGGTCTACACGGGGTGATTACCAACTTACCCGATACCACCGACGCACATGATGCGATGGATTATTACACCGAACTATGGCAGGTTGAACACTGTTTCCGATTCACCAAACATGATCTCAAAATTCGTCCAATCTTTCACTGGACTCCGAACGGCATTCGTGCCTATGTAGCCATTGCGTTCATGACCCTGACCTGCGTTCGCCACCGCTGTTATCGAACCAAAATTCAGGGCACTGAAATGTCCGCAGAGACGATCCGACTGGCATTGGCATCTGCCGGAGGCATGGTTTTTCAAGACGAGCATACGTTGAAACACTATGCACACGCGACAACCTTGGCGGATGACTGTAAGAAGCTATATCGCTACTTTGGAGTCAAGCAAAATCGCTATCCCCTCCAATTAATCTGAATTAAGTTCAGTTTCACTGCCTTCTCAAATACCCAAAATGTAGTACGTAAATCGTACTATGTATTTTTTTAAATCAATCACTTACGCACTTCAACCGTCGAAGTCAGGAAAACGGCTTTAATGGACAGGAACAAATTAGTAAAAATCACTACCTTGCAACAACAATCCTTTAACAAAAGGCTCTCGTGACCAGTAATAAGCTATACGATCAATTTGCCGCTCATGGCTGAAAACATTCAAAATTCTTTTTCTCCAAGAAGAAATTTGCCTCGCACGTCAACAAAGTAAAGGAGTCCAGTGCACTGGTTGTACATATACGTTACTCTGTCGCCAGTAACCATGCGCCAGGGACTTACGCAATCATCCAAAAGCAACGTCAGTATCACCGCACCCGCTAATATCGCGCCAATCCATGCGGTTCGCTCACTCCAGGCTCGTCGTTTGGTCTCGGTCATAAATAGTTCCTGCGAAAAAAACTTAATTAAGGCAATTTGTCTTCAAATCTGTGTATGGGGTAATTTTTCCCACGCTCTTGCGGGCAAGAGAGTGGGAGGATTTTAGTTCATTCATTTCAGTGATCGCTTCAATGCATCGCCCGGTTGGGTGAATCTGAACAGGAAGGGCACACTCAACTGCGGAAGCTCGAAATGTACGAATGAAAATCTATACACAAAATACCCGACACTCTGAATATTGGTTGTCTGAGACCCCTTTAGACGTCAAAATGAATCATTTTCCGCCGAAATCCGGCTTAAATTGCGTGAACTAAATCAAGTCAACCGTGACACAAGATCTTTACCCAAAATATCACCGTCAATGGCAATTATTTCTTCAGTTTCGATAGCATATTTTTAAGTGCTAGATTGAGAGCACTATTCGGTCGTATGTTAGCGCCACTGTTCACATTAGCAACTAGGTCAATTAATCCTTTCATCCCATACAACGATACAATAAGACAAAGCAGTAGTTCCAATGCTGACTCAGCAGCAAGAGGCCAAGTAGGATATCGGTCTGAAATCTGTAGAGCACCTGGGATCTCTTGGTCTCTATTTCCTAGATTCCTACACGGTTGTACATGATAATAGTTGTGGTTGCAACCAATTTCCGGCATTTCATACCGATAACCAATGAATCTGGTAGGCGACTGCCATATCCCTAAGAAGAACCAAAATGAACAAATATCATTGTCTAGTTTCCATTTGCACCAGAGAGCTATGGTTGTCTTTTCCTCCTCTCTACGAGGTACAAGATATACTGCTTTATTACCGAAGTCACCACTAGTTCTTTGAGACAGGAACGTATTGTCTATTTGGTTAGCCTTTAAAGGACTATATCTGGCCTGTGCTACTTGCTTCGTCTTGAAGTTTGTTGTTCCATCCTTCGTCTTGAAGTTTGTTGTTCCATCAGTTATTTTGGGGATACGGTGGTCTGCCAGTTTTTTCAGAACGTATATAACTGCTTTAATTTCTTCCTCGAATGACACCTTTATTCTCTCAAAGCAAATCTTCGTTGAGGCGTATATCGTATCCCTTCAAGTACGCGAACGTGTCTTGAGTCGAACGCATTGTGATACCCAGCGCGAAATTCGCGTGAGTCCTCTAGTCTCCCGAATTGTGAGACATCTTCTTGAAACACATATGCAGGTACCTTCTCGTACTCAAATGAATAACTCTTTTCAACTATGTCTTCAGTAGCTTCAAATCTATGTCGCCACACAGCAGGTCGGGAGAGTATTTCAGGATGTTTGAACCAGCAAACGTCCGGAATTTGCTCCTTGATCGTATCGAAGTCATGAACAGCCGTGGTCCAAGCCTCTAAATCGTTGAAGTTGAAGTCTTCACCAAGCAAGAATGGATAACGTTCAATCAAGTGTGGAACGTCGACTAGCACATCCTGACTACCTAACACTTCTCGTTCAAGCCACTTGCCAATCCGTGCACCTATGAAACCGGCCGCAAAGTCTGGTTCATGTTTACCTACTGCTCTCGCATCTAGATCACTGACTTGCTCTTGCGGGAACTGCTCGAAAGTTAACTCTGCGAGTGAGTCAAGGTCCCCTTGGTTCGGGAAAATAAACTCAAAGGCAGAATCAGACATAAGACGCACATCCTCTGTACGCATACCGATTTCATCCAAAATCCGACAGCTGAAACGTTCACGCACAAAATTTTGGCGTGCCCGTTGAAGCTCCACAGCATTTGAAATACTGATCCATGCCCAAGGTCGAAACCCACTCCAAGGAGGATTCTGCCAAAGCCCCTTTGTCGGTAGAAGACTTGCATCAAGATTTAAATCCGCGTAACTTGAGATGTGTCCGCGTAACGTGAGATCAAACTGAATGTCACGATATTGGTTGATGACCACAATTACCCCACAGTTTGAAAAGGTTCTCGCAAGTCTTGCGAGTTCCTCACCTGTATGCCTTGTCCTCGTGTTGTCGAAATGAACCAAATCGTAGTCAAGAATTAACACATCTGTACTATCAAAAACAGAATCGTTTTTCTCCAAATCACTCGTTGGATTATTTCTTAAAAAATCCCTCCTACGGAGCAGCTCATCAATCGAATTTTTTAGATCTGTAACAGTAGGCCTATCTAAATCGCACTGGAGACTTGAAGCTCCTACGACTTCAAATGAATCTTGAGGTACAACGGACTGAACCTCCTTAACCCACTCTTGTTCATCGTCTTCATGATCGTCACAAATTAGAACCTTATATGTCATTTCATCGACGCCCATGAAATCTGAAACGTAGTTGACCAGGGTTGAATAGGTTTTGTAAAAGCCACCTTAGCTCCTCGTTGCTTTGCAATCATTTTTACAATGGTCAATCCTAGACCGCTTCCACCAAGACCTAATTCGCGCCGTTCCTCCGAGATCCCAATACGTCGGATGAATGGCTCAAACAGTTCCTCCGCCGACTTGAGTTCTACACCGATGCCGTTATCGTTTACTCTTATCCAACTACTTCTACCAGTACGTCCTCCGACGCATTGGACATGTCCGTCTTTTACATCTAGAGTAGCGTTCGAAGCATTAACAAGCACATTCTGAAAAAGTGAACTCCATTCGGCGAATGTTGCAGTAGGTAGGTAAATGTCCTGCGGGATTTCTGTCAGTATCCTAATGTTCGAAATTAGAGGTCTCACGTTCTTCACAACCTGCTCTACGACATCTGATGCCGCCAATACGTCTACTTCCTCCCTATCATCAGTATCTAAGAGGGGTGCAAACAACTGGCGCGACTGCTCTGCACGTTCTATCCAGTTCGCAACTCGTCGTCCTAGATTGTGGATTTCTTTGTCATCGCTTTCTTCTGCTCTTAGGCGAAGGGTTCTTAACAATGACCTCGCACGACGTACGTCCCTAGCCGCTTCATGTTCCAGTGCTAACGCTGCCATACCTGCCACTGCGAGTGGACCAAGCAAGCCTTTTGTCGCCTGATCAATAGCTCTCTCTTGTCTGATCGTTACGTTTAGTTCATTGCATTCCTCAAGAAGGGAGTTGACAGTTTCGTCGTGCGGATACTCTTCAATCAACTCCTGTGCTAGGCTTCGTAACCGACGAAGAATGGATTCGGACGAATTCGACGGGTCCGTGATATCAATTCTTTTACTTTCTCGAATACGTTGGCGAGTCGCATAGTAGTCAAGTGACCAACGAACCGCACGATGTAGTTCTGCGTACGCTTCATTCGAAACTAGGCGATCACGTGTTATTTGGATTTTGAGAATATCGCCACTTTTCTTTTGCTCAGGTGTCGCGCTTCTTGTTTCGTGCCCGGTATCAATATTGACTACACCAAACAGACGTCCTTGAGTGGGCAAGTCGTTCAACGCGCGTTTCACCTGTAGCCGGTCCGGCAGGAGCTCCGATCTATTTTTTCGATGGGAGTGATCAAACTCTATGCCTAGCCAGTCTTGGGTTACGCCGTAATAAGGCAATCGAAATCCCGCGTCATACACCTTGACCCCACCGTATTTTGCGAAATACGAGCGTGCATCGCCAACTGATATCTTGTTGCTCTGGTGTCCTTGCAAGTTGAAGACTCGGATTTTCCATTCTGCAGACTCTAACAAAGGCTTTACGGTGAATTTCTCCACATATTTCTCGCCCGTACGAAAGACTACCGAAACCAACGCCTCACTGCGTGCTCCTTTACGACTTACCTCTCCTTGGATTATTGCGATGTAGTTCTCCAGTGCCGCTTGCGTCTGATCTGCGAATGTTCTCTCAAGTGAGCCGTCTACCGAGTGAATCTCTACGATGAAATCGTCTGGGTCTGTTTGGTTCGTTGATAGAGATCCATAATTACTCATCGGGGATTGAAGCATCCAGAGGTCTCGACCCAATTCTCTCGTACTGGCTTCGTCCCAAGTTTGCTTCAAACCTCTCATCACGACACGCGTTCCACAACGACTTTGTTCAGCAAACGTTTCTGACCGAGGGGTTAATTGATATCTAGCTTCCGCTTCAATCAAACTAGGCGACTCAATCACTTCGTCCCAGTCAACGGTCACAATCAATTGACGATCTATGTTGCTTTCAGAGACAGTTGTCATTTCTAGTTTATGAGCAAGAAACTGAACGGCCAGTCTTCCAATACCTTTCGATCCAGTTAAATTCCGATTTAAGTTCCGACTCTTCCCGGTCCCCCTCTCTTTATGCTGTGTACCAATAGTCATCCAAAAGTCCTTAAATTCTCTAACGGTCATACCATGACCGTTGTCTATTACAGAGATTTCATTTTCCGCGACTCTAACAATGCATCGAGTTGCATCTGCGTCGTAAGCGTTCTTCACTAATTCAGCTAATGCGATGTGCGCTTGACCTACTAATCGCTCGCCTAATTCCCGAATCAGCGCTGCATCTGCTACGAATTTCACGACTGTTGATATTGGCTCTGATACTTCCTTTTCTCTAACTAATCGCATATGGACGACTCACTTCCGATGTTCGTGTTCAGTCGCTGCCGACTAGTCCGCGTTGCATGGATTCCCTCCTTGATCGCGACTCATCAATGTGCCGCACAATACTCTCGCCAATCGCATTGCCTAGGACTGGCGGAACTGCGTTACCAATAAGACGTCCTAAAGGAGCAATGCCTGGAAAGCGTTCATCCGAAGGATAAAATTCATAGTCGTATGGAAACGTCTGCAATAGAGCGGCTTCTCTCAACGACAGTGCTCTATCTTGAGTAGGGTGACCAAATCGACCAGTCCCGAACGCATAGCATTGCCCGGTGATGGTAGGTGAAGGCTTCTCCCATTCCATTCGACCATAGACGCCACCATACGTCCTACCAGATTCTCGCTGATGACATGGAGAACGAAGCGTTTTGGGCCAATCGCGCCAAGTACCGCCGGGTAGCGAATGGCGTATCCGTTGAAGATTTACTTCCGACAATCTACTAGTTCGGTGTAGCTTATCGTGTTCATGAATCTCTCCGGCACTCAATTCCGGAAGATGTCCTATGGTCGATTTGACGTTCGTCCAGCTGGCTGGATCCAAAAATCGTCCTGGATTCATCGAAATTGCACCAAGGTTTGAAGCTAGCAGTACCAATCTTCGACGCCTTTGAGGTATACCATACTCTCTACAGTCAATTACGAGATCATCTATCCAATAGTCTAATTCCGCTAACTGAGCCTTGAATTCTAGGAATTCATTCTTCTGTGCTAGTAGAGGAACATTCTCCATTGAGACTATGTCCGGTCTAGCTTCTTTGATCAGAGTAGCGAATCGACTAATTAAGGACCTACGTTCCTTGCTCTTCCCTAAAGATTTTTGTGAGTACGTTGAATATGGCTGGCAAGGTGCACAACCAACCAATACCTTGTATTCGGCTCCGTTCCACGCATCCAATATTTTGTGGGGTTCGTATTCGAATATGTCCTTATTGACGAATCGCGCAGACGTCTGTTTCTCAAAAGGATATCGACATCGTTCATCAATGTCAACGCCCTCAGCTACTTTAATTCCTGCGGTTTCTAAACCGTATGTTAGCCCACCTGCGCCGCAAAAGAGATCGACCGTACTTGCTTCCCACATAGAAAGCAATTTTACTTATATTTGAACTAAATTCTCTCAATCTAGTTATACACCTTATCAGTGGGTAGTTTAGTCTTTTGGCCGTCCGCGCGAGGAGTCTTTACAGCGTTCGCGAAGAAAAACAATTGCTTTGGATGGCTTACATGTTGAATACACATGCTACTAGCAAGTTCTTGTCGATTAAAGGCGTTTTTCTGGATGGCCTGCGATCATTTTTGTGGACACAATTCTGAAACAAGGATAATGTCGCGACAATCGGGGTAAGACCAGATGGCAATACCATGACATTTCAACGCATCCAGAAACTCCGAACTTGTCGATTGTCATCTCTGATCTGTATTGAGTTTGCGCTCCGATAGGTACCGTTTCAGAGCCTGTTGTTTTGCATGCACGCAAAGCCCCGGATCCAGTCAATTCGGTAACCGCTACGGCAACACACGACCACTGCACCAATCCTTCATCGCCGCCATATAGCAATGCTCTTGTCGCCTCTTGAGATAGGTAATATCGGTTCACCATACATCATTCGGTGCATCAATATCCCGATTTCGCAGATAACCTCGCTCCGCAGTTGCAGAACGAGCATTGCTACAACCCAAACTTCAATCGAACTAACTATCAAATGATGTATGAATTCGATTCTTATGGAGTAAGATTCAAACTTACTCATCATATTGTCTTTCATGCGGAGACGGAACTTGGCGTTCAAACATGGCTATCGACTTGGTCCTATCTGATGAAATCAGAAGGCAGCTTGTGATCTTGTTCCGGCGACCCAATGCAAGGAATACCCAGTCCACTAGAAAACGTCCGACAGGATGGTACCCCACTGACGTGCGACATCAAGAGGAATCTCCATTTGAGTGCTTTACTGATGGAGAGGCTTGGAAATTTGTCGCCACAAAGCTTTAGGAAGGACATCCAGTCTAAATGATCACGTTAGAGAAACCCCCAAATAAACTCGCCTACGTCATGAAAATCCGTTTAGGGGCAGATACTCCTCCATTGTATGTAAAGCTCGAACTAGACTCAGCAAGGATTTATGGAAGAAGCTTTCACTTATCTGATTACTCATAACAACACAAGAGGAGTGCAACCGTGGTAGATAGATTGAATGACAAGCCTTGTGAGCAGACAGGACTTCGTTGTCCTGACTGTTACAAAGGGATGATAGACAAGTGGGATATACACTCATTCAAATACGGTACAGGTGATTCCGCAATTGACATCTCAGTACGAGTGCCTATGAAGTATTGCGCTGAGTGTGATCTCAGTTTTCTCGAAGAGGAAGGAGAAGTATTGGCTCATGAAGCACTTTGTCGTAGCCTAGGTGTTCTGTCACCTCGGCAAATTCGAGATATCAGAGAGAAACTTCATATGAGTCGTGAAGAATTTGCAAAGACAACCGGATTCGGAGAAGCTACCCTCGGTCGATGGGAACGAGGCGAAGGCATCCAGTCATACGCAAACGATCGGTATCTACGCATTCTGCAGCAGCCTAACGGTTTCAACCTTGTGGATTCAGTGCATCGCGAGAGATTGTAAAACGACAATCAAGATGAGAAACGGTGAGGCCGAAAGCCGCGCTACTTGATAGCGACGGATTTGGCTAAGGTGTGATCTCCTCATTAGGAAGTACATCTATGCCAGGCAAACACATTACCGATCAACAAGTGATACTTTACATGTAGCACAGACAAAAAAACACGTTGCAGACCACCGCCGCGAAGGCTGGATTCAGTAGCGCTTCATCCTATAGGATCGAGGCTGATCCTAGACCTGCGTCCAGCCGGACGAAGCCACGGGCCGACGCCGGCCCGATCCGCTGGCCGGAATCTTCGACGAGGAACTCGTTCCGTTGGTGAAGGAGATGCCATATTGCAATGCTCTTGTCTTATCGCCTCTTGAGATAGGAGATATCGGTGCACCCTACATCACCCGGTGCATCAATATCCCGATTTCGCAGATACCTTCGCTCCGCAGTTGTACAACGAGCATCGCGACTATCTGATCCTCAATCAAACTACCTATCAAATGATTTGTGATGTAGACTTATATGGGGTAAAATTCAATCTTACTCATCATATTGTCTTTCATGTGGAGACTGAACTTGGCGTTCAAACATGGTTGTCGACATGGTCTTATCTGATGAAATCAGAAACCAGCTTGTGATCTTGGCTCGGTGAACTAAAGCAAGGATTACTGCACCTACTCGTGACTACCCTTCAAAATGGCACCCCGATAAGGTTCTAGATCCAAAGGAATCACCGATTCGGGGCTTTACGGATTCAGGTGCGTGGGAATTTGTCGCCACAAAGATCAAAGAACGGCATCCAGTGAATTGACTCCTTTAAGAAAACCTGCCAATAAAACAGCCTATGTCATGAAGATCTACTTGCAAGCAGGTACTCCTCTACTTTACGTAAAGCTCCATCTAGGATCTGGAAAGATCTTTGGAAGGAGTTTCCATCTTTCTGACTACCCATAACAAACCCGAAGCGAGGCTCAGATGACAGATAAATTCATTGATAGGTTACCCGAAGATACAAGACTTTTGTGTCCTGACTGTGACAACGAGATGGTGGATAAGCGTGATATCCACACGTTCAGAAACGGTTTAGGCGATGCGGCTATTGATATCTCCGTTGAAGTGCCGATGAAATATTGTGTTGAGTGCGATCTCAGTTTTCTAGAAGCTGAAGGTCAAGAACTGGCTCATGAAGCACTTTGTCGTAGTTTAGGAGTACTGTCACCTCGGCAAATTAGAGATATCAGAGCGAAATTTCGTATGAGTCGTGAAGAATTTGCAAAGACAACCGGACTCGGAGAGGCTACTATCGGTCGATGGGAACGTGGCGAAGGCATCCAGTCACATGCAAACGATCTGTATCTTCGCATTCTGAAGGATCCAAAAGGTTCTGCATGCCTGTTCAACATTTTGGATACGTTGCATCTCGAGAGGTCTTCAAGCACTCACACGAGCGTCCCAGTGTCACGGTTTCGTGTGCTTGATGTTAACTCTAAAGTAGAGAGTGAACAACGTAGTTTTGAGTTCTGTCCAGACGTTCAAGTAGCGGCATAGACATGTACGTCGTTACTTTCTACTCATTCAAAGGTGGCGTTGGTCGTACCATGGCTTTGGTGAATACGGCTGTACATCTGGCGCAGAATGGCCGACGTGTATTGCTGGTAGATTTTGACCTTGAAGCACCTGGACTTGACACATTTCCCTTATTGAGACCTAAATCCCACACTCCTGGCATAGTCGAATTCGTACAGAGTTACATAAAAGAGAACCGCGCACCTGATGTGCACGAATATGTGTCTGAGACAAACGATATACCCAACCTATTCGTCATGCCTTCTGGAACTTGGGGTACTGACTACTTGTCTAGTTTCTCGAAGATTGATTGGCAAGTACTCTACTCGGAACGGGATGGGTATCTATTGTTGGAAGACCTAAAGGCACAATGGCAAGAATACATTCAACCAGACTACGTACTGATTGATTCGCGCACCGGTTATACCGATACTGGCGGGATCTGCACGCGACAGTTACCCGATGCAGTAATTGCGTTGTTCTTCCCGAATGAACAAAATCTTAGAGGTTTGACTAAGGTCGTACGCGATATCCGCTATGAACAGAATTCGCCTCGAAAGAAAAATATTGAACTCCACTTCGTAATGTCGAATGTCCCAGACCTTGATGACGAAGACAACATTTTGCTGAAAATGAAAGAGAAGTTTCAACAAGAACTGAGTTTTCGGGAAGAGCCATTGATCGTCCATCGGTACGAAAGCCTTTCATTACTGAATCAAAAAGTGTTCGTCAAAGAACGGCCAAAAAGCCGCTTAGCATCAGAATACATATCCGTTGCTATGAGAATCGTTGATTGCAATCTAGCGGACCGAGAAGGTGCAATGCGATATATCGAAAAGGCAAAGCAGTCCCGACATCGTCAATTTGGTCCTGGACGGAGTTCTTATAGTGAACTCAGAGCATCCCTAGACCGGATAGAGAATCTACATCAAAGCGATGGGGAGATCTCGTTTCACCTAGGCACATTTGCAACCTGGGAAGGCAGGCTTGAAGACGCTGAATCTTTGTTTTCTCGATCTATAGAGTCCAGTTATAGCGATCCGCTTGTTCACTTGCGTAGAGCTAGAGTACGACGCGACCTGAAAGATTTCGAAGGAGCTTCTAAGGATGTGATGGAAGTTCTTCGTAACACAAACGTAGGTCCCTTTGAAGTTATAGAAGCTTTGCTCTTGTTACCAGAGGATCAAACTGAATCGATTGCAACACTTCCGGCGTTCAACAGTCTGGATTTAGAAGATCGCCTTGTTGTGGCGAGGTTGTTCTCACGTTCAGGGAACATCAAGTACGGTAACACTATTCTTAAAGATATCGAAGCAGACGACAATCACGATAAACAGTCCCGTGAGAAAGCACGCTCGGACCTAGCAGTTAACTACATCGCCCGTCGGGAATTCGACCTAGCTACGGACATCCTAACCAAGCAAAATCGTCATCTTGGCGAAATGGACGTACGTGATGCGTTTAACTTTGGCATGGCTAGTTGGGCAAGTGATGGGACAGTCGACAAAGCACCATTTGAAAGGGTAGTTTTGCTGGACAAATATGGAGAAGCAGATCTCGCTGATGCCAATTATTGTCAATGTCTCGCTATAGCTTGTTGGGTTGTTGGGGAGTTCGACCAAGCTGTTCAATTTGCAAATAATGCACTGGAATCCGCTCAATCCGAGCATCGCATATTTAGTTGCTGGCGATACGGGACTATTGGGGTCGCTGAATTCATAACGGACGTTAAAGAGATACAGCAGATGATAAGTGGCGACGAGTCTATTCTTCCTGGATTCATGCGGCTACAACCACCCGATGTATCCCAATAGAGTTCGCAAACGAGAGCATTAAACCGTTCGCCAAATCAGTAGATGATTAGAACGATAGAGTTCTCACTCGAAATAGATTGAGAGTTATACGACCTAGTGCTATATAGGGTTGTTAAAGCTAATGTTCTGCGTCAACTGGGCAATTCATCCGAAGCGGACGGCGACGAGACACTAGAAATTATTCCACACGAACCAATATCATTTATGGGCTGGTGTAAAACCAGATATATAGATGGATTCGCAAACGAGCACGAAATTTTAGGGCGCTGGGGGTGGTGTAGCAACGCCGCAACTTATGTTCGGGGCGCAAGCTACGCAGTGATAAATGAAGGCGACACAATGGTTGATTTCACTGGGTGATCGCAGACCAGCAGGACGGATTGGTAAATTAAATACTCGATTGCGCTATGGAAAAACTATTCAACAAGTTTTCAACATGAGTGGAATCTGACATGCAAAAACTTGAGTTTCAGCGAGCGCTTTCCGATGAAGAAATCGAACGATTGATTGAGTACACCAGGCGTAAAGAAAGGGAACCGCCCTTGGCGTTTGTTGGTAGAGATGATACTCGAGAGGAAATCATAGGACAGGTAGAGGATCGGTTGAAAGCGACCGATACCGTATCTCGAACCTTTGTTATCAAAGGTGCTCCAGGGTGCGGGAAAACGAGTTTACTATCTCAGTTCAAACACGATATCGCAAATATGGAAAACGCATATGTGGTGCCGATAAAACCAAGCGAATTGAATGAGCCCGCTTTATTCCTTGAGAGTTTTGTCAGCGAGCTGGTTAAAGGATGTGAGAGAAAGGCTTTTACTTCTAAGGAAACTACAAATAAGACGACAGGCGAAGCGCTTTTTGTAAAACAGGAGAGAGAGTGGAAGGCAGCTATGCCTTCTCACGTTGAACGACTAGAACGTAAGTCTTCGAGTATTTGGAAGGTGCTTAACGGATTACTGAATTTAAAAAACAATCCTGTATTTCTCTTATTGGTAGATGAGGCTCAACGTACACAACCTCTTCAAGGTACTAGTGAAAACACAATAGCCACTGAGCTTCATTTAGGCGAAACGGATGGCATCAAGATTATTCCAGTGTTTGCTGGTTTGTCAGACACACTTGGTAATTTAGCCGAAGTTGGTGTGTCAGTGAGATCTGAAGTGATAACGCTGGGGGCTTTATCTGAACGAGAGGCAGAGCTTGTTGTATGGCACACAATGGACAAATTGAAAATAGTTGATCTCTTCAGTA
>MKWU01002081.1_pt1 | contig 31590 bp, 19 predicted proteins | sample 809101 | NCBI WGS metagenome assembly MKWU01 (sample SAMN05860141, study PRJNA318959) | sponge metagenome | host: Aplysina aerophoba | place: Slovenia: Piran, Adriatic Sea, Gulf of Piran | collected 2013-05-07
CAATCTCCCTGCTGACCTGCGTCCCATTCAACTGCCCGACCCGGAGGTTCCTTCGGAGTTTCTGGACCTGTTTGGCCGGCCTCGAAGGCTGGTGCCATGTGAGTGCTCGCGTCTGAACGACAGCAATATGAATCAGGTTCTTAGCCTGATGAACGGCGAATACCTGCAAGAGAAAATCGCTTCGCCCAGCGGCCGCGTGGCGTCTTTGTTCCAGCTTGTTCCCCTGGAGCAAGCCGTTGTCAACCTGTACTATGCCACCGTAAGTCGTCCTCCCTCCAACGTAGAGTTCTCTCGAACGATGGAAATCCTGGGTCAAAGGCGGAACGCAGAAGCAAAACGGCAGGTTCTCGAAGATCTTTTATGGGTTCTGTTGAATTCTCGGGAGTTTCTCTTTAACCACTGATGGAGGCGTAAGTCATGATCGACGTGCCGACCGTATCTCATCGCAAATGTGACGGCATCCCACGCCGCGAATACCTGCGTATCGGCTCACTGGGTCTGTTTGGACTCAACCTGCCTCAACTGCTGCGCGCGGCTGAATCCGAGACGGCCAAGACGGTCCCAGCCGGGAAAGTGTCCTGCATCCTGATGTGGTTGAGCGGGGGGATCAGCCAGATCGACAGCTTTGACCCCAAGCCCGACGCCCCGAGGGAGATCCGCGGTGAGTTTGGTACGATCCCCACCCGCACGCCGGGGATTCACTTCGTGGAGCACCTTCCGAAGCTCGCGCAGATGACGCCGAAGTTTTCACTGGTCCGCTCGATGACTCACAACCAGGGCACGCACGGACTCGCCGATCAATTGGTGACTAGTGGCTATGCTCCTACACCTTCCGGTGTTGGAGTTCGTTATCCCTGCCAGGGGTCGATCGTCAGTTGGGTCGTCGGGTATCGGGACGGCGTTCCGCCCTATGTCTATGTCGGTGATGTTACGGGTCCGGACGAGTTCCGCAAACGAGACGCACTCAATGCGGGCGTCTTGGGAGCGCAGCACAATCCACTACAACTCGGGGACCAGGCGAATAAGCCGGATTTCAAGGTCCTTGGGGTCTCTCCTCCCAAGGGAGTCGATCTTGCCCGGTTGAACAGTCGGCGAGAGATGCTGACCATGCTGGACCGCTGGCAACGGGACACGGACACTCGGTTGGCGAGCCTACAGTCTGTGGATACCTATTACCAAAAAGCATACTCGCTTGTGACCTCGCCGATGGCGAAGCGAGCGTTCGACCTCGACGAGGAACCCGTTCAACTGCGGGATGCGTACGGGCGGACCATGTACGGCCAGAGTTGCCTGTTGGCCCGAAGACTTGTCGAGGCCGGGGTGCGCTATGTCACGGTCGGCATGCCGGGCTGGGACACGCACGTCGATAATTTCAACGATCTGAAAGACAAGCTGCTCCCCGTTCTGGACACTACGTATTCGGCGTTACTGCAAGACCTCTCGGACCGAGGGATGCTCGACTCGACACTGGTGATCTGTATGGGTGAGTTCGGGCGGACGCCCAAGATCAATGCCGAAGCCGGACGGGACCATTGGCCCGCCACTCAGGTTTTTGCCATGGGCGGCGGCGGCATCAAGACCGGCATCGTCGTCGGTGAGACCAGTGGCCGATCCGATTACCCTACCGAACGACCTGTTTCGGTACAGGACTTCTGCGCTACCGTGTACCATGCGCTTGGCATTCCCACCACACTCGAGTATCTCTCCTCGGAAAACCGTCCGATCGCGGTGTTGAATGAAGGCGAGCCGATCATGGAGCTGATTTCGTGAGATCGAGCGTGCTGTTGGCCGCTTTCTGGCTCAGTGTGCCATGGGGTGTGCGGGCGGAGTCCGTCGACTACTCCCGGAACGTTCGCCCCATCCTCGAGAAGAACTGTGTGGGTTGCCACCACCACGGATCCCTCGACCAGCCGGCTGTGTCGGGAGGACTGGCCTTGGATTCTTACTACGCGGTTCTGAAAGGCGGAAAGGGACCGATTGTGAAGCCCGGCCAGGCGTCAGGAAGCGAGCTACTGCGTCGTCTGGAAGCCTCCGACCCGTCTGTCCGCATGCCAAGAGGTGGACCTCCTCTGCCTGCCGAATCCATCGCCGTTGTCCGCCAATGGATAGAAGACGGCGCAGGAGAAGGGATGCCCGCAGAGTCCGTTATCTCCCCCCCGGACACGAGAACGACTCCTCGGATCGCCGTTCGGGCCATTGATGTGTTCGTACCGTTCGGTCGCCGGCAGCCGGTCAGACCCACCATGGACCAATTAAGTCCGCAAAAGACAGCGACCCTCCGCATTCCCGGAACCTTGGTGGTGGAACAGGAGCACCAAACGCACTCGATCGCGGCAAAGCCGTATGAGGACGGCTTGGACGTAAAAATGGGACCTCTGGCGCCCGCCACCGCCGTCGCGTTCAGCCCGGATGGCGGTTACCTATTGGTGGGCTCCTTTGGCGGTGTGGCGGTTTGGGACCTCTCGAAACGTTCCGTCGTCAGGGAACTCGATGACGTCAGCGGCAGCGTCAACAGCCTCGAATTCAGCCCGGACGGCAAGCTGCTTTCCATCGCCGGAGGGAAGCCGTACTCACCTGGAGAAGTCCGGCTCTATCATCCTCAATCCGATTTCCAACTGATTGCCGTCTTGACCGCACATAAAGAGGTCATTCTCGACCAGTCATTCAGTCCGGACTCACAGCGCCTTGCTACGGTGAGCTTCGACAAGACGGTTGAAATCTGGGATTTGGGCGCGCGAAAACGAATCGCAGAGATCAACGATCATTCCGACACGGTGCAGTGTGTTGCATTCGACCCCAAGGGAAAGACCATCGCCACGGGAGCCATGGACATGACCGTGAAGATTTCAGACGGCACGACGGGGAAAGGGGAACTCACACTGAATCCCGAGCTGAAGGGAATGCTGGCTGTAGCCTTCAGCCCGGACGGAAAGTTTCTGCTGACTTCGGGTGAATCCCCGGAGATCTATTGGTGGGAGCTGGCTGAAATAGGGGCAACTGTTACGGAGGCGGGCTGGATCGCCTCGCGCAAGTTCCCGGGCCATCTCGAACCGGTCTACGATATGCGCTTCAGTCCGAATGGACAGTTTCTCGCCACGGCCGGTGCCGACCGCACCGTTCGTTTGTGGGATGGCAGGTCCGGCCGGCCTATCCATGCCTGGGTTGACGCCGACGACCTGCTGTACACTGCCGCTATCAGCCCGGATTCGAAACGTGTGGCTGCCGCCGGCGGCGATGGATTGACCCGTGTATGGGATGTCGATTCGGGCGCTCTCCTCACGGTCTTTGTATATAAGTCGCACGGTGCGCAAGCTGCGAGTGAATGGCTGGCCGTTACTCCGGAGGGAACCTACAATGCCTCCCCAAATCTTGGTCAGGTCATACGTCCGAGGAAGGTACACCATGCGAAGAACCGCTGACATCTCCTCTTGGGGCCGGGGAGGTCTATCCCTGCTCTCCTGCCCTGTATTGCCGAGGTCACTGCGCTTTCTGCTCTTGGCGACGGCCCTTTTTTTGTTGTTTGACTTTAGCCAAGGTCTTGCCCAAAGAGGCTACCCCCGGATCGAAACGGTCTATCCCGGGGCGGTGACACGCGGTAAGACAACAGAAGTCCTCCTGCGTGGCAGATATAACCTGAGGGAGGCAAATCGGGTTCTCTTCAGTGGTGAAGGAGTCATGGCCAGTGTGGTCGATTGGTCTGAGCTGGAAAACCCCCAACCGGCGAAGAACAAGCTTCCTGTATTTCCCCCCGAGACTTTGCGGGTCAAGGTAACGGTGGACGAAGACGCAATGCCGGGCATCCGCCCCTTCCGCATTGTCACCAAGGGAAGCTTATCCGCACTTGCCTATCTTCTGGTCTCCGAAGCGCCCGGCGTGAACGAATCGGAACCAAACGACTCCACTTCGGAAGCGCAAACGATCGAAGTTCCGCAGACCGTCAACGGCTTGCTCGACAAGGAAGTTGATGTTGATGTGTACAAATTCCATGCCAAGGCAGGCAAGAGCATGAGTTTCATCGTCTACTCGGCGCGCCTCCAGCGCCCCGTACCTCATCTTGAGAGGAACTTCGCAGATCTCATCATGAGTCTTCACGACAGCGACGACAACGAACTGGCCGCAGCGGACGACTGGAACGGACAAGACCCTCAACTGTTTCACACTTTCCGGCAATCCGGGACGTATTACTTGAGAGTGCGCGAGGCTCGCTACCACTCCGGCAAGGACAAGTGGTGGTATGCACTATCAGTGCTCACTACACCGCACGTGACATCCATCTTCCCTCCTGTTGCCAAAGCTGGGTCAAGAGCAGAACTGGAACTCGAAGGTTTCAATCTCGAGGGAATTGGCTCCTACGAAGTCGATGTGCCGGAGGACGCTGGTACGGATTTCCGTTTTCAAGTCGCGTCTCGTCGAGGCAAGTCGAACCCCGTGCGTTTGTTGATCACCGATTTGATGACCGCAGCGGAGACGGATGGACAGAGGGAGTTTACCGAGATCAAGATCCCGGCAGGAATCAGCGGTCGAATTTCCACCGAAAGCGAGGTAGACCGTTATCGTTTCAGGGCTCGTGAGGGTGACGCGCTGGAGTTTGTTGTACAGCGGGGCAACTCTTATCTTGATCCATTGCTTGAGGTGCGCGACGTTACGGGAACGCTTCTGGCTGCTCAGGACGACGGCGTGATCACCCTTGGCCAAGGGGCCCGAGGATCGCTCGCATTCCCTGCGGACAAGAACGCGCGGATCGAGTGGACCGCTCCGGCCGACGGCGAATACGAAGTGCAGGTCCGCGACGCCAACTACTTTGGTAGCTGGGATCACGTCTATCATCTGATTGCCCGGCCACAAGAACCCGACTTTGCTCTGATCGTTGATGACGACCGGATGCCCGTAGGCCCAAGAGAATCCTACACGAGTGTGGTTACGGTCGAACGCCGGAATGGTTTTGACGGCCCGGTCGAACTCTTCGTGAGAGGATTGCCAGAGGGGATAGTCGCCGAAAGGAGCGCCATTCCACCCCATCTGAACCAAGGCAATATCGTATTGACAGGTTCCCTGGACGTAATGCCGGACGCTAAGGACGTCGAAGTGTATGGCGTAGCCGAAGCCCGCCTCTCCGACGGGCAAACCAAGACGATCCAGCGGACAGCGAAACCTTTCGCCCCAATGGGCCAAGCGGGTGGGCGCAGCTTCTATGCTGCGCCCTCGATCACTGCCGCAGCGGTCGAGGGCAGCGACATTATCATGGATACGACTCCACGGCGTGTCACGCTACGTCCCGGCGAATCGGCCACCGTGGATATCAAGGTAACGCGTGACAACTATGACGGCCCGATCGAGATGAACGTGATCCTCTGGAACCTGACACAACGCCTGAGCGAGCTTCCTGAAGGCATCATTTTCGAAGAGAAGCAGAGTAAGACGTCGCTCGGACCGAAGGAAACCGAAGGCTGGGTTACATTCCGAGCAGAAGCGGATTCGCCCCCCTTGGATGACTACTTGATGACGGTTCTTGGCCAGATTACTTACAACCGGATTTTCATGACCCGGGTTGCGGCGTTCTTTCGGCTCACGATCAAGCCCGACGTTCAAAGGCTGTCAGAGGCCAAGTAGATTCGGTTGAGCCGCGCCTGTCCGCATTATCATTCCCTGTCTGCAGGCTGTGTTGTCGGCGAGCACTGTCTGCGGCCAATATCTCGAGCTTTGCATAGAGGTGCTCCCTTCTGCTTACCTGGGTCGAGAGAGTGTGTTTCGAAGCCAAGATGCTTCTGGCATGTAGGGTCATGGAGCGTAATGAGAGATGATAGTCGAGGGGCAAGGCTGCTGAGTCCGCTACTGGACGAATGATTCCATCTAGCCATTCCAGGCGGCAGTTTCTCTCTCTGGGTGCGGGGCTTGGTTTATCCCCGTTGTTCTCGCCGCTTTGTGCATCCACACCGTCCTTCGAGGAGATTCCCGCCTCGGCGAGTGGGATCTCATTCGTACACCAAAACGCGATGTCGCCTGAACATTACCTGCCGGAGACGGTCGGGCCGGGATGTGCGTTCATCGACTACGACCATGACGGCTGGATCGATCTCTATCTGGTCAACAGCGGCGCGTGTGACTTTTATTCCCCACGGGAGCCGTTGCGTAATGCGCTCTACAGAAACAATCGAGACGGGACATTCACAGACGTCACCGATGTAGCCGGTGTCGGTGCTGGCACATTCGGAATGGGAGCGGCTGTTGGTGATTATGATAACGACGGCTATCCGGATCTGCTGGTGACCGCCTACGGCCGCTGCATCCTTTACCAGAACAACGGAGATGGAACTTTTACCGACGTCACCACAAAGGCCGGCATTGTGTCGCCGGATTGGTCGACGAGCGCCGTCTGGTTCGATTATGACAACGACGGCCTGCTCGACCTTTTCCTATGCAGCTTTGTCGAGTTCCGCGCCGATACACACATCAATTGCGGGACCAACAAGTCGGGCAAGCGCTATTACTGCATACCGCGCGTCTTCAAGCCGACACCGAGCTTGCTCTACCGAAATAACGGCGATGGCACCTTCACTCTCGTCAGCAAGGGGACCGACATCGAAGCGGCGATGGGTAAGGCGCTCGGCGCCGTGGCGACCGACATCAATAACGATGGGTTGATGGATCTGTTTGTCGCTAACGACACGGTGCAGAACTTTCTGTTCGTCAACCGCGGGAGAGGTGTATGGGAAGAGAGCGGCATGTTCGCCGAAGTGGCATTCAGCGCTGACGGGAAAGCCCGTTCCGGCATGGGAGTCGATGCCGCCGACTTCGACCAGGACGGCCACCAGGATCTTTTTGTGGCCAACATCGACCAGGAGATGTTCTCCCTCTATCGCAACCGAGGAGACGAGTCTTTCCAGGACGCTGCGCGCGTGCATGGCATCTCCCAGGCGACCCGACTGCTGAGCGGATGGGGACTTAAGTTTTTTGACTACGACAACGACGGCGAGCTTGATTTATTGCTTGCTAACGGTCACCCGGATGACATGATCGGCCAATATTCGCTGAAGGTCACATACAAGGAACCCTTGCTATTGTTTCACCATGAAAACGGCAAGCTGCGAGAAGTCAGCGCCCAAGCGGGCCCGGTTTTTCAGAAGAATTTTTCTGCACGTGGACTCGCCGTAGGCGATTACGATAACGACGGCGCCGTCGACGTGCTGATCGCCAACAATGGAGAAGCTCCTCTTCTGTTGCGTAACCGAGCGGCGAGGGGAAACCATTGGGTGGGCTTGAAGCTGGAAGGCGTCCACTGCAACCGCGATGCGATTGGGGCACGAATCACGTGGTCTTGCGGCGGCAAGAAGAGGTCACGGCTCCGTACCGGGGGCGGCAGCTATCTCTCGTCCCATGACCCTCGTGAGGTGCTGGGTCTCGGAGCCGCGACAAAGGTTGACTGGATCGAGATAGATTGGCCACGACCCAGCGAAACGGTGGAGCGACTATCCGCCGTGCCGATCGACCGCTACGTGCACGTGATCGAGGGTAAGGGTATCCAGAACTAAGTCTGCCCTTGCTTGGGACGCCATAAGGGGCACAGGGGATACCCTGCCTGCGGCTCACACGGGTTTCGGCGGCATCTGCCTTACTTCGGAGTGAACGACATGAGGCGCTAGGCTTGCCACAGACTGACTAACCCTTGAGCGCCTTGGCCAAAACTTGGCCGTGGATATCCGTCAGACGGAAGTCGCGGCCCTGAAACCTGTACGTCAATCGAGTGTGATCGATGCCGAGGCAATGGAGAATGGTCGCCTGCAGATCGTGCACGTGCACGGGGTCAGCGACCACGTTGTAGGAATAGTCGTCCGTCTCACCGATGGTCTGGCCGGGTTTGACACCACCTCCGGCGAGCCACATCGTAAAGCAGCGCGGATGGTGGTCCCGGCCGTAGTCGGTTTCGGTCAAGCGGCCCTGGCAATAGACAGTACGGCCGAACTCTCCGCCCCAAACGACGAGCGTATCGTCCAGAAGTCCTCTTTGCTTGAGGTCGCGGATGAGCGCCGCGGAAGCCTGGTCCGTCGCGGCGCACTGCTTGCGAATGCCTTTCGGCAGGTTGCCGTGTTGATCCCAGCCGCGGTGGTAGAGCTGAATGAAGCGGACGTCGCGCTCGGCAAGCCGTCGCGCGAGTAGACAGTTCGCCGCGAACGTCCCCGGCGTGCGGGCATCCTCTCCGTAAAGTTCAAACGTACTCAGCGGCTCGTCTGAAATGTCCGTCAATTCGGGCACCGACGTCTGCATTCGATACGCCATTTCATATTGGGCGATGCGGGTCGATATCTCGGGATCACCGAACTCGTCAAACACGATCTGATTCAACTCCGCAAGAGCGTCAAGATATCGTCGCCGCTTCTTTCGATCGAATCCCGGAGGATCGTACAAATAAAGAATCGGGTCACCGACCGACCTGAATTTCACACCCTGGTAATGCGTCGGAAGGAACCCACTCCCCCACAAGCGGTCGTAAATCGGCTGTCCGCCGGTGCCTTTTGTGATCAGGACGACGAATGCCGGCAGGTCTGTGCTTTCGCTGCCCAGCCCGTAAGTCGCCCATGCTCCCATGCTGGGGCGCCCCGCGATCTGCGATCCGGTTTGGAAGAACGTGACCGCCGGGTCGTGGTTGATCGCCTCGGTGTGCATGGACTTGATGAACGTGAGGTCGTCCACGATCTTGGCGGTGTGCGGCAGCAACTCGCTGACAATGGCGCCCGATTCCCCATGACGTTCGAAGGAGACCCTGGAGCCGGCCAGCGGGAAGCTGGTCTGTGTTGAGGTCATGCCGGTCAACCGCTGGCCTTTACGAATGGAGTCTGGCAGTTCCTGGCCGTTCCGCTCTCTCACGAGAGGTTTATCGTCGAACAGTTCCAACTGCGAAGGGCCGCCCGACATGAACAGGTAAATCACACGTTTCGCGTTGGGAGGGTGGTGAGGAATACCGGGCAGGGTTTTGAGTGTGGTTTCTTGGACGCCGTGCATCTCCCTCGCCAGCAGGCTTGAGAGTGCCGCAGCACCAATGCCGAATGCACCCCGGCCAAAGAACTGACGTCGTGTCTGAATTCTCCGCAGAGACTTGTGCGGGTTCATGGCTATTGCTTTGTCACCGCCTCGTCCAAGTTGAGCATAAGGCTCGCAAGAGCTGCGTAGGGGGCCAACTCTCGTGGGTCCAGAGTCGTATCCCACTGTGATTCCCCGACACTCAGATAAGCCACAGCGGCTTTCCGCTCGCGGCGAAACCCGGTTCTGAAGTCCTCGAAGGCCTTTGCCAAAACGTCGAGCTCCGAGTGGTGTGGCCGCACGGAGGTCACGAGCCGAAATCCGTATGCAAGACGCTCCCGCGTGGTCGACCCGCCTTCGTGCATCATCCGTTCCGCGAGCTTCCGCGAAGCTTCGACGTATGTCGGATCATTCATCAGCGTCAGCGCTTGGATCGGAGTGTTCGTCCGAGGCCTTCGCATTTGGCAGCTTTCCCGGTCCGCCGCGTCGAAGGCGACCATCGAGGGTGGCGGGACCGTGCGCTTCCAATACGTATACAGGCTTCTTCGATAGAGCGCGCTACCGGAGTCCTCTCGGTAAACGACTCCGGAGACCTCATTCCAAATCCCAGGCGGTTGATAAGGCTTGACCGGCGGCCCGCCCCTTGTTTCGTCAAGCAGTCCGGACACGCTCAACGCTTGATCCCGTATGAACTCGGCGGGCAACCGAAATCGCGGTCCACGCGCCAACAGGCGGTTCTCGGGGTCGCGTTCCATCAACTCCGGTGTCACGGTCGAGGACCGTCGATACGCAGTGCTCATCACGATCGTCTTCAGGATCGCTTTGACGTCCCAACCGCTATCCATGAACTCGACAGCCAACCAATCGAGCAGCTCGGAGTGCAGCGGCCTTTCGCCCTGCGTTCCGAAGTCCTCACTCGTCTTCACCAGTCCCACTCCGAAGAGCATCTCCCAATAGCGGTTCACAGCGACACGCGCCGTCAGCGGATTCTCCCGCGAGACAAGCCAGCGGGCCAGGTCGAGCCGGGTTTGTGGCGCCACGGAACCAGGTCGGGTCAGCACGGCTGGTGTTGCGGGCGCGACTTCCTCTCCGCGCGCATCGTACGCTCCGCGGCGCAGGACGTGAGCACGGTTGGCCTTGTCGCTCTCGGTCATCACCATCACGCTCGGAATTTTCTCGTCGAACAGGGCGCGCCGAAGCCGGGCCATCTTCACCGCCGCGATGGCTCGTCGAACCCTCTTCGAAGCCTCTGTGTCGAGGTAAGCCCAGCGAAGTTTCCTGGTTTGGGCCGGCGTGCGTTCCTCGGCGGGCAAGGCCGCTATTGCAGGAAGACTTTCGTCCAAGCTCAGGACTGCGACTTCCTCAGCACTCAAGGCACGGCTGTAGATCCTCAACTCGTCGAGACGTCCCCGGAAACTCGGCCGTCCTCCGCCCGCACCGAGCCGGAACGGAAACGCGTAGCTCGATGGCCATTTCAGGTCGTCCCATTCCACCTCGAAAGACCAAGGCTCGCCGTCAACATAGAACCGCGCTCCGCGCGAGCTGGGCCGTTCCGCTGTGTAGGTCAGAGCGACATGCTGCCAACGATTCAGCGCCAGCGGTTGTTTGGAGATAATCCTCATGCTGAGATCGGTGTAGCGATGGGTGAGTTCGAACCGCAGCTTGCCGTCGACGAGGTAGAGTCCGTAGCCTTGCGCCTTCTCTACGTTCAGCGTCCGCGTCAGGGTGGCCCCATTTGCACTCTCGGGATTGATCCAGAAAGAGAACGTGAACGGGTCGTTGTAGTCGAAACCTCCGAGATCGCCGAGGTCGACCGATTGAGCCTTTGCGAATAGTCCCGCGGAGCCCTGTCGGCCCTCCGCCAGATCGACTCTGCGAGCGCCCGGTTCATGGTCTTCCGGCCTTTGCTTCCACTCTGCGTAGTCCAAACGTGCTTTACGGAACGGATAGTGAGCGACGAGCCCTTCTGAAACGCTCCAGTCAGCTTTCCGATGCTTCGCAAGTGAACGAGACCAAGCAGTGATCCCCTCTTTGATGGTTGGCTCCAGTTCCTCAAGCCTTTGCTCCGCCGCCAGAATCTCTTTGTCCAATTTGGCGAGTTCGGACCTTTGCTTGTCCGTCGGCGCCTTGATCATCGGGCCGTCGTTGCCGAAATGATAGACCAGCCCACGCTCAGGCACGTTGTTGAAGTAGGCCAAGAGCTGATAGAACTCCTTCTGCGAGAGCGGGTCGTATTTATGGTCGTGGCACCGCGCGCATTCCATAGTGAGCCCGAGCCAAACAGTCGAGGTTGTCGCCACGCGATCGGCGGCATATTCAACGAGGAACTCTTCCTCGACGATTCCGCCCTCTGCATTGGTGCGCAGGTTGCGGTGGAAGCCGGTGGCGATTTTCTGATCGAGAGTCGCATTCGGAAGCAGGTCACCCGCGATTTGCTCGATGGTGAATTGGTCAAAACCCATGTTGCTGTTGAATGCCTCGACAACCCAGTCCCGCCATCGCCACATATCCCGCGTGCCGTCCATCTGGTATCCGTTCGTGTCGGCGTAGCGCGCCGCGTCCAGCCATGGGGTGGCCATGCGCTCGCCGTATCGAGGCGATGCCAGCATGCGGTCGACTAGCTTTGCGTAAGCGTTTGCAGCGGTGTCTGTAAGGAAGCGGTCGACTTCCTCCAGCGAAGGGGGAAGCCCGGTCAGGTCGAGCGCCAAACGCCGGACTAGCGCCTCGCGCGTCGCCTCGGGTTGCGGTTGCAGGCCTTCGTCTTCCAGTCGTCGCAGCACGAAGCGGTCGATTTCGTTGCGAACCAGGTCGGCGCGCTCAACGGGGGGAGGTTGCGGTCGAGTAGGCGGAACAAACGACCAGTGCTGGGCCCAGGGCGCGCCCTGCTCGATCCAGCTTCGAAGCACTTCGACTTCCGAATCGGGGAGCTTGTCGAAGCCCTTGTAGGATGGGGGCATCCGTCGAGCAGGATCGTCCGACGCGACTCGATCAAGCAAAACGCTCTCTTGAGGATTTCCTCGTACGATCGCGAATCCACCACTCGCCAAGCGTCCAAACGCGGCATCTTCCAAATCGAGCCGAAGCTCGTTGACGCGTGTCCCGTCATCCGGCCCATGGCACGTGAAGCAGCGCTCGGACAGGATGGGCCTCACGTCGCGGTCAAAGTCGACCGCCGAGGCCGTTGCTGCAGCGCCCGTTTGTACGGCTGAGGAGAACGCTAAGCCCACAGCCGCCGCCAGATGCAGTCTCACCTTCATGAGCGGTGTGTCCAGCCCCTATTTTCTGTGATGCGTCGAGCCTTGTCCATACCGAGCCCGGCGTCTCAGGGGCTATCTGAGCACACGCACAACCTTCATCGAGCAGGGTCTGTCACCACTAACGAGTCACATCGAAAATGAGTGCGAACAGTATGAAACCGGGCAAGCGCGCGTCGCGGTTCACTGACTCTCGTTCATGTGGACGAGGGTCAAGGACAGACCTCAAACTTACACTTCCGAAGGTAGCCCATCATATCTTTCCTGTCTGCTGTCGCTCCGCCACTCTGATATTCTGGGATTCCGGCTCGCGAAATCCATGTTTGAACGTCATCGTAAGAAGGCGGCCGTCCTTTTCGCAGTCGTCGATGTCGTCCTGCTGATAGCCTCGTTCGAGGCTGCCTATCAGCTCCGGGTGTTTCTTCCGCTACCCCTCGAGTTCTATATCCTTTCGCCGGTCAAGGGCCTGGTTCTGGGCTTTACTCTCTTGGTTTGGTTGCTCACGGGGTGGTGGCTTGGTGTTTACGATCGTCTTTACGCCCATCAGATTCGCGCAGCGGTTTATGACACCGTACGTCAGGTCATCCTGACCACCCTTGGCCTCGTCGCTTTTCAGTTCATCTTGAAACTGGATATCAGCCGTGTGTTCATCGGTCTGTTTGCCGTTTTCAGTTTCGTTCTGTTGCTTTTCTATCGAATAGCGGCGGGACCGCTGAGAGGCTGGATTCGGCGTCAATTCGGCGCCGAGGTCTTTCATGTGATCGTGGGTTCGGGAGAGACCGCCCTGGAGGTGGGCCGTCGGATGGAAGCGGCCCGCGAGTACGGAATCCGGCTTGTCTCCTTTGTTGATCCGGCCGGGCATCTCGGTCCGAACGTACAGCTCAAAAAGTCCTATCCGGTTTGGCGGGTCGATGATCTGGCCAGCAGACTCCGAGGCCATGTTATTGACGAGATCATCTTTAGCGTCAAAGCGTCGAAGCTCGTCGATCTGGAGGAGATCTTTCTGCTCTGCGATGAGGAGGGAGTCCGTATCCGTGTGGTCATCGATGTTTTTCCCTACGCCCATCGGAACGTCTATCTTGACCGCTTTGGCCCTGTTCCCTTCCTGACGTTCTCTGCAACGCCCGATGATGAAGTGCGCCTGTTCGTCAAGAGGGTGCTCGATGTCGTGCTCGCGTCGGCGGCATTCGTGGTCTTGGCGGTTCCGATGCTGCTGCTGTCAATCCTACTGCGGGCGACTTCGCGCGGCCCTGCCATTTTTCGCCAGGTTCGTTGCGGCTTGAACGGCCGAACGTTTACGTTCTACAAGTTCCGCTCGATGGTGGAGAACGCCGACGAACTCAAAGCGGCCTTGCAGCACCTCAATGAACGGGACGGCCCCATCTTCAAGATCGCAGACGATCCTCGCTTGACCTCCGTAGGCCGCTTTCTTCGCCGCTACTCCATCGACGAGTGGCCGCAGCTTTGGAATATCCTGCGCGGTGACATGTCGTTCGTGGGTCCACGCCCGGCCGTGCCCTCAGAGGTGTCCCAATATGCGACTTGGCAGCGGCGGCGTCTGCGGATGCGTCCCGGCCTTACGTGCCTGTGGGCGATCCACGGGCGCGACAAGGTGGATTTCGACACCTGGATGAAGCTGGACCTGCAGTACATCGACAACTGGTCACTGTTGCTCGATGTCAAGATTCTGCTGCAGTCCATTCCACAGGTCGTGGCCGGACGAGGGGCCAGTTAGCAGGCATTTTCCACTTTGCCGAGCGAAATGATGCGGTACCCCAAAGCGACGGAGACCAGGTAAGTGCCCAGGATCTCGCTGTCCCCGAGGCTCTGGTCGAACAAGCCTGCTACAAGCAGACCCACAGTAGCCGCGGCCACACCATGAGGAAGCCAAGACAGTCTGTGAACTGCCCTTATTTGCCCGCGCGCGGCTGAGGCATGGTCCCGGAAGACGGCTAGCAGAAACCATAGGATAAATATGGTTGCCGGGATGCCCCGTTCGGCTGCGTAGTGGATCACAACGTTATGCAAGTGAGCGTAATAGCCCGGGGGGCGCTCCCCAGCGCCAGCCGGCTGGAAGTCGTCAAAACGCTCCCGAACCTGCTCCGGCCCCACGCCGAACCAGGGGTGAGCTTTCACCATTCGTACGCCCGTTTGCCACATCAGAAGTCGATTTGAATAGGAATCGGGTTCGCCGACAGACTTTAACCTCTGCCTCACTGGTTCCGGAGCGATTCCCAACAACAGCACGAACCCGATCGGCGCGATCCACAGCAGCCTTGGTTTCCAATGCCAAATGAGATAGGCACCCCCAGCGAGGGCAGCCGCCCAGGTGCTTCGCGTATAACTAAGCAACAGCACCATTCCGAGCACGGCTCCGACCCCAACCCACACGCCACGTCCCGGCCAACGCTGTTTTTGACTGAACAGCAGATAACTTGCCAGTATCAGCGCTACAAGCAACAGGACTTGGCTGAATGTCATCCAATGGCTGAAGAATCCCGTGATGCGGCGGCCGACATAACTGTAGTAGAAGCTCTGGCCGCTCGCGTACGCTTCGCCCGCTTTCCACGCGAACTGGCCCAGCGCCGTGATACTGGAGGCCAACATGGCGACGAAGAGCGCTTCGAGCAAGCGCTGAACCTGGCTCATTGTTCGAAAAAGTGAATACACGACCGGCAGGGTCAAGAAGACGAGCAGTTTTCGCACTTGCGGCCAGCCAGCAGCCGGGTCATCCGAGAAGGCGAGCGACAGCAGGGTCCATGAGACGAAACCCACGAGGGGGGTGGCGATCGGAGGCACCCGGATACGTTCCTTGGAAGCAACCAACCCTATGCATGCCGCGGCAAGAGCTGTGTGCGCTACAAAGATCGAGACAAGTTGACCCACGCTAGAGACAAACGCCGCGACGAACGCGTAGCGTCTCAGGCGATCACGGAGGTTGACCCCGACTGCAGGCGAGATCGTGCTGACTTCGGATGCCATTGAAACCAACCAGTATGCCATCGGGATAGAGCGGGAAGGTCGCCAACCAGCCCAAATCCGTTAGTGCGCTTACGGTCCACCGATAACGGCGTCCCACGATGAAATGCTCCTGCGACCGTTCTCAGGGTTGTCTGCCGCGTCGGCCCGTATTTCTGAAGTCGTCTTCACGATGCCCGTTGATATCGAGTCGGGATTTGAGGTCACCTTTAACGATCGGCATTGACGGGGTTGCCAGTAACGTTGGCGGTAACCACAGTGGAATGAATCCGACTGTGCTGCGACGGCTCCTGGTCGTTCGTGTCAAAGCTCATGCCGGGTGACGGCACAATAGCGCTTCTATCTCCGTTGCATAAATCACACTTCTTCCAGCGGTTGGCTCGAGTCGCCGAACTCCTTCGGGCGAATGCCGAACTTGGCGAGCATCGAGAGATAAAGGCTGCACACCTTGCGGTCCGGTTTCTCGAGGTAGTCGAGGGCTCGTCCGCCTCGAATCTGCCCGCCGGCGCCACCCAACAACACAATGGGTAACTGCGTGGCGTCGTGCCTGCCCGTCAGCATGCTTGAGCAATACATGAGCATCGAGTTGTCGAGCGCGGTTCCCTCACCCTCTTGAATCTCGTCCAGCTTACGAGCGATGTAGGCGAACTGCTCCAGGAAGAACTGATTCACCCTCAGGTAGTCGGCGTCGTCCCGATGCGATAGTTCATGATGGCCGACATCGACGCCCAGGCGCCGGAACAGCAGATAGCTGTGATCGTTGTTGAGTTTCAGCGTCGAGACACGCGTCGTGTCGGTCTGGAAGCCAAGCACCAGTATGTCGCACATCAGTCGCATGTGCTCAGCGAGATTCTGCGGAATGCCGTCCGGCGGACGCGGAACGTTGGGCTTATCGAGCGTCGGCCGCCAACCTTGCATCTCCCCGTTGCTGCCGGCTTGGTCGATGCGCCGCTCGACCTCTCGTACAGAGTTGAGGTACTCGTCGAGCTTGTGTTGATCGGCCGAGCTGATATTCCTCCGAAACCGATTCGCGTCGGACTGCACGGCATCGAGCACGCTCTTGTCCGCTTTTTGTACAGAATCTTTGAAAAGTCGATCGAACGCGAGGGCCGGATAGAGTTCCAAAGGCGTCGGGGTCGTCGGAGAACTCCACGAGATATGCGAGCTGTACAGCATCGAATAGTTCTTGTGAATCCCCGGATTCGATCTCTCACAACCGAGCACCAAGCTGGGAACCTTGGTCGAGTATCCATACTGTTGAGCCACGACCTGGTCGATGCTCGTGCCGGAACGAATCCCGCCACCGGACGCGAGTGGCGCACCGGAAAGCAGATTGCCGGTCTGAGAACTATGGATGTTGCCCTTGAGGGCTTCCTCGTTGTACAGCCCGCGGACAAAAAGAAGTTTCTCACGGAAGTCAGCCAGTGGAGTCAGCACCTGGCCGAGCTGCATCCGCTTTCCTTCACCCTTGGCCCACCATTCGTTGCTCCGAAAGCCATTCCCCGAGAACAGCACGGCCAAACGAACAGGAGCCTGGCTGCTGTTCTTCACGGGGGCGGTCGCTCGATCGCCCCATACAGGGACAGACTCCATCCATGGCAACGCCATCGTGACACCGAGGCCACGGAGGAAGGTGCGGCGAGAAAAGAGATGAGTCCTCATGAGCTACCTCCTGAATACGATGGAAGGTTCACCGCGCATCTGCAAGTGGAGTCTCTCTCCCCCGGATTCTCCGGAACTGAGGACTCTGGACAATCATATCGATGACCGACGAAAAACGGTAGCCGCTTTTCGGGAGCCGCTCCTGCATTTCGGCGAGCAGCGGTTCATCCGAGAGCTGCACTTCCCGGCCGAGGGCGTAGCCCAGCAGTTTGCGGCAGAATTGGCGGAGGATGGCTTGACGACGCTTCTCCAGTAGGTAATCCCGCAGGCCCTCCAAACCGTTGATTTGACTTCCGTCGGGAAGGTTCGTGCGGGTGTCGATGGGGCGGCCGGCGAGATCACTCTCACGGCGGCGGCCGATGGCATCAAAGCCCTCCAGCGCGAAGCCGAACGGGTCGATCCTCTGGTGGCATGAAGAGCATCGAGGGTCGCTGGCATGTCTTGCGACTAGCTGGCGGACCGTCAACCCTTCGATTGCGGTTTCATCGGCGGGAAGTTGAGGGACATTTCGCGGCGGGCGGGGCAACTTCTCACCCAGGAGCACTTCGCTGACCCAGTTTCCTCGAAGGACCGGGCTCGTTCGCGATGCGCCCGATTGTCTCGCGAGGGTTGCCGCAAGCCCCAAGATTCCACCACGCCCATGCCGACGCATGCCATCGACACGGCGCCATGACTCTCCTTCGACTCCCTCGATTCCATAGAAGCGAGCCAGCCGTTCGTTCAGGAAGGTGTGGTCGGCGTCGAACAGACTCAGCAAGGAGCCGTCTCCTTGGAATACATCGGTGAAGAATCTGATCGATTCCTCGTACATGTCGCCGCGAAGATCCTCGAACTCGGGAAAGTGCTTTTCGCTCTTCTCGTCGAGCGAATCGAAATCCTGGATATGCAACCACTGGCAGGCGAACTCTGTGGCCAAGCGCCGCACGCGAGCGTCAGTCAACATCCGCCGGGTTTGTTTCCTTAGCGCTTCAGGTTCGTGCAGGGCGCCTGAGGCGGCGAGGGCGCGTAGTTTCTCATCCGGTTGAGACGACCAGAGGAAGTAACTCAGACGGCTCGCGAGTTCCCAATCGGAAACCTTGGCTGCAGCCATACCCATTGGCGCGTTTTCGAGCCGGTACAGGAAAGCCGGAGCGATGAAGACACGGGCGAGAGTCAGCCGAAAGGCCTCGTCGTGGAGCAGTTGCTGATCGCGCATCTCTCGATACAGACCGCGCAACTCATCTGCTTCAGCGAGCGTCAGCGGGCGGCGCCAGGCTTGTGCGGCGAAATCGACAAGCGCGTCGACCTGTATGGGCTCGTGGGCGATCAGCTCCTTGCGGTACTTGGCGGCGCGCTGGTCAAACGGCTTGCGCAGAGGTTTGACCGCCTCGTACTGAGAACGATCTTCGACTCCGTTACCTTCGAACGCTTCCATGAGCAGATCCAACGCAGTGACTCGCAGCAGTGGACTCTGACTGACGTAGTGCAACTCTCGCCAGAGCCGGTCGAGCCGAGATTTCTGCGCATCGTCGAGCATCAGCCGCGCGAGATGATCATCCTCCCGATAAAACACCGTAAGCGTGAGCACTTCGTCGACGGGAACGATCTGGTTGAAGCAAAGCGCCGCCGGAAACAGGCTGCGGTACTCATCGAATGCCGCCTCGAGCCGCCGCCGGGTCGGGTTGTTCCGGTCGATAAGAAAGGCCCGTTTGAAGGAAACCTCTCTACGATCCGCGAACACCTGGGTGACCCTGGAGAACGTGACGACGACCTCGCTCGGGAGCAGCCCGGAGGTGGCGGCCGGTGTCCCGACGGCCACGTCCACTTGTACGCTCCCGCCGCCTCCCATCTCTTTGTCGAGTACGGCGGTCGCCACCAACTCGCGACCGGCCGCCAAGTGGCCGGGCAAACGGATCGTCATCACAGAGGGACCGCTTGTCCAGAGGGAGGCAGGGTCGATGGCGCTCCCATCGGGGCGGCCGCCGAACATCCCCACATCCCAGCCCCACTCCTCCGAGCCATCCGCTGGTTCGATGAGACCCGAACCTCGATACAGCTCTCGGACGTCACGCAGGTAAATGTCCGGCCGGCCGGCTGCGACAAGCCGCGGCTCTTTCCACACTACGTGGTCATGATCGCCGCCATCCCCCGCGTCGGTGGTCACGAGCGAGAGGAGGACGGTTTTTTCTCCGCGTAAATCCTCGGGAATGGAGAAACGGACTTCCTGCTGTGTGAGCAAGGGATCGACCGGTTCCATCCATCGTGATGGGCCTCCTTTTCTCCCGATCAGGCCGACGGGACCAAACGTCCAAAGCCCCCTTTGCCACGCGGCGATGTCCTCCGCGAGAGCGGGCGCGTCCTGCGGCATCGCGCGGCGCCACCGGGAACGGAGGCCGTCCAGGAGCAGCGATGACGGGGGCCCGGTGAAGCTTTTCCAGAGAGTGACGAGATACTTTGCGCTCAGGCCACGTTCGCTCGCCACGGCCTCGATCGTCTTGCTGCCCGTCGTGAGCGCGTCCCGTTCAACAAGGGTCGCGGCAAGGTATTTCTCCAGCGGCAGGCGGCCGGCCAAGCCGATTCGTGTGTCACCGTGGACAGCGACGTTGCCGACTTCCGAACCGACCCCAAGATCCGCGGTGTCAGCGAACTGCCCGTAGAGAGAACGAATCTCGGCAAGGGTTTCGTCTGTCCAGTCGCGACGGGTCGTGTTTGACGAGAAGCGGAAGCCATCCGGGAGCAGCACGGCATGGCGGGCAATCTGCTTCGCTGCGTCCAGATACTTGTTCAACAGGGCCGGTGACATGACGAGCGCGTTGCCGGTATTCGTGAATCCTTCCCCAGCCGCGCTATCGGTGGGGAATTCGCGGGCCGGATTCAAGCCGACTGCTGTCAAGTCCCGGATCGTGTAGGTGTACTCGGCATTGTTGAGCCGCCGCAGAACGACCGGTCCCGGGTCTCCGGCGTTGGCCAAAGCCTCGGCATGGAGATACCGTTCGACCCAGCCGCGCAGTTTATTTCGCTGCTCCGATGAGGGCGGCCTTGCGGACTCGGGCGGCATCTCGCCGTTGTCGAGCATTTCGACAACCTTGAGCCAGGTCTTCGTGTCTTTTCGAACTTCCGCCAGTGTCGCGAACCGTTCGAGATCCAGCTCGCCTAGGCGCGCCGCCGTTGAATGGCAACCCAGGCAGAACTGCTGCACCATCGGCCGAACCTCAGTCCGGTATTCGTCAGCCAACCCAGCGAAGTAATGCCGGTCGGGCTCGGCCGAGTGAACGTTGGGCGCGCAAACCAACGCTGCGCCCAGAACCGCCAAGACAGCGACGGAGCGGGGAACAATGAACCGGTTCTTCCTGCGGCGACAAGAGGTGAATTTCCGCCAAAGGCCCAAGGCGTCGAAAAAGTTCATGCCGGGCTTGCCATCGCGTACAGGGAAAGTTGGCTGCATGATACGGTCACACCCGTCCCTCTTTCCTAGCGAAATTGTAGCGCTGATCGAGCCCAGCGCCGCAAGCCGAAGTTTGACAACGCAACCCGAAACGCTCCCCATATTCAGCATGGGTTCATTTTGCGTTCGCCGCTGCGGAAGCACTTCGGAGGGCGACGGGAGCGGCAGCGGACGAAGCGCGGACAGCGGCTCGGGGGGTATCCGAAGAATTCCGAAGAATTCCGAAGAATTGTGGGATATTGACCCGTTAGGATTCGGTAAAAAGTCGTCATCAGGCGGCAAAAACCCGTTCTCACGCGGCAAAGACCCGTTCTCACGCGGCAATAAACCCGGAATATCGAGAATGGCCCCGTCAAGATTCGCAGGGAAGTCGTCAGGGGGCGGCGGGCGCGGCGATCCGGGCGGCGGTAAAGTCCGTGTTTCGCAAAAACCCTAAAGGCCGTGTTGCTACTGCGGACGGTGCGCGGACAGCCGCTCGGGGCGCCCCGTTGCCGCGCGATGCCGCGCCATGCCACGCGAACGGGCACCGGGAAACAGTGACCGGGCGGCGGTTTTTCGTGATGCGACCCTGACCTGCATTTCTCACCATTCGACGGCCGAAGCACGCGAGAAAAAGGCCGTGTATCGTGTTTCGTGAAAAACCTTGTTACCGGCCGAGTTGCCGGCGCAGGCGGCTCGCGCCTCGTCCCGCCGGCCCTCTCCCGCACTTCGTATCGCCACGTGGTGAGACATTCAGGTCCGGATTCCGTCCTCTCTGTCCTCATGCTATGCCGGCCTGGGCGAAAAAAAAAAGACTGAAGGGCTTCAGTACCCCAATGCACTGTTTCGACACTCGTGATTCGTGTCTCGTGAAAAGCATTTGATGGGGATTGGTTCGCTTTAGAAAGAAATGTCTGATGGCCAGTGAACCTTAGACAACCATCCGCAAAAGCCCAGGGACGGTCGATGCCTTCGCCGCGCCGGTTGAGGAGAAGACAGGGACGCGGCATGCCGCTCTCGCAGCAGACGATTCGGTGAGCGAACCATATCCGGGAATACTGTAAAAGTCATACCCGCGTTAGAATTGCTATGGAGGACGGGAGGAAAGCATCGCGCCGTTTCCGGACAACAGGTTGCTGATGAGCTCTGCCCGCGGCATGACCGGGAAGGTCATAGCCCTCTTATCCATCAGCCTCACCGCGTACCCGCAAACGGGGGCCGACATCAGTGGAGCCGCGCACGAAGTGCTCGCGGAACACTGTCTGTCCTGCCACGGCTCGGCGAAGACGTCGGGGCTCGATCTTCGAAATCGTGAGGCGTTGCTGCGCGGAGGCGTTCGCGGACCGGCCGTGGTTGCGAGCCAGGCCGAGTCAAGCTTGCTCTACCAAGCCGCGGCTCACCTTGGAGATCTGAAGATGCCGCCGGGGAGCGCCCATCCGTTACCTGACGATCAGCTCGACATCCTGCGGCGTTGGATTGACGCGGGCTCTCCCTATCCCATGGCGGAAAGCCCCTCCGGTTCGGACTTGGACGAAGAATGGTGGTCGTTCAAGACGCCCCGCCGTCCCGAAGCGCCGGAAGTCAAGCATGCCGCCGTAGCAAACCCGATTGACGCTTTCGTGTTCAAGAGGTGGGAGCAGAAGGGACTACGCCACGCTCCAACGGCAAGCAAGCACGTGCTGGCAAGACGGGCCTATTTCGATTTGATCGGCCTGCCTCCAACACCGGAGGAGGTCAACCAATTCGTCACCGACGAATCGCCCGACGCTTACCAGAAACTGATCGACCGGCTTCTTGAATCAAAGCACTACGGGGAGCGCTGGGGCCGTCACTGGCTGGATGTTGTTCGTTACGCCGATAGCGGTGGTTTCGAGACCGACGAGTTTTATCCCGAGGCGTGGCGGTATCGGGACTACGTGATCAAGTCGTTCAACGAAGACAAACCCTACGATCGGTTCGTCCAGGAACAAATCGCCGCAGACGAGCTCTGGCCGGACAATCTGGATCTCCATGACAGCAGTTACGCGATCCGCCCGGAGAAAGTGGAACATCTGGAGGCGCGCGTCGGAACCGGCCTCTATACGTTCGGCACTGCTATTGGCGAGTCGTATCTCGAGACGCCGCAGTTGCTTTACGAACGCTTCACGGATTGGATCGACACAACCGGGGCCGCCTTCATGGGACTCACGGTAGGTTGCGCCCGGTGTCACGATCACAAGTTCGATCCGATCACTCAGGAAGAGTACTTCCGGCTACAGGCGATATTTGCAGCGAGTCAACCCGTTCGCCTCTCGGTTGTCACGAAGATGACGGAGCTTCACCGGAACGAGGCCTACCCGCGTTACATCGCGCTCGATGAGAGCCGCAATGCCTACGAACTGTTTCTCGATCGTGTCAAACAGCGTCTCGTCGACGAAAAGAAGAAGGAGTTCGATGCGGCCGTGGCCGCTGCGTTCCATGTGCCGGAAGAAGACCGATCAGCCGAGCAGAAGAAGCTTGCCGCACCTCTCGTCGAGGCGGTTGCCGAGATCAAACCCGAGGAACAGTTGAGTTCCGAGGAAGAATCCGAGAAGACCAGGTACCAGCTTGCGATCGCCGATGCAGTGATGGCGGTTCCTCGAAAAGACGCCTCGCACAACGTCCGCTTCGATGCCTTGTTCGACATCCCCTCGGCGATGGTGCTGGGACCGGTCCTGCCGGAGTTGATCCCCGAGATACACGTTCTCGAGAGAGGAGACCTCGGAAGTCACAAGGCCAAGGTGGGTCCCGGCCTGCCCGCCTCCCTCAGCCGTGGGGACGAGTTCGAGAACCGAGACCCGAACGGCCTCCGGTATCGCAAGAAGCTGGCCCTGTGGCTTACGAGTCCCGACCATCCACTTGTTGCCCGTGTGATCGTCAATCGCCTTTGGCAATGGCATTTCGGGCGTGGGATCGTCGGCAGCGCCAATGATTTCGGCCGGCAGGGTCAACCGCCGACCCATCCCGAACTGCTTGATTGGCTGGCCACCGAATTCATCGCCCGCGGCTGGAGCCTCAAATCGATGCACCGGCTGATGATGACGTCTTACGTCTATCAAATGTCGAGTCAATTCTCGATCAGAGAGAATCTGGCCATCGACGAAGACAACCGCTATCTGTGGCGCGCCAACCGGCGGCGCCTGGAAGCGGAAGCCGTTTGGGATGCGATCCATGCGGTGTCGGGCACCCTGAACCGGAAGATGGGAGGGCGCCCCTTCGTACCGCCGCTTTCCGACGCCGAGCTTGCGCCGCTACGCAATAAATGGTGGTGGACGGTTCCGGCTGACCCGGCGGATCACTCGCGGCGGGGAGTCTACATGCTGGCGCGCCGTACCTTTCCGTTCCCGATGTTCGACAAGTTCGACACGCCGGATCCGGCCGTGAGCAGCTCGGGCAGGGAAGTGACCACGGTCGCTCCCCAGTCTCTGTTCCTGCTCAACAATCCGATCGTCTTCCGACAGGCAATGGAGTTTGCCGGCCGAGTGTTGCGGGAAGCCGGGGAAGATCCTGACGCAAGGGTCGATCTTCTGTGGCGCATCAGTTTCGCGCGTCCTCCCACGGATGCCGAAAAGCGGGAGGCGCTCGAACTGCTCGGGTCTGCTTCCCTCGAGGGGTGGAAAGAGAGGCCGGACAACCTCCCCGCAAGCCTGGAGAGCATCGACCCGGCAGCGGCACGGGCGTTGACGGAGCTTTGCCTGACGGTCTTTAATCTGAATGAGTTTCTATTTGTCGATTGAGTCCGATGTCCAGTTCATCCACTAGTTTTTTCCTTCGCTGCCAAGGTTCACATTTGACTCAAGTTGACGCGGCGATCAGTTGTCCTACTTGTCGGTCTGAGGACTCTCTCGCTAGCAGTGTGCGGGTCCGTTCGCGCAGACAGTTCCTGCAGCAGTCTGCATTCGGCTTCGGATCGCTGGCGCTGGGCCATCTGCTCGACCGGGACGGCGCTGCATTCGCGGCCGAGACGGCATCAAGCCGGGCAAACCCGTTACGCGACAAGAAGCCTCATTTCCCCGCCAAAGCGAAGAGTGTCATCTTCCTCTTCCTGCAAGGAGGCCTGAGCCAAGTCGACAGCTTAGATCCCAAGCCGGCTCTGGCTCGGTGGGACGGCAAGCTGCTTCCCGCGGACTACCAGGGCGGCAAGCTGCTGCTGGCGCAAATCAACGCCTTCGAAGCAAAGTTCATGCAGACCCGCCGGACGTTCAAGAAGCGAGGCCAGTCCGGCATCGAGATTTCCGATCTCTTCGAGCAAACGGCTGAGCTGGCGGATGAGCTGGCCGTCCTACGGTCCTGCTATCACGAATCCTTCATCCACGGACCTGCTCTCAGCATGCTGAATACCGGCTCGCTTCGGTTGGGCGCGCCGAGCTTGGGAGCGTGGACGTTGTATGGCCTGGGGAGTGAATCCGACAGCTTGCCGGCCTATGTCGTGATGACCGACAACTATCTGCGGTCGAGCAAGTCTCTGTATGGAACGGGGTTCCTGCCGGCCACCTACCAGGGCACTCTGGTTTCGACTGTGGGACCCGCCTTCGAGAATCTGAATCCATCGCCACACATCGGCATGGGAAGACAGCGCAGGATCCTGGATCAGGTCCATCGCTGGAACCGGCGACACCTCGAAACGCGTGAAGACGATACCAGGCTCGACGCCCGCATGAACAACTACGAGTTGGCGTTCCGCATGCAGATGGCCGCGCCGGAACTGGTCGATCTATCGAAGGAGCCTGAGCACATTCGGGAACTCTACGGACTGCCGGGAAAGCAGACGGCTCGATTTGGCGGCATGTGCCTGCTGGCGCGCCGCATGGTCGAACGCGGCGTACGTTTCGTTCAACTTTACAGCAGCGGTTGGGACGGGCATAGCGAGTGTGACAAGGGTCACCTCGAGGTGGCGGCGAAGATGGATCAGCCCGTCGCCGGCCTCATCAAAGACCTGAAGCAGCGAGGTTTGCTCGAAAGCACTCTCGTGGTTTGCGTGGGCGAATTCGGCCGCACCCCGGTCATGCAAGGGAGCAATGGGCGCGACCACAATCCCTACGGATTCAGCGCCTGGATGGCCGGAGGAGGCATTCGTGGCGGCAAGGTGATCGGCGCCACCGACGAGTTCGGCTTCGCCGCGGTGGAAGACAGGATTCACGTCAATGCCCTGCACGCGACCGTGCTTGAACTCCTGGGCCTCGACCACAAGAGGCTGACCTACTTTTTCGAAGGCCTTGAAAGGAGGGCCACCGGCGTGGGCGAGACGGGGAACCATAGCATCGCGTCGCGCCTGCTGGAGGGATGAATCGAAGTCAACGATTTCTTGTTCTGGCGGCGCTCACGGTGTTGGTCTGGAACCATGTCCAGGCGGCGGATGAGGGCGGAAACGAGACTGGGGCGCCTGCTTTCGAAAACGTGATTCGCCTGCCGCAAGACTTGTACACGCGAGACGGCCGGTTGCTCGAGCAGGGCATGCACCGCGTGAGAGCGCAGTTCGACGGGGAGAAACCGACACTCGTTTTCGTAAGCTCCGACCTGGAAAAGACGACGATCGAGGGGAAGCCAACGGAGAGTAATGGACAGGGCGCCCCCAGCGTTCCCATCGCGGGCACGATGTTTCTGCGTTCAACCGACAACCCCGTGGGAACGGACGCCGAACGGCACCACAGCAAAACGGGACATCCCCAGTATCAGGAAACAGAACGAGACTGGAAGGCAGCGCTGCGCATGTACCGCCATGCGGACACCCAAAAGAAAGACGTCCTGCTGCTCTTTCAAAGGCGGTTGCCCGGTGGGCGCTGGGAATCGATAGAGTACCGGGTTTTTTCGAGCAGGCCGTAGGCGCTCACTGCACGAGCGCTGTCTCGCTGACCGCCGCGTTGAGGGCGGGCATCAATTCATCAGCGAACAACTCCATGCTGCGTAGCCAACTCTCCTTGTCGTCCCAGTCGTAGCTCATCAGGATGAGGGTTCCGAAAGGACCGGTTTCTTCGCGCATCTCGAGCAGGCGCCGCAGCACTTCATCGACATCGCCTGCGATGATCTGCTCGGTCATGAGGAAGTCGAGCTGGCAATCGGCGTCGCTCATGTCGAGGTCTCGTTTGTAGATCTTGCGGCCGAGCCCCTTATCGAAGAGGCGGCCGATGTACTCGTAGTTCTGTCCCAGCGAGTTCCTTCGCGCGCTCTCTTCGGCTTCCCTGGTGGTGTCGGCCAGGAAAATCGATCGCGCGATCTTGAACCGGGAACGGTCGGCGATGCGACCCGCCTCGCGGGCGCCGGCTTCGTAGGAGTTCCACATGTCAGCCAGAACGTTGGCCGTCACCAGGCAGTGGCCGAACGGCTGGAACCCTCGTCGACCGGCCTCTCTCATCGAGGCTGAATTCCGGCTCATGCCGGGCATGGCGATCGGAGGATGCGGCTTCTGGAAGGGCTTGTGGATGTATCCGATGCCGGTTTCCTCATCGACCGTATCCCGCAACCGAATGTTCCAGTGCTTGCCCTCGATCACGTAGGGCGGATCGGATTCCCAAAGGTGAAGAATCATGTCGATGGCTTCGCTCACCATGGAAGAAGCGTATTTGGGCTCCAGACCGTACAACTCCTGGTCGGCGGTCACACTGCCGGGTCCGAAGCAGAGGTTGAGCCGGCCCTTCGACAGATGGTCCAGAAAGGCGAGCCGACTGGCGACGTGAGCCGGGTGGTGTTGCTGAAGACAGACCGGCGCGGGACCCATACGAATCGTTTTCGTCTCTCCGAGCGCCCGAGCGATGAAAATCTCCGGCATCACGATGTTCTCGTACTTCATCGTGTGATGCTCGCCGATCCAGAACTCCGAGAAACCGAGCTCTTCGACACGAACGATCAGTTCGAGATCTTCGTCGTAGCACTGCGCCAGCGGCTTGTCCGGCGGATGAAAGGGCATGATGAACATGCCGTAGTCGATGTGATTGACTTCGTCGTTCATGGGTGGCGGCTCCGATCGTCGAACAAGTCTCCCATATTCTAGACGAGCTATTGAAAAGTTATACGAATCGAATCCGGCGGCCCTCGTTGCGCCCGACAGGCAGGTTCGGAAAGAATGATCCCGGCTCGTTTCGGGTAAGCCCCAGGCGAGGGAATGTAACTTGCCGGCAAACTGGCCACGGTTGAAGCCCCGGCCGGCTTCCAGTACGATTGTGCTGACCCATGGCCGCCGGCACAACGGATGACCCGTATCTACTCACCGCGGAGGACGTGGAGGATGCTCCCGTTCGACCCTTCGCAATCCTGAAGCGCATCGGCCCCGGGTTGGTCACGGCGAGCGCGGTCGTGGGCACCGGCGAGTTGATCGCAACACCGGTCCTGGGAGCAGAGAACGGCTATTTGCTGTTGTGGCTCGTGATCCTGAGCTGCGTGATCAAAATCGTCGTGCAAAACGAGCTGGGCCGTTACGCCATCGGCACCGGCGAGACCGGGGTGGAAGCGTTGAATCGCCTGCCAGGCCCGCGCCTGCGCGTCTCGTGGGTGCTGTGGCTGTGGCTGTGCATGTACACCACGACCTTGATGACACAGAGCACGATGCTGGCCGGCATCGCCGAGGTGATGAATCGTGTCTTCCCCTCGATATCGATCCCGGTTTGGATATGGACGCTCACGATCGGAACCATCGTTCTGTTGGTCGCCGGCCGCTATGGTTTCATCGAGAAGATCTCGATCAGTCTCGTCGTCTGTTTTACCTTCGTCACGGTCGGCGCCGCTTTCGTTCTGATGCTGAGGCCCGAATACTTCTCCTGGGGACGCCTTGCTGAAGGATTCTCGTTTCATCTGCCGCAAGGCGGGTTGGCAACGGCGGCAGCCGTGTTCGGCATCACGGGGGTCGGCTCGGCGGACCTGATCAACTATTCGTACTGGTGCATCGAGAAGGGCTATGCGCGTTACGCGGGTCAGCGCGACGAAACTCCGGCCTGGCTCAAACGGGCCCGAGGATGGATTCGCGTCATGGGCGCGGACGTGATTTTCTCGGCGTCGATTTACACGTTCGCGACCGTCGCTTTCTATCTGCTGGGCGCGGGCATCCTGCACGGACTCGGAGCAGTGCCCGAGGGGACCGAAATGGTTCGCACCCTTTCGAACATCTACACCGAGACGCTGGGAGGCTGGTCGAACTACCTTTTCCTCGGCGGCGCCATCGCTGTTTTGTATTCGTCGTTGTTCGCGGGTACGGCCGCCGCCGCCAGAGCCTATGCCGATTTCGTCCGCGTCCTCGGCGTGTACGATCGACATGACGCCGCAGCGCGCTTCCGTTACATTCGAATCTTCTCCGCCGTTCTGCTGTTGATCCCGGTGCTCTACTATGTCCTGTTGCGGGAACCGGTCCTGATGGTGAAGATCGGCGGGATCGCCCAAGCCCTGATGCTGCCGATCATCGGAGCAGCCACGTTGTATCTGCGGTACGTTCACTTGCCTCGAAGGATTCTTCCCAAGGGCTGGATCACACTCGCGCTTTGGGTGACGACCGCCCTGACCGCAGTGATGATGGGGTACTCGCTCTTGCGGCAGCTTGGGTGAAGACTCCGAAGGACAACTCTCATTCGTACATGAAAAGGTGATTCCATGAAACCGACTACGCTGCATCCCGCCGCTTACGTTTCCGTGTTGGCCGGCGCCATCGTCCTGGCCTTGTTGGGCCTCGGGGCGGTGCTGGCGGATGACACGCCGATCGGCTCGAAGTGGTGGCCTTCGGAGTGGGGTGCGGATGACCAGCGCGGGGCCGCCAACCGACTCACGCCGGACAAGGTGCTCGAAGCGCGCGACCTGATTCAGCAAGGCCGCATTTACCAACTGGGCCGCATCTACGAACACGGTATGCCGCTGCCCGGCAAGCGCCACTTCAGCCTGACGATTCCCGGCCTTCCGACGGGGGCGCCGACCGGCGCCAATCAGATCGTGTCGAACGACGAGCTGTTCAGCGGCGAAATCGGCCAAGTCGGCACGCAGTTCGACGGGCTCGGGCACGTCGGAGCGCACGTCGACGGGGAAGACATCTTCTACAACGGTTTCAAGCTGGGCGAGTTCGGCGATCCCTATGGGCTTCAAAAACTCGGCGTCGAAAACGTCGGCGTGTTCTTCACGCGCGGTATTCTGATCGACCTTGTCGAGTTCAAGGGAGTTGACCGCCTGCCGGCGGGCTACGCCATCCCAGCAAGCGAACTCCGCGAGACTCTGGACGCGCAGAGTCTCGAGATCCGACCGGGCGACATCGTGCTCATCCGCACCGGTCACGGACAACTCTGGATGCGAGACAACGAGGCCTACGGAGCGGGCGAGCCGGGGCTGGGCATGGAATCCGCCAAGTTCCTTACCGATCACAAGGTAGCCCTCATCGGAGCGGATACCTGGGCGATCGAAGCCGTACCCCACGAAGACCCCGACCAGGCGTTTCCGGTCCATCAATGGAATATCACCCGCAACGGCGTGCACCACCTGGAAAACCTGGATCTCGAAGAGTTGGCCGCCGACAAGGTGTATGAGTTCGCGTTTGTCTTTTCGCCGCTGAGGCTCAAGGGCGCGACAGGTTCTCCGGGGAATCCGATCGCTGTACGGTAATATTCGTGAGCGGGTTACGAAGCCCTCCCGCCGCACGCCCGGAATCAGAGGCCGCTGACCTGTTCCGGGCCGCCGGCGATCCCCGTCCGGGAGGAATGATGGTGCTATCCACTGCTTTGAACTACGGCATGTTCGTCATGCCGATCCATGACCCGAAGAAGCCCCTGGCGCAGTGCTACGACGAAGATCTCGAGCTTGCGGTGAAGTGCGAGGAGTCGGGCTTTCGAGACTTCTGGGTCGGCGAGCATCATTCGTCGCGCTACGAGAACATCGTCATGCCGGAGATCTTTCTCGGCAAGGTGCTAGGCATGACGAAAACGATGCGTGTCGGCGCCGCACCCGTCTGCCTGCAGTACCATCACCCCGCCCATGTCGCGAGCCGGCTGGCGTTTCTCGACCATCTGTCGCACGGACGGTTGAACGTCTGTTTCGGTCCGGGCGCCGTGGCTACCGACATGGAGCTTTACGGCATCGATCCGCAGGAGAGCGGCGCGCGGGTCGCCGAAGCGATCGACATGATCCTGAAGATCTGGACGAGCGATCCGCCCTACGATCTAAACGGACGGTTCTGGAAGGTACGGCTCAGCGACACCATTGATGCGGAAATGGGCATCGGGGCTCTTCACAAGCCGATGCAACGGCCGACTCCGCCGATCTTCGTCCCGGGCATCAGCCGCGCCTCGGCGGGATTGAAGGCCGCCGCCGCCCGAGGGTTTCGCCTCATCAGCCACCATATGCTTCACGAGGAGGTCCTCGCCGCCCAATGGAAGACGTTCGCTGAAGGAGCAGCCTCGGTGGAACGCCCGGCCGACCCGTCGGAGTGGAGCGTATCCCGCAACATCCTCGTCGCGGACACGACGGCCGAAGCCCGGGAACTCGCCCGCAGGAATTCCCTGGGCTCGTGCATTCAATACATCCTGGAGTTGACCAAGCGCACGTCGGGCTCAGGTCTGACGATCTGGAAGCCCGACCCGGAGATGAGCGACGACGACTGCAATCTGGACTACTTCACGAACGAGGTTGTCATCGCCGGCGACCCGGAGGAAGTTGCCCGCCGGATCCTGCAGCTTCGCGAGCGCATCGGACCCTTCGGAACTCTGGTGCTTGTCGCCCACGACTGGGACGATCGTGATGTATGGAAGCGCAGCCTGGAGCTTTTCGCCCACGAAGTGGCTCCACGACTGAACGGATCGGTTGAGACCGGCTCCGGCTAGCTTCGCAATCCCGACCTGCATTTCTCACCCCATGACGGCCGGAGCACGAGAGAAAAAGGCCGTGGTTAGTGGTTAGTTGCCAGTTATTAGTAAAAAGCTTTGGCGGAGGACTGGTTCGCTCCAGAAGAGATGTCTGACGGCCCGGGGAACCGTAAAGGCCGTGATTCGTGTTTCGTAACCCGAGGGCCGAAGGAAGCGATAAGGCCGCTACACCTGCGCTCGTCAAGCGTCTCGCGCCTCGTCCTGACGGCCCTCTCACCTACTTCGCCTCGCCACGTGGTGAGAAATGCAGGCCGGCATCCGTTACCGCTGATTCCATTCGCTGTCGTTCAGGCGCCAGCGAACCACCTGGGCGTACCAATTGCCATCAACGGGCCGGCCCTTCTCGTTCAAGGGGGTGTTGCCGAGAGCAGTGACGATCGTGTCATCAGGAAGGACGACGCTTGCTGCATATCCGTGCCCGGGGCTCAACCGGTAC
>MKWU01002082.1_pt1 | contig 31554 bp, 24 predicted proteins | sample 809101 | NCBI WGS metagenome assembly MKWU01 (sample SAMN05860141, study PRJNA318959) | sponge metagenome | host: Aplysina aerophoba | place: Slovenia: Piran, Adriatic Sea, Gulf of Piran | collected 2013-05-07
CGTATCTGCTCCAAGTGAGCGAAACAGGCGTGCTGGTCGGGAAAACTCTTGAAAACCGACACGATGTTCATGTCCTTATTGTGGCATAAATGGGCTCAAAAGTCAAGTCAATATCTACTCATTCCGAAGATCATTACCTGCCCCTCGAGCAGGTACAGGAACTCCTCACCCTCGTGGGTGGAGGTCTCGCTGGCGAAGTGAGGTGGGTAGGCAACCAGCAAGGGCTCGAGGGTGCGCCCCTCGAACTCGGCGCCGAGTCGGGCGTAGACCACCTCACCATCCTCGAGCCGGAAGGGCTGGTGGGCGTAGCTCCGCACCACTTGGCCCTCTCTCGGGGGGGGGGTAAAGAAGTAGGAGGCGCCCACGCCGAGGGCGTGAGCGATCTGTGCCAGGGAGGTGACGGTGGGTGAAGTGAGGTTGCGCTCCACCTGCGACAGAAACGACACCGAGCGGCCCGACAGGTCGCTGACCTGTTTCAGGGTCAGGCCCTTGGCCTTGCGAAGTGCGTGGATCTTCTGACCGACCAGGGCCACCCTCCCTCTCCCGAACTCGATGAGATATTTTTCAAGTATAGTGAAACGATTTCAGCGGGTCAAGATTGTGCGGGGGCGGAAGGGCTCCCGTTCGTAGCGGTGGTTAGAGGGGACCGGAGCGTCTCTATGCTAAGGTAGTGGGTCAAACGGAAAGCTTCAGCTTACTTGCCCTCAGGACGGGGGCAAGTCACTTCATAATTGGGCGAAATAGGGGAGGGGATATGCGAAGGCAAGTCCGATTGACGCAGGAAGGATTCGACCGCCTTCAGGGCACCCTCGATCAGGAGTACCGGCGGTTCGAAGAGGCCTCCTCGATCCTGCAGGAGCTTATCGGCTCTTCCGACGACTACGATGATTCCGGCCTCGAGGACGCCAAGCGCGAGAAGGCCCGGATCGAACAGCGCATCGATAATCTCGAGGACCAGCTCAGTCGCGCCGTCATCATCGAGAAGCACAAGATGGACTCGGTGGAGTTGAGCGCCGTGGTGACCCTGCAGGAGACACTCTCTAAGGAGGCGTTCTCAGTGCAGATCGTCGCGCCGCTCGAGGCCGGCGTCTTGGAAGGGGATATCCCCAAGGTGAGTGACGAGTCGCCCTTGGGCAAGGCCGTGATGGGGCGGAAGGCGGGGGAACACGTTAAGGTCACGATCAATGACAAGACGACGGAATATGTGCTGATGTCGATCGAGTGACGGGGACCCTTGCTCCATTATCCGATCCTGAGGACTAGGCGCTTAAGGGTGGGTACCACCTCCCAGGCCTGACGCTGTGGGAAGGGGGTGGCGCGTCTGCAACGTCAGGTGCCTCGGACCTCGGAGGCGGGACGGCCCACAGTCGCTGCGTAGCTGTCGGGGTCGGTGTCGGCCTCGGTGTTGAGCAGTAACAGGCGGGTGTCGCTCGAGAGGCCGAGAGCTGTCCGCAAGGCGGGGTCTGAGGTCGCTTCGAGGAGGCCAGCCAGTCCGGCTGCGCCGCTCTCGCCGGCGACGACCGACTCGGCAGCGAGGAGTCTCATGGCCTCCTGGGCGCGGTCGTCGGGCACGGCGATAAACAGGGAGATTCCCCGGCTGACGGTCGGCCAGGCGGTGAGTGAAGGGCGTCCTGCCACCAACCCCGCCATGATAGAGGTGGGGGTGTGGGGGAGGTTTACGATCTGCCCCGCTTCGGCTGAGGCGAGCATGCAGGCGGCGCCGGCGGGTTCTGTCGCGGCGACCCGTGCTCCCCAGCGGGCTGCGGCGTGGACGGTCGCTGCGGCGAGGGCTCCGACGCCGATCTGGACCCCGATCAGGTTGGGGAGGGGGGTGGAACGAGCCTCGAGCTGGGACTCAGCCTCCAGGAAGATGGTGGAGTAGCCCTCGACTACCCAGCGCGGGATCTGCTCGTATCCCTCCCAGGCGGTGTCGGAGAAGATCAGCGTGCGCTCGTTCTCGAGGGCGGCAGATCGTGCCACGGCCTCGTCGTAGCCGCCGGCGACCGTGGTGACCTTGGCACCCTCGCTGCGGATGGCGTCGGTGCGGGCGGGGGTCATGTCGTCGGGAACCAGGATGTGGGCCTCGAGCCCGAGCCACCGGGCTAGGCGCGCCACAGCGCGGCCGTGATTGCCGTCGGTCGCTGCGACCAGCGTTAAGGGGCCGAGTGCGGAGAGGCGCGAGCGGAGCGCGTCGAGGTTGCTCCACGGCGACAGCGACGTGCCGAGGCGCGCCTCCAGCGCCATGACGCCGGCCCAACTCGCGCCCAACATCTTGTAGGCGGGGAGCCCGAAGCGGTTCGACTCATCCTTAAGGTAGACCCGGCCGACTCCGAGACGCTGAGCGACCCCCGGTAGCTCGGTAAGCGGCGAGACCGCGTAGGCGGGCAGCGTTCGGTGCAGCGCGAGCGGCCCCCTGGGGAAGGGTTCGGCGACCGCGGTCGGATCGGCCATAGGCCGGATGACCCAGCGGGGCTCCTCAGCCACGGAACGCCTCCACCGTTGTGATCAGGGTGTGGGTCAGGATCTTGAGCGAATCCAGATCGACCACCTCGGTGTGCGGACTGGCACCTGTCAGGCCGAATACGGCGGTGTCCGCCAGGATAGGCTCCTTCCTCCGTCTGAGCACTCAAGGGCAATTGCGCTGGCCTCGTCCGGAGCTAGGGGTGTAGCAATGGGGGCCTCGGCCGCGAGGAGGGCTAGGACCGCCCCGGTCTCCGAGCATGCGGCGCCCCCTGGAGTACTCGGGTTCAAGATTTAGGAACGCACCGGGTAGCTCGGCAGTTCCTATCCCCTCGGCAAAGGATCCTGGAGCCTCGAGCCGGGTGAGGTGCGACGAGTGGGGTGGCGATGAGGCCGACCATGAGGGCGGTGAGGGCTCCCTGGAAGCGAACTGCCGGTGCCATCATAGCATGGGCCCGTTGCTCGGGAATTGACGTACACTGGCGCTCATGTCGCAGAAGTCGCTCCAGGAGCAGCGTGAGCAGCGGCTTAGGAGCCTCGACTCCCTCCGGGAGTGGGGTTTCGAGGCCTACCCCTACAGCTACCGCCCCAGCCACCACGTCGCCGAGTTGCACTGCGCCTACCCCGAGGCCGAGGCCGGGTCGGAATACCCCGATGAGCGGGTCGTGGTCGCCGGCCGGGTGATGCTCCTTCGGAGCATGGGTAAAGTCACCTTCGCCACTCTGCAGGACGCCTCAGGGCGGATCCAGATCTACTTCCAACGGGATGCGCTCGAGCGCTACGGGGCCCTCAAGGAGGTTGACTTGGGCGACTGGCTCGAGGTCGAGGGATCGCTCTTCGTCACCCGGACGGGAGAGCTGACCGTCCGGGCAGAGGCGTTCCGGCCGCTGGCGAAGTCGCTGCGGCCCCTTCCCGACAAACACCACGGTCTGACCGACAAAGAGGTGCGCTACCGTCGGCGCTACCTCGACCTGATGGTCAACCCCGAGGTCCGGGAGGCGTTTGTGCTCCGCGGCCGGGCGGTGTCGTTCATGCGGCGCCACCTCGACGCCCTAGGCTTCATCGAGGTTGAGACCCCGGTGCTCCAGTCGGTCCCCGGCGGTGCCGAGGCGCGCCCCTTCCAAACTCACCACAAGGCACTCGACTTCGACTTCCACTTGCGGATCTCGCTCGAGCTCTACCTCAAGAGGCTCATTGTCGGCGGCTTTGAGGCGGTCTACGAGATCGGCCGCAACTTCCGCAACGAGGGGATCAGCCACAAGCACAACCCGGAGTACACGATGCTCGAACTCTACTGGGCTGGCCGCGACTACATCGACATCCTTGAGTTGGTCGAGGACATGTACTCGAGACTGATCGAGGAGCTCACCGGCTCGATGAAGATCTCGTACCAAGGGGAGGTGCTGGACTTCACACCCCCCTGGCCTCGGATCGACTACACGGGCGAGCTCGCGGAGCGCGCGGGGCTCGACTTCGACCTCCTTGACGAGAGCAGGCTCCGTGCCTGGGCCGCCGAGCGCCACGCACCTACCCCCGGTGAGGAGGCGCTCGCAGACCAGCCTTTCAACCGGATGCTGGGCAAGCTCTATGACATCTACCTCGAGCCACACCTGACCGGTCCGGTGTTCGTCATGGATCACCCCCAGGCGATCAGTCCACTGGCCAAGAGACACCGCTCGCGCCCCGGTCTAGTTGAGCGCTTCGAGCCGGTCGCGGTGGGTATGGAGCTAGGCAACGCCTTCTCAGAGCTGAACGATCCCCTCGACCAGCGTTGTCGTTTCGAGGTGCAGCGGGCGCTGCGAGAGGCGGGCGACGAGGAGGTCCCCCCGCTCGACGAGGACTACCTCGTCGCCCTCGAGTACGGCATGCCCCCGACTGGCGGCCTCGGCCTCGGCATCGACCGACTGGCAATGCTGCTAGCCGACGCACCCTCAATCCGCGACGCGATCCTGTTTCCGCTGCTGCGGCCGGAATGAGTCGGGGGGTGCTGGGTCCAGAGGACTCTACGCCGAGAGCAATCCCCGACCTGTTTGAGAGGAGACTCTGTGGTACCGTCCCTAAGCCCAACGCAAAAACACCATGCTCATCAACTCTGATTTGTGGCGGAGTGCTCTAGGCTGTAAGATATGGACCATACAGGCTGGTCGGTTAGTTGGGTCAGGCATGGTGTTGGCGATGGAACGGTACGCAGGATGCCGATTATCAGACCTGCCAACCTCTACGACCCGCCGGGGAGCTAACTCAGAATGCCCACTCCCCACCGCGCATAATCGCCTCTACCGAGCCGTCCGCACGCACTCCATCTATATCCATCTCACTCGATCCAACCATGAAGTCGATGTGGGTCAGGCTCCTGTTGATGCCGGCAGCGGCAATCTCCTCGTCGCTCTTTCCCTGCCAGTCGTCAACGGTGAAGGTGAAGCCGCGGCCGAGGGCGAGGTGGCAGGCGGCGTTCTCGTCAAACAGGGTATCGTAGTAGAGCAATCCTGACTGTGAGATGGGGCTTGCGTGGGGGACGAGCGCCACCTCGCCCAGACGGCGAGCGCCCTCATCGGTCGCGAGGATACCCATGAGGGTCTCATAGCCGCTCTCTGCCCACGCTTCGACGACCTGTCCGGCCTCGAATCTGAGACCGAAGTTCTCGATCAGGATGCCGCCGTAGCTGAGCGGCAGTGAGGCGGCGACGGTGCCCTCGGTGTGGCCGCTGTGAGGGCTGGTGAATACCTCCTCCGTGGGCAGGTTGGCGATGTAGGGTGTGCCCCGGTCGGTGAGGAAGCGGGCACTCATCCAGCGGTGCTCCTCCGGCAGTCCGACCTCGAGGTCGGTGCCTGGTGCGCGGTAGTGCAGGCGGGCGTAGCGGCGCCCGTTGAGGTGGACGAGGACCCTGTTCAGGTCGGCGATATGATTGTTCCAGGCAGCCACCGGGTCGCCCTCGTTGAGGCGAACTGCCTCGAAGATCGCTTCCCAGAGGCGTCGCCTCCCCGCCTCTGTGGGGAGGTCGGGGAAGACGCTGGCCGCCCAGGCGTAGTTGGGGACTGACACGATGGTCCAGTTGCTCCTCTGCCGGTCGCGGGCTTCGTTGTAAGGCCGCATCGCCCGGTCGGTAGCGCGCTGGTGGAGGCGGAGCTTCTCAGGGTCCTGTCCGGCTAGCAGGTTGGGATTGGGCGAGTGCAGGTAGAGCACGGCGTCGCCTCGCTCCCCTACCTGACGGAAGGCCTCGCCCCGCCAGGTGGGGTGAAGGTCGAAGCTCTCGGTAGGGGCGTGCCGGAATCGCGCCAGCGTCACCCCAGGGTCGCTCCAGAGTACGTCGACTAACTCGGCGCCGGCCCGATACGCCTCCGCAGCAATGAGTCGCGCCAGCGGTGCGGCGTCGGTCGAGGCGTTGACTAGGAGTTGCTGCCCCGGCTGAAGGTTCAACCCTATCCGCACAGCGACCTCGGCGTAGACCGCGAGCTGCTCCTGAAACCTCCTGTCGCTGGTATCGCTCATGGCGGCTTAACGCTCAGTCCAACCCATACAGGCGACCGAACTTCTCCGTCAGGTAACGGAGGTACGGCGCGGTCGTCATACGCTTTCCCGTAACCCGTTCCACCAGTTCAGGTGTGGAGAAGCGGATGCCGTGGCGGTAGATGGTGTCCTGGAGCCAGCCCAGCAGAGAGCCGAATTCCCCACGTCCAACACCCCCCTCGACCTCCACGTCGGCCCCCTTGGCAGCCTCGAAAAACTGTGCACCCAGTACATTCCCCAATGTGTATCCCTGAAACGCGCCCCCGATAAGCCCCGAGTACCAGTGCACGTCCTGCAACACCCCCTCTCGATCCCTCTCCGGCTCAATCCCCAGGTCCCTCAGGTACAAGGCCCGCCACGCCTCGGGGAGCTCCCGAACCGGCAGCGAGCCCTCGAGCAAGGCCCGCTCGAGCTCGACCCGGATCATGATGTGTAGGTTGTAGGTCAATTCGTCGGCACCGGTTCGGATAAGAGAGGGTTCGACCTTGTTGATAGCGGCGTAGAAGTGTTCGAGGGGGAGGTTGTGGAGAGCTTCGGGGAAAGTGTCCTGGAGAGTGGGATAGTAGTGTTGCCAGAAGGGGAGGCTGCGGCCGACGAGATTCTCCCACAGCCGCGACTGGCTCTCGTGAATCGCGGTGGAGAAGCCGCCGGGTCGACCCAGGCCGCCGTCGAGAATCGGCCCGGCAGCCTTGGCACCCTGGTTGTACAGACCGTGTCCGACCTCGTGCAGAGTAGCGAACACTCCGTCCCCGAGGTGGCGTTCGCTGGCGCGAGTGGTGATCCGCACGTCGTCGGGGGAGATCTTGGTGGCGAACGGGTGGTGGGTCCAGGCCCAGTTGCCCCGTCCGAAGTCGAAGCCGAAGTCACGGGCTACGTCGAGTGCGAAGGTTACTTGCGCCTCCCGTGGAAAGGGGCCGTAGAGGACGCTACTGTCGGGCCCGGGCCTCTCTACGACACGCTGGACGAGCGGGACCAGGGAGGCGCGCAGTTCGCCGAAGACCCTTGAGACCTCAGTTGCGGTGAGGCCCGTATCGGCCGTAGCGATGTGGGGGTCGGCAGGGTGGTCGGCTTCGGGGAAGAATGAGGAGAACTCGAGCGAGAGGTCCAGAGTGGTCTCGAGCGTTTCCTCCACCACGCCGAAATCGCTCGCCTCCCACGCCTCGAGCCAGTTCTGGTAGGAGCCCGCCTGATGTTCGGCCTGGCGCACCCTGAACTCGGTCGGGACCCGGAGGGAGTGCTGATGTCGGTAGCGGGCGACCCGGATCAGGCTGACGACATCCGAATTGGCAGGGTGTCGGTCCTCTAGCCCCTCGAGTTCGTCCAGGATGCGCCCGAGTTCGGGATCGATCAGTCGCTGGTGAATCACCCTGTGAAGGGCGGCCAGTTGCCGCCCCCGTTCGGCCGCCGCTGCGGGAGGCATGTGGGTGTTCTGATCCCACGACAGCAGTGCCGTTGCCGAGGTGAGATCGGCGGTCTCCACCAGGTAGGCTCTAAGGCTCGCTATGGTCGAGGTCACTGCGGTGCCTCGCCCGCGGGGAACTGTTGCATGACGAAGTCCATGAGTTCGGCGACACCCTTCCGGTCGAAGACGAGTCGTGCGCCAGCTGCGCTGAATAGCTCCGGGAGAGGTCGGGTTCCGCCAAGTGCTAACGCCTCCCTGTAGCGCGCCAGGGTCCCCTCAGGGTCCTCGAGGGAGGCGCGCCAGATCTGGATGGCGCCGAGGTAGGCGATGCCGTACTCGAGCATGTAGAACGGGTAGCCAAACAGGTGGATGACCTTCCAGGCGCGGGCCTGCTCGGCCTCGAGACCGGACCAGTCCACAAAGGGAAGGAAGCGCTTGTAGAGTTCGCCCCAGCGCTCGCCGATGTCGTCGGCGGTGACCCCCTCTGGTGCCTGCGTGTAGATCCAGTGCTGGTGGGCATCGCGCAGAGCGAGGGTGGGCAGCAGGTTGAGGATTCGCTCGATCAGTTCCGCCTTGGAGCGGTCGGCGTCTTCCGTAGTGTAGAAGCCGCCCGCCTCGCGCGTGAGGTGGGGGAGGGTGAGTAGCTCCATGGCCTCTGAGGCGACCTCGCTGAATTCGGCGCCGGCCCTCTGATTCCACAGGAGCGACTGCCGCTCGTGGGCCGCTAGGGCGTGGAAGGCGTGGCCCGCCTCGTGTCGCATGGTGACTAGGTCGTCGTCGCTGCCGACCGCGCTCCAGTAGATGTAGGGCTTGCCGGAGCGAGGGAAGGTGAGCTGGTAGCCTGACCCCGGGACCTTCCCCAAGCGTGCTTCGAGGTCGAGCCAGCCGTCCCGCAGCGAGGCGAACTGCTCGCCTAGGACCGGGTCGAGCCGCCGGAACATGCGCTCGAGGCCCTCCTCGAGCTCGCTGGTGGAGACGAAGGGCGCGAGCGGGGGGCGGCCGCGCACGTCGCAGGCGAGATCCCAGGGGCGCAGGCTGTCGAGCCCGAGGGTGCGTCGGCGCCGCGCAGCCAACTCAGTTGCCCGGGGCACTACCTCTGTGGCGATGGCGTCGTGAAGCGCCAAGCTCTCTTCGGGGGTGTAGTCGAAGCGGCCCAACTCCCGCCAGCGGAACGCCCGGTAGTCGGTGAAGCCCGCGTTCTCCGCCTGGAGGCGGCGGTTGGCCAGCAGCCGCTCGAACAGATCCCCGAGTTGATCGGAGACGCTCGCCTCGGCGGCTTGGATGGCGCGCCAGGCACGTTCGCGCGCCTCCCGGTCGGGCCGCTGCAGTACGAGTTGTACCTGGGGGATGGTGAGGGTCTCTCCGTCGAACTCTACCGAGAGGCTACCCTTGAGCTTGTTGAACTCGTTGGCTAGCGCTCGCTCCTCTGCCTTCACACCGACATTCGCCTCGGTGAAGAGAGCTGCGTCGCTGCGCCACGCCTTCAGCAGCTCCTCCTGATCCGGTGGTGGGGTGTAGCCCTCGAGCGCTAGCAGCCGTTCCTTGAGCCTTTGGGAGGCCCGCTCCACCTCAGGGAGGACCTCCAGCAAGAACTCCAGGTAGGCCGCTTCGGCCGACCGGTCGGCCGTGTTCTCGTCCTTGGCCCGGTACAATTGGGCCTCCTCCTCGTAGATATCCGTTTCGAGTTCGCTCCAACACCTGAGCCAGGATTCGACCCCTTCGACCTTGAGGTCGCTGTTTAGCAGTGCCCGGAATCTCGCCTCAAACTGAGACCAGGTGGCCCTTTCGGGCCACTGCAGTTGGTCGGTGGTGTTAACTGTGTTTGGCATGGCCCCGCATTCTACCGATACGCGACGGTCCCTTCCGTCCTGTCGGCGGCGGTAGCGTAAGCTTTTCTGTGTCACGAATTGTGTCGATGATAAGGGGGTACCCAACTCATTGGCCTGGAGGTACCCCATGGACCAGGGTAGCCTGAAACTCCTTAAAGGGCGGACAAGGGCGACTTCGTTGGGCCCGTAGAGCACGTTCTTGCTTCGGGTCCGGGGCACTGTCCCGGTCCTGGACTGATCCGAAGAATCCGTCCTTGGCTGCAGCTACCTAGCCCACGATCAGTGAGCCCTCGATGTCGACCGCTAGCTGGCGCTTGCAGCCCTTGATCCTCTTGCCAGCGTCATAGTCTCGAGGACCACCGCGAGGACGGACTCTTCGGGTCTCGGTTGTCTTCGCCGACTGGCTGTCTAGGACCGCTGCTGTCGGCTCCAGATCCCGCCCCGCCTCAGCTCGTGCCAGAGCTCGTAACGCCTCCATCATCCGGTCGAACTGACCGCTGTCTCTCCAGTTGTAGAAGTGGTTCTGGACGGTGGAGAAGGGGGGGCTGAAGCAAGAACGTGCTCTACGGGCCCAACGAAGTCGCCCTTGTCCGCCCTTAACTGTTGGGAAGTGCCCACCACTGGCAACCGGTTGCCAGTTGGTACTGGACTGGGTTGAAGACTTCCCTGATACCCCGCTCTCGAGGACGGCCCAGCCGGCCCTGCCTGGGGACCAGTGGTTCAATGAGTGCCCAGTCTGCAGCGGTAAGGTCACTCTCCATAGCATGCTGCTTCACGCTCATACTGCTTGCGAGTGGTCCTGTTCCAAGCCAGGTGGTCCTCCAAGTCTGGTATGTGGAACCACTTGGAATACTACACCTTGGGCGGCCCCTCGATTTAGGGGGTAGACTCTTAAGTACGATAAGGCATGGCTAGATAACGCACCCGGCAAACACTTCCGCAAGGGTATTCAGTCTGATTGGAGGTGTTCTAGATGTTCCCCGATGACGCGACCGCCGAACGCTGGTTCAAGACCCAGCGCTGGGGTGTCAATCGGGAAGACCTCCACTGCCCCCGCTGTGGCGGCAATCGGATTCGGTCCGTACCCTTTGGTAAACCGACGCCCTGCTGGTGCTCGGACTGCCGTCGCAACTTCAGCGTCCGTATCGGCTCGGTCATGGAGTGCTCGAAGATCGGCTACCAGAAGTGGGCTATCGCTATCCAGAACTGCTTATTTCGAAACGAAACTGCCCCGAGCCCCAAGGTCGGACTCTTCGGGTCTGGCGATAGACTGAGAAAGAGGCATCTCAGCATCTCAGCATGAGGTCACATGCCTTTGCGCGGCTGCCGCTGAGCACCATCGCCCTGACGCTCCTGCTGACTGCCGCGCTCAGCTTGGGCCTGGGAGACACCCGGGCCCAAGCCACAGCCGTCTGCAGCAATACTCCCGGAAGCGGAGAGAGAATCGAGTGCATAGAGGACAATACCTCTACTGATGACATCAATATCGACGCTCAAGGGATCGACATCGATACGACGGCCCTCAGGGAGCACGGCATCCACGCCTTCCATGAAGGCGAAGGGGACATCGACATCGACGTCGGCCCCAGCATCGCCAGCCAAACCGTCACCCGTAGCACTATCGATACGACCGGCTCGGGCGCCTTCGGCATCCTCGCAAGGCATGACGGCACGGGCGACATCACCGTAGAGGTCGACACAAGCACCATCAAGACATTGGAAGAGAAAGGCTACGGTATCCACAACTGGCATGAGGGTACCGCCGGCGATGCCAACACCTACGTTCGGGGCCTGAGCTTCACCTCGTCAGGCAGGTACGGCAACGGTCTCTTTGGCCTTATCTCTGAGGGTGGCAGAGGCGACATCCTCATCGAGATACAGGAGGCTGAGCAGCGCACCACTATCACCACTATGGGTGAAGACTCCCTAGGCATCTACGCTATTAATCAGGTCGCCGACGAAGGCGATATCCGCATCGACGCGACAAAAGCCACTATCACCACCATGGGCGAGGAAAGTCACGGCATCAGCGCCTGGAAGCTAGGTTCTGGCAAGGTCGAACTCGACCTTAGCGATGTCAGCATCACCGCTGTGGGTGATTACGCCCTCGGTATCTATACGAGAAATCACTTAGAAAACAGCAGCCCTAGTGAGACCGACCTCAACATCGACATGAGAGATAGCACCGTCATCACGAAGGGCTTTAGAGGTATAGGCATCTATGCCTGGAATTATGGTCCCAACCTCCTTCGCGTTAACCTCCACAACCTCATCATCAGAACAGAAGCGACGGCGCTCGACGACGAAGGCCTCACGGCCTCTCATGGAATCTTTGCCTGGAATTACAACCCCGACAGCGGAAACACCGGCAATGTTCACATCGAAGTGAGAGAGGGCCAGATCACTACGGAGGGCACCAGTTCGCACGGCATCCATGCCCGTCATTACGCCCCCGCCGGCGATAACAGCGGCAACCTCGACATCAAAATGAGAGCGAGCGGCATCACGACGCGTGGCCCGGGAAGCCTTGGTATATTTGCCTGGCATACCGGCACGGGGGATATCGACATCCTGGTTGGGGGGGGAGGGATCTACACCAGCGAGTTGGCCGCCCATGGCATCCTTGTCTATCACTCTCAAGGCCTGGGGACTATCGGCATCCTTATCCAGAGGGGCAAGGTCGAAGCGAGCGGGGAGAACGCGGACGGCGTTCGGATAGGCCTCCTCAACACGAACGATACAGACAGTGTCCCCGATGGCACGGAAGAGTACGTGGCCGAGGTAGGAGAAGACGGTTACCGCCAACAGACGGTTAGGGTGAACGGCCGGGTGTTCGGCGGCACCGGCGAGGCGGCGGGCATCTTCCTTGCCGGCGGCGGTAAAGTCTTCATCGGACCCCAGGGAACCGTCGGCGCAGCATCCGGCATCGCAATTCGCGCAGCGGGAGAGGCTCCCAAACTCCTGGTCGACATGAATCTTGGCGGTCGCCGGGTGGGGGAGGTCATCGGTGATGACTACATCCTGAACGGCGGCGGCGAGACCACGATCGTAGTCAATGGAGTGAAACTGCACGATGGTGCGACCGGCAACACCGGTAGTAGGGCTCCGAACGGGGCCTGGGACGTCTCCCTGCGGGAGGACGGGGTCACCGTCGATACCAGCACGACTCCGTGGACCATCTCCGAGAGGCAGGCAGGGATCATCGCCGATCGGGACTTCTCTGCCGCAGACTTCGACGAAGTTCCGAGACCCGACCCGGACGAGCCTCAGAGAGAAAACGAGCCTCAGGAAGTTAAAGTAAAGAGAAAAGTTGTCGTAGAGAAGTATGCGCCCCGAGCCTCCCTCTACGAGATCCTGCCCGACTTCCTGCAGCGGCTGACGGCGACCAGAGAGTGTTTCCCCTCGCCCGACTCTCCCGCCCAGGCCCAGCTCTCGGGCGGGACGGGGAGGTATGAACCCGAAGCCTCGACCGCGGGCGCGGGCTATAGTTTTGAACGCTTCTACGCGGCGGGCGGCCTGAACCTCGAGCTCGGCGAAGAGGTCGACGGCCGGCTCTCCGTGCATCATGTGTCCAGTTCTGCCACTGTCTCCTCACCTACCGGTGGTGGGGAGATCAAGGTGCGGGGGGCGGGCCCCGCACTCGGCCTCCAATGGAAGGACGCGAGCGACTTCTACGCGGCTGGCTGCCTCTCCTTTACCGGCTACCAGGTCGACCTCTTCTCAGACAAACGGTACCTGCTCAGAGCGGGGGTTGCCGGCCACGGCTCCTCGCTGGGTCTCGAGGTAGGTCGGCAGCTGGCGCTGAGCGAACGAATGAGGGTAACCCCTCGGGCCTGGCTGGCTCATACCGGGGTCTCCATAGGCAGCTTCACCGATGCGGTGAACTCTCGAGTCTCGTTCCCCAATTCAGGTCGCTTCAGCGGCGGCTTCGGGATGATGGCCGAGACCGCACACGCCTGGGCTAGCGGGGAGTTCTCACTCCGTGGCTCGCTGGGCTTTGAGCGGATGTTTGGCGGCGCGGAGACGATTGCGCAGGTATCTGGAGAGGAATTACGGTCGAGTTCTGCCCGGAGCAGCATGCTGCTGGATCTGAGCGGTAGCTATCGCGAGGGCCGCTTCTCACTCGGTACGGAACTGTCGGTGGGAGCGGCGTTGGGCTCTAGAACCATGGAGTACTCCGGCCTCTTCTACTTCAGTGTACGTTTCTAGTACCTCTGCACAGTAATTCTGACCGATTGGAACAGGTCGGTTATTGCAAGACCGGAAGGCCCTCTGGGGCGATGAGCACTTCGAGACTGCGGGGCCGTCCCGGAGTGCGGCGAAGGAGCCCCCGGCGCTCCAGGCCCGGCAGCATCTGGTGAACACTCGGCGCGGTGACTGTGAAGAACCGCTGCAGGTCGGCCTGGGCCGGTGGGTGCCCGTTAACCTTGGTATAGGCATGAATGAACGCCAGATATTGCCCCTGTCGTTCGGTGTACCGGATCCGTACTGGTGAAGAGGATGCTGACGAGGCAACCCCGGTGCTCGTCGGTACCTGACACCCGCTTACCGGCCCTCTGTAGGTTGCAAAGCGGCTAACTCATGTCCGGATACTGCAACGAAGGGGTTGCTGAAGCTGTTCCCGATGACGTTGTGTCGGTCGCCCCGGGCCGGAAACGTAGGCTGAGGGTCCTGTCAATGCTGTTCGCGAGTTTCTGGCTGCTGGCTTTGCTGTTCGCCCCGTATACGTAGACCCGCCATGGGTCCGCCCTGGTCATCGTGGTCGGATTGCCGCCTGTGCCCCCTCGGGATGTAGGTCGCAAGCCCCAACCGGACCGAGTACGGAGTGTGCCAATGCCCGCTCCACATCGCCTGCCGATTCTGGAGGGTATGCCGGCCGACCCCCGGTGCCTCAGAGTTGCTGCAACACCACCTGGCTCTTGTCACCCACGATCAGGCGGTGGGTGCTGGGCCGACCGTTATGGCCACAGATGACTACCTCCTCGCCGATCAGACTCTCCTGGAGACGCGTCCGGACCCCTTCGATCTTTGAGCGGGCGCCGACCACGGTGTACTCCAACTCCGCGTTACAGATGATTGCCTCGCAGCCGACAGTGGTGAACGGGCCGATGTAAGCCTCCTCAACCACGGCCCCTGCTGCGATGAGCGCTGGCCCGAACACGGTAGTGTTGCGCACCACCGCCCCTGGCTCGATCACCACGTCGCCCACCACCTCAGCGTTCTCGACCTCCCCCTCAATGCGTCGCCGCAGCTTGAGAAGCTGCAGTCGATTGGCGTCGAGGATGTCCTCAGCCTGGCCGGTGTCCTTCCACCAGCCCCTAATCTGCACCGGCTTAATGTAATGCCCTGCTTCGATCAGCAGCTGGATTGCGTCGGTGATCTGGTATTCACCCTTGGCACCTGGCTGCAGCACCTCAATGGCGTCGTGGATCGACCGATTGAAAACGTACACCCCCGCCACCGCCAGATTGCTGGGTGGTACCTCCGGCTTCTCCACTAGCCGGGTGATACGGTCGCCCTCGACCACCGCCACCCCTAGCGTCCGCGGATCCTCGACCGGAGCCAGCGCCAGCACCGCGCTGATGCCGTCCTCCCGGTCGAAGGCGCGGACGAAGTCCCGGACCCCGTTCTCGAAGATGTTGTCGCTCAGATACATCACGAACGGGTCGTCCCCTAAGAAGTCCTGCGACACCTTCACGGCGTGCGCAAGCCCCTGTGGAGGATTCTGGTAGATGTACTCGAAACTCACGCCACCGATCCCTTCTAGGGTCTCCTGGAAGGAATCGGCGGTGCCGTGGCCGACCACCACTCCGATTTCGGTTACCCCGGTGTCGACTAGGTCCTCGACTGCGTAGTGGATGAGCGGCTTGTTGGCCACTGAGATGATGGGCTTCGGCCTCAGGCTGGTTATAGGCCGCAGCCGGGTGCCCAGCCCTGCCGCGAGGATGAGTCCTTTCATGTCTGCCCCTTCACAATGTCTAACGATACCTGAACGCTCGGGCGAATAGCGTCTCCGTGCACGGGGTTCGAAGGGCTAAGCGGTTTCGGAAACGAGAAGATTGAGGACACGGCCGGTCCACGGTAGCAGGGGCGGACGAGGGTGATCCAAAGTGACTTGCTTTACGCTCGGTCGGCGCGCTCAAACCGCCGCCAGATTAGAAAGGCCAGCAGCCAGAGGCTCGGCAGAAGCAGCCAATCCCCGTCCAGGATCGAACCGCTTCCGATCAACTCCCCCAGAGCCAGGCTCGCTGCGAATGCTAGGGCGGAGGCACCCAGAACGGAGCGCGCGGCCCGCTCAGAGCGTCGCAGGATCCGGTAGACCGTAGGAGAGACCCTAGCCGCCCAGTAGAGCGTTGCGAGGGCCGCTAGGGGTGACGCCAAGAGGAGGACAAAGGTGCTGGTCAGTGCGAGGGCAGGAGGCCAGTCGATGGCGAGCCACCTCAGCAGCACAACGGTCCCGAGGCCCCCGACGGTCGCTGGAGCTGCTAGGGCCAGCAGCGTCATTAGCGGCAGGCTCCTTACGAGATTCCGCAGAGTGCCTCGGAAGGCGAGGAGTGGCGGTGGGGCCTCTGGAATGGGGATCGTCCTCTTTGCTGGGGCGGGACCGCTTCCTCCTGGGAATGGGTCGATGCCCAGGGCCTCGCTCCTATCGCACCAGGGGCAGTGGTCGAGGTGCCGACGGTAGACATGGGTGGGCACCTTCGGGCAGGTCGCGAGCGCGTCCTCGACGGCCTCCAGGGTCTGTTGCCATCGTTCGGCGCTTGGTCGAAAGCTAGGCGGCCCGCCGAGAGCTCGGCGCAGCAGTCGCCTCAGCTGAGGGGGGAGGAGGGTCGCAGATGGGGCAGTTGGCGAGGGCACCAGCAGCGCACTCCCTAGCAGCGGACTGCGACGGGCCGCAATGTTGTCGACAAGGCTTGGTGGATCGGCCTCGCCACGGTAGACGCCCGCAAAGGGGTGAACGCCCTCCATGAGTAGGAGATGGATCAGTACTGCTAGGCCGAAACGGTCGTGGCGCGGCAGCCGGGTGACCGAATGGAAGTCGCGGCCCAGGAGTTCGGGCGGTGTGAACTCCGCCTTGCCGACGGGGCAGCGGTAGGTCCGGCCTCGCTGCTGCACCTGGATGGAGTCGAGATCGACCAGCGTAACGAGCGCTCTATCGTCGATCAGGATGTTGCTCTCATTGAGGTCGCCTACAACGTAGCCCGAGCGGTGCAGCGTGGCCAGGATCGCGCACAGGTTGCGGGCGGCCCGTACCAGGAAGAGCCAGTTGATTCCGGGTGCCCGTCGACGCCGGGTCCCGGGATGATAGAGCTGGTGCAGGGGTAGGCTGGTCGAGAGGTCGAGCCGGGGCATGGTGAATCCGCAGACACCCCCCTCGGTATCGCGCACCAACGCCTCCGGCCAGGCGATCGCCACATGCCCCCCCTCCCTGGCCGGGTCGCGAGGGGCGTAGGCGATCATCAGCTCGAGTTTCTCAGCCCGGCCTGGGTCGGGTGCGAGGTAGAGCTTTGCCGCGCGGCCCGGATCTTCAGACAGGGCATAGACGACCGCTTCACCGCCCCGCCCCAACTCCGGCCCCAGTCGAAGCGGTCGCCGGTGATGATCGAAGAGGGGGGTCATGAGCGCACCGCCAGGATAAGGGTCTTGTCGTCCTGGGTGCGCTCGTTCAGATCTGGAGTGTCGAGGAAAGCGCCTAGTTCGCGACTCCTCCTCACGGGAGCGTCACCGCCCGCGAATGCGAAAAGTGGACTGAAAAAAGGGTCGTGGGGTGCGCCGGTCGCAACCGAGGTTGCGACCGGCTCGAGCCCATCGGTAAGCAGCGCCACCCCAACCAACTCTCTAGCAGGGAGGACTGCGGTGCGGGCCGCTTCCATGGCACCGTCGCTCGTCACGAAAACTGTCTCGCTGGCGTGCCTGCCCCGGACTGGCTGGAGCGGTCGCTCTAGCAGACCGTCTCGGTGGCGAACCACGATCGCACCGTCGCCGAGTTGAAGGGTGGCGAGTTCGCCGGTCGTCACGACCGTTAGGAGTAGTGTGGTGGCGTAGTCGTGGGCTTGTCCATTGCCACGCTCCGCCTCCCAGAGCAGGGTCGAGCGGACCCCCCAGAGGAGGGTAAGGAGCCGCTCATGCCAGGGCTCTCCGAAGGGGAGTGGGCCAGTTGCGAGGAGGTTTCGGGCGCGGGCGACTGCCAGGCGCGAGGCCGCAGAGGCGCAGCGGGCCGAACCGGCACCATCGGCGATGGCGAGGATCAGACTCCGGTCGAGGCGCGAGCAGGCCAGCCAGGCATCCTCGTTGTGGCCCTTCCGGTGGTTGACGCTAGGCTTCGAAGCCGCCACCACTTGCCAGGCGGTATCTGCTGCGGCGATCATCGGTCCTACGTGTCGACCTCCGCCCAGCCGATCGGGGGCAGGGCCAGTTGGTCGCCGACACGAGAGTGCGATACCGCCTGCTGGCTCTGCGACAGCCAGAGGAATAGCTCGCCGAACCGAAGTCCCTTGAGCTTCAAGGGGGGCCGCTCGGCTGGCGCGATGCGCCCGATCTTCTCCATGTTCGCCCTCTCGACCCCAACTACAAAGAACAGCAAGCCGCGGCGGAAATCCTCATCCTGAGCCGCCCGTGCCGAATCCTCCCAGGAGTCGGTCGGCTCACCGTCAGTGATCAGCAAGAGCCAAGGACGGTAGTACTGGAGACCGGCCCGCTTGTACATGTCCTTGCGCTCGCGGAGAAGTGTCAGGCCGACCTTGAGTGCCTGCCCCAGCGGGGTGGAACCGCCAGCCCGAAGCTCCTGCGGATCCCACTGCTCCACCGTAATGAAGTTCTGAACCGTGCGCACCCCGCCGTTGCCGAAGCCGACGACCGCCACCTCGACGCGTCGGCGGGCAAGGGCATCGCCCATGACGTCCTGCTTAAACAGCGTCAATCCTTCGTTCAGTGCCCGGATCGGCTCGCCCGACATCGAAGCCGAAGTGTCGAGGAGCAACAGACAGGGTGCGCGCGGGTCTGGATTCTCCGCAAGCTGGACCAGATCGAGTTCGCTCATGAGGATCCCCCAATAAAGCCAGATGTAAGCAGAGTCTAGCGGAGCGGCCGGTGGGGGGGCATGAAAAGGTCCACGATCCGTCTCCGCGGGGGTCCCGGCTTCGGGGATATCGTACTGTTCCGGCGCTGCGATCACCCTGTCGACAAGTGGTTCCATCGTCTAAAGCACCTCGCGAAAGCTTCTGGGAGAGTACGAGCAGGGAGTGGGCGGTAGTGTTAAGCGCCGTTAACCCATGGGTTACCCCAGGCGGGATGGGGAAGACTTCCGAAGCCACCTTGTGCAGTCGGCGGCGGGCCTGGGAAGTGGGTTCGCTGTGATTGAACCACTAGCCGCAGGTCTGCCTGGGCTGCCCTGCACCCTTGTAAGGGGGTCGCAACTCCCTGGACCTAAGCGCTCGGTCCTTGCAGAACCTATAAGGGTTGGGCTGCAACCGGTCATGGCGCTCCCTGGAGAGGCGCCTAACAGGATAAGATGCCGCCATGACCACCTCCGACATCCGCCTGTCGGTCTCCATGGACGACGAGGGCATTCAGGATATTCGTTGGGAGGCGGACGATGCCCCCGAGCCGGGCCTTCAGCAGGCCAAGGCGATGATCCTCTCCCTGTGGGACGGTGAGGTGCGGAACGCCATGCGGATCGATCTGTGGACCGTCGACATGACTGTCGAGGACATGAACGATTTCGTGTTCCAAACCCTCTTCTCCATGGCCGACAGTTACAGCGACGCCACCGGTAACAAGGCCGTCTCGGCAGAGCTGAAGATGTTCGCCCGCGAGTTTGTCGAGAGGGCGAACCGGGCGGAGTCGCGGCCGCCGCCGCCAGCCTGAGGGGTCGGGGAGCTCAGCCGGACGACCCATCCCCCCTGATTCGTGCTCTAGACTCGGACCATGGCACACCTCCTGGTATGGGTGCTCGGTCTTGCGCTGATGGCGTCCGCGCTGGCCCAATCCGATATCTTTGCCCGCATCGCGTTCGTCACCCTCGACGGCCGCCTTGCCACCATTGGGCCGGACGGAAGCGACCTGATGCTGCTGAGCAAAGATGAGGCGGAGTTCTTCCAATTTCCCGCTTGGTCGCCAGACGGCCGGAGCTTGGCGGCGATCCGAAGCCGCCGCGACGGCGGTGCGGTAGTGGTCTACAGGTTTACCGGGGAGGGTGCCGAGGAGTCGGTCCTCTACTCGAGTGCCTTCGAGCCCCCCTTCTACCTGTACTGGTCACCGGACAGTCGGGTGGTGAGTTTCCTGGCCAATGATAATGAGCGTGTCCTGGCGTTACACCTTGCCTCGCCCGACGATGGATCGGAGCGGGTCCTGACCGGTGGCAGCCCTTTCTACTGGCAGTGGACGGCCGACAGTCGCCGGTTACTTCTCCACATAGGCTTTGCCGGTGTGGGCGCGCGCCTCGGCTTCTCCGAGGTGGTTACGGATACGCTATCGGAGAACCTCGACACCCCCGGTTTTTTCCAGACCCCAGGGATCTCGCCCAGCGGCCGCTTCATCGCCTATGGGCGGTACGGACCCTTAGGGAGTAGGCGAGTGGTGCTCAAGGGGGTGGACATCGATGAGTCGATCGAGCGGGAGCTTCCGCACCGGGGGCTCGTGGCGCTGGGCTGGAGCCCGGCTGAGGATCTCTTGGCGGTGATGAGCCCCCGTCGGGATGTGGCCACCTTTGCCGGTGCCATCGACCTCCTCGAGGCCGAGTCGGGATTGCTCAAGCCCCTTATAGACGGCCCGGCCATCGCCTTTTTCTGGTCACCCGACGGGCGCCACTTGGCCTACTTCACCAGGGTCGCTGTCGGCGGTGGTCGGGTCGCTTCAGCGGATGGGGGGCAGCGACCCCTAGGAGGGGCAGGAGAGCAGAGGGTCCAGCAGCGTCTCACGCTGCTAGAGTTGCACGTTGCCAATATCGCTACAGGCGATACGTGGCTACTCACAACCTTCCAGCCGACCGTGTCGTTCGTAACCCAGTTCCTGCCCTTCTTCGGTCAGTACGCACTCTCGCATCAGTTGTGGGCACCCGACAGCAGCGCCTTGACTCTGCCGCTCATCGACAAAGAGGGTGTTCCCCAGGTAGCGGTCGTCACCCTGGACGGGGCCGTGACCACCATCGCTCCGGGGGACTCGCCCTTCTGGAACCAGAGGTAGGGTTGCGGGGTCTACCTGCACCGCTCGGTGGGTGCCGCGGGTTGTGGAGATCTGAAGCATGCTGCGACACGCTCGCCTCCTCGCTCACCTGAACGGCTTCGCCTTTCTGCCTGCTGTTCACGCAGTGGGTGGGGCGATCCGGGATCTGCTGTTCGGGCTCGAACCGAGCGACATCGACCTAGCGACCCGCGCGCGGCCAGCGGAGCTGTCTTCGTTGGTTGCGGCGCGAGGCTGGACGGTGGTGCCTGTAGGGGAGGGACACGGCACCGTGAAAGTGATCCACCCGCGGTTCGGGCCTGTGGAGGTAACGACCTTCCGCCGGGATCTGAGCACCGACGGGAGGCGGGCTACGGTGGCCTTTGCCTCTACGATCGAAGAGGACCTCTCACGCCGCGATTTCACCATTAACGCGGTGGCGATGCGGCCTGATGGGGGGGTGATCGATCCGTTCGGTGGGGTCGGTGACATCCGCTACCGCCGACTCCGCTTCGTCGGCGATCCCGGGACCCGGGTGCGCGAGGATTACCTGCGGGTGCTGAGAGGGTTCCGCTTCGCCCGCCGCTACGATCTCGAAATCGATGGACCCACGCGCACGGCGATGCTCCGCTACGCAGCGGAGGTCCCAGACCGGGTCAGCATCGAGCGGATAGTGGCCGAGTTCGACCGGGCCTTCGAGGATCCGGCTGCGGGGGCCTATATTGCCGATCTATACGGGGCGGGCCTGTTGATTCAGCGCCGGGTGGTGCCGGAGTTGGCGGGGGTAGACGGTCTGCGTCTCGATCCGGACCGGCACCCCGAAGGCTCGCTGCTCGAGCATATTGCCAGGGTGATCGGCGAGTCCCCTCCATCACACCGCTGGCACGCTTTGTTCCACGACATAGGCAAAGTTGTGAGCGCCCGATCGAGTTCGCGCGGGCCCTGGCACTGCTACCCGGATCATGAGGAGGTCGGAGCCCGGCAGGTTCGATTGATTGCCCGTCGCTTGAAGTTGGACCGGGCACTCTCGACCAGCCTTGAGGTCGTCACCCGTCACCACGGCATCCCGTTCAGGATGGCGGCCTTGGGGCGCTTCCCCACCGATGCGGAGAGGAGGCGCTTTCAGGTGGCCCTCGGGGTGTACCTTGCCGACCTGCGGACTCTGCACCGAGCGCACGGCCCCACCACCCCGGCCGTCTCCCGGCTGTTTGAACCGCTGCCCCGGGCTGAACTGGAGCCGGCCCTGAAGGGGAGGCATCTGGTCGCGGCGGGGTTCCGGCACGCCGATGAGCCTAGCGCGCCCGACGAAAGGAACTTCTCCGCGGTGCTGGCGCGCGCCTACGAGTACCAGCTTGAGATGGGGGAGATCGACCCCCAGGCGCTGCTGACCGAGGCGCTGCTCCCCAAGTGAGGTCGGCCGGCCCCGACTCTGGGGAACTCTCTCCTTAACCCAGGATCAGCTCCCGGCCGGGAGAGCGCCAAGGTCGGTTGTGAGGAGCGGCACTGTTCTGCGGCGCGGTCGCGACCCTCGCTGCCCGGCCGGTGAGGTTCAAAGGATTCGCTTCTAGGGTCGAACGGCCACCGACGCCTTCCTAGGAATTATTGCTGGCCCCGACCCTCGCCGAAGCCGAGGTGAAAGCGCATCGAAAGGGGGGTGGCGGCGAGCAGGCCGCCGTCGACGGCCATGGTTACGCCGGAGATGTAGCGAGACTCGTCGCTGGCGAAGAACACCCCGGCCCAGGCGACATCCCAGGCTGTCCCCTCGATACCGAGCGGCGAACCCCGACGGCGAAGTTCGCGGAGTTGAGGTGGGATCGAGCTCACGAATGGTGCGTGGATCATGCCGGGGGCTATGCTGTTGACCCGGATGTTGTCCCGCCCGTGGTGGACCGCCATGTGGGAGGTCAGATTGACGATAGCCCCCTTGGCGGCGGCATAAGGGACATTCTCCCAGACGCCCGCGCGAATGCCGTCGACCGATGCGATGTTGATAATGGAGCCCCCGCCCGCCTCGATCATCTTCGGAATGGCGTACTTGCTGGCCAGCATTGTGCTCTTCAGGTTGGCCTTCAGCGTCTGGTCCCAGGCCTCCTCGTCGACCTCGACGACCGTGGCCCGGGGCCCCCCAAGGCCGACGTTGTTGAACAGGATGTTCAGGGCTCCGTAGCGAGCCACGACCGAGTCGGCCATCGCTTGACAGGCCTCGCTGTCGGTAACATCGGCCTCGAGTAGCGATGCCTGCCCGCCCTCGGCTTCGATGGTCGCCACCGTCTCCCCGGCGTTGGCGGAGTCGCGGTCGACCACCAGCACCCTGGCACCCTGCCGGGCGAACAGGATGGCGGCGGCCTGTCCGGTGCCGACCAGTTCACCGCTGCTCCCACCACCGGTCACGATGGCGACCTTTCCCGCTAATCTGGTGCCCTTGACGACTGTTTCCTCTCCCGATACTGCTGCCACTTAGAGACTACTCCTTGCCGAGCTATTAGGGCGCCAAGGGTCGGCTGCGGGCTGTGTCAGGAGCTTTGGTCAGCTCCCAGATGCCCTAGTTTCTCCCGCTTCGTCGCCAGATACCTCTCGTTGTAGAGATTCTCACCTGCGTGGAGGGGTACCCTCTCGACGATCTCGATACCGTACCCCTGGAGAGCGGCCACCTTGCGGGGGTTGTTGGTCAGGAGCCTGAGCTTCTTTGCGCTGAGGTCGTAGAGAATCTGGGCGCCGATGCCGTAGTCGCGCAGGTCGGCCGGAAAGCCGAGTTTGCGGTTCGCCTCGACGGTGTCGACCCCATCATCCTGGAGGCCGTAGGCCCTGATCTTATTCAGCAAGCCGATCCCCCGTCCCTCCTGGCGCAGGTAGACGAGCACCCCACGACCCTGGTCCGCGATCGCCTTGAGCGCAGCGTCGCGCTGGAAGCCGCAGTCGCAGCGGAGGCTGTGGAGTGCGTCGCCGGTGAGGCACTCGGAGTGCATTCGCACCAGCACCGGCGCCCCGTCGGAGATGTCGCCGAGCGTCAGAGCGAGGTGCTCGTTGTCGTTCAGTTCGTCCTTGTAGCCATGGACTCTGAACTCGGCCCAGGGGGTGGGCAGGAGGGCGGAGCCGGTGTGCTTCACGAAGCCGTCCGAATCGAGCCGGTAGGCGATCAGGTCGGCGATGGTGCCTACGTGCAGGCTGTGCTCCCGGGCGAACTTGAGGATGGCGGACAGCCGCATCATGGTGCCGTCGTCGTGCATAAGTTCGGAGATGGCAGCCGCAGGTTTGAGTCCCGCTAAGCGGCACAGGTCGACCGCAGCCTCAGTATGTCCGGCGCGTCTCAGGACGCCGCCGTCGCGAGCACGCAAGGGGAAGACGTGGCCTGGCCGGGCGAGTTCGTCGGCGGTGGCGCCGTCGCGCACGGTGGCCCGGATGGTGGTGGCGCGGTCCTTGGCGCTGATGCCGGTGTCGATCCCCTCGCGCGCCTCAATGGAGACGGTGTAGGCGGTCGAACGTCGGGCGGTGTTGTGCTCTACCATCGGCGGGAGCGCGAGGTGGTCGGCCAGGGCGTTGCTCATTGCCAGACAGACCACCCCGCCGGTATAGCGGATGGTGAAGGCGATCTTTTCGGCGTCGGCGTGCTCGGCCGCGACGACGATGTCCCCTTCGTTCTCCCGGTCCTCGTCGTCCACGATGATGACCGCCCTGCCTTGCCGGAGGTCACCGATGATGGTCTCGACCGGGGCGATATCGGGTTCAGTTGCCTTGCCCGGCATGGGATCCCTCCCTCATCAGGGTAAGCCTCTCTAGGTACTTGGCCAGCGGGTCGGCCTCGAGGTTGACCAGAGAGCCGGATCTGAGATCGCCCAGCGTGGTCAGCTCGAGGGTGTGGGGCACGAGCCACAGGGTGAACTCCTCAGCACTCAGTTCGGAACGGGATCCTGCAGGACCTCCCACATCCACGACGGTGAGACTCACCCCGTCCACCGTGACGCTCCCTTTGGGGACAAGATAGCGGGCCAGCGCCTCCGGTGCCCGCACCGCTACCACGAAGGCACCGGGGTCGCGGCGGATATCGAGGACGCTGCCGACCCCCTCGACATGGCCGGTGACGATATGGCCGCCGAGCCGGTCGCCTAGCCGTATGGCCCGCTCCAAGTTGACGCGGGCCCCCTCGTGCCAGCGGGGTGCTGTCTTGGCGACGGTCTCCTGTGAGAGTTCCGCCTCGAAGCCGGTATCGGAGACCGTTACGGCGGTGAGGCAGCAGCCGGAGACCGCTACTGAATCGCCCGGCTTGAGCCCCTCGACGACCCCTCTCGCTTCGATGCGGACCCGCAGGTCACCACCCGTCGGTTCGGCCGAACGGACGCTACCGACCCCCTCAACGATGCCCGTGAACATGCTCCACCTCGCCAGCTACCCTCCCGCTTCCCTCCGGCCGGGTGCGCTTCACCCGGCCGGTGATGAGCAGATCTTCAGCCAGGATCTCGGTCGCCTCGATGTCGAGCCGGATAGCCGCCTCTAGATTGGTTACGCCGAGGCCGCTGAGGGGGCTGGCGCCGGCACCGCCGAGCAGCTTAGGCCCGATGAACCAGGCTACCCGGTCGACGGCGTCGGCCTCGAAGAACGACCAGGCGAGGGTCCCGCCCCCCTCGAGTAGGAGGCTGCTCACACCGCGCTCGCGCAGCCGGTTCAGGGCGGAGCTGATCTCCGGTCGCCCCTGGACTGCGGCCACCTCGGTCACCTCGGCCCCCCGGCCTCTGAGCGCATCGACCCGCTCCTGAGCCGCTGCGGCTGTGACGAAGATGACGACCCGGGCGGCAACGCCGCTCGCGTCGGGTTCGAACAGGCGCGCGGCCGGCGGGGTGCGCGCCAGTGAGTCGAAGATCACCTTGATAGGGGTGCGGCCCCCTTCGACCCGTGCTGTGAGCAGCGGATCGTCGAGGAGCAGGGTGTTGATCCCGACCGCCACGGCCTCGAATTCACTCCGCCACTCCTGGACCCGGGCACGGGCAGCTTCGCCGGTGATCCAACGGGATCGGCCGGTGCGGGTGGCGATCTTGCCGTCTAAGGTCATGGCCGTCTTGTAAAGCACGAACGGGCGCCGCTTGAGCTGGACGGTTCGGAATACCTGGTTCTGCCTCTCCGCCTCGGCTTGGAGGACTCCGGTGACCACCTCGATGCCCGCCTCGGTGAGCTGGCGCACGCCCGCGCCGTCGACCCTCGGGTTGGGGTCGAGGGCAGCCACCACCACCCGGTCGACGCTGGCGCGGATCAGCGCCTCGGTGCAGGGGGGGGTGCGACCATGATGGTTGCAAGGTTCGAGGGTGACATAGACGGTGGCGCCGCGGGCGGCCTCGCCGGCCGCCGCCAAGGCGCGAATCTCCGCGTGAGCCTCGCCGGCGCGCCGGTGCCAGCCCTCGCCTACGATCTGACCACCCTTCACGAGGAGGCAGCCGACCATCGGGTTCGGGGCGGTCGTGCCCCGGCCCCGCTCGGCCAGACTGAGGGCCTGCTCCATGAAGACCTCGTGCTCACTCCGGCTCATGAGTGGCCCTGCGGACTGTTGCGGCGTCTGCTCACGGATCTGAGCGCGGAGCGGTCGCATGGCACCGCGCCGAGCCTCACCTCCTTCTCTTATCCGGACTGTCACCGTCGGTGCCGGTCTCTCACCGGCTCGGGTCGCTGCAGCGACTTCGCGGACTCGGTCGCGGGCGGACACATTCGGTCCACTCGCGCCTCACCGCCGGTCGGGAATTCCACCCTGCCCCGAAGGATGCTCGGTTGTAACGGACGGCAGGCGTCCGCTTAACCCTAAGTATTACGGATTGTGAAGGTCAGGACTGTAGGCCGAATGTCCCGGTCGAGCCCTCAGGCCCTGGCAGGATCTCTGATGGTCAGGGTCCAGGCTCCGGGGTAGCATGGAGGCTTGTGGGCAGGGAGTGCGAGCGGCGCCCCGGTCGCTGCGCAGTGCGAGTCGGCCCCGTCCTTGTCGGGTTGGCCGGGGTCGATCTTGGTGGCGTCGGCACCGACGGCGCTCTGGGGCCCCTGGTGAGAGCGGTCGGCTAGCGGTGCAGGGAGCCCCCGGACTCGACCAGGCGGAGCGCTTGCTCTGGAGCGTGTTCGGCTATGACACCTTCCGCAACCGGCAGGCCGCCATCGTCGACCACGTGAGCGCCGGCGGAGACGCCTTGATACTGATGCCGACGGGCGGGGGAAAGTCGCTCTGCTACCAGCTCCCGGCCCTGATGAGACCGGGTGTGGGGGTGGTGGTCTCGCCTCTGATCGCGCTCATGAAGGATCAGGTGGACGCCCTCAAGCAGTTTGGGGTGCAGGCCGCCTACCTCAACTCGACGCTCGGTCTGGCGGAGGTGCGGCGCGTGGAGCAGGCGCTTCTCGACGGCCACCTCGACCTGCTCTACGTGGCTCCAGAGCGGCTCCTTACCGAGCGGTGCCTGACCCTCTTGGACGGGTGCGACCTTGCGCTCTTCGCCATCGACGAGGCTCACTGCGTCTCGCAGTGGGGCCACGACTTCCGCCCCGAGTACCTGGGGCTCGGGGTGCTGGCCGAGCGCTACCCTGGGGTCCCCCGCATCGCCCTGACGGCCACCGCCGACGAGAGGACTAGGAGCGAGATCGTTGAAAAGCTCCGCCTCCAGCGCGCCGAGCGCTTCCTGACGAGCTTCGACCGCCCCAACATCTGCTACCGGCTGGTGGAGAAGCGGAGCGCCCGCCAGCAGCTGCTCCACTTCTACCGGAGCGAACACCAGGGAGATGCCGGTATCGTCTACTGCCTCTCGCGCCGCAGCGTCGACAACACTGCCGCTTGGCTTAGGGAGAGAGGTCTCCCGGTCATCCCCTACCACGCCGGCCTCGACAGTGCGACGCGGAGGCAGAACCAGGAGAGATTCCTCCGGGAAGAGGGTCTGGTGGTCGTCGCCACCATCGCCTTCGGTATGGGGATCGACAAACCCAATGTCCGCTTCGTGGTCCACCTCGACCTCCCCCGCAGCCTCGAAGGGTACTACCAGGAGACGGGGCGGGCGGGCCGCGACGGTCTTCCCGCTAGCGCCTTCATGACCTACGGCCTCGCCGATGTCGTGGCGCTGCGCCGGCTGCTCGAGAGCTCCGACGCTGATGATGCGCATAAGCGCATCACCCGGCAGAAGCTGGACGCCCTCCTAGGTTACTGCGAGTCTCCCCGCTGCCGCCGACAGGTGCTGCTGGCCTACTTCGGCGAGACGCTCGAGCAGCCGTGCGGGAACTGCGACACCTGCCTCACCCCGGTCGCCACCTGGGACGGGACGGTCGCCGCCCAGAAGTTCCTGTCGGCGGTGTACCGTACCGGCCAGCGCTTCGGCGCTAGCCACTTGGTCGACCTGCTGCTCGGCAAAGAGACCCCGCGGATGACCCGCTTCGGCCACGATCGGCTCACCACCTTCGGCGTCGGCGGTGAACTTGACGGGCGCCAGTGGCGATCGGTCGCCCGGCAGTTGGTGGCGGCCGGCTATCTCACCACCGACGCCGCCGGGCACGGCTCGCTGAAGCTCAGCGGCAGGAGTGCCGCTGTGCTCAGGGGGGAAGCCACCGTGCTTCTGCGTCGCGACCCGATCGTCACTAGGTCTGGGAAGGACGGGAGGTCGCCTGCCGCTCTGACAGATCTTAGCGAGGGCGAACGGGATCTGTTCGAGGCACTCCGTGACCTCCGCAGCGAGTTGGCCCGTGGGCAGGGGGTGCCCTCCTACATCATCTTCCACGATGCCACCCTGCGCCAGATGGCCAGGGCTAGACCTCGCAACCTCCGGCAACTCTCCGGCATCTCCGGGGTGGGGGAGGCCAAGCTCGAGCGTTACGGGGCTACCTTCCTCGAAAAGGTCCTGGATCACTTGGGCGAGGAGCCCAGGGCCGCTCCGGTCCCGGCGGGGTCCGACCGGCCTCCCTTCCCGGCCTCCACGGACGATCACTCTGACTCAGCGGAGCGGACCCTCGAGCTGTTTCTGGTGGGCGTCCCACTCGAGGCGATCGCCCGGGAGCGCAACCTCAAGCTGCGTACCGTCGAGGGTCATCTCTCGGAGTTGGTACGGCGCGGCGAGCTGACCCCTGAGGAGGCGGGTGGCCTGGGACCGGATCAGGTCGAGGAGATCGAGCGGGCCCGCGAGACCCTGCCGCCCGCAGCTCGCAGCCGCCTGCGGCTACTTTTCGAGACCTTCGAGGGGCGCTACACCTATCTGCAACTCAAGTGCGCACTGGCCGTGCTGGACGGTTAACCGGCGATCCGCTCTGCCGCCTCGCCGACGGGCGTCAGGTCGAGCATATCGCCCCAGAGGCGTGTGGGTTCGCGAATCTTCACAGGTACCGGTGGCTCAACGGGGCTTGGCCTGGCCGGCGCTACCGTACGACGCTCCCGTCGCGCATGTCGCGATCAAAGGTGACCACGGCCAGCCTCCCCTCAGCATCCTCCGCTGCCAGGATCATCCCTTGGGAGTTCACCCCACGCAGCTTGGCAGGCTTGAGGTTGGCCACGATAACGATCCGTTTGCCGACGAGCTCCTCAGGCTGGTAGTGCTGGCGGATACCGGCGACCACCGTACGCTCCTCGGGGCCGAGTTTGACCTTGAGCACCAGCAGCTTGTCCGCGTCGGGGTGCGGCTCGGCTGAGAGCACCGTGGCCACGCGCAACTCGAGCTTCGCGAATTCGTCGATGATGATCTCGTCCTTGTGCTTTAAGGGCGGCTCCTCGGGGGCGCTCAGTTCCGTCTCGAGGGCCTTGAGGTCGATGCGCGGGAAGAGCGGTTCGCCGGGCCGGGTCACTGTTCCGGGCGGCACCAGCCCCCACTGGGCGGCGTGGCCTAGTGTGAACGGGATCTGGTCGATGCCGAGTTGCTCGCGCAACTCACTCATCTTGGCAGGCATGACCGGATCGAGCAGGATGCTTGCGCAGCGCAGCGCCTCGACAGCCGTGTTGAGGACCGTGTCGAGCCTGCTGGCGCTCTCCTCAGCCTTCGCCAGTTGCCAGGGCTCGGTATCGCTGATATACCGGTTGGTGGCCCGGACCCCGTCGAGGATCGCCTCCATCGCGCGGTCGAACTGTACCCGCTCGAAGGCCCTGCCGACCCGCTCAGGAAGCTCGGTCTGGTGGGCTATGAACTGCTCGTCGACCGGCTCAAGGGTCCCGGCCGCCGGGACGATCCCTCTGCGGTAGCGCCCCACCATCCCAAGAGTTCGGTTGAGCAGGTTGCCTAAGTCGTTAGCGAGGTCGGAGTTGATCCGCTCGGCCAGCGCCAGCTCGCCAAAGTTCGCATCCAGGCCGAAGGTCATATCACGCAGGAGGTAGTAACGGAAGGCGTCGTTGCCGTACTTCTGCTGCAGGCTCAGCGGGCGCACCACGTTGCCCAGGCTTTTGCTCATCTTCTGTTCGCCGGTGAGCCAGTAGCCGTGCACGTTGAGGTGCTTATACAGGGGCAGGCCGGCCGCCTTGAGCATGGTGGGCCAGAACACCCCGTGTGGTTTCACAATGTCCTTCGCGATGAAGTGATTCACGGCGGGCCAGTAGCGTCCCTCGAGACCCTGGGATTTCAGCGCCGAGTAGTAGTTGATGAGGGCGTCGAACCAGACGTAGCAGACGTGGTCCTCGTCCCAGGGGAGGGGGATGCCCCAGGGGACCCGCGAGGCCGGTCGGCTGATGGAGAGGTCGCCGATCGGCTCCCGGAGGATGGCGAGAACCTCATTACGGTAGCGGTCCGGCCGGATGAGATCGGGGTTCCGCCCGATGGTCTCACGCAGCCAGGGGCGGTAGTTCTCCATCCGGAAGAAGTAGTTGGCCTCGCTGCGGTACTCTGGCGGCTGGTCGCTGTCGGGACATTTGCCATCGACGAGCTCCTTTTCGGTTACGAACCGCTCGGCCCCGACGCAGTAGAGTCCAGAGTACTCCCCGTAGAAGATGTCACCGTTGTCGTAGACACGCTGCAAGATCTCCTGCACCACTAGCTTGTGACGCTCCTCGGTGGTGCGGATGAACTCGTCGTAGCCGATCCCCATCTGGTTCCAGGTGTTGCGGAACTGGGCGGAGATGGTGTCGACGTACTGCTGCGGGGTCCTGCCGGCCGCTGCGGCCGCCTTGGCCACCTTCTCCCCATGCTCGTCCGTCCCGGTCAGGAAGTAGGTGTCGTTCCCCTTAAGACGGTGGAAGCGCGTCACGACATCGACCAGGATGGTTGTGTAGGCATGCCCGATGTGGGGCTCGGCGTTCACATAGAAGATCGGGGTGGTGGCGTAGAATGTCCCCTGCTCCGGCGATTCGGACAGGCCCTCCTTGGGTTCGGGCAAGGGGGTCTCGGTGGTGTCCATAGCTCTCCTCCAAAATAAGGGGGCGCCGTGATTGCGCGGCGCCCCGTTCGGCCTGAGCGTGCGGTCGCTCAGCCAGGTATAGGGCTAGGATGAATCATTCGGCAGTCCATTGCCAGGAGTATAGCAGAACGGTGGCCCTGAGAGGGGGCGACTGCCGGGAACGGTGCAGCTATGTACAACCGCATTTTTCACCATCGGCACAGCCCTGATGGACGCCGGGGCCGATGTGAATGCCCGAGACGAATACGGCCGGACCCCCGGCACTGGGTAGCTAAGTACGGCTTCAGACGCGCAACCATTACAGCCCTACTCGAGGCCGGGGCAGACGCGACCGCCCTGGACGCCCAGGGCAAGACCCCCTGGGACTACGTCTAGGACTAATGAGGCCCCCAGAGGTGCAGATGCTTGGTAGCGGTTGCGAGAGGGGACTCCCAAGTAGGGCCCTGGATCCTGATTTGAGCGTGACCAGATACACCTGTGTGATGCCATACGTCGTAATCTTCGGCGTGCCCTCGAGGGCCTCAAGCCCCGCTTGATCAGGCTACTCACAGACCACCCCGTCCGCATTCGCGTCACGCATGAACTGATAGGCTGGGTGGTCGCTGTGCACCGGGGCGGTGCCATGCTCCTGGGCCTCAGCGCAACCGATTCGTCCGTTACCGTTGCTGTCCCACAGCTCGAGCGGGTTGCCCTGTGGGGGGTTGGGCAACCTGGTCAGACCCGGGTGTAGGATCGGACTCTTCGGGTCCCACCCCTCTCTACCGTCCGGAACTACTTCTGCAACTGGAGAGACAGCGGTCTGTTCAACCGGATGATTGGGGATGCTACAGGGGCAACGTGTCATGAAGCACCTAGCCATCCTTATCCTTCTTGTCTACCTTG